>Ga0209022_1003087_pt1 | contig 12329 bp, 14 predicted proteins | sample PinacodermPK_FD_187300 | JGI IMG/M metagenome (GOLD analysis project Ga0209022, IMG submission 187300) | Host-associated microbial community of the marine sponge Aplysina aerophoba from Gulf of Piran - sponge pinacoderm, lysed by proteinase... | ecosystem: Host-associated > Porifera > Sponge >...
TCGGGACTCTATCTCCCCTCCATCCGCTCCGAGGGAATGGGGACCCTCGCCGTCATCATCGACACCTCCGGCTCGGTCGACAGCGATGCCCTCGCGGCGTTCTGGTCGGAGGTCCGCGAGGTGGCCGCCGAGATCGAGCCCGAGCGCATCGTCGTGCTCCAGGTCGACGCCGCGGTGCAGGACGAGGAGCACTACGCGCCGGGCGAGCTGCCCGAACGGATCGTCGTCAAGGGACGCTGGGGAACCGACTTCCGGCCCGGCTTCGAGCGCCTCGCCGAGCAGGGCATCCAGCCCGCCGTGTGCCTCTATTTCACGGACATGGACTCCGATCGCTACCCCGAGACAGCGCCCGCCTACGACGTCATCTGGTGCGACTGGGGCGACGGCGTCGGCCTCTGGTGCCAGCCGCCGCCCTGGGGCGAGCACATCAGGATCGGGGACTGATCCTCAGCACCGCGGCGGCATGTCCTCCCCACCAGCGAGCGCCAATCCGAAACCGAAGGAGCACGCCATGATGCCCACGGCCACCTGCCAGTACTGCGGATGGAACGGGCCGGCGGACCAATGCGGCCCGCTGAAAAACGCCTGGGAGCGCGTCGAGCCCGGAACTCCGATGCCCGCCGGCGAGTGCCCCAAGTGCAACGCCTCGGCGCTGCTCGACCAGGCGAGGCAGGAGCCCAGCGTGACGATCGTCACCACGCTGGCGCCCGAACGCGCCACGAAGTTCGGCGTCCGCTCCACCGCACAGGCCCTCGCCAACGTCATGTGGCTTGCCGCCAACAGGTACAGCTACCCCGTGCAGGACCTCGGGTCATCCGGCTTCCGCGTCGCGCTGTACCGCGAGACACCGAGGCGCGAAACCGTCCCGCGCGGCTACCTGCGCATCGAGGCAGGTTGAGAACAAGGACGCCATCGGGGCGTGAGCCTCCGGAGAAAGTGTGAACGCGCGCTTCGCGCGGGAGTACCCGGAGTCAACTGGAGGGGACGACCTCGCGGGTTCGAATCCCGCCCGCCCACCGTATCCCCCGCACTGCGAGGACCGACATCATGACCGAAGTAGAAACCGCCACTTGCCAGGACTGCGGCTGGCAGGGTCCGGTGGAAGAGACGAACGAGTTGCGCAACGTCTGGGATCGCGTTTTGCCGCGCGACGTCATGCCGGCCGGCGAGTGCCCCGAGGAAAGCTGCGGCGGCGCGGCAATGCTGGATGCGAATCGCGACGGCGCGGACGATCTCCGCCCCCAGGTGGTCGCGCTCATGCTCGGTCTCGACCGGCTGCGCGACGACCTCCGCAACGGCGTGCTCTGTTCTCCCATTGCCTTTCACCTCAAGGAGCTTGCCGACTACGCCCGCAGGGCGCTGGCGTCCGGCCCGCCCGTTCGGCCCGTCTGCAACGCCTGCGGCGGCGCGAGCGTCCGGGTGGACGCCTGGGCGTCCTGGGACGTCGATGCACAACGCTGGGAGTTGCACTCCACCTGCGAGGCGGCCGCCATCTGTGCGGATTGCGACCTCGAGTGCAGCTACACGATGAAGCCCGTCACGGAGGCGGCCTGATGCGGGAGAGAAGCGCGTTCGACTTCGGCGGCAACCGCATCGTCCGCCAGTCCGAGCCGATGAAGATCGGCAAGCACGAATGGCGGCTCACCCTCTACCGCTCCCCGCATCACGACCACCCGCTGATCGGCTCCGAATGGCGCCTCGCCGACGGCGCGCCCATCCGCCGCACGTGCCCCGGCGGCCCGTACTGGCTCGACGGCTCCACCTGGATGCGCGACCGGGACTGGCCCTCCTACAACCACAACGACGGAGAGTGGGGCGGTAATGCCGCGCACGCTGCGCACGCTGTGGGAACGGTGCCCCTGGGCGCACACGCGCAAGACCCGCCCGGCCTGAAGTTCCCCGATAGCGCGACCCACCCTCGCCACCGGCTGCACGGTCGCAGTCTCTCGCCGGCGAGAGTGGCGAATTGAGCCCCCGGGGGCGGCAAGCTGGGGACTGTCGAGAGAGTCGCTCGCCGCCCACCCCTTCTTTGATCTCGGACACATCCGTCACCGGCGACGGCCACAGGGCCTCGCCCCGGCTCCACTGATGCGGTGGGCGCCGATCCCGATCCGACGGCAACGAGGAATTGCAATGCACCCACGAACCGACATCGTCGACGTCGCGGCGCTGCTGGTCGCCGCCCGCACCGTCGTGGCCGATCCCGCGCGCTGGTGCGCGTATCCGCACGCGCTGGATGCCAACGGGCACAGCCGCGAGGGGCGGTCGAACAACGCCGTCTGCTGGGGCGCCGCCGGCGCCCTCGACCGCGCGGCCGCCGACGCGGAGGCCGACGAGCACGACACCGCCGAGGCGCGCCGGCAACTGAACGAGGCCGCGATCCGCGTCGCGAGCTGTTGGACGGGACCAGCCTGGCTTCTGGACCGCAAGGCCGCCCACGCCATGACCGTCGCCAGTTTCGACGAGGCGATCCGCGCCATGCCCAGGCCGGAGGCGCCCGGCGAAATCGATATCCTCGCGATCGCCCGAACCATCATCGCCCGACCCGACCGCTGGGCGCAGGGCGCCATCGCGCTCGACAGGAACGGGCGCGCGCTCACCACCTTCGACGGCGGCTGCCGATTCTGCGCCGCGGGCGCGGTCGGGCTCGCCGCACATGTGCTGGGCGGGGACGACGAAGCCCGCCGCCGCATCGGCCCGCCCGTCGATCGCGTCGGCCGTCTGCTCGACTGCGCCGCCTACAAGCTCGGCGAGTTCGAAACCTACATCGGCCTCAACGAGCACGACACCCACGCGCAAGTCGTCGCCATGTTCGACCACGCCCTCGACATGGCGCGCGCGGACTCCGCTTCAAGCCAAGAGGCAAGCCGGCCATGACCGCCACCTCTCCCACGCCCCGCGACCTCCTTGTCGAGGCCCGCACTCTGATCGCCCGCTCCGAGGCCTGGACCCAGGGCGCCGCCGCGCGCGATGCCGATGGCGAGCCCATCGGCGTCGAGCATGAGGACGCCGTCTCGTGGTGCGCCACCGGCGCGCTCAACTGCGCCATGTACCGCCATGCGGATTCCCTGGAGATCCCGCCGCCGCTGCAGCGCGCCCGCGAGCGCGCCGGGACCATCCTCACCGACACCGTGCGGGCGCTCACCCTCGGCCGCTACACGGAGGCCACGACCTACAACGATGCGACCAATCACTCCTGCATCGTGCATGCCTTCGACATCGCGATCGCCGACGCCGACAGGCATTGCGGCGGGCGCCCGGATGGCCGCTCCAGGGGCGCGGAGGACGCTCGATGACCGCCACCGCCCGTCTTCCGCGCACGATCCGGAATCCATACCGCGTGCCGCGTCCGGCGGTCATCAGCTTCTCCGGCGGCCGCACCTCGGCATTCATGCTGAAGAAGATCGTCGACGCCTACGGCGGTCGGCTACCCGCTTCGGTGTCCGTTGTCTTCGCGAACACCGGCCTCGAACGCCCCGAGACCTTGGATTTTGTGGACACGTGCGCCGCAGCCTGGTCGATCACGGTGCGTTGGGTCGAGTACGACTGGGACGCACCTCATCGGACCCGCGTCGTCGACTTCGCCACCGCGTCCAGGAACGGCGAGCCCTACGCGGCATTGATCGACCGCAAGGGCTTCGTTCCGTCAATTTCCATACGCTACTGTAGCGGCTTTCTTTATGGAGACGTCTCCATAAAGAAAGCTATGTCGATAAATTTGTTGTGGAGAGTTGAGTTGCTTTGGTCTTGTATAGCCTCGCTTTAGTCCCAAAGAAGTTACCATAACTAGGACTTGGCCGGCTCTTTCAATCCGGCCAGTAGCCTCTCTGACCGGTTGCGGAAGAAGCCGCGTCTGAGTCGAAGGGGCAGTTGCTCTTCAAGCATGCTCATCTTCTCTAGTGGATCGGCATGCAGATAAACTTGTGTTGACAGAATGCTCGCGTGACCCAGCCACATAGAGACCTTTGTTATGTCCCCCTTAGCCGCCCGTAGCGTATGCATGGCGCAACTGTGTCTGAGAACGTGAGGCGAGACGCGTTTATCGGCCATCGACGGAACCTGCTGCCGGGCCTTTCGCACGTGCACTGCCAGACGATGTGCGAAGCCGTGGCGGCTCATGGCCGTTCCTCGCGCATTGAGGAAGAGGTGATCTGTTGCACTGTCAGGTCGGATTGCAAGCCACTTCTCCAGCAGCTCTTTGGTTTCTTTCCATAGTGGCAGGACCCGTTCGCGGCGACCCTTTCCCATGACGTACACGGAATCAATATTGTGTCCGAGGTCCTTGCGCTTGAGAGCGATGACCTCGGATACCCGCAGTCCCGCGGTATACGCTAGGTGCAGCATGGCCCGATCACGCACGCCCGTAGAGGTTCTCGGATCCGGTGCATCGAGAAGAGCCTGGATCTCATCGCCGTTCAGGTAGTCGACCAGGCCCCGGTCGAAGCGCTTCGACGGAATAGCATGCACTTGAAGTGCGAGATTCAGGCACGCCGGAGTGCGATATTCCAGATACCTAAAGAAGGATTTGATCGCTGCAAGTCGCAGATTACGTGTGCGGATACCGTTGCCGCGCTCCTTCTCCAGATTATTGAGAAAGTCGAGAATGAGATCGACAGTAATCTGTTCGATCTCAAGCTTGCATGGCCGAACCCCAAGCTTGTTCGATATGAACTCGATCAACAGCGTGAACGTATAGTCATAATTGTCGATAGTGTGTTGGCTCGCGCGTTGATCGCGCGGTAGATGCTGCCCCAGAAACAGGCTGAGATGTGGGGCCAGATCGGTCATTGACAGATTCTCCTCATGTGCTCCTTCTCTGCCGCATCGGCGATCATCTGAAGAAGCGCGGGCGTAGCTTCGAGATACCAATAGGTATTCGCAAGATTGGAATGGCCCAGATAGGTGCTGAGAGCCAGCATGTGCCGGTCGACGCCCTTGCGATCAGCATGAATAACTCGCTCTACAGATCGAGTAGCAAACCCGTGACGGAGTCCGTGAAGCCGAGGTCCGGGCTCCCCGCGTTTGCCTCGAACTCCAATCTCTCGACAAAGTCTTATGAACAGCTTTGTCACCCATGACACGCATGGTGGCCGACCTGTCGCCAGAACGAACAGGTGGTCGTCAACGGTCGGAACCCTCTTTCTGATGACAAGGTATGCTTCAAGCTTCTCACGAACACTCTCGTGAAGCGGAACCAGCCTACTCTTCCGGAACTTCGTCTCGCGGATGATAAGGCCGTCAGGGGTTATGTCGGTGAGCCGCAGAGAGACCGCTTCGGAGCGCCGCAACCCGGTGGACGCCATCAAGCCAAACAGGTGATGGAACGTGTGTGGAGTGATCGAACCAGCTGGGCCAAGCGACAGCGCCGCATTCAGCAGTTGTTGCACCTGCGCGGGAGTCAGCAGATGTGGACTGGGTCGCTTACGCTGGTGGCGGCCAAAGAAGTTGCACGGCGGTACCTCGTGGCGTTCGTCCTCGGCATACAGCCACAGGGCGAACGCACGACCGAGAGCCAACTTCTCTCGTGCGTGATGTGCCGAGGCCGTCTGTGCAGCCCATTCGATGATCGTGCCAGCCTTGGCGCGTTGGTCGCCCAGGCTTGTCGCGTGTCGGGCAAAGGAACGCAGGGTTCTCTCTTGAGCAAAGTACTTGTATCCTGACTGCCGCTTGAGCGCGACATAGCGTTCCACTTCGAGCATCCAGTTCATCTAACGTCACCAATCCAGGGTTGCGTCAGCTCTTGCAGCATCGCCACATCAACCTTCGCATAAATTGCGGTAGTGATTGGCGATTTATGCCTTAATAGTGCGCCGATGGTCTCCAGCGATGTTCCAGATCGGATAAGGCCAGTTGCGGCCGAGTGACGAAGAAGATGAGCGCCTTGTCCGCCCGGACTTTGCACCCCGGCTCGCTTCAGCGCTTGCCGTACCAGCATGGTAATGGCATTCGGGCCGGCAAAACCTCGATGTGGAGCGTAAACGCGCAGAAATACTCTTTCTTTATCAACATTGGGGCGGGCCCTCTCTATATAGTCGAGCACGGCATCGCCAACATCCTGTGGAAGCGGCAAGACCGCGGATTGTCCTGACTTTCCGCAAAGGTGAAGCCGTGCCTGGTTCCAATGGATGTCGCTCAGTCGAAGCTTAACAACATCGCCGGCGCGCAGCCCTAGCCGAGCCAGAAGTAGCAGGATCGCCCGATCGCGAATGCCGGCTGCGGTGTTCAGATCGCACGATTCAATCACACGCTCAACATCGTCGACCGCGATATACTTGGGCAGCGTTGAAAGCTTCCATGCAGCGAACTTTGGTACAGCACCAACAAGGCTTCCTGCACAACTCCCGTTGGAGGCAAGGAACCGCAGATACATGCGCATGGAGCCCGCCACTCTCCTGGCCGCCGCAAGGGAACTCTTCTGCGACTCATAGAGCAAAGCGTCTCGTATTGAGGCCGCGTCGTACAGTCCAGGATCATCGCCCAGGTGTTCGAGAAGCGTGCAGACTGCTCTATCATGTTCCCGAATGGTGTGCTCGCTGACCCCACGATGACGTCTCAGCCAGTCGTGAAAGTCGCTCAACTTCGCGCAAAGAGGCTCCTCGTGAGGCTTGAAGACGTCACGCAAAATGTCCTTCGAGACAAGATGTCGCGCGAATCTCCGGATTATCCAACCATAGTCTGAAGTTAGACAGTGTTCAGAAACACCGCTATATTTTCCTGGACACACACAGTCGTGTCCGAAGAAACGATTCACAATGTCTTCATTTACGTCCCTGATTGATATTCGAGATTGATGCAGCCAAGTCAGAAAGTGTCCGGCAGCCGCTCGAGAGGTATGAATTGTGTGCGGCGCATGTCCGACCAACCTGCAATCATCCAGAAACTTTTCAAGTAGATCGCGAGCCAATTCCAGATCTGCGGGATGGTCTGTGTGCTCACTTTTCTCAAGAAAACGAAGAAAAGAGTTTGCGCCTCTAACTCTTTCGCGAATCGTGTTGTTGCCTATTCCATCCGTCCCGTACCGAAATCCCGTGCCCGGCGGTGGGGGACACTGACAATTGTGGTCTCGAAAGCGGCGAATTGTGGAACCGTTCACCAACTTCAACTGTGTGTGGGTATCTTCCAACCAAACGAGAAAATGCCGGCCGGTTCCAAGATTCAATTTGATCGTTCGCCTAGCAAAGCCAGCCTGGTCCAGGTAACTCTCGAAATCCAAGAGATACTGCAGACGGGTGCCGGTATCCGCTTCCCGGGCCAATCCCGGATTCACCTTTGCACGCATCGACGTTGCCCTCGCCAGGATGTTGCGGTGAGAACAGACTATAACTATGGAGATTCATCTGACTAGAATTCTTTGTCATTGCAATATGTTAGCGACTTAACTTTCCATAAAGAATTTTTCTCATAGCTTTCTTTATGGAGACGTCTCCATAAAGAAAGCCGCTGCAGTAGCGTATGGAAATTGACGGAACGAAGCCTTTCCGGGCGATCAATGCTGCGTAGGGCTCGCCGTTCCTGGACGCGGTGGCGAAGTCGACGACGCGGGTCCGGTGCGGTGCGTCCCAGTCGTACTCGACCCAACGCACCGTGATTGACCATGCCGTCGAGCAGGTGTCGACGAATTCCAAAGTCTCGGGCCGCTCGAGGCCGGTGTTCGCAAACTATATCCGGCCCCTGGTTATCTCGGGTGATTTCTCTAACCACTTGTTATTTCTTCGTGTTCTTGCTTCTGACACGACATAAAACCGGACTCTGGCTACTCCCGTCACACGGGAAGAAAGGAGTCCATCATGAGACATGTCATCGATAACCAGTTCGTGCTGGCCCGAGCCCCTGAAGGGCCACTGGCTGCTTGGCTTGACGGCTTTGCACGTTTCTTGAGTGCCAAAGGCTATGCCGCTTCCACAATCCGCCAACGTGTTCAGCGAGCCGTCAGCTTCAGCTACTGGCTCATGCAGGAGCAAACAGAGCTATCCGACCTAACCTCTGATCATCCGGCCTTGTACCTGCAAGACAGAGCCCTTCAGGTGATCACTCGCCGGAACTTCCTTGCGGGGTTGAGGCAGCTGCTGGAGTTTCTGCGGCTAGAGGGGGTGGTTGCCGAAGAACCCGCCGCCGATTCTCCAACAACGCAAGTGGACCAGTGCGTACACGCCTACGAGCAGTACTTGCGAGACATGCGTGGCCTGGTTGATTTGACCATTCAAAGCCGATCACCGGTCGTGCGCCGCTTTCTCGAGCATCGTTTTGGAGACGGGCAGGTCGCGTTGCCACAGCTGAGCGCGTCCGACGTCGTGGAGTTTGTCCAACGCGAGGTGTCGCCCACAACGAAGCGGAACCGAGCCAAGGTCATCACCATCGCGCTGCGTTCGTTTCTTGGATACGTGGGGTATCGCGGCGAAGCCATGCCTGACTTGGTCGCCGCCGTTCCGGCTGTCGCAGAGTGGCCCATGGCCTCGATACCTCGTGCAATCTCCCCTGACGAGGTTCATCAACTCCTGACTGGTATCGATCGCGACACCCCGAAGGGCCGTCGCAACTACGCCGTCCTGCTGTTGCTGGCACGTCTGGGCCTGAGGGCAGGCGAGATCGCGTCTCTCCAGCTTGATGACATCGACTGGACCACAGGCACCATGCAGGTGCGCACGAAGGGCGGCCACTGCAATGCTTTTCCTCTGACACATGAGATCGGCGAAGCGATCGCCGACTATCTGCGCAATGGACGGCCTCGGAGCGACAGCCGTCGCGTGTTCCTGCGCTCTAAAGCACCGATCCGCGGATTTCGCGGAGGTTCTACTGTGGTGTGCATCGTTGACAGCATCGTCAAGCAAACGGGTGTGAACACGCCGACTCGCGGTACCCACCAATTCCGTCACGGTCTCGCTACCGAGATGCTGCGCCAGGGCGCGTCCCTGGGCGAGATCGGAGAGCTGTTGGGTCATCGTCACCCTGACACCACCCGGATTTACGCCAAAGTCGACATTGATGCGTTAAGGGCCCTGGCGATGCCTTGGCCGGGAGGTGTCAGATGAACACGCTTCGCGAGGCCGTTCACGAGTACCTGAGACTGCGGCGTATCCTCGGGTTCAAGTTGCACCAGACCGGCAACGGATTGCTCGACTTTGTCACGTTCATGGAACAGCGTCAGGCACCCTTCATCACCGAGTGTCTCGCGTTGGACTGGGCGACCCAACCCGTCAACGTTCTGCCGTCCCGTTGGGCTACAAGGTTGACCTACGTGCGCGTTTTCGCCCGCTATCGTAAGGCCAGCGATCCGCGTACTGAGATACCTTCACCGGAACTGCTGCCGCACAAAGCCGAACGAGCAAAGCCATATCTGTACTCCGATGAAGAGATCTGCAGCTTGCTGCAGGCTGCGCTCAGCATGTCATTCCGTTACAAAGAGTGCGCCCTACTGCCCTGGACCTACTATTGCCTGTTTGGCCTGCTCAGCGTCACCGGTCTTCGTTTGGGCGAAGCTCTCAATCTGGCGCTCGCTGATGTCGATCTTGACGCTGCGCTATTGACTGCGCGGCGAGCCAAGCATGAACGAAGCCGCTTGGTTCCGTTACACACTTCTACCTGTGAGGTTCTCGCCGAGTATATCGCCCGGCGTGAGCGACATTGGCGAGGTCGTGCGGTCTCATCTTGGTTGTTCGTCTCCAGCCGAGGCAACCAGCACGACAGCAGAACCGTGCAGCGCACGTTCAAAAGGCTTTCGCGCCAGATTGGGCTGGGCGGCACGGGGGAGCGTCGCGGGCCACGGCTCCATGATATGAGACATACATTTGCGACCACAACGTTGGTGAATTGTTATCGGCGGGATCAGGATCCCGAGCGTCTATTGCCGGTGCTCTCCACTTGGCTCGGGCACGTTCTGGTCCGGGATACGTATTGGTACCTCGAAGCTTCGCCGGAATTGATGCGTGAGGCCATGACCCGCCTCGAGAACTTCTGGGAGGATCGGTCATGACGCCTGAGACCCCCCTATCGCCACTACTCCAGCAATTCTTCACCGCCCGATTGATGCAACAGCGCCAGGCGAGTCCCCATACCATCAAGTCGTATCGGGATACGTTCCGTCACCTCTTGCGGTTCGCCGAAGAGCATCTCCATCGGGAGCCTTCGGATCTCGACTTGGGCCAAATCGGTGCGCCCTTCATCGCAACCTTTCTCGAAGAGTTGGAAAGCCAGCGCGGCTTGAGCGTACGCAGGCGAAACTTGCGACTGGCCGCAATCCGGTCGTTCTTTCGATACGCGGCGTTCGAACTTCCGACCCATGCCGGGCAAATCCAGAGAGTGCTTGCAATTCCGGCCAAGCGACATACGCGCAAACAGATCAGCTTCCTCAATCGTGAGGAAGTCGACGCCCTCCTCGCAGCGCCCGATTGCAACACTTGGTCGGGACGACGCGATCACGCTTTTATTCTCACGGCCGTGCAAACTGGGCTGCGCTTGTCGGAGATGACCGGTCTAAGACGCGAGGACGTTATCTGCGACACGGGGGCTCACGTAAGAGTGATCGGCAAGGGGCGCAAGGAACGTTGTACGCCTTTGGCCAAGCCAACCCGCGCAGTGTTGAAGAACTGGCTGCAAGAACCTCAGCGCAGTGCCGAAGACATCGTCTTTCCCAGCGCCAAGGGTAACAGGCTAAGCGTAGATGGTGTCCAGTACCTCTTGAACAAGCATCGCGTGGCAGCTTCGGAATCGTGCCCGTCTTTGAGAGAAAAGCGGGTGACGGTTCATCTTCTGCGCCACACCGCGGCCATGGATCTCCTGGAGGCCGATGTCAAACGTACGCTCATCGCGCTTTGGCTCGGACATGAATCGATCGAGACCACGCAGATATATTTGGAAGCCACGCTTGCCATGAAGGAACAAGCGCTCGCCCAGACATCACCGCCAGCAGGAAAACGCGGTCGATACCGCCCTTCAGACCCGCTTCTTGCGTTCCTCGACAGCCTCTGATCTCCACAGGATTATGTCGGGTAACGGAATGCTTGTGAGAACAAACTACCAGTCGAATCAAGCGATTACAGCCTCATCTCTTCTGTTGCCCGACATAACTGGGAGCCAGATATAGTTTTCCTTATCTCGTTCACGAGATAAGGCAAAGATGACCGCAATGTCTGGTGGCAGGCTGCCGCCGTAGGCGTCGACAACACTCCTCAACATATAGGCGCTGGTGCGGCCGCCCGAGAAGCTGATCACCGCCGGGCGCGGGACGCGGTATGGATTCCGGATCGTGCGCGGAAGACGGGCGGCGGCGGTCATCTTGCGGACTCCGCGCCCCTCGAGCGACCGCTCGAGTGCTTGCCGCAATGCCTGTCGGCGTCGGCGATCGCGATGTCGAAGGCATGGACGATGCAGCCGTGATTGGTCGCATCGTTGTAGGTCGTGGCCTCGGTGTAGTGGCCGAGGGTGAGGGCGCGCACGGTGTCGGTGAGGATGGTGCCGGCGCGCTCGCGGGCGCGCTGCAGCGGCGGCGGGACCTGCAGGGAATCAACATGGCGGTACATGGCGCAGTTGAGGGCGCCGGTGGCGCACCACGACACGGCGTCCTCATGTTCGACGCCGACGGGCTCGCCATCGGCGTCTCGCGCGGCGGCGCCCTGCGTCCAGGCCTCGGGCGTGGCGATCAGAGTGCGGGCCTCGACGAGGAGGTCGCGGGGTGTGGGAGCGGTGGCGGTCATGGCCGGCTTGCCTCCGGGCTTGAAGCGGAGTCCGCGCGCGCCATGTCGAGTGCGTGGTCGAACATGGCGACGACTTGCGCGTGGCTGTCGTGCTCGTTAAGGCCGATGTAGCTCTCGAACTCGCCGATCTTGAAGGCGGCGCAGTCGAGGAGGCGGCCGGCATGATCGACGGCCGGGCCGATGCGGCGGCGGGCCTCGTCGTCCCCGCCCAGCACATGGGCGGCGAGGCCGACCGCGCCCGCGGCGCAGAAGCGGCAGCCGCCGTCGAAGGTGGTGAGCGCCCGTCCGTTCTTGTCGAGCGCGATGGCGCCCTGCGCCCAGCGGTCGGGACGGACGATCAGCGTGCGGGCGATCGCGAGGATATCGATCGCACCGGGCCTCTCCGGCCTGGGCATGGCGCGGATCGCCTCGTCGAAACTGGCGACGGTCATGGCGTGGGCGGCCTTGAGATCCAGAAGGCAGGCCGTGCTTGTCCAGCCGCCCGCGACGCGGAGAGCGGCATCGTTCAGGTGCCGGCGTGCCTCGGCGATGTCGTGCCCGGCGGCTTCCGCGTCGGCGGCCGCGCGGTCGAGGGCGCCGGCGGTGCCCCAGCAGACGGCGTTGTTCGACCGCCCCTCGCAGCTGTGCCCGCTGGCATCC
>Ga0209022_1003092_pt1 | contig 12318 bp, 15 predicted proteins | sample PinacodermPK_FD_187300 | JGI IMG/M metagenome (GOLD analysis project Ga0209022, IMG submission 187300) | Host-associated microbial community of the marine sponge Aplysina aerophoba from Gulf of Piran - sponge pinacoderm, lysed by proteinase... | ecosystem: Host-associated > Porifera > Sponge >...
CCACAACAAGAAACGCGGTACCCCGGGCGCCCCCAAATCATTCGCGGACACCGCCCTCGACAGGATCGATCTCCGCGAAATCGCAAGCGCGGAAGCCATCATGGCGAAGATAGAAGCCGAACCGGGATACCCGTGCACCGTCAGAGGCTGCGCGGCATCCCCGGCGAACCATGACGAGACGACCCGCACCTCCTGAAACCAGTTAGGAAAAACCTCTGACCGCCCCGTGGATAATCAGTTCCAGGCCCACTTCAACCCCGTGTCTTTCTCGTAGCAAGCCACAACAAATTTTTTCACGCTTTCAATAACGGCAATTCTCGCTTCCACCAACGCGGCCGCTTTCTCTCCCTCCGCTAATCCGCGTCCCTCCTCCGCGCAACGCAACAGACGCTCAAACACCGCCACCTGCTCTCCCATCAACCCGGCCCACTCCGCCGCTGTCGAGTCCTCCGACACCATGCATTTCTCCAGACGATTCAGAATACTCTCCAAATCCGACCACGCCTCATCCATCGACGACACCCACATCGCCATTTTCTCTTCCATCGCCCATTCTCCTCTTTCTCAACCTCTATGAGACAGAATTGACATAGTGTCTCAATCCCGGCCGCACTTCAGCCCGCCCCGAGGCCGGACCCGCGCTCACAGACGCTTGCTGTCGACACCCGAAACCCAGTACGCGAACACTACCCGTAAGGTAATGTCGCATTCGCCGCCCGACACGGAGTTCGCCGTCCATGCCGCACGAAATCTACATAAACGCTCTCCAGCACGAATTGGGCAAAGACGGCCTCGCCCGGAGGCGCCTGACCCCTGCCGAAGTCCACCAGCGCGCTCTCGACAGACGCCCCGGCTGGATCGCCTGGCATCTGGGCCGCATCGGCGACGAAGCGCTCATCGCAGCCGCGCTCGACACCGATGCGCATCTGGCCGCCGACCTCGAACCCCGCATGCTTGACGGCAACCGCATAGGCATCGTCGTGGATGACGCCCTCGTCGCCAGAATTGCCGCCGCCCTCGCAGCATGACCGGAAACCCCATCTCACTGGTCGACCGTCAGGGCCGGAAATACCTGACCCGGGAGGAGCGCGAGCGGTTCCTGCAGGTCGCCGCGCGAGCCCCGAAGCCCGAGCATCAGACCTTCGCCCTGACCCTGGCGCACAGCGGAGCCCGGATCTCCGAGGCCCTCGCACTGAGACCGGCCGATATCGACCTGGACGCCAGCGCCATCCGGATATCCAGCCTCAAGAGGCGCGCCGAACACTGGCGCGAGGTCCCGCTGCCGGCAGAGACGCTCCGCGCGCTCGAACTCGTCCACGGGCTGCGCAGCATCCCGGCCCGGCGCGCCGGCGAGCCGCTCTGGCCCTGGTCGCGCGCAACCGGCCACCGGCGCATCGTCGCCGTCATGGATCGCGCCGGGATCTCCGGACCGCAGGCTTGTCCGAAGGGATTGCGCCACGCCTTCGGAATCGCCGCGGTCGAGGCCGGCGTGCCGCTGCCCACGATCGCGGCCGTGCTGGGTCATACCGACATATCGACCACCGCGATCTACACCACGGCCGTCGGCATCGAGGCCAGAACCTTCCTTGCGCGAATGTGGGAGCCTGCCGGCCCGCCCAGGACATGACCCGAAACACCATCCCGAAGCCCCAGCTATACTGACGCGAAAACAGACAGTCGGAGGGATTGCGCCATGGAACGGGTAATCGGAAGCATGGGGTCGGAATACATCCGGTTCCGCCTCGACCCCGAAAGCGTGCCGCTGCTGACGGCGAAATTCGACTGGAACAGTCTTGCGCGGCGGGTTTTCATCGACCCGGTGACCGGGTTTGTCGACTTGATGACGCCGTCGCTGGAGCATGAACTACACGCAAGGGGCACCGACCGGCTGCTGGACGCCATGGGCCGCCGTCTCGGGATCCGCGCGATCCATCTGGGCTCGACACGCTGGCGCCGGCCCGACGATCCGGATAACACCGGTGCCGAACCCGATGCCTGCTACTATCTGGGCGAAACGGCCGAACGCTGGGGCCGGGCTTATGCGCAGGGTCCGGCAGAACGCGAGACATTCGAGTTGAACAATCCGCCTGACCTGGTGGTAGAAGTCGAGCGCAGCCCGGGGGATCGGGACAAGCCGGCGTTCTACCGTCGCCTGGGCGTCCCGGAAATGTGGCGCATCGATATTTCAGGCAACACCCGCGAAGCCCTCATGCTCGACCTGCAGGCGCCTCACAGCCCGGCCGAACTCGAACTTTCCAAAATGCTTCCGGGAGCCGGCCCGGACTTCGTGCTTGAAGCCCTCGGGCTGGCTATCCAGGATCGCCTCGACGAGCTTGACACTCTCATTGCAGAGCGAGTCGGGAGGGAAGCCCGGCAATAGCGCTTGCCGAACCACCGCCATCGGCATCCTGACCCGGTGACAGCGCTTCCGCGCGCCTACGTCTTCATGTGTCCCGGAAGGTGACCGATCACCACTTGCCGTTCCCTGTCGTCCCACGCGAAATACAGGCGGAAACAGTATCTGGGATCGCGGGTATTCGCGGCTGTCTTGACGTGCCGGTCCAGAATCAGCCTGCGTCCGTTCCACTCGATCGAGAAGTCGTCGCGCGCCTTGCCCTGACGGTCGCGGCTCAGACTGGGCGTCTCCAGCAGCCGCAAGGCGCTCAGTTCGTCTTCGAAGGCCTGGCGCAGTTCCCTTCCTCCCTCGGTCTTCATCCGCCAGTAGGTATCGCCGAGCAGCCGGACGGCCTTGGCGACCAGACCCACATCTTCGAACTCGGCGCCCTTGAGCGACCGGAGCGCACGGCCTGAAAACGCCACACGCGCCCCGAACTGCCGCTCGGTCCAGCCCGGCAGTTCCGCATAGCTTTCCGGCAGCGACACCGCACAACTCTCCAGCGCCGGTGACACATCGCCCCCCATCGCCGCAAGCCGTTGCCGCAACCGGTGCATCTCTCGCCGCAGCCCGGCATTTTCCTCACCGATATCCTCCCTGGCCTGAGACAATACCGCGATACGCTCCTCCGCCTCCCGGTTCGCCGCCTTCAGCTCTTCGATCTCGGCACGTACCGCACCCTCCCGATCCCCGGGCGCCGGCAGAACGTCTTCCAGGTCCGCCGCGGCCCGCGCCTCCAGCGAACCGAACCTTCCGACGAGCTCGCGGACGCAGGCTTCCAAAGCGTCGAGCGCCGTCGCCGGTTCGCTCGAAGCAGGCTGCGCGCTCACGGCTTCGGCCGCCGCCTGCAAGGCCTCCAGGTTCGACGCATTGGGGACCTCCGCGTAGCGGCGCGACGCCTCCTGAAGCGCTCTCTCCCGTTCTCCAGGCTCCATGATATCCCGACGGAAGTTACCGGCCAGCCCGCGGCAAAGCTCCCACTCGGCATCGGGGAATCCGAGTGGCGTGCCGACATCGTCCAGCAGCCTTGCGGTTCGTTCCCCCAGCGCATCGGCCTGGCCGGCAAACCGCGTTTCCGGCAGTGCATCGAGCGGCTCCCGCAGCAGCGCCCGCAATACGCCATGCCGACACCGCGCGAGCGCCTTCCGGCGCGCGTCCTCCAACTCTTCAAGATCGTCCGCCCGGTTCTCGAGGTCGAACAGCAGGGAAGGCAGCCTTTCCTCCGCCGCGCGGTAATCCTCATGCGCCGCGACATGCTCCCTCAATCGGCCCCACGCCGCCGAGGCTTCCCTTCGCAGGGACTCGCATACGCCGTCTGCCCGCGCCGCCAGCCCTTCCAGATGCACACCGGCCTGCTCGCCGAGCAACCGTTCGACAAGATCGGCGCGCTCGGGATTCCGGCCGAAACTCGTCCTGCGCACGGCATCCCCGACCAGTTCCCCGATTTCCGGCTCAACGAGCCAGGACAACGAGATCAGGCGGCTCTCCGGACCCTCCAGACAGGACAACACCCAGACCGACTGCGCCACCAGCTCACGTTCGCGGGCCTGCCACAGCGTCTCCAGATCGTCGAGAACCGTCGCCTCGCCAATGTCCAGACCGGCAGGCCGCAAGGACCGCGCCCTGTCGCTCGCCTCCCTGAGAACCCGGGGCCCCAGCTGCTTCCGCTCGCCCTTGACCTCGCCGAATATCTTCCCGATCCGATCCTCGAACAGCCACAGGAACCAGGTCCAGCGCTGTGCAAAGGCATGCGCCGCCCGCCAGAAGGCCCCCTCGTCGGTCCCGTCGGCCTCCGCCGGCCAGTCGCCATATTCTTCGCCTAGCCAGGCCGCCAGCTTGCGCAAATCGGCTCTCATCAGGTGATGGTGTTCCCGCAGCCAGTCCGGCGTGACGAACGCCGGCAGGCCCGATCGAAGCACGTCGTCATCCTGCAGAGCCGTAACAGGACTCGAGGAACTGTTTGAATGCACCGGAATCTCCCGTCCCTCCCGCGTCGCCATACGGCCCGGCCGCTTCACTGCCTGCCCGGCAAAATAAGCTGTTGGCCGGTCATGGGCGCCTGCCCCCCAACCGTCTCCCCGGACATCAACACCGGGCGTCGACCGGGCCCGGCACTTCTACCAACGCCCCTCCCTCGCCCGCAATGCCCGCGCGCCCCTGGACATTGCCGCCCCGCAGGCCTTCCCGATGCAGATCGGCCCATCCTCGCATACCGCCTTCCACAAACCCTTTGCGTCAAACGCCCAGTATCGCGCCATCCCCATACGGCCAAGTGCATAAAGGCGAGGGTGGCGACGACCGTCGTAATCAGGCGGGAGCCTTTGGCGGTAATGCGGTCGAGGATGCGCTCGGTCTCGCAGGCGACGGGCGCGCGGCATCTGCAGCATCGGACGAGGCTCCCCATGCCGGGTCAGAGACCGCGAATGTTGCGGATCGCGGTGACTTCGCCATCGGGGTTTCGGGTTCGGTGGACGGTTCCCACGATCCATCCCATCTCGATCGCCCGCTTCAGGGCGTCCCTGACGCTCGCGGCGCGCACTTCAGGGAACGCCTCAACGATCGGTTCTGCCGAGGGGAAACATCGCCCGTGACAGAAGCTGACGAGTGCGCGAATCAGGAAGGGACTGGTCACTCCGAGCAGCTCCCGAGGCCGATCCATTTGCCCGCGCGCCAGCATTCCCGGGCCGCTATCCGGCCATCCTTGCCGTAGAAGGCCCACTCGCCGTGCAGCAGGCCCCGGCGATAGGGCCCGGACACGCGCGCCCCGTCCAGCTGGCTGTAGGTCCATGCTCCCTCCTTGCGCCCGTGCTCATAGTGCCCGGTGTCCTTGCGCCCGTCGGGCCGCAGGACGGTGATCGGGCCGTGCCAGGTGCCGCTGCGGAGCGTCCCGATGGTCTCGGTGCCGTCGCACTCGACGATGCGCCATTCGCCGTCGGGCCGGCCTGTCTCGTCGTAGGGGCCCTTGGCTTCGGTCTGGCATCCGCGGGCAGGCGCCGGGTCCATGGACATCGCGGTCAGAAGAACCATGACAGCGAGGTTCACCTTCATTCTTGCACTCCAACGATCAGGGGGCTGCATCAAGGGAAGGCGCGCAATCTATGCGCACTCGGGACAATTGACGACCCGGCCGGCGGGCAGAGTCGCACCATTGCTTAGGGGATTATATACAATCGTGACCATCGGGGTTGACATGCCGGGCCGGTTTGGTCGCAATTCTTCCATGAATAGGGAAGGTTGGTCATGGCTAGGGGTCCGGGGAAGGCATTCTGCAAAGGCATCGCCCTTGTCGAGCTGATCCGCTCCTGTCCCGACGACGAGGCGGCGAAGCAATGGTTCGTCGATATGCGCTGGCCCGACGGGGTGTGTTGCCCCAAATGCGGTTGCGACCGCATCCAGTGCGGCGGTGCGCACAAGTCGCAGGACTATCGCTGCCGCGACTGCCGCCGATGGTTCTCCGTCAAGACAGAGACCGTCATGCAGGGCTCGAACCTTGGCTACCGGACATGGCTGGTCGCCATCTACCTGATGAGCGCAAGCCTCAAGGGCGTGGTCTCGATGAAGCTGCACCGCGACCTGGGCATCACGCAGAAGAGCGCGTGGCATCTGGCGCACCGTATCCGGGAGTGCTGGGACGAGGACGGCGAAATACCCTTCATCGGCCCCGTAGAAGCCGATGAGACCCGTGTGGATGGCAAGCGTGGCAACATGTCGAAGGCGAAGCGCAAGGAGCTGGCGGGCCTGGCCGGGAAGCGGCTGCGCTACCGCGACCTCATTGGCGACAACGGCCTGTCAAGCGGAGCGCGAACGGCATGAACGGACTCATCGCACTGGCGGTCGTCGCCTTCGCGGCGTTCATCATGCAAGAGCTGGTCGATGTGTTTCTCGCGCCGATGCTGGTAGGCGCTTCGCCGTTGTCGATGTTCGGATGAACCGTCGGCGATGTTGTGCCAGGGCGTCGATGAGGGCTTTTTGCGTTCCTCGATCAGCACCGCAGCCGGACAGCGCAAGCGATCCGGCAGCGAGGGCTGCCGGCAGGGAGATCGTTTTGAGCATGGGAATCCTCCCGCTGTTGCGGCCGCGGCGGGAGCCGGGGCGTTGCAACATCGTCCGGAACTGGAAGAAGCCCCGCCTGTTCGCCAGGCGCGGGGATCTGCCCTGCGCCGGGTATCAGGCTGTTCTGTTCGGCGGGCGACCCGACAAAGCGGGCCTGAACGATGTTGCGAGGGGACCGTGCAAGACTTACAGTGGTGAGCCAGGGACGAGACGGATGGAGGGACAGGATGGACTCCGCGCCGAAACCGGTTCTCGGCAAGCGCCCACCGGGACGGCCCGCCGTGCATCCCATACCCAGGCCGATCCCGGACACCGCAGAGAACATCGCCCGCGCCCTGCTGCGGACTCCGCCGAAGACGCGGGGCGAGTGGAAATACTTGAAGGCAGCGCAGAAGCGGGCCTGAGAGACGGCTTGGAGGCGCGGATCGGAATCGAACCGGTATCCCCCTGGCTGCGAACCCAGGCACCTGACCGCTCGGCCACCGCGCCTCCAGGCCCCGACTCACATTGGTTCTCGAGGGATCGTCAATGGAAGGTGGTCTGTTAATCGCCCGCTACGAGACAAAGCGAGACGGCGGGCGTGGCCTGCTCTCGGTCTATTGCGACGGTGTGTATTCGTGGCGAAGATTCGCCGCCTATCAGGGCTGGGCATGGGACCTGCCGCCCCGCCTCATGTCGGCAAAGGACCGCCGGCTTTGGGAGGCGGCGAAGGGGTCAGAGTTCGACGAGGAAAGCCTTGAGCCCCGACCCGGCATTTACGGTTAGACGATCACGATTGTATATTATCCCCATATCAAGCGAGGCGCCCAGCTCATGACCATGCCTCGGGCGGGGGAGCAAACCGACCCGCCATTACCGCCTGACAGGCTGCGGCCCCGACGGAGTGGCGATTCCTCTCCTCATACATATGCCGTATCCGCCACCGGCCGGCTGGCGGGTCTCGCGGCGGCCCTACATGCCGCCGCCCGGAGGCATGACCGGTGAAGGGCGCGCGCGACCTGGCGGCGGCGCTGTTCTGGGCCGCAGCCGCGCTCGTGGTGACGGTCCTCGCGGCGCTGGTCCTGTTCAACCCGCTTACCCGGTCTCCGATCAGTCCGGTCGGGCCGGGCGAGGGCCGGCTCGCGGGGTACTGCCAAAATGACCCCGCGAGCCGGTGCCCTTGAGTGAGGCGCCGGAATGCCTTCCATCCCCACACCATCGGCCTATATCGGAGGATACCCCGAAGCGCGCGCCGTGGACCGGGAAGCTGCGGACAACTACATCGCCCACACCCTTGTCGGCGATCCGGTCATGGACGCGATCGTGGAAGAGATGGCGGCGCTGCCCCGGAGTCAGGTCCACCGATTCATTCAGGCGGGGATAGACGAAGATCGCGAGGGTCTGCGCAACGCGCCGCAACTGCTGCGCGACTTCTTCGTCGACGCACCGCAGCCCGATCCTGACTGGCTCGATCCGGACGCCTTCGGTCCGGGCGTCCGCGCCTTTCAAAGGCACTCGGTCTTCGTGCTTTCGGCTTTCGTAACGGGTGTGCTGATAGACGGCTTTTCGACGCTGATAAGCAAGTCCTTCGTGCAAACCGGGCGCATCTTCGAAAATGGCGTCTGGCGCCTCAAGCAGAACAACCGGCATCAGATGGAGATATTCCTTCCCGGCGGGCTGGAACGGTACGGTGAGGGCTGGAAACTATCGGTGCGCATCCGGTTCGTGCATGCGCAGGTCCGGATGCTGCTGAGAAAGACCGAGGAATGGGAACACGACGCCTGGGGCGTGCCGATCAGCGCCGCGCATCTGGGCTACTCGGTGGCGTGTTTCGCAGCGCGGACCGTCAAGCACTCGATGACGTTGGGAGCGCGGTACAGCCCGGAGGAGCGGGCGGGCTTCCACGCTGTCTGGCGCTACGCCGGTTATCTCATGGGCATTCCCGAAACCATCCTCTTCACCGACGAAAGCCACGCCCTGCACATCTACCGGATCGGTTCCCTTTGCGAGCCTCCTCCCACCGAAGACGCGGTCATTATGACAAATGCGTTGATCAACTCCGCTCCGCTGGTCGCGAACATCGACGATCCGGCAGAGCGGGACAAGTTGGTGAGGAAAGTCATCTACCCGATTTCGCGGGCTCTGGTGGGCAACAAGCTCGCCGACCAGTTGAACTTTCCCAGGAAGGGCGGAACGCCCTTCCCTTTGCTCTCGTATCGAATCGACCAGCGCGTTCAGAAATTCCTGGGGCGGCTCCGAAAGGAAGGGCCAAAGGATTTCTCGACACTTCTAGAGGCGTCGGCCTTTGACAATGCGGGCTTGAGTTACCGACTGCCCGACCATGCCCACGACGAGCGGTCCAGCCAGTGGTGAACGGCGGCGCCGGCAACAATCCTGACCGGGACGGAAGGCAGGGCGTCGAAGCAATGGCCGCCGGGCCGCTGGAGCGTTACACCGCCTTCATTCTACGCTATCGATGGCCGGTCTTCCTGCTGGCGACGCTTCTCATGCTGGCAGCGACCGGGGGCGCACCGCTCATCGGCGTCACCAACGACTACCGCAGCCTCTTCGACGAGGACAATCCGCAGCTTGCAGCGCTGGACGCGCTGGAGGAGACCTATTCCGCGTCCAATGTCGCGTTGATCGCCGTGGCTCCGCAGCGGGGTTCGGTGTTCACCCGCGAGACGCTCGGCGCTGTCGAGGAGCTGACCGAAGCGGCCTGGCAGGCGCCGCTCTCCACCCGGGTCGACTCCCTGACCAACTACACGCATAGCGAATCGTTCGAGGACGATCTGCTCGTCGGGCCGCTCGTCGAAGGGGCCGATGCGCTCAACGACGAGGACCTTGCGCGGGTCGAAGGGATCGCACTGAACGCAATCGACCTCGCCGGTCGCCTGGTCTCCCGTGACGGGCGCGTGGCGGGGCTGGCGATCCACTTCGCGCTCACCGATGACGCGGATGCCTCCATCGCCGAGATCAACACCTACCTTCGCGCCCTGTTGGCGGAGGCCCGTGCAGCCCATCCGAACCTCGAATACCATCTGACCGGCGACGTCGTCATGCACCGGGCATTCGCCGAGACGACCGAGGAGGAAGCACGCACTCTCATCCCTCTCGTGTTCGCGATCATTGCCGCCGCATCTGCCCTTCTGCTGCGTTCCATCTTCGGCACTCTCGCGCTCGTCATAGCGCTGATATTCACGGTGAACACCGCGATGGGTTTCGCGGGCTGGATCGGGACGGTGCTCAACCCGGCCAATTCGGGCATCCCGATCATCGTTATGACCGTCGCCGTGGCGCATACGATCCACATCGTGGCGAGCGTCCTGGAAGGAATGGGACGGGGGCTCGGCAGGAACGAAGCCGTCGCCGAATCGCTGCGCGAGAACATCTGGCCGGTTTTTCTCACTACGGCAACGACCGTGATCGGGTTTCTCAGCCTGAATGCGTCGGACTCGCCGCCGTTCCGCGTGCTCGGCAATCTGGTCGCCTTCGGGGTACTGTGCGCATTCCTCTACTCGGTTACCGTCCTGCCGGCCCTGCTCTCCATTCTGCCGGTGCGCGCACCTCGCGCCTTTGGCGGGAGCGCGGGTTTCTTCGAGCGTTTCGGCGAGTTTGTCGTGGAGCGCCGCAGGTTCCTGCTCGTTTCCATGACCGTGCTCACCGTCGCCCTGGTCTCGGGCATCCCGCGCATCGACCTGACAGACAACTGGACGAGATATTTCGACGAGCGCTACGAGTTCCGGCGCGACACGGACTTCGTCATCGACAACCTGACCGGCATGGAAACGCTGGAATTCTCGCTCGACGCCGGGCGCGAAGGTGGCATCACCGATCCCGAATACCTCCAGGCGGTGGACGCCTTTGCAGAGTGGGGCCGGGCGCAGCCGGAAGTGGCGCACGTCCAGGCCTTCCCGGACGTCATGAAGCGTCTCAACAAGAACATGCACGGCGACGACCCGGCCTTCCACCGTCTGCCGGAAGAGCAGGAACTGGCGGCCCAGTATCTCCTGCTCTACGAGCTTTCGCTTCCGTTCGGCAGCGACCTCAACGACCGCATCGATGTCGCCAAGTCCTCAACGCGGCTGAGCATGGCAACGCGAAGCCTGACCTCCCGGCAGCAGCGCGAACTCGACGCGCGGGCCCAGGACTGGCTTCGAGCCAACGCGCCGGACCTTCTGACCGAGGCCTCGGGGTTCAGCATTGTCTTCGCGCATCTCTCGCAGCGAAACATCGCAAGCATGTTGAGCGGCACGATCATTGCGATGGCGCTGATCTCCCTGATCCTGATCGGGGTTTTCAGGAGCGTCCGCCTCGGGCTTGTCAGTCTGTTGCCCAATTTTATCCCGGCGGCCATGACCTTCGGCCTGTGGGGCTACCTCGTCGGGCGGGTCGGCCTTGCAGGATCCGTGATGACCGCTATCGCCTTCGGCATCGTCGTGGACGACACGATCCACTTCCTGACGAATTATCTGCGGGCCCGCCGAGAGGGGCTCGACCCGGCCGAAGCCGTGCGCCGCACGTTTCGCACTGTCGGTCGGGCCTTGTGGACCACCACCGCGGTCCTGTCGCTCGGTTTCCTGGTGTTCGCGTCCTCCGGGTTCGAAGTCAGCTGGTCGCTCGGCCTGATGGTGGCAATCACGCTCGGCTTCGCGCTGCTCGCCGACTTCCTGCTGCTCCCCCCCCTGCTGATGGCTTTGGACCGGAAGAAGCCGTGATTCCTGTTGCGGAAAGCAGGCCCGCCCCATGCCGGCGTGCTTGTGCGATGGCCGGGCCGGAATGCGCGCTACCAGCGCACGGCGGCAATCTGCGGGGCGGTCCGCTTCGGGAAGGGAGCGCAACAGGCGGTTTTCGGGCCGTGGGGCCGCGCAAAGGTGCTTTCGACAGCCGGAAAGGCCCTCATGCGCCTCTACGGCGCTTTTCAGCGGCCGGGCGAAGCGAGGCTCCGGCGGTGCTCGCGTTCAGGCCGCTTCGGCATTGCTCTCCACAGCGGGGCCGTCCTGACGGCAACGGGCCGGTAGGCCAGACGCGACGGCCGCCCAAGCGCGAAACAGGAGGATCCGGCACGGGCGTTGACGGCGCGGCGCTGCTGCTGCCAATTCGAGAGCCGATTCCTTCACCTGCTGCCCACGAGAATCAACGCCATGACAGAACCCACGCACACGAAGGAAGCCATCCGCGCGGCGATGGACCACCTGATCGATCGCGCGACCCATTTCGATGTGGACGCGCTGGAAACCATCTACCACAAGGACTTTCATACGACGCTGGTCATGCCGGACGGCGAGGTCACGACCTTCGACAAGCGGGGCTTCATCGCCCATTTCCGCAGCCAGGCCGAGGCGGGCGCGACACGGCTCAACCCGTGGGCGGACTGGCATGACTTCCACGTTCTCGGCGACAGCGCGGTTTGCGTCCTGACCCGAAAGCACAGCGGGATGAACGGCGAGGAGATGACGCTGCTCTGCAACATCGAGTGGCGTTACGAGGACGGGCGCTGGCAGGTGCTTCGCGAGCAGATCTTCCTTCGCCCGCTGGAAGGATAGTGAGGACGGGATGAACGATCGACCGGAACGCTCCTTGTTCCCGGGGCCGGAATGGCGATCCTCTACCCGCCGCCGAAGGTCATGCGCCGTATGACGTCGTGGCCGTCGATCCAGCGGTGCTTGAAGGCGGCTGCGACATGGCCGGCGGCGACCGCCAGCATGCCATAGGCGAGCCACATGTGCACCTCGGCGGACAGGTCCTGGAGCGCCTCCCCGGTCTCGGGGAAGACCGTCGGCATCCCGACCCCGAACCACTGCACGGTATGGCCGCCGAAATTGGTCTCCGCCCAGCCGACGGCGATCACCATGGCGGGCAGCGCGTAGAGCGCGGCATGGCCGAGATGC
>Ga0209022_1003103_pt1 | contig 12269 bp, 10 predicted proteins | sample PinacodermPK_FD_187300 | JGI IMG/M metagenome (GOLD analysis project Ga0209022, IMG submission 187300) | Host-associated microbial community of the marine sponge Aplysina aerophoba from Gulf of Piran - sponge pinacoderm, lysed by proteinase... | ecosystem: Host-associated > Porifera > Sponge >...
GTCCTTCCCCGTCAATCCCGCCTCGGACGCCACATGCGCGGCAATGTCCTTCTTCCTCATCCCGGACTCCCTGTCCCAAACCCGCAGAATACCACCCGGGCGCAGGCTCCGGACCGGCCGTTCAGGCGCCGGCGCCCGGCGCGAAGCGGCGGAGATCGACGCGATCGAGGGTGAACCCGACGCCCTCGGCCTCGAGCATGGTCCGCTGGCGGCGTTCGGGCGGTGTGAGGATACGCCCCTCCGCATCGACGACGCGGTGCCAGCCCGGGGCGTCGGGATGGCGCGCGAGGGCGTCGGCGACGGTCCGTCCCTGTCCGGGCAGCCCGGCGCCGTCGGCGACCTGTCCGCATGTCATGACGGCGCCTTCCGGGATCGCGGCGACGGCGGCCAGGATGCGGGCATCGGGGAAGTCCGTTTCCGGCGGACCCGCAGTCCGTGCTCCACCGTCATCGCCACCGGCCTCTGCGTCGAGTTCGCGGGCGAGGGTTTCGAGGGCCTGGCGGATGCGGTCGCGGGGCGCGTCGCGCAGGCCGGCGTCGACGGCGATGGTTCCGATCTCCATCCTGACGGAGTTGAGACGCTTTCGGCTGATTCCCCTTGCGCGGGCCATCTTTGCCTGCGCCCGCCTCATGTCTCTCGCGGCGTCGAGCAGGTGCCATTCCTCGCTCTCATCGCGGTCGAGCGTTTCCTTCCGTCTGCGTTTGTCGCGCAATTCCGTCCATCGTTTTTCATCAAATGCCGTCACCGGTTTCTCCATCCGTTGTTTTCCTTTCCGGCCCTTCTCCGTCCGATGGCATTTTCGCACGGCCCCTCATCCGCGCACGATCTTCCCCTTCCGGGCCATGCGAGCGTAGCGAGCCGCATTTTTCATGCCAGGGTAACCTGTTCCACTCCAATTGCTTGTGTTTCTCGTCCTTCATGATAGGGTAGTTACTGTTTGTTCTCAGGCGCAATATGCATCTGCTTTCGCAGATGCGCGTCAGATGCAGGCAGGGACAGGGATACACGGTCGGACATGGCGATCTGCTTTGCGAGACAGACGGTGGTGCATGCCGAGGGCGGTTCGAGCGCCGTCGGCTTGGCGGCCTATGTTCTGCGCGCGGCAATGACAGACGAGGCGGTGGGGCGCGCCTACGACTTCCGCAAGCATGGCGGCGACGGGCACGACCTCGTTCACGCGGAGGTCTTCCTGCCGGAAGGAGCGCCATCGGCGTATGCGGATGCGACGGCGCTCTGGAACAGCGCCTCTGCGGCGGAGCTGACGGTTGACCGGAAGACGGGAGATGTCCGGTTCAAGACCGGTGCGCAGGTGGCGTGGCACATGATTCTCGCCGTGCCGAAGGAGCTGGCGGCCGCGGAGTCGGCGGCGCTGGTTCGCCGGTTCATCGAGACACGGTTCGGTGCAGCCGGGGTCGCGGTGCAGTGGGCGCTTCACGACGATCCGGTCAACCCGCATGCGCATCTGCTGATCTCGACGCGGCGGCTTTCGGCGGAGGGCTGGGGGAAGAAGGCGCGCGAGATCGCGCCGGCGATGCGCTCGAAGCGCGGCCTTGCCTTCGTCGCCGGCGACGAGCGGGGCGAGCTGGTGGCGGCGTGGGAGAGTTTCCAGAACGCCTGGTTCCGCGATCGGGGGATCGATCTGAAGGTGGATCCGAAGCTGGCCGTGCGGGACACCCATGTGGGGGTGGCGCGTACGGCGGACAGCGAGCGTGCGGCGCTGAGCGCGGAAGCGCAGGCGGAGGCGGCTGAGCGGATGCGTGAGCCGGCGGAGCTGCTTGCTGCGGCCGGGCGGATGCGGTCGGTCTGGACGCAGACGGAACTCGGCCGGGTCGCGCGCCGCAACGGGCTTCCGGAGGAAGAGATTGCCGACGCGGTGGCGGCGGCGCTGGCGCATGAGGAGAGCGTGGCGCTGCTGGACGCCGGGACGGGCCGGGAGACCGGCTACTGGACGACGGAAGGCATCCGGGCCCAGGAACGGGCGGTGCTGGCGCGCGCGAAGCTGATGGCGTCGGAGCCCTTCCGTCCGGTGCGCGCGGGCGACGCGGCGGTGATCGCGGAGCGGCTGACGCTGACGGCGGAACAGCGCACGGTGCTGATGCGCGAGACGGAGGGTCTCACGCGGATCGGGGCGATCCAGGGCCGGGCCGGGACCGGCAAGACCCGCACGCTCGGCGCGATCCGGGAGGCGCATGAGAGGCGCGGCCACCGGGTGGTCGGCCTCGGCCCGACCAATGTGGTGGCGCGGAGCCTGGCGGCGGACGGGTTCGCGACGGCGATGACGGCGCACCTCGCGCTGATCCATCTTCGCAACGGTCGGGACCGCTGGAATGCGCGCACGGTTGTGATCGTCGACGAGGCGGCGATGCTGGATACGGACATCCTCGACCGGGTGATGCTGGCGGCCGACCGCGCCGGCGCGCGGCTTCTGCTGGTGGGCGACGACCGGCAGCTGCAGAGCGTGCAGCGCGGCGGGCTGTTCGCGCCGGTCGCGGCGCTTGCGGGCTCGATGGAGCTGAGGCGCGTGCAGCGGCAGAAGACGGCCTGGCAGCGCGAGGCGAGCGAGGCGTTCGCCGGCGGCGACATCGCTGCTGCTGTCGGGGCCTATGCCGACCATGGCTGCCTCGCCTGGAGCGGGACGCTGGACGAAAGCCGCGCGGCGCTGGTCGCGGCCTGGGCGGAGGCGAGCGCGCGCGACCCGGGCGCATCGCGATTCATCTACGCCTCGACCAATGCGGAGGTGAAGCGCCTGAACGCGGAAGCGCGCGCGATCCGGGTGGAGCGCGGCGAGATCGGCGCCGGGACCGCGTTCCGGACGGTCCGTGGCGCAGTGCATGCGGCCGCCGGCGACCGCATCCAGTTCCACGACACGGACCGGCATGCCGGCATCTTCAACGGCGTGCTGGGCACGATCGTCTCGTGTTCGGAGGAGGAGATCGAGGTCAGGACGGACGGCGGCGCGCCTGTGTCGTTCGATCCGGAGCGGTTCGAGGGCTGGGGTCCCGGCTATGCCGGCACGGTATACCGGGGCCAGGGCAAGACGCAGACGGAGGTATTCGCGCTCTACGACCACGCCTTCGCCTGGTCGCCCTCGACCTCCTATGTGGCGCTGACGCGACAGACGGACCGCGTGACGCTGCATGTGCCGGAGGAGCTGGCGGCGGACCGGGCGGCGCTGATCCGCCAGATGGGCCGGGCGCGAAGGCTCGCCACCAGCCTCGACTTCGCGGTCCGCGACGAGCTCGCGCCGATCCTGCGCGAGACCCCCGGGCTCGCCTGGGAAAGGATCAAGGCCGACTATCTCAGCCTCCACGACGCTGCCGGGCAAGAGCTTGCCCTGTTGCCGGACCAGGAAGGCTTCGAGGCCTTGCGCTCCCTCGTCGCCACAGTGGTCACCGGCCGGCACTACCCCGAGCAGCAGATGGAGAAAATCCAAGCGCTTCGGGAAACCCTCGACAGGCTCGCCAGGTTGAAGCACCCCGACATCGTCGAGGCCCGCAACCGTATCGAGGCCGTCTCGAAGCGCCTCGACGGTCTCCGGGAATGGATGCGGCAATCGCCCGGCCGCATCATCGAGCTCGCGCCGGGATACACGGCCTGGCTCCGCGACCGCGACGCGGCGATAGACAAGTGGGAGGCCGCGGAGGCCGACCCGGACCTCAGGGAACAATGCGCGCTGCTGGCCGAAGCGGTGATGAAGGCCGAAATCGACCGCCTGAAGGATCCCGTCCGCGTCGAGGCGCTTCGGGAAACCCTCGACAGGCTCGTGAGGCACCCCGACATCGTCGAGGCCCGCAACCGTATCGAGGCCGTCTCGAAGCGCCTCGACGGTCTCCGGGAATGGATGCGGATATCCGGCCGCATCATTGAGCTCGCGCCGGGATACACGGCCTGGCTCCGCGACCGCGACGCGGCGATAGACAAGTGGGAGGCTGCGGAGGCCCGCCCGGACCTCAGGCAACAATGTGAGCTGCTGGCTGATGCGGAGATGAAGGACAAAATCGACCGCCTGAAGGATCCCGCCTCCCTGTCTCCCCCAACCGCCCTTGTCGAAGCCAGCCCGGCGGCCGGTCCCGGCCGGGACCGGGAGATCGACGCCATGAGCGACCGGATATCCGCATCCGAAACAAAAGCCGCAACGGCCAGGAGTCTTGCCGAGGATCTCGGAAGCACATCCAGCCGGGCCCGCGACTTCCTGCAATGGTCCAAAACCGGCGGCCGGCCGATACACGAGGCGCCCGGGTTCGCCGAATGGAGGGACAAGGCCGACAGGGTTCTCGAGCGCTGCGACGCCCTGTCCGGGGACCCGGAGCTCAAGGCGCATTGCGACCGCGCCGGCGCCTCGGAGGAAGCCGTCCGGGCCGTCACCGCCATGCTCCGCGACAAACGCTACCAACGCCCGGTCGTCCGGCAGCAGGTTCGGCAGGAGAGTGAGGAAAGTTCCATATCCTTCAGGATGTAGCTCCGTTTCGGGAAGGCTCCCTCATGCAAGTACTGAAACAGGGCGCCGCGCCGACTGTCGGGACGTACTGAACGCCCCCGCGCACATGGTCGCCGAGGCGATCGACGGCGCACTGCACACGCAACCCCGGGCTGTGTTCGTTGAGAGAGAAGAAAAGGCCGGGCGAATTGGACATCGCCACTGAGGTGGATCGCTTCCCTTGATTGACAGGTGAAGATATGACATCGTATAAGATATCATTATTTGTAGTAAGGAGATAATTATGAGATATGTTCTCGACACCAATATTCTCGTCGCCGGCCTGCGCAGCCCTGCCGGAGCTTCGGCGGCGTTGCTTGGACTGGCCATGACCGGAGCGTTTACGCCTCTGCTTTCGGTGCCGTTGGTGCTGGAATACGAAGCGGCTTGTTGCGATCCGAAACAACGGGCCGCGTCGGGCCTCGATGAGACGGGGGTCCGTGTCGTGATCGACACCCTGTGCGATGCCGGACAGACGGTCGTGCCGCACTTCCTGTGGCGACCGCTTCTGCGCGATGCGAACGACGAGATGGTCCTGGAGGCTGCGATCAACGGCCGCGCCGATGGGCTTGTAACCTTCAACCGTCGGCATTTCGCTGACGCGGCCCTGCAGTTCGGGATCGAGCTGCTGAACCCTGGAGACGCCTTGAGGAGGATATCGTGACGAAACAGACTGCCGCCTATCCGCTGCGCCTGCCAGCATCGCTGAAACGCGCCGTCGCGGAGGTGAGCCGGGAAGACGGCACGAGCATCAACCAGTTCGTGGTCGTCGCCGTTGCCGAGAAGCTCTCCGCCATGCGCACGGAGCGTTTCTTCGCCGAGCGGCGCGCCGGCGCCGATGTCGAAGCGGCGCGCCGTATCCTGTTCCGCGATGGAGGCCAGCCTCCCGCGCCGGAAGACCGGATGCCGCAAGCCTGACCGGCAAGAGCTAAGGAGTGCGCATTCAGGGGTCCGTTCCGCATCATCCGGCAACAGGTTCGGCAGGAGAGTATGGGAAAGTCCAGATTGATCGGCATGTAATCCGGTTTCGGAAAGGTTCCCTCATGCAAGCACTGAAACAGGGCCGCCGCGCCGACTATCGGGACGTGCTGAACGCCCCCGCACGCATGGTAGCCGAGGTGATCGACGGCGCGCTGCACACGCACCCCCGGCCGGCCCCACGCCATGCCTGGGCAAGCTCGGGTCTGAGTGCACGGATCAATCCGCCGTTCAACTACGGCGACGGAGGCCCGGGCGGCTGGTGGGTCGTCCGTGAGCCCGAGATGCATCTGGCCCGGGATATCCTTGTGCCCGATCTGGCCGGGTGGCGCCGGGAGCGCATGCCGGACTATCCCGATACCGCCTACATGACCCTCGCGCCCGACTGGGCATGCGAGGTGCTTTCCCCCGGAACCCGCAAGCTCGACCTGTATGAGAAGCGCCCGATCTACGCCCGGGAAGGCGTACCCCATCTGTGGTTCGTCGATCCGCTCGCCCGCGGGCTGGAAGCGTTCGAGCTCAGGGACGGCCAGTGGTTGCTGATCGCATCGCTCAAGGACGCCGCCGCCGTAAGCGTTCCTCCCTTCGAGGCGATCACGTTCAGCCTGGCAGACCTGTGGCCGGACAGTCCTGCAGCATGCTGAGCCGGGGCGCGTTCATGCCTTCGTTCCGGTGCTGGCGTCGTCGGATCACATGGACATGCCGTGCAGCTCGAAGAGAAGCGTTAATCCGAGATAGTTATCTTTCCAGGAGCGCTAATCTGCAATAACTCTTCTTTCTATGGAGCGGAGGATCCCAAATGGCAAGAATCGCACGGGCGGCGCTCCTGGCAAACATGCCGGAGGCCTTCGTCTCGAACACCGCGACCAGCGCCGCTGTGTCGCGCGCCTCCCGGGCCGGCCGGCTGCGCAAGCTGGGATCCCGCCTCTACACGACCAACATGACGGATCCTCCGGAAACGATCGTGAGGCGCAATCTCTGGCAGATCGCTGCCGGCTACTTCCCCGGCGCATTGATCGCCGATCGAACGGCTCTGGAAAACATGCCGGCGCCGGACGGATCGGTCTGCTTCGTCTCATTGAGGGGCGGCGACGTCGAACTGCCGGGAATCGTCCTGCGGCCCCGCCGCGGCCCCGGCCCGCTGGACTCCGACAGGCCCTTTCTCGCCGGGCTCTTTCTCAGTTCGGCGGCGCGGGCCTGGCTGGAAAACATGCGGCCGTCACGAGCGCGGGGCGGCCGGCTTCCCCGGACGCTTCCCCGCCGCGAGCTTGAGAAACGCCTCGACACGCTGATCCGGCGCGGCGGGGCCGAAGGAGCGAACCGGTTGCGCGACGAAATCCGGGCGGTTGCCCCGGAGCTCGGCCTTGAAGACGCCGCTGCGGATCTCGACAGGCTGATCGGCGCTCTTCTGGGCACGAAGGAGGCCACTCTTTCGGCTCCTGCAGCGCGCGCCCGTGCCCGGGGGTGCCCTTACGACCCGGACCGGATGAATCTGTTCCAGACGCTGCATCGAGCGCTTCGCGACCACCCGCCGACGTTCCGCCCGGCACCGGAGAGGCCGCCGGCGGGCCGGGAGGCGCTTGCGTTCTACGAGGCGTATTTCTCGAATTTCATCGAGGGGACCGAGTTCGAGGTCGGGGAAGCGGCCGATATCGTGTTCAGGGGCGTCATACCCACGGAACGGCCGTCGGACGCTCACGATGTTCTCGGAACCTGGGCCATTGTGTCCGATGAACGCGGGATGGCCCGCACCGCAAGCGGCGCCCGGACGTTCGAAGAGCTGCTCAGGGAGCGCCACGCACGGATAATGCAGGGGCGTCCCGAGACGGGGCCGGGCCGGTTCAAGGCGGCGGAAAACCGGGCGGGAAGCACGGTGTTCGTTGCTCCCGGGCTGGTGGAGGGAACGCTGGAACGGGGGTTCGAGTTTCTCCGGAGCCTGGAGACGCCCTTTCAGCGCGCCATCTTCGCGAAATTCCTGGTTGCCGAGGTTCATCCGTTCGCGGACGGCAACGGGCGCGTGGCGCGCGTGATGATGAATGCAGAGCTGGTGGCTGCGGGAGAGGAACGGATCGTCATCCCGACAGCATTCCGGAGCAACTATCTGGCCGCGCTCCGGGCGCTGTCCGGAAACGGCCGGCCGGAGGCCCTGATCCAGGCGCTCGACTATGCGCAGCGCTGGACGCGCGCCATCGACTGGCGCGATGTCGCATCGAGCAGGCGCCAGCTCGAGGCCTGTCACGCCTTCCTGCAACCGGACGAAGCCGAAGAAACGGGCCGCCTGCTACGGTTCCCTCGATGCACGCCAAGCCCACATCTGCCGGATATTCCCGCATGACGCCTCGCCGTGGACCGTCACTTTCGAGTTGGAGCAATTCAGATACGCTTGCAACATGAGCCGTGTCTGCGATGCCCATCGTCCGCGAAGAACCCGACGTGCTGATCCTGCAGGCCTCTGGACAGGTTCACATCGCGCTCGGACTGGCAGCCGGGTTCTGCGCCACCCGCCCGGTCGAACAGCCGAACGGCGGACACGCCTTCTGGGAAACCCCGCCCCGGGACGAGGAAGCCGCGAAACGGCTCGAAGCGCAGTGCGCGAAGGCGACACGCTGGTCGTGGCGAAGCTCGACCGTCTTGCCAGTGGCGCATCTGTTTCGTGTGGACCGGCCGGGGTCCGGCGGACGTCGAAATCGTCGATTACCATTGAAGGGGGATCCGGGACATGGTGCTGCTGAAGAATCCGTCACATCCCGGCGAGGTGCTCGCCGAATTGTATCTTGACCCGCTCGAAATGAGTGCGATGGCGCTTGCCAACCGCCTGAATGTGCCGCGGACGCGGATCGAACGGCTGGTAAAGGGAGAGACGACGGTGAGTGTCGATACCGCAATGCGGCTGTCGAAGTTCTTCGGCACGACCGCCGAGTTCTGGATCAACCTGCAGCGGTCCCACGATCTTGCCCGGGCCCGGGAGACCCTGGACCTCTCCGATATCACACCTCTGGCAGCCGCCTGATTTAACAGCTGCCCCCGGATCGGAGTCTGGGGCAGGCGGGCGAGCATGAGCATGGCGTCAGGAGCCATCGCAGCGCCGTTCGCTCCCCTGTCCGCAAGAGGACCCTCAATCGGTGCCGAACCCCTTAGCGTACTATTCTGCCCCCTACCGGAGTCGACCCGACAATAGGAGGCCGTAGATGTCCGAATTCGCATCGATTCTGATCATCATTGCCCCCTTCCTTCTGGGCCTGTTTGTCATCTGGCGACTGACCTGGCGGAAACAGCGCGGGCGGCAAGGAGAGACGCGGCTTTCGGATTTCGTCGGTCGCAAGGACGTGCTGATCCTCGATACCGAAACGACGGGCCTCTACAAATCCGCCGAAATTCTCGAGATTGCCATCATCGATACGACCGGAACGATGCGCTACTCCGCGCCCGTGATGCCGAAAGGCCGCGTCCTCACCGAGGCGAGCGACATTCACGGGCTCACCCGGCGCGAATTACGAAAGCTCGGGGCGCAGCCTTGGCCGGATCATCACCACAGCATTGCATCATTGCTCGAGGGAGCCGTCGTGATCGGCTGGAATATCGATTTCGATGTCCGGATGCTGCACCAGACCTGCGACAAGTACGATCTCGAGCCGCCTGTCTTTCGCATACTGGACCTGCTGGCGGTCTACCGGGAGCGACGCAAGCGCCGACGCAATCGCTTGACGGATGCGATCCGCGATGAAGGGCTCGCGACAACCGGCGACCTTCACCGCGCCGAAACCGATTGCCGCGCGGTGCTCGCCGTATTGCGCAAGCTCGCGGCTGACGTGGCCTCGTGATGGTCTCTATGTGGCGTCCCGGACGGCGCTCGGCGGACATCTTGGAAAAATCTCTCTGGATTTTTTCCGTCTGTCCACGCAATGGAAAAATCCTTTCCATTCGCAGGCCCACCATTTCAGCATCGTCATGGTCCAGAACGGGTCGATTGCGGATGAGTACTAATGACGCTCCAAGCGCCGAGCATGCGCTTTCCGTGGTCTCGCAGGTTTCCCTGCGGATCGACATAGCGGTAGAGGGTAACGGGCGAGATCCCGAGTTCCCCGCACAATTCGGAGACCGATGTGTCCCGGTGCGCCATGGCTGCCTGGATCGTGCGGACCTGCGCCTTGGTCAGAGCCGGCCTCCGTCCGCCCTTGCGGCCGCGCGCCCGCGCCGCCCGAAGCCCGGCTACGGTCCGTTCGCGGATAAGTTCGCTCTCGAATTCCGCAAGCGCGGCGAAGATGCCGAAGGACAGGCGCCCGGCCGCGGTCGTCGTGTCGATCTGCGCACCCTGGCCGGTGAGGACCTTCAGGCCGACGCCGTGCCCGGAGAGCCCGGTCACTGTCTTCACCAGGTGATGCAGGCTGCGCCCCAGCCGGTCGAGCTTCCATATGACGAGGACGTCGCCTTCGCGCAGCGCCTTCAGGCAGGCCTCGAGCCCGGGCCGTTCATCCTGCTTGCCGGAGGCGTGATCCGAATAGAGACGGCTTTCATCGACGCCGGCAGCCAGAAGTGCGTCGCGCTGCAGGTCGAGCGACTGGCTGCCGTCGGCCTTCGAGACGCGGGCGTAGCCGATCAGCATCTGTCACAAACGTTCGTCTGCGGAAGAACCCGGCGGCGGCAGAAATCGAGCATGAAATCCGTTCCTTATCCCATCTCCAAAACAACAATACACAATCCCTGACGATCGGGACAAAGGTCACACGGTCCGTCGCACGCCCTTCCTGTCCGCCGAACCGGCGCGACCGAAAAGACGGGAACGTCCCGGTGAGGTGGCCCGGTCTCACCGCCCATCGCCCAGTCTCAATAATCTGCGCCCGGTCGCAGACAATGTGAGCCGAAGCCGATCTTCAGTCGCAAATAATCCGAGCCGGAAACGGCGATGATCTCGCGCCCAGGAACCGATGTTCTCAAGCCGCTACAATTAAGGGTATGAGCCGGATTCGTGCAGAAATGCGGGCTAACGCCGGGAGAGCCGTAGTTTGCCGGGAACGGAAAGTCATCGGGTCGGCGGTCAGGCCGGGGCCCGCCATGCACAGGCCTGGTATGCCCCCGCCATTCCCGCGGCTATACATTACACTCACAACACCGTCGGTCAGTTCGGCGGGCTCCGGGCAGGACGGACGCCATGACGATCAGGATTCCGGACAATGTTTTCGAGGGGCTCGCGAAATGGATGACCCGCGGCCCCTGGCCGGAGCATTTCCAGGTCGCGATCGACGACCATATGGGCGCCTATTGCGAGTTCCACGACATCGACAGCTTCGAAGAGCTGGCGGACAGGATCGGCGGGCACTGGGTCACGACCCTGAATGACATGGCGATGAACGATTTCCTCGGGCGCGAGACCGAAGACGGCAATGCGGTCGAGCTCTATCTCAAGCGCCGCGGGTGGCGTGAGACCGCGATCGCCAGAGCGTATCTGGAGGGTATCCGGGACTCGGTCGTCAGCCTCTACGAAGTCAGCGACATTCGTCCGGGCGACTCCTTCCTGGCACGCGACCTGATCCTCGGCGGCGATCCCGTCCGCGTCCGCGAGCGCACGGCGACGAAAACCATGGCGCCCTGGGAACAGTTCGCGATGCGCATTGTCGAGGTGCGCGGCAGCCGCATTCTGGCCGGCGGTCTGCTCCCTTTTGAACCCGACCTTGCGGTCGAAACGATAGAAGAGATACACGAACTGGCCGCACGGACCGAGGCCAGTGTCGAGGAGATTTCAATGGCGGGCGGAGAGGAACCTCCGCCCGAGGCGATCGAGACGCTTGCCATCGCGATAACACTCACGATGACCAGCCCACTGATCGCCGGGACCTGGCTCATGGGAACCGCGTTCGATCCCGCCGAGACAGCCCTCCCGCAACTCTTCAACTCCGATGGCGACGAGATCGAGCTCATCAGGCTCGCTTGCCGGTTCGCCAGGGGCGCCACTCAGGCGAAGATCCGCGCGGTCCTCGATGCCCAGCCCGATATGGCGCCCGTTTCGGACAAGGTCTGGAACTGGGTCGACTTCAGCCGCAATCCGCTGCAGCCGGGCCTTCCCGAAAGCGGCATGACGGTGAATTCCGAACTGGACGACGGATCGCTGGTGCTCGGCATGATCACCCTGAAGGGGCGCATGCTGGAAGCCGAGACCAATTCCGCACGGCGCGCGGAAGCAATGAAGACACGTCTGGACGCTCTCGTCGGAACCCTGGTTCAGCCGCCGCTCATGGTCCGCCAGACCCTGGCGCAGGCCATGGCCGAGCATCGCGGGAAAGACCGGACGCCTGCGCCTGCCGACATCCCGCCCGAAGAGGAAGCGCGTCTTCTGGCCGGGCTCTTCGATCGGCACTACCGCGATACACTTGACCGGCCGATCCTCATGCTGGGCGAGAAGACGCCGCGCGAGGCCGTCAGGACCGCATCGGGCCGCGAAGAGGCGGCCGCCTGGCTGAAGCATCTCGAACGGAGCGAGGCCGGAATGCGGGCCGACAGGAACATTCCGGCCTACGATTTCATATGGATGTGGCGGGAACTCGGGATCGAAGACCTGCGCAAGTGAGGGCCTTCCCGAGCGCCGCGCCCCGGCTCAGCATGCTGTAGTGCTGTCGGGCCAGAGATCGGACAGGCTGAACGTGATTGCCTCGAAGGGAGGGACGCTTACGGCGTCGTCGTCCTTGAGCGATGCGATCAGCAGCCACTGGCCGTCCCGGAGCTCGAACGCTTCCAGGCCGCGGGCGAGCGGATCGACGAACCACAGATGGGCGACGCCTTCCCGGGCGTAGATCGGCCGTTTCTCATACAGGTCGATCTT
>Ga0209022_1003116_pt1 | contig 12230 bp, 9 predicted proteins | sample PinacodermPK_FD_187300 | JGI IMG/M metagenome (GOLD analysis project Ga0209022, IMG submission 187300) | Host-associated microbial community of the marine sponge Aplysina aerophoba from Gulf of Piran - sponge pinacoderm, lysed by proteinase... | ecosystem: Host-associated > Porifera > Sponge >...
CGTCAGGCCGACGATCCCGGCCGCCATGAGCCAGAGGTGCCGATAGATTTCGGCCTTGAACTCGGCAATGTCGGTCTTGAGCGCCGCAACGTCGCCCTTGGTAGCCACATCGCCGCCGATAGCGTCACCCACGGTGGCAACGACAGCCTCAGCCTGGATGTCGCCGAAGCCCGCCTCCTTGAGCGCCTTGACGGCCTTGTGGGTATCGAACGCGAACGTGCTCATGGCTGCCGATCATCATATCAGCCATCGCGCGTCGTATCCATTCTAAACCAATTGTTTCAATTTCCTTGGTTTTCATCGCCTTGAACCGGCTCCGGCGTCACGCGGCGTCGGCCACCTCCGAGGCCGACACCGTCAGGCCGGTGCCGTCGTGGTCCACCACCACGCGGCTGTGGTCCTTGACCTCGCCGGCCAGGAGCTTCCGGGCCAGGGCGGTCTCCAGTTCTTTCTGGATCAGCCGCTTGAGCGGGCGGGCGCCGTAGGCGGGGTCGTAGCCGGTGTCGGCGAAGTGGTCCTTGGCCTTGCGGGTGAGCTCCAGGCGGATGTGGCGCTCGCCCAGGCGCCGGCGCAGGTGGCCGAGCTGGATCTCGACGATCTCCCGGAGATCGTCGCGGGTGAGGCCGTGGAACACCACGATGTCGTCCACCCGGTTCAGAAACTCCGGCCGGAACTCCCGGCGCAGGGTGTCCAGCACGTCCCGTTTCATGGCCTCGTAGCCGCTGTCGTCGCCGCGGCCGCTGTAGTTCAGGATGAGCTGGCTGCCGATGTTGGAGGTCATGATCACCACCGTGTTCTTGAAGTCCACGGTGCGGCCATGTCCGTCGGTCAGGCGCCCGTCGTCGAGGATCTGCAACATGACGTTGAAGACGTCGGGATGGGCCTTCTCGACCTCGTCGAACAGGATCACCGAGTAGGGGCGGCGGCGCACCGCCTCTGTGAGCTGCCCGCCCTCGTCGTAGCCCACGTATCCCGGCGGGGCCCCCAGGAGCCGCGCCACGGTGTGCTTCTCCATGTACTCGGACATATCGAGACGGACCATGTTGGCCTCGTCGTCGAACAGGAACTCCGCCAGCGCCCGGCCCAGCTCGGTCTTGCCCACCCCCGTGGGCCCCAGGAAGATGAACGAGCCGATGGGCCGGTGGGGGTCCTTGAGCCCGGACCGGGCGCGCACCACCGCATCGGCCACCGCCGACACCGCCTCGTCCTGGCCGATGAGGCGCTTGTGCAGGTGCTCGCCCAGGCGCAGCAGCTTGTCCTTTTCGCCCTCCAGCAGCCTCGACACCGGCACGCCGGTCCAGCGCGACACCACCTCGGCGATGTCGTCCTCGTCCACCTCTTCCTTGAGCAGGACCCCTCCGTCCCCGGTCTTGAGGCTCTCCTGCTGCTGGGCGAGATCGTTCTCGAGCTGGCTCAGCTTGCCGTACTTGAGCTCGGCCACGCGGTTGAGGTCGTACTCGCGCTCCGCCTGCTCCATGGCCCGGCGGGTCTCGTCGATCTCCTCCTTGAGCTTGCGCAGCCGGGCGATGGACGCCTTCTCCATCTCCCAGCGCGCCTTGAGCTTGTTGGCCTCCTCCTTGAGGTTGGCGAGCTCGTTCTCGAGCTTGGCCAGACGCTCCCGCGAGGCGCTGTCGCTCTCCTTGCGCAGGGCCTCGCGCTCGATCTCGAGCTGCATGACCTGGCGGGAAGCCTGGTCGAGCTCCGCGGGCATGGAATCGATCTCGGTGCGCAGCTTGGAGGCGGCCTCGTCCACCAGGTCGATGGCCTTGTCGGGCAGGAAGCGGTCGCTGATGTAGCGGTGCGACAACGCCGCTGCGGTCACCAGCGCGCCGTCCTTGATGCGCACCCCGTGGTGCAGCTCGTAGCGCTCCCGCAGCCCTCGCAGGATCGAGATGGTGTCCTCCACCGTGGGCTGGTCCACGGTCACCGGCTGGAACCGCCGTTCCAGCGCCCGGTCCTTCTCCACGTACTTGCGGTACTCGTCCAGGGTAGTGGCGCCGATGCAGTGGAGCTCGCCCCGGGCGAGCATGGGCTTCAGCAGGTTGCTGGCGTCCATGGCGCCCTCGGCGGCGCCGGCACCCACCACCGTGTGCAGCTCGTCGATGAACAGGATCACCTCGCCCGAGGACTCCTGCACCTCCTTGAGCACGGCCTTGAGGCGTTCCTCGAACTCGCCCCGGTACTTGGCGCCGGCGATGAGCTGTCCCATGTCCAGCACCACGATGCGCTTCTGCTTGAGGCCCTCGGGCACGTCGCCCGCCACGATACGCAGCGCAAGCCCTTCCACGATGGCGGTCTTGCCCACGCCGGGGTCGCCGATGAGCACGGGGTTGTTCTTGGTGCGGCGCGACAGCACCTGCACCACCCGGCGGATCTCCTCGTCCCGCCCGATGACGGGATCGAGCTTGCCCTGGGCGGCGAGCTGGGTCAGGTCCCGGCCGTAGCGTTCCAGCGCCTGGTAGGTGCCTTCCGGGTTCTGGCTGGTGACGCGCTGGTGCCCGCGCACCTTCTGGAGCGCGCCCAGCAACGTGTCGCGGCTGACGCCCTGAGCCCGGAGCACCTGGCCGGCCTTGCCGCCCTCCTCGAAAATGGCCAGCAGCAGGTGCTCGACGCTGATGTAATCGTCCTTGAGGCCCCGGGCCTCGTCCTCGGCCCGGGTGAACAGCCGCGAGAGCCGCTGGGTGACGTACGCCTGATCCGGGCCGGCCCCCGCGCCCGTGCCGGTCACCTGCGGGACGCGGTCGAGCTCCTGCTCGAGCCCCTGCTTCACCGCGGCCACCGAGACGCCCGTCTGCGCCAGCAGCGCCGTGACGATGCCGTCGGCCGGCTCGATCAGGGCGGCAAGCAGATGCTCGACGTCCACCCCCTGGTGGTTGCGCCGCGAAGCCAGGGCCTGGGCCTGGCGCAGGGCTTCCTGTGATTTGTCGGTCAAACGATTGATATCCATGAGTTCCTCCGGCTTCCCATGCGCGGGACGCCTTAGAAAAATTTAGGTACGGTTTCGGCAAAGTCAACTTGGCCTGCCGCACCGATAGGTAGGATCAACCGAAAGCGTAATCCGGCATGCAGGGGCTCGGGGTATCCGGTTCCTGGTGCCGACATGGTATATCTACGCGAACAGCGTACCCCCGAACCGAAGCCATGACCGATTTCATCCAACGCAGGCTGGAGGAGCTCAGGAACCGGAACCTCTACCGGCAGTTGAAGGTGGTCGACGGCGAGCAGGACGCCACCGTCCGCCTGAACGGACGGGAGGTGCTGAACCTCTCCTCCAACAACTACCTGGGGCTGGCCAACCATCCCGCTCTCAAGGAAGCGGCCAGGGAGGCGCTGGACCGTTACGGCTGCGGCTCGGGAGCGTCCCGGTTGATCTCGGGCAACATGACCGCGCACGAGGAGCTGGAGCGGCGCATCGCGCGCTTCAAGGGAACCGAGGCGGCGCTGGTGTTCAACAGCGGCTACCAGGCCAACTTAGGAATCATCGCCACGCTGATGGAGAAGGACGACGTGGTGCTGAGCGATGAGTTGAACCACGCCAGCATCATCGACGGTTGCCGGCTCTCGCGGGCGGCGGTGTCGGTGTACCGCCACTGCGACATGGACCACCTGGAAGGGGCGTTGAAGAGCGCGCCGCCCGCCGCGCGGAAGCTCATCGTCACCGAGTCGATCTTCAGCATGGACGGGGACATCGCGCCGTTGCGGGAGATGGTGGAACTGGCCGAGCGCTACGACGCCATGGTGATGGTGGACGAGGCCCACGCCACCGGGGTGCGGGGGCCCAGGGGCGCCGGCGTGGTGGCGGAGCTGGGCCTGGGCGACAGGGTCCTGGTGCAGATGGGCACCCTGGGAAAGGCCCTGGGGGCCTTTGGCGCCTATGTCGCCGGCAGCGCCGGCCTGAAGGAGCTGCTGATCAACCGCGCCCGCAGCTTCATCTTCACCACCTCGCTGCCGCCGGTGGTGCTGGCCATGGCCGGCGCGGCCGTGGAGCTGGTGGAGAAGGAGCCGGCGCGGCAATGCGCGTTGCAGCGCAACAGCGAGCGGCTCCGGAGCGGCCTCCGCAAGCTCGGCTACTCGGTGGGCGGCAGCACCCAGATCATCCCCATCCTGGTGGGAGAGGAGGCGCCGTGCATGCAACAGGCGGCGCGGCTCCTGGAATCGGGCCTCTACGTCCAGGGCATCCGGCCGCCCACCGTGCCGCCGGGCACGTCGAGGCTGCGGGTCACCACCATGGCGACCCACACCGAGGAACAGATGGAAAGGGCCCTCGACGCCTTCGCGCGGGCGGGGCGCGGCGTCTGACACACTAGTGTCGCGTCCCGCAAATACCTGCGATAAGTTGCGCAGGATTTTTTGTCGTCGGCAAGGCGCGATGACGAGCAGTGGCGGGTACCACGCGAGGAAGAGCAACGCAGCCGACGGCAAAAAAGACCAGCAAATTGTCGTAGGCATTTGCGGGACGCGACACTAGACCCTCAGCGACGAATGAAGGAATCATGAGCACGAGTGACAAATACCAGGCCTTGAAGCGCATGGACCACACCCACCTGTGGCATCCCTTTACCCAAATGCGGGAGTGGATGGGAGAAGACCCCTGCATCATCGCGGAGGGCGACGGCAGCTACCTCATCGACGTGAACGGCAACCGCTACCTCGACGGGGTTTCCTCGTTGTGGTGCAACCTGTTCGGCCACCGCCGCCCGGAGCTGGACCAGGCGCTCAAGGCCCAGGCCGACCGCATCGCGCACTCGACCTTCCTGGGGCTCTCCCACGTGCCCGGCATCGAGCTCGCCGCCCGGCTCACGGCCATGGTGCCGGCGGGGCTGACTCGCGTGTTCTATTCGGACAGCGGCGCCACCGCCGTGGAGGTAGCCCTCAAGCTGGCGGTGCAGTACTGGCAACTCCTCGGGAAGACCGAAAGGAGCCGGTTCGCGCGGCTGGAGGAGTCCTATCACGGGGACACGGTGGGAGCCATGAGCGTGGGCTACAGCGACCTGTTCCACCATTACCACCGGGACCTGCTGTTCCCTACCCTGGCGGTGAAGCCTCCCTACGCCTACCAGCGGGAGCAGGGCCTGAGCGAGGCCGAGGCGATGGAACGGTCCGTGCAGGAAGCGCGCGACACGGTGACGCGGGAAAAGGACCGTCTGGCGGCCTTCATCATGGAGCCGGTCATGCAGGGAGCCGCGGGCATGTGGCCCCAGCCCGCCGGCTACGTCAGGGCGATCCGGGACGTCTGCAAGGACAACGGCGTGCTGTTCATCGCGGACGAGGTGGCCACGGGCTTCGGCCACACCGGGCGCATGTGGGCCTGCGAACACGACGGCGTCAGCCCGGACCTCATGTGCGTCGGCAAGGGCATCACCGGCGGCTACCTGCCGCTGGCCGCGACCTTCGCCACCGAGGAGATCTTCTCGGCGTTCCTGGGGGACTACGGAGAGTTCAAGAGCTTCTTCCACGGCCACACCTATACCGGCAACCCGCTGGCCTGCGCGGTGGCGCTGGCGACGCTCGACATCTTCGAGCGGGAGGCGCTGATGGGGACGGTGCCGCTCAAGATCGCGTCGCTGGAGGAACGGCTCCGGAAGGACATCCTTACCCTCGCCCACGTGCGGGAGCTGCGCCGGCGCGGGTTCATGACCGGCATCGAGCTGGTGAAGGACAAGGAGCGCGGCGAACGCTACGACCCCGGCGTGCGCATCGCCAACCAGGTTGTGCTGGAAGCCCGGCGGCGGGGCGTCATCGTCCGCCCGCTGGGGGACACGCTGATCATGCTGCCGCCCCTCACCATCAGCGACGCCGAGCTGGAGACCCTGGTGAACGTGGTGCGGGACTCCATCCGGCGGGTCACGGAAGATTCATGAGCCGCGGCTTCTTCATCACCGGCACCGACACCGGCGTGGGCAAGACCCTGGTGGCGTGCGGCATCGCCGCGGCGTTCAAGGACGCGGGGTTCAAGGTCGGCGTGATGAAGCCGGCGGAGTCCGGGTGCCGGAACGAGAAGGGCCACCTGGTGCCCCAGGATGCCACGTTCCTCAAGGCCGCGGCCGGCAGCGACGAATCCATCGAGCGGATCTGCCCCTACCGGCTCGGCGTTCCCGTGGCCCCCAGCGTGGCCGCCGCCCACGCCAGCATTCAGATCCGGCCCGACTTCCTGGTGCGGCTGTGCCGCGACATGGGCGCCATCCACGATCTCATGCTGGTGGAAGGCGCCGGAGGCCTGCTGGTCCCGCTGATTTCCAACTACACCTACGCGGATCTGGCCCGGGAGCTGGGGCTCACGGTGCTGGTGGTGGTGGGCAACCGCCTCGGCGCCATCAACCATGCCCTGCTGACCCTGGAGCACGCCGCCTGCCTCAACCTCAAGGTCTCCGGCTACTTCCTGAACGATATCGAAAGCGAGAGCACGCCGGCCACCGCAACCAACGCCGAGACGCTCGAGGAGATGACCCGGGTGCCGTGCGTCGGGAAGATTCCGTTCCTGCGGCCGCAGAGAGAGGCCGCCGGCGCACCGCCGGAGTTGCGCGCCGACCTGGGCAGCCTGTTCGAGCGGCATGCCCAACTCGATTACCTGAAGCAGGTGATGGGAGCGCCGTAAGCCCCATCCGGGGCGACCTGGGAGCGAGGGCATCCTGCCCTCGCCGAGGACAGGACGCCCTCGAAACTGGTCCATGGCCTGTCAACAGGTTATTGAAAAACTCCGTCTGGCGCCCTTCGACTTCGGTTCGCTACGCTCAGGACGAACGGTTGAGTCAAGGGAATCCTGATAAGACCCCGTTCGCCCTGAGCGTAGCGAAGCGAAGTCGAAGGGCGCCGACTCGTGTCAAGTATAGCTTTTCAACAACCTGTTAAGGGCCGCCGCCGAAACAACGGGTAACCTCGTCGTAGACGGCCCTCAACGGAATCTTCCTGGACGCCGCGATCTGCCGCGCCTCATCGTATTCCGGCGTCGCCCGCTTTCCCCCTCCAGGCTCCTCGGCCACCTTCACCGTGAGAATACCGAAACGGGTCTTGAGCTTCACGACCTGCCGCCGCAACACCAGGCGGTCCACCATGTAGCAGCGAACCCCGAGGGTCGATGTCTCCCGCAGCACGATACCGGCCAACGTATCCCGAAGTCCCGGCTCCGCAAGGATGCGCAACAGCGTACCCGGCCGGTTCTTCTTCATTTGCACCAGCGAAAGCGTCACGTCCCGGGCGCCGGCCGCGAACAGGCGGTCCAGCACGTAGTCGTAGATTTCCGGATTCATGTCGTCGATCTGGGTCTCCATCACCAGCATGCGCTCATGGCCCAAGGCCGGCGCACTCTCCCCCAGCACGATCCGCAGGACATTGGGCCGGTCCGGGAATGCCAGCGTGCCTGCGCCGTAGCCCGTCCGCTCGATGCGCATGGCCGGAGCTTCGCCCCGCTGCGTCACCAGCGCCGAAAGGATGGCGGCGCCGGTGGGGGTGACGTTCTCCGCCTCCAGGTTGGCATCCTCGACGGGAAACCCTTTCAGCAACTCCAGAGTTGCCGGACCCGGGACCGGCAGCACCCCGTGCAGCGAACGCGTCAGCCCCCGGCCCAGCGGAACCGTGGAACAGGCGAACTCATCAATGTCCAAGTGACACGTGGCGATGGCGACAGCCACGATGTCGACGATGGAATCCACCGCCCCTACCTCGTGGAAGTGCACGTCCTCCGGCGCAACGCCGTGGACCTTCCCCTCCGCCTCGGCCAGCTTCGAGAAGATCACGATGGCCCGCGCCTTCACCTCCGCGGACAGCCCGCTCCGCTCGATCAACCGCCGGATGCCGGACCAACTCCGTCGCGGCTGCCCCTCGCCGGCGATGACCTGGAACCGGGCCGCCCGGATGCCGTTGACGGTCTTTTTGCTGACGCGGATCCGGAAGTCGACGCCAGCGAGCTTGCCCAACTCCTCCTGAAGCCGTTTGCGCGGCACCCCGAGGTCAAGCAAAGCGGCCACCGTCATGTCCCCGCTGATTCCGGAGACGAGGTCAAAGTATGCGATCCTCATCGTGAGGGCAGGCGTACGAAACTAGCCGGTGCCATGTCAAGGGTCGTAGCGTCCGCAAATGGACGCACACGCACTGAAGGGGCGCTACGTTGTCGCCGAAGGGGATGCCCCTGCTCCCGGCCATCCCGTGCCGCCTCGCGCATTTACAAGGGGGTTGAGGAGTGTTACCTTGTAGAAACTGCCAGAAGCGTGGGGCCGTAGCTCAGCTGGGAGAGCGCTAGGTTCGCAATCTAGAGGTCGTGGGTTCGATCCCCATCGGCTCCACCAACTCCAATTCAAAGCCGTCGGAAGACGGCTTTCTTTTGGCCGCTCCTGCCCGTACGCGCTACTTTCTCCTCCTGGCCGCCATGCGTTCCGTTTGTCGGGCGATGGCTCGCTGAATGCGGTCGCCATCCTGGGTGAACAACTCCCCTTGCGGCGGGTCGCCGTGGATGACGAGGAGTCGGTCCATGGCTGCTGCATGGTTTTCCAGTGTACCGTCCGCCCGAATATGATGGGCCGTAACGCCCCGGGCCTCGAGAGCCTGCGCCACCAGCAGGGTTCGATGGCATTCCAGGGGCTCCTTCTCCGCACAGAGGAGCGCGACGCTCCGGCCGGCCGAGTCGTGAATGATCCGCTCCAGCGCACGTTGAAACACGGGAGTGGCCGCGACACGGTCGTAGCGGACGCGTCCGTTCTCGTAGCAGGCCGGATCATCCGGACGGCCGCCCAACTCGCGTCCGAGGAACACGTACTCGATACCGTGTGGAACGAGGCTGTTCGCCAACGAGTCGCGGTTGAACTGCGGATTGAAGCGGCTGTACGGTGCCGACCGTACATCGGCGAGCTCGTCGACGCCGTGACGCCGCAACAGGCCCACGAAGGAGTCGAGGGCATGGGTGGAATGGCCGATGGTGAAGACACTCATGGCAACGCCTGTTCTATTCATACCACTGCCTGCACGATGCTTGCCATGAAACGGGAATCGCGGGCACCCCTCGCCCAGCTTCCCCGTTTCGTGTATCGTGGCTCTCGGTCGACTGACCCAACCGAAAGACCACCAGGAGGAATCCCATGAGCAATAACCTTCGAGGCAAGTACGCCATCGCGGGAGTGGGGCACAGCAGGCTCGGCAAGGTGCCGGAGATGGGGCCCATCGGAATGTTCGCGGTGGCAGCGCAGAACGCCATTGCGGACGCGGGGCTGACCAAGGAGGACGTGGACGGGCTGATCACGCGGGGGCCGGACGACGTCTATTGCCACCATCAGCGGGTGGGGGCGGCGTTGGGGCTCAACGTGACCTACAGCACGTCGACGGACAACGGCGGCGCGAGTCAGGTGCTCGGAGTGGCGATGGCCTGCATGGCCATCGACGCGGGGCTGTGCAACACGGTCATCGTGGGGTTCGGGCGGGACACCTGGTCCCGGACGCACCGGGACGAGACGGCGCGCAAGCGCGTCAACATCGGCATCCAGAACCAGGGTGAGTTCGGGCCGGAGTTCGGCTGGTTCGGCGCTCCGTCCAACTACGCGGTATCCGCCAGGCGCCACATGAAGCTCTACGGCACCACCAAGGAGCAACTGGGCCACATCGCGGTGGCGTTCCGGGGCCATGCGAGCCGCAACCCCAACGCCTTCCTCCAGAAACCCCTGACCATCGAGGAGTACCTGAACGCGCGGATGATCGTCGATCCGCTGTGCCTCTACGACTGCAGCATCTACATCGACGGCGCCGCGGCGGTGGTGGTGACCTCGGCGGAACGCGCCAGGGACCTGAAGCAACCTCCCGCCCATGTCATGGGATTCGGCTTCGGCAACCGCCTCAGCGGCTGGTTCGAGGAGAGCAACATGCTCACAACCGGCGCCAAGGAGGCGGGCGAGGCTGCCTACCGCATGGCCGGCATCGGCCCCGGGGACGTGGACACCGCGCAGCTCTATGACTGCTTCACCCAGATGGTGCTGCTCCAGCTCGAGGACTACGGCTTCTGCAAGAAGGGCGAAGGCGGGCCCTTCGCCGGCTCCGGAGCCCTGTTGCTCGACGGCGCCATGCCCACCAACACCTCGGGCGGGCAGCTCTCGGAGGGGCATACCGAGGGCATGCTGCAGATCGTCGAAGGCGTCCGGCAGATCCGGCACGAGCACGGACCGGACCGCCAGGTCAAGGACGCCGAGGTGGCTCTGGTGAGCGGCCACGGCGGCAACACCGCCTGCCAGTCGGCAATGATCCTCGCAAGGGAAGCATCATGAGCGAGTACACCAAGCCGTTACCCTATCCCACGGTGGAGTCCGAGCCCTTCTGGGAGGGCTGCAAGCGCCACGAGCTGCTGTTGCCGCAATGCCGCCAATGCTCGGGGTACTGGTTCCCGCCGGGCGCGACCTGCCCCCATTGCTGGAGCAGCGAGTGGGACTGGCGGCAGGCCTCCGGCCGCGGCAGGATCCACTCGTTCGGCGTCTACAACCGGGTGTACCACCCGGGGTTCGAAAGCGAGATTCCCTACGTGTTCGCGGTCATTCAACTGGAGGAAGGGCCGCGGATGGTGAGCAACGTCGTGAACGAGTCGCCGGAGAAGCTCGAGTGCGACCAGCCGGTTGAGGTGGTGTTCGAGGACGTGACCGAGGACGTGACGCTATACAAGTTCGCGCCCGCAGGCTAGAGGCCGAACCCGTCCCGCCCCCGCATCCGGGGTGTTAGCGCGACGCCGCGGTGAGGGTCTTGATGAGATCGTCCGCCTGCTTGTTCTTGACCGTTCTTCGAAGCAGGATGTCCCGGGGAGAGACCTTGGGCTGCCCGTAATAGATCTCGTTGTCGCCCCGATTGATGACCACCACTCCGCCCTCGACGGCAATACCCGCGAAAATTCCCTTGACGCGGGAGAACGAGAAGATGTCAAAGATCTCGGCCTTGGCGCCGATTCCCTCGGGGCCCACGCTGATGCTGGCGTCGGCGCCGAGTTGGAACTTGTCCTTCAGGAATCTTCTCAAACCCCGTTCCGTCATGATCATGAGAATGACTTGGCCGCCCGCGGCGCCGAACTGGAGGCCGAAGGAACCGGAAGCCACGTCATAGAAGGCCGGATTGCTCCAGGTGCCGGCGCTGTCCTGGGCCACCAGCACTCCCTTGCCGCCGGACCCGCCGAGGAAAAACCCCCCCTTGACCAGTACCGGCATGATGAGCAGCCCCTTGGCGTAACGCACGTTTTGCCGGAACCAGGTCATCCGCGCATCCCTTTGAAAGTCCCGAAACGCGAACTGGGCCTTGGTCACGCGTTGGGCCAGGTCCTCCTGGGTGACTTGCGCCTGCAAGGGGACGGCGAAGAGCGTGGCGAACAGGAACAGCACGGCAAGGGATACCACCAGTTTCCGCATCGGATGCCTCTTTTCCTTTGGTGAGTGGTTGGTCATGAACGCCCGCAAGTCGCTCGGCTCCCAATCCGTCCGCGACGGTACTTCTCGCAAGCAACGGCCCCTACCGCCAAATTTAACACGTCGGGCCGGGATAGAAAACGAAACGCCGCCGGCACCCGCCGGAAAGGAGCTCCGGCCTACAAGCGCCGCAACACGAAGTAGCGGTCGCCACCGGCCACGAGCTGCTTGACGACCTGGGCCTGCCAATGGGTTCGTCCCGGCCCGTAGATCTCCTCCACCGCGTCTCCGGCCAACGCCACCAGCGAGGCGGGACGATCCTCCAGAAATCGGGTGATGGCCGCTTCGGTCTCCAGGAGTTCCACCCCGCGCCCGGTATAGAACCCAAAGGCGGCCATCTTGGCGCGGCCCCGGCGTGGATTCGCCAAACCGAACACCGGTTCCGGGCCCAACTGCCCGCCGATCCAACGGCCGGCGGGCTCGTAGGTCTTCACCGGATTGAACCGGGGCATCAGCCAACTGAACATGAGGAAGTACAGCGGAATCATCCCCACCGCGATCCGGGACAGGGCGCGCGGCAGCTCCGGGCAAGGCCTGGCCCGCAGGACCCACGCGCCCACGGCCACGCCGAGCGCGCCGATGACCAGACTCGGCGCACGCAGACTCTGAGCCACCAGCGCATGCAGCGGCTCCAAGGCAAGCCATCGCGTCAGCAGATCCGCGCCCAGGCCGGCCGCAAGCAGGGCGGCTCCGACAAGGACCAGCAGCGACCCCGCGGCGGTGACCGCCACCTTGGCCAGACGCCGCTCCGGCGCGATGAGTTCCGCCCTGCCACCCACCACGGCCGCCACCCAATGGCCGATGAGGAGAGAT
>Ga0209022_1003124_pt1 | contig 12217 bp, 9 predicted proteins | sample PinacodermPK_FD_187300 | JGI IMG/M metagenome (GOLD analysis project Ga0209022, IMG submission 187300) | Host-associated microbial community of the marine sponge Aplysina aerophoba from Gulf of Piran - sponge pinacoderm, lysed by proteinase... | ecosystem: Host-associated > Porifera > Sponge >...
TGCTCCAGCGCGTCCAACTTGGTCTGCCGCTCCGCGATTCGAGCCTCGGTGACGGTCCGGGCCTGCCGTACCTCATCTAACCGTTCTTGCTCGGCTGCTATCTCACCCCGGAGAGTCTGCAGTTCGGTACTGGTTTCATTTACCAACAGCCGCATGGTGTCGAGTCGAACCTGGAGACCATTTGCCTCGCGCAGTCGCCCCTCAAGGGCCGCTACGTTTTTCTGCAGATCGTCCCGATGTGCAATGAGCGAGACGACTTCCTCTACCAGTGCGGCTCGGCGTTCGGTGGTTGTCCCAATTTCGGTGGCGATTTCATCCTTTTCTGCTTGGGCGGCTTGAATTCCCGCGAGTATGCCGGTGCGCTGTTCCTCTGCTCCTGCCCGACGGGCTTCGGCGGCCTTGGCTTCTGAGTTCACTCCCGCGAGCGTGGCGCGGGCGGTACTGAGCTCCAGTTCCACGTCTTCGAGACGGCGCTGCTCCCTTGCCAGCCTGCTCACCTCAGCTTGCAACTGATCTCGATCAGCCGTCAGTCGATCACGCTGCGAAACCAGATCGTCTCGCGCCATCTCCGCAGTCGCGGCGGATTGTTCGGCTCTCGCGCGGCGATCCTCAATCTCCTCGATTTCTGAAAGGAGTGCGTCGCGTCGAGTCTCAGCCTTCAGAAGGGCGTCTCGCGTCGACGAGAGGTCAGCCTGAACCCGCTCTCGTGTTGCGAGGCTGTCCTGGATGTCTTGTTCCTCGTCCCGTAGCTCCGAGAGCTTTTTTCTCGCATCCTGCACCGCGATTTCCAAGCTGCCGAGTTCGGCGCGTGCGGCCTGGGCGAGGCGCAACTCGCTTCCAAGCTGCGTAAGCTCCGTCCGGAGGGTGTCGCGACGGTCGGCAAGCTCGGCAATCTCAGACCGGTCCGCTGCCAGAGCCTTCTCTATGCGGGCACGGTCATCTCGAATGGCACCGAAGTTGCCTTCGAGTTCATTAACCTTCCACACAAGAAAGCCCAGCAGGCCAATTGTCGCCAGCGCGGCGAGACCCGCGGTCCACGTATATGCGCGGGACTTACGAAAGGTCTCGTTCGATGAGGTCAAGACAACTCTCCAAGTCCTTGTCCAACTCGTCCACCCAGAAGCGCCGGACCTTCCAGCCGAGGGAATGCAGCTGGTGATCCCGCCAATGGTCGTCCAACTTGCGGTTACCGTCGATGTCCTGGTGCCAGCGGCGTCCGTCGACTTCGATGTCGATCCTTATGCCGCTTGCGCCGAACACGGCGAAATCGAGCCGGCGACCCGCGATCTCGTATTGTGGTTTGGGATCCAAGCCGCGGGCGCGCAACGCTTCGTAGACCCGACGTTCCCAAGTGCTGTCGAAAACTCCTTCGTCGGGTGGTTGGCGCGATTCGGTGGCACGAGCGGCGAGGCTTTGCAATCGCCGCACGGTTCCTCTACGAGCAAAGTCAAGATCGCCGAATACATGGGCGATCGCACGCGCCCGGCTGATTGCCACGTTCAGGCGCCGCCAGTCTTTCTGAAGGAAAGAGATTGCGCTTGGAGCTATTCGGTCGTGAAGGACAGGCGAGAACAAGATCAAGTCCCGTTCCTGGCCCTGGAATGCGTCAACCGTGCCCACACGCAAGTTCGCGGCGTGTCGGCGATTCTCAGGGATATGCGTGGTGATGGCCTCGGCCAGAGCCGCTACCTGTGGACGAAAGGGAGAGATCACACCGACACTACCATCGTAATCGTGCTTGAGAAGAAGTTGCTCAAGGTGTGTGACGATGGCGCGAGTTTCCGCTGCATTAACATTGCCGCGTGCAGTCTCTACTCCAGTAGCCGGCGGAACGTGCGTCCAATGGAGGCCAGGGCGTGTGGTGGTTGGTACGCGCAATCCATCTTGGTCGGCAGCGACACGAAGCTTGCCGCCGTAGAAATCCTGGTTAATGTAGGCAACGATATCGGCCGCCGAGCGGTACTGATCTCGCAGCATCACTGCGGGAACGTCCGGGTTGGATCGAGCGAGATCAAACAGGCTCTTGCGGCTCTGCGCGAACCGCCCCATCCCAGTCTGGGGCAATTGCTGCGCCGCCATCAGGTTTCGGTCCTTTGCGATGCCGACCTGAGGGATAAAGGCGAGTTGTCTGTCGTCACCTACGATGACGGCGCGACGCGCACGGGCGAGAACCGGCAGCGCGGATCCAATGTCGCATTGGCTCGCCTCATCGAAGATCGCCAGATCGAACAATCCGTCTTCCAGTGGGAGCCGTCTCGGCGCTCCGAGGACGGAGGCGAGCCAGAGCGGTCGATGCAGCAGCACGCTCTTGGCTAACTCGCGGTCTACCGCGATGTGACCGTGCAACTGAAGATCGTCGTGGGCGTTGGAGAGTGCCAAACGCGTTCTTTCGTCTGGAGTGCTGAGGGCCGTGACACGGCGGCCGAGTACTTGCCGAGCCAACGACGCAATCTCTTGAGTTGACGTGACTGGGTTTTCTATGGGGCCAAAATTCGCGAGACTAGCGCGTGTTTCAGCTACTCGTTCCCGGAGCGCCACCGTCGGGATCGTGCCGTCATCCATATCTGGAGTGGCGAGTGACGGCGCGAACCCAAGCCAACTGAGCAGCCGGCGCCAAAATCCCGATGATGACGGTTCGGCCACCAATACGGTCGTATCCGGGAGACCGGCGAGCTGCCGGGATTGCAAACGCTCAATATCGTCGGCAAGTTGGAGGCGGAGTCTTCGCTCCCTCGCGATCCGCTCAAGTGTATCCAAGCGCGCGTTGGCCCGCTTGTCGAGTTCTGCCGAGACATCGGACTCCGGAGCGGCGACACTCGTCCCTGCGGGCTCGGAGACGAGATCGCGAAGCACGCCGGCCATGTCGCGGTCTACGTCACGGGCGGGGTCGAGCGTGCGCACGATGAAAGATGCGCCGGGAGCAATGCTGGACAGGCGCTGTTCGACTGCATCCAGGGCTTGATGGTTCTTGGATGCGACGATTACTGTTTGCCCGGCCCAAAGTGCAGTCGTGGCAATGGCTACGATCACTTGGCTCTTCCCGGTGCCGGGCGGCCCGGTTACGACTGAGAGGGGGGTGCGCATTGCTTGGGCGGTTGCCTCGATCTGCTCCATGTTGAGCGGACCGACATTGACCGGTGGAACTGGATTGACAGGTGCCTGATTGGGCAGACCAATGAGCGGTGCGAGGGCGGTACGGCAGAGGCGATCAGACGGCCAAGCGGCAATGGAATCGAGATCGCGTACCGCGCCTGCGGTGAAGGTGGAACCCAATGACAGGAACAGGGCGACGGCATCGTGGATTCCTGTTTCGCTAGGGTCAACCATGGCGGCGAAGCTGTTGCCCACGAGGTTCCCCCTGATGGCGCGCGCTGCCGCCTCACGAAGTCGCCCGAGAAACTCCTCGCCCGGCAGTCCTGATCCTCCATTCCCGCGGAAGAGGTTTTGAAGTTCGCTCCGTGTCCACGCGGTGACCCGCGCCGTACTCCGCACCCAATCGGGATTCACGAGGACATCGTCGGCGTCAACTCGCAGTTCGATGAAGTCTCCTTTCCGGCTCCACACAGCAGCGAGAAGCCCGACCGGTCGGATCGCCGGGGCGCCAGATTGACGCCCCAGATCCAGCGGCCAGCCCAAAGCGACTCCGTTCTCTTCGTCATCGCGCCGGATCATCGCCTCGCGGAAGGCACCTGGTAGGTCGTCGGCCCGAATTCGTACAATGACTTCCTCGTCGCTTGCCGGAAACAGGTTTCCTTCGCCGGCAAGAAGTTGGAAGGTTTCACCATGGCGGTCGCCGGTCTGAGTCAGAGCCCCTCGTGGGTCGTACAGGAGCGCGGATTTGTAGTAGCGGAGCAACGCGTGGGGATCGAACTCGGATTCCGATGCGGCTGAGTCTTCGTCAGGTAGCACATCTGCCGCTACCGGCTTTGTGGTGAAGGTGGCTGGCGAGGCGATCAGAGGATCGGAAGGCGCGTTGCCGGAGTGGACTGGACGCAGTGCCGAGGTTGAGGACGGCGCGAGGGGTCGGTGCTGGGCACGCCATCGATGATCACGGCCTAACGAGACCACGCCCCTGGCTTGCAATTCAGCAAGTTCTCGGCCAACGGCCTCCCGCCGCGCACCATCGAACGCAACGTCGAGCAGGACCACCAACTCGTTGGTGGTTCGACCCAGTGGAAATGCCTCGATCGTCTTCAGCAGGAGCGACATCGAAGAATTCCCAGTTCTGAAGTATGCCCCTTAAGTAGATCGAAGCATGTGCGGTGGGCCACGGACACTGAATCGTGCCTCGTTATCGACAAGTCGGCAAAGGCAGCCAGAGTTTGAGTGTGACGAAGGTATGAGTCGACGGCTGCCCAAGTCATGCCTGCGCAACCGACCAGGGATTGATTACATCCACGCCAATGCCGTCGAAATCCCGCACGTTGCGCGTAACTAGGACGGCGCCCTTCGAGCGGGTTATCGCGGCGATCTGGCAGTCGGCTTCGCCGATCGGGCGACCTGCGAAGCGGCGGTCTGCAGCAATGCCGGCATAGGCGCGGGCGGCGGCGCTGTCGAACGGCAGGATGCGTTCCGAGAAGCCGAAGTCGAGCCACCGGGTCATGGCAGCCACTAGCCTGTCCCGGCGCCTGCCTGCCGGCATGATCGCGATGCCGTAAAGAAGCTCCGCTTCGCTGACCGCAGTCAGGTACATGTACATTGCATCCTGATCCGCGATCCAGGCAGCCATGGCAGGAGCCGGTTCCGGGCGCATAAGTTCGGAAACCACGTTCGTGTCAAGCACCAGCATCCGATGCGCCTCAAGAGAAGTCCGGAGGCTCGCGCATCGGGCCGCGCGGGGGCAGGTCTAGCTCGACCCCGCCAAGGGGTGCGAAACACTCCCGGGTGAACTCCGCCAAGTTCCGGGGGGCGGACTGGCTGTCGCTCACGGCCTCGCGAAGGATGATACGCACCTCCTCTTCCATTGAGCGGCTGTGCGCGGCGGCGCGGACGCGCAGGCGCGTACTCACGTAGTCATCGAGATTGCGGATGGTGATGCTTGCCACTGGCGGTTCCTCCCTATCTGTCGGAACATGTCCAAACTACCGCACGCTTGCAGTGCAAGCAACGGGGAGGTCAGCGACCTGACCGTGTCGATGCGACCTCACGATCAGCAATGTCAATTTGAGCATATCCGAGCACCTCCTTGTGTTTCTCGACGGGCAAAAGCGGTTCGGCCGCGACGGCACGAATATAAAGGCGCGCATTCGGCGGCAGGGCGGGCAAAGTTTCCGGTTCTCCGGGACTCGACGTTTTTTCGCGAGTGAGTGCTGCGCAGCGCATGGCAGCGCGTAGACGTCGGTAATGCATTGTAAATACTAAACTAATCATGTTGTTTCGATGACAGGATGAGCTTACTCTCGCGCCCCCGACGCCCGCTGGAATGTCTGCTAGGCAAACTCTGCGGCGACCGTGACGAACCGGCTCGCCATTGTCGTCGGCAGATTCGCGGCCGCGTACCGGCGGGGCTCGAGAGCTGGAGGTTATAGCGGTGGGATGCTGGACAGGACAGGGTGGGGCGGTCTGCCCATTAGCCTGATAGCCTCTAAACAAAAATTATTCGTTCCTGTACTGATTCGGCCAAGTCGAATCAATACTGCATTTCAAGAACTCTCCGGTCGCCCGGCGCCGCCGCGCCTTTCATCCCGACGCAGTTAACTCGGTTCACTAGAAGGCGAAATTAAAGCCCTTCCGAAGGGCGATCGCGCGTTCGCGCCTAAGGTGGAACCAGCCCGGGGTTCCCTAAAAACCGTGAACGAGGGAACCGCCAATTGCTTCCTTTAATGTGATTGCTCATAGGCCGGAACGCCGGACGGGTCGGGAACCGGGCTCCATCGCCGCCAGAGCCGACAGGCAGCTTGAAGCCCGGGGCCGGCCGCGGGCGTCGCAAACGCGGCGGACGGCGGCCGAGCGGTTCTCGAACGCCTCGCCCTCCAGGAGGACAGGGTGCGGCGAATCAGGCTTTGCTTCTCCATGCCGCCCGGATGCCGGAAAAGCCGGGCAGCGTTCAGAGCTTGTTTGCAGCTAATGGGCAGAGTGCGGGTGTGCTTCTTGCAAATAGGATAAGATTTTGCGTTTGGCTGCTTAGCCTGCTTCCGGGCCATGGCCGACGCTACAGGCTGCCGTAATATTCGGCCAGGGATTCCTTCGGAATGATTTCGTTGCCGCGTTTACCGTCAGTAATTCCGCGCCGCGCCAACTGCCAGGGATCCTCCATATGAGTAAGATCGCTCAGCCATTGCGGAGATTTGTCCCCGTAGAACTTCAGCACTGCGTCGACAGTCTCGCGCTGGGTTTCAGTCAAGTTTTCCGGGCGGCCATTGCGAAGAGAGGAGATTCGATAATCGCCGCGATGGGTTTCGTAGAGCTCTCGCACCACCGGCCCGTTGGCCCATGCCTCGATCTCTTCGGGAAAAAGGATGTCATCGTCCCACACGAGCGACCATGCCTGGCAGTAGTAGACCAGCTTCTGCAGCTTCCATGTGGTCATAGGACCCTGCCGCTTGAGTATGCAGGCGGCTACATCGAAAACACGGACCATTCTGCTGGCCTCGGTATGTGGAAGCCGACACAATCGAAGGTCGACGAGATAGCCATCGGTAATGGCTTTTCTTGAAGGAAACAACCTAATCGAGGACATCGTCGACGACAGAGATCAAGTGCTGCGCAAATGCTTTGCGAAATTCGGAATCGCCCGAGGGAGATTGAAAATTTTTGCGTTCTCGATAATCGAATTGAGGCAGCTTGTCTGTCGAATCTTTCCTGCAGGCACCACTGCCCGCGCGTGTCGGTGGCTGGGTAAAATCACGGGATACTTGCGATTCGGCGCGCTTTGGCCGGATCACGGCTAAGTGTCCTTGAAACCGATCTTGCGAACGGCAATTGCACCGGTTGCGATTATCGGTAACGGATCGGATGCAATTCGGTGCATGTCGCTCTGCGCTGTAGCTTCCCGGCAGGTCATTTTCGCTACTCGGACTAGGCTCTCATGCAGGGCTTCGCAGCGAACACCGTGAAACCCTGCGCGGCTGGCAAAGCTAAATTCGCACGACTTTGAGTTTAGTTTTCAGGTCGGTCCGGCAAAGGGCGTGCAAAAAGCAGGTCTGCTCCGAGATATCCAGCATCTCCTTCGCGGTCTCGTCGCTTTCACCCGTCTCAAGATAGACATGAGTCTCGATCGGGTCCGCCTCTCCGGCCTTGCCCGTGCCGCCGGATGCGCCGCCGAGGCTGAAATGCGTGTCCTGCGCAATGCGGTAGTCGGGGAGATCCAGATGAAGCATCGAGACAAAGCGCCCGAACTGGGTCATGAAGCAAAATCCTATGCCGGCGCTGACAAGCGTGCCGGCATCCGGCGCGCGGCCGTCTTCGGAGGAGAGGAACCGGAACGAGGTGCCGTAGGGCGAATACTGCATCTGCTGGATTTCCTTGATGCCGTCCTCTCGAAGCACCGCGACCGCCCCGATATTTAGCCGCCGATCCTGTTCGTCGGAAAGTGACGAGCCGCCCGACGCGGTGCCCTTGGCTACGTCTTTCTTCGGCGTTGCGCCGACGGGTTCCATGAGCGCCGGATCGCTCGCCGCGGGCGCCGACGCGGCGAAACGGTCGCCGCCCGGATCGGGCAGCAGCGGCGCGTCAAGTTCGGCGGCCTTGGCCGTCGGCAATGGCCGCCCGTTCCTGCCCAGCTTGAAAAGGCTTTCGAGTCGACCGCGCATTAGGCCGTTCACAGGCGACGCGCAGGTCGCGTCGATCAGAAATTCGCTGAGCGCGCCGTCGTCGAGGTCGCAGTCGATTTCGACCTCCAGCTCGACATTCTCGGCCCCGCCTTCCATGGTGCGCTTGGGCATGGAGCCCTTCATCGTGTAATAGTTGTTTTGAACAAGCCTCAGCTTGCGGATCTCGGTGCTTCGGCTTTCCGCCAGAGCAAGCATCTCGTTCATGAAGCTCGCCGCCATTCCCGCGCTGAGAAACGCCAATGGACACGGAGCGGCGTCATGACCGTTCAAATACGGGCCTTCGTCCGAAACCAGCCGCCAAGTGTCGCCGGTTTTCGCAGACCTCACCAATGCCTCTTTCTGGAAACCCGACAGCGAACGCACCCAGGTTCGCAGCGCGTCGCCCTTGCGGTTTTCGGGAGTATCGATCTTCACCTCATCGGCGTTCGCCACCTTGAAGAAGGCTGGCAGGCCGCTGGCTCCTATGACGTTGTCTCCAAGTTTCGCCAAGTCGGTTTCTCCTTTCGATCTAGATTGCCGGACAACCAAAATTTTCGGAAGCGAGGCGCGAATCCGCATGCGCGCGAATTTTCAAAGCATAGAATACGCTGCGCCTTGCCGCAGTCAAAGCTCGGATGAAATATGCGGTCAACAGCGGAATCGCGACGGATGGATCATGGAAGTAAACGTCGCGGCCATCGGATTATCGCCGGCGTTTTTGCCCTGGCCCGGCGTCAATGCAACAGTTGTTGATATCGGCATGCTCATGGAGCCCTCGCGCCTATGGCGGCCATGACACGGCTGTCGACATAGGGGTAGCCGGCTCGTCGAGAATTTCAAGAGTCTCGGCTAGGAATCCGTGCGCGCGGAGGCGCGGCCTGAATTTGCCTTTGCCGGCATCCGGCATCAGTTGGCTCAGGCAGTCCGGGACCAACGACCGACGCAATCGAGATGTCGCGGCCCTCCGGCCTTTTTGCGGCCAGCCGTAGCAATCGCGGGAGCGCCCATTAAGGCTTCTGAACACGGTCGGGTGGCCTTTAGAGGTTGTATTTGCCTCCGTCGACATTGATCGTCTGGCCAGTTACGAAGTTGCTGTCGGACGAGGCGAGATAGATTAGGGTGCCAAGCAGGTCGGCGGGAAGCATTTCTCGTTTGATCGAGCGCGAGGCGATGGTCGGTCCGCGGGCCATGTTGAAGCCATCGTTGGCTCTTACGCCCTCGCTTTCAGTCAGCCCGGGCGCGATGGCGTTCACCTGGATGTTCTTGTCGCCCAATTCGCGCGCGTGGCAGCGGGTCAGCGCAATGACCGCTCCTTTGGAGGCGGTGTAGTGCGACAATCCCGGAGGGCCGTAGTAAAACGTGCCGGACGCGATGTTGACGACTTTGCCGCCGCCGGCCTGGATCATGGTCGGCACGACCGCGCGCATGACCTGGTGAACGCTCCGCGTGTTCACGCGCATGATCAGGTCGAACTCGTCGTCGTCGATTTCAAAAAACGGCTTCGGCCGGATCGCGGCGAAGATCGATGCGTTGTTGACCATGATATCGAGTCCGCCCAGTTCGGTTTTGGCCGTTTCGACCATCGCAGCGAGGTCGCCGTTCGACGTCACGTCGACCTTCATGCCCAGCGCCGTGCCGCCGGAAGCGGTAATCGCCGTCACGGCGCCGGCCGTATCCCGCACATCCGATACCAGCACCTTGGCCCCTTCGTCGGCCATTGCCTTGGCCATGAGAGCTCCGATGCCTTGCGCGGCTCCCGTGATTGAGGCGGTTTTTCCTTCTAGGCGGCCCATCGGCTCCTCCTTTTTCAGTTTTCGATTTCGAGAATTCTAGCGACTTCCGGCCAGCTCCTGGCGCCGTTGTCCCGCAGATCATTGGCAAGGTCCTCGGGCACCCAGTCGATCAGGCATTTTTTGAAATTGGGCCGCGCTTCGACCCGCGCGAACCACGTCTCTACATTGGGCAGGCGCCCTCCTTCCCACATGCCGCGCATCGACATCATGGCGAGGCGGTTGACATAGGGCGCCATGGCGATGTCGGCGATCGAGAACCTGCCGCCGACCAGCCAGGCGTTTCCGTCGTCGAGCGCTTTCTCCATCCTGTGGAGATAGGCGTCGTAAAGCCTGATCTTGTCTTCTATTCCCGGAGCTTCGAACCCGTAGCGGGTAAAGGCGTCCTTTTGGCTCTTCCAGTTGGCCGTGACGGACATCGGCGGGGTCGATGCAAGGAATTTCCTTACGCCTTCCGGTCCAAGATTTTTGAGGACGGTGTGCCGATGCGAGCAGACGAAGGTAACGGCGCCGCAAGCCGGGTGAAGATCCTCGTCGACCGCCTTGGTCCAATACCTGGCCTGCGCGCGCTCCCACGGGTCCGCGGGATGAACGCTGGTCTCGGGAGCGATTTGATCGAGATATTCGATGATGACCGTGCTGTCCGGAATAACAAGATCGTTGTGAACCAGCGTCGGAACCACGCCCTTCGGGTTGAGCTTGAGGTATTCGGGATCGAACTGCTCGCCTTTCAGGATGTCGATATAGACGCCATCCCAGTCCTGTCCCTTCTCGTCCATCGCAAACCGTACTTTGGCGGCGCATACCGAAGAGCCGTGATGATAGAGCGTAAATGTCATAGCTGCACCGTTACCCACTTGAGTTCCGTCATTGCTTCCATGTCCGCGTCCGTTCCTTCTCTGCCTACGCCGCTTTCGCCGTTGCCGCCGAAAGGCACGTGGGCCTCGTCGTGAATCGTCGGGCCGTTGATGTGGCACATGCCGGCGCCTATGTTCCGGGCGAAATGAAAAGCCTTGTCGATGTCCTTTGTAAAGATCGCCGACGAGAGGCCGTATTCCGTGTCGTTGGCTTTCTCCAGCCCTTCCTCGTAGCTGTCAATCGGGTAGATCGACGTAACCGGACCGAAGGTTTCGGTCTTGCACACGGTCATGTCCTCGGTAACGCCGGTTAGCAGCGTCGGCTGGCAGCGGTTGCCGACCCATCCTCCGCCCGCGACTACTGTCGCGCCCTTGTCGACGGCATCGGCGATATGGGCCTTGACCCGGGCGCGCTGCCTTTCAGAGATTATGGGTGCTATGACCGTGCCCGGATCTCGCAGGCACCCCATCCCGACCCGCGATGCGGCCATGGCGAACCGCTTCACGAATTCTTCATAGAGCGGGCGCTCGACATAGAATCGGCTGGACCCGATGCATGCCTGCCCGGCGAACATGAAGATCGACCGCGCCGCGAGCGGCACGACCTTGCCCAGGTCGGCATCGGCCAGAATTACGGTCGGACTCTTGCCGCCCAGCTCCAGCGTGCTAGGCGTTTTATTCTTCGCGCAGACCTCGCTTACGTGCTGCCCGACCACCGAGGATCCTGTGAATGTGACAAAATCCACGTCATTGTGCCCGGTCAGATCGTCGCCGATCTCGTGGCCGAAGCCGGTTACGACGTTGTAGGCGCCTGCGGGGAATCCCGCCTCGGCGACCATCTCGGCAAAAAGCACGGTGAGATGCGGCGCCAGTTCGGACGGTAGATGCACGGCCGTATTCCCGACAGCCAGCGCATTGGCGACAAGCCGGGTCGTTTTGATCAAAGGCACGTTGAAGGGCGTGAATATCGCTACGACGCCCAGCGGCTCGCGAATCGACATCGAAAACTTTCCCGGCGCGTCGGAAGGGATCGTTTCGCCGCGCACGTTGCGGCAAAGTCCCGCCGCCGCGCGGACCATGGTCAGGCCCTTTTCGAATTCGAAGGCCGCCTTTTGAATCGGCGAGCCGATTTCGTCGATCAGGCAGTCGATGAGCTCGGACTTCCTCTTCTCCATGATTTCCGCGACGCGCAGCAGCCGGCGCTCGCGATCCGCGGGCGGAGATTCCCGATATCCGGGAAACGCGGCCCTGGCCGCGGCTACGGCGCGGCGCATGTCGCCGCCCGTGCCCTTGGCCGCGCGGGCGTAGAGGCTGTCGTCGAGCGGGTTCAGCACGTCGAAGTCCCTGCCGCCTTCGGAATCGACCCATTCGCCGCCGATGAAATGCTGAAGATTCTTGATGCCGGTGTTCGTAGTCATGGAGCGGCTCCTGTTGCTGCTATCCGCCGACGATCGTCTGCGGTAGGAAAAGCGCTATCTGCGGGAAGAGGATGAGAAGGCCGATCATCGCGGCCATGGCGAACCAGAACGGCCAGATGCCGCGGAAGATCTGGCCCATCGGAACCTCGGGCGCGATGGATTTCACGATGAAGACATTGATGCCGACCGGCGGGCTGATCATGCCCATTTCAAGCACGATCACTACGATGATGCCGAACCAGATCAGGTTCCAGTCGAGGCCGATCGCAATGGGGATGACGACCGGGATTGTAAGTACTAGCATCGCGAGCGACTCGAGAAACATGCCGAGGACCATGTAGGCGAGGATGATGACCAGCAGCACGCCGAGGTCTCCGATCGGGAGGGATGTAAGAATTGTC
>Ga0209022_1003147_pt1 | contig 12166 bp, 10 predicted proteins | sample PinacodermPK_FD_187300 | JGI IMG/M metagenome (GOLD analysis project Ga0209022, IMG submission 187300) | Host-associated microbial community of the marine sponge Aplysina aerophoba from Gulf of Piran - sponge pinacoderm, lysed by proteinase... | ecosystem: Host-associated > Porifera > Sponge >...
GGAGCCTCGCCACCCATCACGGCTCGCCTCGACCAGGCGTCATGGCACACCTCATCGCTTCACCTCGGCCACCATCACGGCTCGCCTTGGCCGGCCGCGGCGGAAGCCGCCGCGGGCTCACGATCCGCGAGTACGAGGGCGGCGACGACTCGCTTCATCATCTCGCAGCCACGGAGGAAGCCCTCGACGGGTATGCGCTCGTCGACGCCATGGATGCCGCCCGCATCGTCGGCAGAGAGCGTGAAGGGCGAGAAACCGTAGGCATCCACGCCGAGGCGGCGAAAGAAACGCGAGTCCGTGGCGCCGGCGATCATCGTCGGCCCCACCGGAGCACGCACTCCGAGAACGCGCTCCAGCGTGAGGTAGACGTCGCTGCTCGTGCTTGAGACCGGACTACTGCCTGACCGCAGCAGCTCCTCAGTATGAATGCCGCTGCCAAGCACCGTTTCCACCCGCCGGCGGAATCCCTCGACATCGGTGTCCGGCAGCAGACGCGCGTCGATCAGCGCCGTCGCCTCACCGGGCGCCACGTTGACCGGCCCGGCGCCGTTGTCGATCCGGGTGATCTGGACCGTGTCGCGGAAGCTCGCCGACATACCCGGCAGGAGGATCCTGTCCAGCCGGCCTTCGCGGAGCCGGCGGTCGAGTTCGGCCTGCACGACTTCCAACGGCCGATCGAAGACGTCCGCGAACTCACCCGGACGGAGCGCGGCCAGGGCACGGTACGCCTGGTGGGACGCCGGGGTAACTCGCCATGCATGCTCCAAATCGAGCACCCTGTTCAAAGCCCGCAGCAGTCGATGCGTAGGGCTCGCGGGGTTGAAACCCGAACCGTGGCCCCCCCGGCCGGCCGCGGTGACCCGCAACCAGAGCACCTGCTTCTGGGCCGTCTCGATTCCCCACCACAGCAGCCGGTCACCGGCCATCCGATTCACTCCGGCCTCGTTCAGGACCGCCTCGGCGTCCTCGAACAGTTCGCCGTGCTCTTCGAGCAACCAGCCGACGCCGCTCTCGCCGCCCGCTTCCTCGTCAGCGCTGGCCAGGAAGACCAGGTCCCGCCGGCGCGGTCGTTCGCTGTCCAGGAGATGGAGCATCGCTTCCAGGTGCGCGATGCCGAGGCTCTTCGCATCGAGCGCGCCACGGCCCCAGATCCGTCCGCGGTGCAGCTCACCGCCGAACGGCGCGCGGCTCCAGCCCTCGCCCGCGGGCACGACATCGATGTGGTGCAGCAGGACCAGGCTGCGGCCGGCCGCCTCCATCGCGTTCGCCGGCAGTCGCGCGTAGAGGTTCGCGCGGCCGTCGGGGCTCACGAGAACCCGGACATCGATCTCGTCGCGCGGATCGTGCCGTTCGATCAGGGCTGCCAGGTAGCGAACGGCAGGCAACTCGCCGCCGGGGGGACTGCTCGTATCGAAGGACAGGTAGGTCTGAAGCCAGGCGACCGGACTGGTGGCGGCCAGCCCCGGCGCCGCGACGAACAGCGCGGCCGCCGCCAGCCATCGTCGCAACCGCCCTGAGTCCGGAAGCCGGCCGGAACCCGGGTGGCGCGACCTCGCGCCATCCGTGACCCACTCCGTGCGCGAGTCAGCGAGCGCACGGATGACAGGCCGGCGCACCCAGTCGCCCACCTCGACGATCCCGGCCGTCACCGGGACGTCTCCCCCCATCCCGGGTCCGGGTCGGACGGACCGTCCGGCCCGGGTGCCGCGTCGAGCAGATCGAGCACCACCCGGCGATAAAGCTCCGCGCCCTCGACGAAGGCGGGCAGGGCGATCTTCTCGTTCGGGCCCGCCACGGTCATCGTGTCGACGGACAGGAGGTTGAACGGAGTGAACCCGTAGGCAGCAATGCCGTGGCGACGGAAGAACCGGGCGTCGTTCGCGTACCGGGTCAGCAGGTAGGGACCGACCCGACCCGGTTCGACGCCGGTGCGCCGAACCAGCGAGTCGATCAACCGGACGTAGGCGGGGTGGTCCAGGGGACTTCCCCGCACCGCACCGCGGCGCTCGTGAATCCGGATATCGATGCCGTCCAGGAGCCGACCGGGCAGCAGCTCCGCCGCCGCGGCGTCCGCGTCGAGACCGGGCAGCACGTGGAGCATGATCCGCAAACGGTAGCCGCCCGAAGGCGACTCCTCGACCGCGAACGGGTGCGCCTCGTTGCGGAACAACGACTTGAGCAGATCCGGCAGGCGGCCGAAGAGCTCGGGATCGCCCAGCACCCGCTCGGGGTCGGCCAGCGCGGCGCGGTAGTCCGGATGGTGACGCGACGGCCCGTAGGCGGCGGCGAACGCCCTCACGTCCGGCACCACGGCGGTCGGCGGCGCCGTACGCAGCGCCCGAAGCAGGCTGGCGCGGAGTCGCTCCAGCCGCTCCGCGGACGGACTCGTCGCGGTCACGTCGAGGAACTGCTTCTGGGCGAACGAGGTGCCCCAGTACTTGACTTCACCGGTCCACGGCGCCTCCAGCACGCCGCCCTCGGTGAACACGGCCCAGAACCGGCGGGTCAGTTCCGGACGGTTGGCGAGGATGTGGCGCGTACCCAAGTCGCTGCCGGTCTCCTCGCTGCTGGTCGCGAGGAAGATCAGGGAGCGTTCCGGACGCCAGCCGGTCTCGTCCATCCGTTCCTTCGCCGCAAGCACAGCCCCGATCTGTGCCACGGTCACGCTCTTCATGTCGAAGACGCCCCGCCCGATGATCCACGGCGGATCGATCCGGCCCTCGAACGGGGGCACGGCCCAGTCCTCGGGACGGCGTATCGGATCGACATCCAGGTGGTTGTGGAGGACGAGCGCCTCCTCGCTCTCGCCCTCGAGGATGGCCCACAGGTTCGCCTTCGCGTCCGGATGTTCTTCGATCTCGACCGCGAGGCCGGCCCGCTCCAGGATCCCGGCCAGGTGGCGGGCAGCGTCTATCTCGCGCCCCGCGTCGGACGTCGTGTCTATCCGGACCAGGGCCTGCAGACGCCGGACATCCTCGTTCTCCGCGTAGTCGACTTCGGACCAGGCGGTGTCGAAGACCGGCGCGGGCGTACTCGGCCGGAACACGGCGAAGGCGATTGCCGCGACGAGCAGCGTGCCGTAGAGGGCGATCCGGGACGCCACGGGGCGCCGCGCGCTCAGCTTCGCGCTACTCCACATCGATTGAATCAGCTTAGCAATGCGTCGTGGACGTTGTGGGTGGCGGGCCGAAGCCGGCCAGACGGCCGGCGCACCCAGTGTCGTGGGCGCTGTGCCGGGCCGCGCCCACCGCGACCCGTAACCATGTACGGCTGCCAAGCTGCTACCGTCCAACCTGCCTCCCGTGCCGCTCCCCCGCCAGCGTTCGAGCTCCGGCGAACCGGCCCAGCCGTTCCGCGGCATCGGCCGGGGGCTGGTCGTCCTCCTCCTGCTCGGCACCGTGACCTTCGCGGTGCTCGGTCTCGTGGGCGACTTCGAGGAAATCAGCGCTCTGATCGTGGGCTTCGACGGCGGCGTCCTGGCCCTCGTGCTGCTCCTCTCCGCGGTCAACTACGGCCTGCGCTACCTGCGCTGGCGGTACTACCTGCGCCGGCTCGACGTCCATCTGCCGCCGGGCCTCAGTCTGGCGATCTTTCTCACCGGCTTCCTGCTGGCGGTCACGCCGGGCAAGGCGGGCGAACTGGCCAAGGCCTGGATGGCCCGCGAATTCGGGGCGAAGCGGGCGCGCCCCGTCATCGCCGTGGTGGTCACAGAACGGCTACTGGACGTGATCGCCGTCCTGCTGCTCCTCGCATCGTCGGTGCTGGTATTCACCGGCCAGCGTTCCTTCGTGGCGCCTATAGTCTTCGTCGCGGCGGCCGGCGTCGTCGCGGTGATCTACCGACCCGTGGTCGACCGCCTGATCCCGCTGCTGGCGAAGACCCGGCTGGGCGCAGGGCGCGCGGCGGTGCTGATCGACATCCACCAGGCATTCAACCGCCTCGTCGAGCCGCGAACGCTGCTGGTCGGCCTGGCGCTCTCCACCGCCGCCTGGGCGGCCGAAGGGATCGGCTGCGCGCTCGTCGTCCGACACTACGAGCCCGCCGTCCCGATGCTGGCCTCGGTGTTCGACTACGCGGCTTCCAGCATGGCTGGCGCGATCTCCATGCTCCCCGGCGGCCTGCTGGCGGCCGAAGGTTCCCTGGTCCTCCTGTTGGAGCGTCAGGGAGTCGCCCTCGACGCCGCGATGGCCTCGACCGTGATCGTCCGCGCCGCGACCCTCTGGTTCGCGGTCGTCGTGGGTCTGCTGGCGCTGCCCTGGGTGCTGGCGCTACTGCGCCGGCGCTGACCGGAGGCCGGCGCACCCAGTGCCTACTGCGCCGGCGGACCGCCGACGTAAACGATCAGGAGAACGGTCAGGCCGTAGAGGCCCATGTTGATCAGGAACGGGGGATCGAACAGCAGTAGCTCGGTCGGATTGCGCTGTTTCGGGTCTTCCGCCTGGTGGATCAGGTACAGGTAGCGAAAGATGCCGAACAGGACGAAGGGAACCGTCCAGACCAGGCTGAAGGCGCCGAAGCGGGCGACCGTCTCGTCGGCCGTGGTGTACAGCGCGTAGGACAGCAAGGTCGAGGCGGTCACGACGTTCATCATCTGGTCGAGGAACGTTCGGCTGTAGTGGTTCAGCACCGACCGCTGCTCCCCCGCCTCGCCGAGCAGGAGCACCAGCTCGTGCCGTCGCTTGGAGAACCCCAGGAAGAGGGCCAGGAAGACCGTGCACAGGACCAGCCAGGCGGAGACCGCGACTCCCACCGCCGCGGCGCCTGCCAGCACCCTGATCACGTAGCCGCTCGACAGCACCATCACGTCGACGATCACGATCCGCTTCAACCACAGGCTGTAGCAGGCATTGACCAGGAGGTACGCGGCAACGAGCTGGACCGTGCGGTCGTTCAAACTCCAGGCCGCGCCCAGGGAAGCCGCCCCCAACCCGGCACAAACCAGCGCCGCCGGCGCCGCGCCCAGGGCGCCCGACGCCACCGGGCGCCGTTTCTTCGTCGGATGACGACGGTCCTGCTCGCGGTCACGCAGATCGTTGAACAGGTAGACGGCGCTGGCCGCGGCGCAGAACGCGGCCAGCACGACCGCGCCCGCCCTTACCGTGTCCGGGGCAGTCAGGCCGCCGGCGAACGCCGCCGGCGCCAGAACGAACACGTTCTTGGTCCACTGGGCCGGCCGGAGCGAGCGGAGGACCGTGGCGATCACGATGCGCTCCGATGCCGGCGAACGCGGCCGGCGCCAGAACGAACACGTTCTTGGTCCACTGGGCCAAGCCGGAGCGAGCGGAGGACCGTGGCGATCACGATGCGCTCCGATGCCGGCGAACGCGGCCGGCGCCAGAACGAACACGTTCTTGGTCCACTGGGCCAAGCCGGAGCGAGCGGAGAATCGTCGCGAACATCAACCAATCAACCGGCAGCCGCCATTGAGGACCCCCGGGCCCTATCCCTTGCCGGGAACCGGAATCCCGAACTCGCGGAGTGTCCCCTCCAGCGTCGGGCGACCGAGGCGTATCCGATCGTCGGTCAGCAGGTAGGAGAAGAGGAACCCGCCACCCAGCATGAGGATCCCGACGAGGAAGCAATACATGACCGCACGGTCGGGGTAGACGTCCTTGAGGTAGCCGAGATACACCGGACCGAAGATCCCGGCGGCAGCCCACGCCGTGAGCACGGCGCCGTAGATCGAGGACATCTTCTTCGAGCCGAAAACGTCGAGCACAAAGGGCGGCATGGTGGCGAACCCGCCGCCGAAGCAGAGCAGCACGTAGCAAACGAGCGCGGAGAAGACCCACGGATCCGTCTCCGTCATCAGAATGCCGAACACGACCATCTGACTCGCGAGAAGGATCCGGAACACCCTGACCCGCCCGAGACGATCCGACAGCAGGCCCCAGAACAAGCGTCCGACGCCGTTGCACAGCGAACTGATCGCGATGAGGGTCGCGCCGTACCCGGCGAGCGTCGCCGGCTCGAGGGAGGGATCGGAGAGTCCCCAGACCTCCTGCAGCAACTCGGACTGGAAACTGATCACCGTGATCCCGGCCGCGATGTTGAAGAAGAACACGATCCACATGAAGACGAACTGCTGGGATCCGAGGTACGTCTTGACCGCCGTGGATTCGTCCGCCGCCGGCTCCGCCCCCGAAGGTCCGGCGACCACGGTCTGCAGCGTCGCCGGGGCGGGCGGATCGCTCAGCAACAGGCTGCAGGGGATCAGCAGGCAGGCGAAGATGATGCCCAGCCACAGGAAGACCTGGGCCAGATCCTCGCCGGCGCGGACGACGAGCAGGGGCGCGAGGCCCTTGCTCAGCAGGAACGCCCCGACGCCGAAGCCCATCACGACGATGCCGGTGACGAGCCCCTTGCGTTCCGGGAACCACTTCGCGACGGTCGCCACCGGCGTCACGTAGCCCAGCCCGATGCCGGCGCCGCCGATCACCCCGTAGCCCAGGTAGAAGAGGGGCAACATGTCCAGGGTCAGGGCGCCCGCGGCGATGATGTAGCCGGCCGAGAACAGGATGCTGCCGATCACCGCCAGCTTCCTCGGTCCGAACCGCGGCAGCACCTGTCCGGCCCACGCCGCCGATACGCCGAGGGTGAAGATCGTGATGCTGAATGCCCAGGCCGTCTGGGAGAACGTCCAACCGGCCTGACGCACCAGCATGGTCTGGAAGAAGCTCCAGGCGTAGACCGTTCCGAAGCACAACTGCAGCGTCGTGCAGACCAGCGCGATGACCGTTCTCGGTACCTGCACGCCGCCCCTACTCCTGAGAGGTGACGCCCGGCACCGAGCCCCGCCCCGTCCCCTGCCGCGCGACGTGAAGGAACAGACGGGCCAGGTGTCCCGCCTCGTCGTCCCGGGCCAGGATCTCACGCTCCGCCAGGTCGTCTCTCTCCCCGTCCCTGGCCAGGTCCACCGCGTAGGCGAGGAGTTCGGCCAGCGGTTTCGCCGCCAGGTTGACGAACCAGATCGAGGCCAGCACGCCGAGAACGAGGATCACGCAGATGAGGTAGACCTGCTGTCCGATCGCCCGCTGGATCTTGAGCGCCACGACGTCCAGGTCCATGCCCACATGCACCGTACCGGCGACGCCGGCCAGGATCGGGCTACCGACTTCGATGAAGTCGCCCATCCCCGGCAGGCTCCGCTCGACCGGCTCGGTGCTGCTGTGTTCGCTGGCGAGGATTTCCTCGGGAATGCCGGGAACGAACGTGTGTGCCAGAAACTCGCCCGTCTCGCTCGTGATGTAGATGTACCGGATGCCCTGAACCGCGAGAAACTGATCGACCAGCGACTGAAGCGTCGCGAGATTCTGGTTCAGGAGAATGCCGGCGCTCGAGTCCGCGATCGTCTTGGCGATGTTCTGGGCGTTGATTTCATACTCCGCCGACAACTCGGTATCGACGGTGTAGATGCAGAGAATCGAGGTCGAAAGGACGATCACGCCGAAGACAGCGAAGATGCCGAACCTCGTCCACTTGAACAGCCTGCGGATTCTCATCTGTCGAGAACCGATCTCACGCGAACCGGGCGCCCCAGTCGTCAAGCGGCACGAACCGGCCATTGTCAACTACGGTGTGGTACACGCGCTGTAGTCCCTGCCTCCGGTCGGGCCCGAACGAGACCTGCTCGCTGATTCCAAGATCGAAGTCGCGAATCGAGAACACCGCCTCTTCCAACCCGGCGCGATCCGGGTTCGGTCCCAACCGCCGGAGGATCTCCGCCAGCAGCTTCGCGTTCAGGAACCCCTCGAGACTGCCGAAGCTGTGCGGGAAGGGCGTGTACTCCTCCTGGATCAACTCTTCAGGGACCTTGGGGTCGTGCCGGGCCATCAACTCGCGGTACTCCCTCACCGCCGGAATCGAGGTGTCCTCGTAGCTCGGAACGACCTGGGAGTTGATCAGCAGCCGGGTGTACTTCTCACTGTCCAGGCGGCCTTCGACAAGAAGCTTGAGCAGGTTCTCGCTACCCACGAAGGACAGGTTGGCAATCGGAACGTCCAGTCCCAGGTCCACCGCGTCGCGCGCGAAGGCAGCACAGGCCGCGTAGGCCCCGACGCAGATCACCGCATCCGGCGAGACGCCCTGCAGGATCTCCACCTGCTTGCGCATGCTGCCCGTGAACTTCTCGCCCCGGCTGTAGGTCGCCTCGCCGGCGAGCTTCTCGCCGTGCTTCGCCAGGGCCGCCCTGACTCCCGCCCAGCCGCTGCGTCCGTACGCGTCGATCTGGTAGAAGACCGCGATCCGCCGCTTGCCGATGCGTACCAGGTTGTCGACGAGGCCCGCCGTCTCCTGGTTGTACGAAGCCCGCAGGTTGAACGCGAAATCGCCGTAGGGCGGCTCGCGCTGCGGTTGGGCGCCGGTAAAGGGGAAGAACAGGAAGATGCTCTCGTTCTGGAACTTCTTGAGAATCGGCAGAACGCGAGTCACCGTCGGCGTTCCCACGTAGCCGAACAGAAGGAACACCTTGTCCTCCAGCATGAGCCGCATCGTGTTCTGAACGCACGGGTCCGGCTGGTACCCGTCGTCGTAGAGCTTCAGGCTGATCTTCCGGCCCTCGATGCCGCCGTTGTCGTTCACATGGTTGAAGTACGCCGTGGCGCCCCGGTAGAGCTCGGCGCCCAGACCCCGCGACGGACCCGAGAAGGCGGCGGACACGCCGAGGACGATCTCGTCGCCGGTGGCGCCCGCACCCTGAGTCCGGCCCGACGCTTCGGCCTCCGCGTCGCCCGATTCCTGGCCGCCGCCGGCGCCGAGCGAAGACGCCGTCCACGGCGCCACGAGCAGCGCCGCAAGGCCGCCTCGCATGAGTGACTTTCTGGTGACCGGAGGGCCCCAGTCTTCGCTGCCGACGCCGTCCTGTCCGAGGCTTCCTTCCATGCTCATCGTCATTCCTCCAGATTGAGACAAACACTATAACCCCCTACCAGCGCGGAGCTTTCGCTTTCTTCGGGCCTTTCGGCGCTAGGATCGCCCCTTCGCATGACGAAGCGGTTGCAAAAGGTGCTGGTCGCGAACCGCGGCGAGATCGCGGTGCGCATAATCAGGGCGCTACGGGAGCGCGGCATCGTCTCCGTCGCCGTCTACTCCGAGGCGGACCGAGACGGCCTGGCGACACAGATGGCCGACGAAGCCCACTGCATCGGTCAGGCACCGTCCATCTCCAGCTATCTCCAGGCCGGGAAGATCGTTGATCTTGCCGTCGAGATCGGCGCCGACGCGATCCACCCCGGCTACGGCTTCCTGTCCGAGAACGCCGACTTCGCGCGCCGCTGCGAGGAGCGCGGAGTGACCTTCATCGGCCCGTCCTCCCAGGCGATCGCGGCGATGGGGTCGAAGATCGAGAGCCGGCGCCTGATGACGGCAGCCGGCGTGCCGATCGTGCCCGGCGGAACCGAGCCGCTCGCCGACGCCGGATCGGCGCGGGCCGCGGCCCGGGAGATCGGCTATCCGGTGATGCTCAAGGCCTCGGCCGGCGGCGGCGGCAAGGGCATGCGCCTGGTGCGCAAGGAGGAGGAACTCGAGGCCGCGTTTCGGGGCGCCTCCTCGGAGGCCGGCGCGAGCTTCAACGACCCCTCCGTCTACATCGAGCGCTTCGTCGAGCGTCCGCGTCACGTCGAGATCCAGATCCTCGGCGACCGCCACGGGCGCGTCGTGTCGCTCGGAGAGCGGGAGTGTTCCCTTCAGCGGCGACACCAGAAGGTCGTCGAGGAAGCTCCGTCGCCTGTAGTCGACCCGGACCTGCGCCGGCGGATGGGCGAGGCCGCGGTGCGCGCCGCCGAGACCGTGAACTACGTGGGGGCCGGCACCGTCGAGTTCCTTCTCGATCCCGAGGGCGCCTTCTACTTCCTGGAGATGAACACCAGGATCCAGGTCGAGCACCCGGTGACCGAGCTGGTCACCGGCGTCGACATCGTGGCCGCGCAACTCGACATCGCGGCCGGAGAGCCGCTGCCGGAAGCCATGGTGGGCGGCATCGAACCCCACGGCCACGCGGTCGAGGTCCGCCTCTACGCGGAAGACCCGTTCCGCGGCTTCGCTCCGTCGCCCGGGAAGATCGAGCTGCTCCGCCTGCCCGAAGGCCCGGGCGTGCGCAACGACTGCGGCGTCTACGAGGGCGCCGAGGTCACGATCCACTACGACCCGATGCTCGCCAAGCTGATCGTCTGGGGCCGCGACCGGACGCAGGCCCTGGCGCGGTTGCGGCGGGCTCTGGCCGAAACCCGCGTCGAGGGCATCCGGACCAACCTGGCCCTGTTCGAGCTGCTGCTCGAGGACGAGGACTTCCTCGCCGGCAACATGGACATCTCGATGCTCGACCGCAAGCTGGAGAACGGCGACCTCCGGGCGCCTGCTGCAAGCGGAAACGCGCTTGGAGCCGACCTGCCGGTGCTGGCGGCGGTGCTCGCCCACCTGGGACGCAACCACGCGAACGGCGTCCCGTCGCCCTCTTCCGGCGACCGCGCTCGGTCCAACTGGCAGCTCGCCGCGCGTCGCGACAGCAGGAGGGCTACGACTTGGAACTGATCGTCGCCAGCGGAGACCGTGAAGTCCAGGTAGAGGCCGAGGCCGGAGATGACGGCAACTGGACCATCGCCGTCGACGGGCGGGAGTACCGGGTCGACGCGGCAACCGTGGGCCGGCCGGACGTGCTGAGCGTGATCGTCGGCGGACAGCAGACGACCGCCAGCGTGCGAGCCCTCGGCAAGGGCGTCTACGTCGTCGACGGCGCTGAAGTGCGGGTGATCGACCCCCGGTCCCGCGCCTTCGCCGCCGCGGCGGCACAGGCCGACGAAGGCGTGTTCGAGGCCACGGCGTACATGCCCGGCCGCGTCACCGCGGTACTCGCCGCAGAGGGCGAGGACGTAACCTCGGGCCAGGGCGTCCTCGTGCTCGAGGCGATGAAGATGGAGAACGAGATCCAGTCGGACATCGACGGCCGCCTGGAGAGACTCCTGGTCGAGGTCGGTCAGACCGTCGACGGCGGCGATCCGCTGTTCGTCGTCACGCCGACCGGCGACGACACGGCGGAGTAGCATCGCCGCCGCTTCGCGGCGCGTCTTCCTCGACGCGGGTCAGAACCCAGGTGGCGCGGAACCTCGCCACCTGCGAACCAGTCCGTGCGCCCGTCAGCGGGCGCGCGGATGGCAGACCCGCGCCACAGCCGGCCAGAGGGCCGGCGCACCCGGTTACGGCGCCTCCCGCACCAGAACCTTTGACGCTGCCGGGAAACCCAGGCTGAGCTGCCTGGTCCCCGAGATGACCGCGACGCTGCCGGCCGTCTCGTCCCGCGCCGCGACCTCCACCGACCTGCCCGGCGCCAGGCCTTCTCGATCGGCGAAGCGCAGAAACTCGGCGTCCTGATCGGTGACCCGCACGACCTCGACCGTGCAGTTCAGCGGGCACTTCAAAAGGCTGGGATGGTCCACCATCTCGATGTGGCCGTCGGCGCTGGGGATCGGATCGCCGTGGGGGTCGACCGACGGATGGCCCAGCATCTCGTCCATCCGCTCGATCATCCGCTCAGAGACGGCGTGCTCGAGCAGTTCCGCTTCGGAGTGGACCTCGCTCCAGTCGAACCCCATCGCGTTGACGAGAAACAGCTCGACCAGCCGGTGCCGCCTGAGGACGTGCGCGGCCAGCTTGCGGCCCGCGGGCTCCAGCCGGACGCCGCTGTAGGGCTCGTAGGCGATCAGACCGGACTCGGCCAGGGTCTTCATCATCGCCGTGACCGAAGCCGGGGCCACCTCCAGGAGGGCCGCGATACGGCCCATCGGCACAAGGTCCTCCCCGCTCCGCCGCGCCTCGTGTTCGGCCCGGAAGATGCACTTCAGGTAGTCCTCGACGGTGCTGCTTGCCCGTACGGTCATGATTCCCAAGGCCGCCTGAGGTGGCGGCCGCGTGTGCCTAGGGGGGCGATCTCCAGGGTTGCTCGTTGGAACGCACAAGTGTACCGGCGCCTTCCGCCGCCAGCACCGGGTGCCGGAGCACGGATTCCAGCAGGCCCGGTTCGCGGCCGTCGAGAATCAGCGACTCGACACCGACCCGGGCCAGACGCCATGCGGTGACCAGGCGATGCTCCATGCCGCCGGTCACGTCGACCGCCGGCGAACCGCCGGCGGCCGTCCTGGCCGCCTCGATGTTCGTCGCATCGATGCGCGGAATC
>Ga0209022_1003149_pt1 | contig 12157 bp, 15 predicted proteins | sample PinacodermPK_FD_187300 | JGI IMG/M metagenome (GOLD analysis project Ga0209022, IMG submission 187300) | Host-associated microbial community of the marine sponge Aplysina aerophoba from Gulf of Piran - sponge pinacoderm, lysed by proteinase... | ecosystem: Host-associated > Porifera > Sponge >...
CCCCCCACCCCTGGTGCGGCGCGCACACGACGCGGCGCATCGTGTGTACACGCACACAAAAACAGTACGCACATCACAAAATCTTCACGCGTGCCCACGTGAAGATGAAGCGCACTTCACCTGTTGCACGTGAAGATGAAGCGCACTTCACCTGTTGCACGTGAAGAGTGAAGACAAACAGAGAGGGTGAAGACTATCTTCACCCTCCATACCGTAGCACAATAGCACTACAGCGTATCCGCCCGGCGGTTGACTGGTGGTGGGTTGGAGGTAGAGGGCGTGTTGTAGGGGCGGAATGACTTACTCCAACAGATCGAACACACGCCAGGCATTACCTCCAACGCCTTGCGCCCACACTCGCTACATACCACTTTCTGAACGCCCGACTTACGGTATCGCTTGGATCGCGGCATTGCCGTACCTCTACGTTAGCCTATTTATATCAAACTGTACGTTAGTTGACGGGCTATCAGCCGATATTTTTCGACATAGAGTTGTAGCACTAGCCGGATTATCGCTACCAAATGTTACCTCTACTTCACCAAAAAACGGCGAACCGCCTACGGGCATACGATATTTGCCCGCGCCCGTAAACAAAAATATTTGTTTTTGTGGAGTACCCTCTTTATCAGTTCTTGTATGGATACCTATACCTAATTCAATAACATCGCCCACGTTTAGCGTATAGTTAGTGGTTACGCCGTCAACCCTAGTAGTCAAGTCCCCGGTTACAGACGCCTCTGACTGCCCGGAATTAAACACTATTCCCCAATCATATATACGTGTTCGCGTTGTCGGAAAACCGCCTCCACTTGGCGCAACCGGGGCGGCGGCAATCACGTACAGCGTCTCAAACCAACGCGCAACCTCTACGCCATCGTCAATTGTAGTGATACGCGCCCGGATCGTTTGTCCCGCCCGAACATTGCGGGATATGTTGCCGGATGCTGTAGCGTCGAAAGCAAACGCATACGTGTGCTGTTCCGCTACCTTGGCGACGGTTATCTTTTGCCCGCCGATCTCCATTGCGACGTGTGTAATAGCGGCTGGTAACGCGGCTGAATCGTAATGCACGGTAAAGGTTCGGGCGTCATTCGTGTCAACCCAATGGGGCGGTTCAACAACAGGATCGGCAATGGAGGGCGACGGCAAGGCATCAATCCGTGCGCCCAACGCGGTATCAGCAGCCGCCCGATCCGTCGCCTCTGAATCAATACGCACGCCCAAGGCGGTATCAGCATCGGTACGGGCGGTTGTTTCAGCGGCAATAGCCAACGCGTTCGCGTCTGCTTCTGCGGCTGTAGCCACCAACGAGGGCGACGTGTGGAGTTCACCATCCCGATCATAGGCTAGTCCGCCGCCCGTAGCCAACGCAACCCGCGCGGCGTTGGGACGTCGCCAAGCGTAATCGCGATCATTCTCGCCCGTAACGGTTAGCACGTGTCCAATGCCGCTAGCATCGCCGGGCGTATCCGGTACCTCATTGATAATTTCCCAAAACAGAGAACCTGCGCGACTAAACAACGCCTCTGTAGTCGATTGTGAATAGGCGGGCAAATTAACGCCCTCAGTAGTTGGCGTATGGTGAATATTCGGCAATGCCGCGTGTGCGGCAATCATCGCGGCAACGTTCGGGATAGCGTGATGCGCCTCCGATATGGCAGCGTGCGCGGCAATCAAGGCGGCAACGTCAACGGGCGTGCTGGTTGTACCGCTACGGCCCGGTTGGTCTACGATCAAACTAATTCCATCGTGCCATAACCGCACAACATTGTTGGCAACGTAGTCAACGGATTCGTCGGGCGATACCCGCGAATTGCCGTTAATAAACGTCATTGTCCAGGTACCGCCCCTCTTAAGGCGTCCATTTCCGGCGGGTAAAAACGCCGTTTGTAATCCGGCAAAAGGCAACGGATTGGCTAACGCGGGGCCGCCGCCCCATAACACAATTAGATTTACGGAGGGCGGCAATACAACCAGTTTATCCCGAATATCATCCCAAGCTATGCCGTGATCGAAATTAGGTTGCCCAAACTGGTAATTGAATGGACTAGATAGATCGTCGAACACGCTAACGCGTGTAATCGCATTGCCGTTTCTGCTAGGCGGAACAACAACGAAACGTTCGCCGCCCGTGCCGCCCGTGCCACCAGTTTCGGGCGTCTTGACGTGATGCGCGGATGATACGGCGGTATGTTCCGCTATCAACCTTGCCGCCAACGCGGTAATCTCGCTAACGTTTATATCGCCGCCCGTGCTGCCCGTGCCGCCCGTGCCGCCCGTGGAGGGCGTGACGCCGCCCTCCAAACGGATAGCTTGGCTGGTTAGAGATCGGATACGCCTACTCATATCTGCGCGATGTTCCTGTTCGGAGGCGTAGTTGACGGCGGTATCTGCAATCTGGATAGCGTTAACGTCAAGACGTCGCCCGTCGGTTGCGAATCCGGCGTCAAGGCAATGTTGCAATAGCAACGCGGCAAGCCTAAATTCCGCACCATCGCCCGATCCCGCTAGTGATTCGTAAACCTCTAAAATGTTGTCGCTAAAGAGGTTAACGATAACCTCATAACTACCGCCCAACGTAGGAACGTAATCATCGGGAGGTGTTGGCGAGGGCCGTCCATTAGGAAAACCGGCAAGCCTAAACGCTCTCTGTATGCTTATATTCTCCGATACCATTGTTACGCCCCTCCAAAGATGCGAGTAGCTTGCCCTACGCCCAATTGCCCGCTGAAACGCTGATTGCCGATCTCGCCGCCCATTGGTTCAAGCCGCATTGCTATGCGCCCCTCGTCAACGGTAATCATTCCAGCTTCAAACATCCTGATAACCGTGTCCAGTTTCTGCGAACGCGTAACAAACGGTTCAGAGAGGAAACGGATCGGCAACCCGATCATCCCGAAAGCCGTTTCGATGTTTCGCCGGAACCGCGACACTTTCGCTTGCCCGCTGAATAGGATGCGTTCCGTTTCGTCGGTTGGGCGTCCCAACTGGACTCCAAAAATGTAATCCGGCACGCCGCTAATGACGGATAGTTGCCCTAACAGCGTGCGCATATAGTCAAGCGATTCCGTCAATCCCGCGCCCGAACGTTCAACGTAACGCGCACCCTCTTCACCCACAAACGGCGGATCAACCGTCAATCCCAACCCGGTAGAGGATGCGCGGTTGATAGCGTTCTGATCCGAACCTCTACCAACGGTACCGCCGCTGATAGCGTCGGTATCTATCTGCAATATGGACTTGCTAACCGTGTTGAGGAACTGTTGGAGGATGTTCAACCTAACGTTAATTTCCCTAACGATACCATCCATTTGATTGAAAACGCCGTCTTTAGTGTCAATCCAGATAACGCGCCCAATGTCCACGGGATCGCCTAGCGGCGTATCGGCAACCCAACCTTGACGGTATTGCCGTATGGACTGCCAAGCTTGCCCGGTTGTCGCGTCATACTGTATGACTCGTGCGCGTTCAGCGTAGGTAACGCGGTTTTCCTCTCTAGTCTCATACTTGCGGTTGCGTTCTGGAAACGCGAACACAAAGCCGTCAATCGAATCGCGATCATAGATGTTGAACACGGGATAGACGTAATCCGGGCGTACCGCGCGGTACATACCCGGCGTGCCGACAATGCAACCCTCGCCCGTTACACTCCAATGCTCTGTTAGGTTCTCTAAAAGCAAAGAGGCGGCTGGATCGCTTGACGGCATATCCCCGATCATTGCATCCGAAAAGAACCGGGATACCGCGCCAAAGTAGTTGAACTTTGTCCATAGCTGTTGAGGCGCAACCAACGCCAACCCGTTCACGTTGTCGGGTTGTATGCGGAATATGGAATCCATACGCCCCTTGCGCCAATCGAAATGATCGGCGTAATCTTGCCGTAGTAAGTCCAGAAACATTATGCCAACCTCTTGCGCCCGATGTATTCGCCCAACATTTCCAACGCCCGGATGCGCCCGTCTGGATACATCCCGGCGATCCCGTATTGATCCATTGCCTCCAACAGGGGCGTCAAATCCTTGTGCGCCCGTAGCTTGCCGCTGTTCAGTAGCGTCTGCGTATAGTCAACGCGTCGCGGTTCATAGTCGCCCCTGTACGCCCGAACACGCTTACCCATAGTTCGCAGTTGGCGTACCAGCATCGGGCGATCCGTGTTAGTCATAACCACATCGCCCAACATCATTTCATTAAGAGGCGTTGCCGTGCTGAATTCGGGCGACTCGGTAATGCAAAATCCGTAAGGCGTTTCCGACACACTCACAACGCTAATTTCGTTGCCCTCGCAATAGAGGGCGGATAGCGTCGGCTTGCTGTCCATTTCGTCTATCTGGCAATCGTAGAGTGTGGGGCGATCTAACCGGAATTCATTGTTGATAAAGCGTGCCGCGTGAATATCATCATATTCGTTCAGCCGCTCGTCAAAGAATTCGTCTGCCACAAACTGATTATCGCGCGTATCGCTATCGAACAGCGTCGCGGCGATCTCGCCTTTTTGCGCCCGTTCATAGTAGAGTCTGCTACTCCAATGGTAGGGCGACTTGTTTTTGTTCGCCGTGTATATGCGTAGCGCATCCGGCGGCGACGTTCGCCCCTCGGCTTGACTCACAAAGTCATATTTCAGCAAAGGGAATTCGTCCAGCAACAACCCGGATAGCGTCAATCCCTGGATGGATTCATCTTGTCCCTCGTTGCGCCCTCCATACACAAGGAACGTGTTGCCGCCGATCTCCATATAGGGCGACGATCCGCGTACCTCGTGATACTCCATTTCCATTAGCTTTGCGTATTTCTTGAACAGAGGGTAAAAGATCGCAATAACTTGGCGTCCAGTGTAGGCGGCAACCATATACGTTGCGCCCGTGCGTTGCTTGGCGTGTTTCAGCATTGCGATGGTTGCGCCCGTTGACTTGCCCTGCCGGATCGCCCCATACCACAAAATGAACAGACGCCGCTGTTCAGCAATCGCCGCGTCAACGTGTGTCATTACGGCGGATTGTTGCGGCGTTAGTTCGCCAATCGGATCGGCGGCTTTCTTACGTCTAGGCATAAGGCTTTCCCATAAAAGGCAGATCGGGGCCGCCCGTCGCCCTAACTTTCATTCTTATTGTACGTTCGTAAATTTGCATATCCACAATGGTAATAACCGGGCGGTTGAAGGTATCCTCTGAACGCGTGTTTAAGTCGCGGCGGAATGGAGTAGGGATAGGGTTGCCCGTAGCGTCCAATACATCTTGCAATGCAAAGTTAACCGGGCTGTTTAGGATGTTTTCAGCCGCCGTTATTGCCGCGACGCGCGTTGCTAAGCGAAATATCGCTAGCGATTCGATCGGAGTTATTACTATCCAATCGACTTGCGATTCTTGGATTGCCGGATTATCGTTAACCGCTATCGACGTTTCGCCTACACGGATACCACTATCCACACGGATATAGCATCGAATGACGCCCAAACGGTTAAACGTAATAGCCTCGCCGTCGGTTATCTCGTTGACACTTAATCTATGTGGATAGTACATTGCTGGTGCCTCTACGCCGGAACGTTGCTGGTGCCTCTACGCCGGAACGTTGGAGATCGTTACCGCAGACTTGCGCAACCGTTCCGGGCGATGAACCTTGACGCCGTATGTGTACAAGCCGCGAACAGCGTCGGCGAACGTAGTTTCGCGCCTCAACTGTTCAACCCGGCGAATCTGATCGATAAACGCGGTAGCGGAATCGTTGCCGTAAAACCATTCCTCAACCACGGATACCGGATCGGCGGCGGATGCGCCCGGCGTTACAACCGAATCGTCGGCGGATGCGACATACCACGTCAAGCCGCCCCAGGTACCCAACACGCCATTGCGCAAGGCGTTGTTAACCGGGGCGTTCAAGATGGCGTTCTGGAGGCTGTAGCGCATCAGCATTTCAGCCGTGTACGGGCCGATGATTACCCAACGCCCGTCGCGCGGCAACCGGGCAACATCCATCAGCCTATGGAGGTACGGTACGCGGAAATTGTCGGCGGTAATTTCGGCGGCGTAGTCAATTGCGATTGCCGGGCCGGGCGTCGCGTTCGCGTCCATAACCGCCCTCGTGTCGGCGTCAACTTGTTGCGCCAACGCTATCCCGTCCTCCTCAACGGCGGCGTCCAGAACGCCAACGTTCGCTTGAATGGCGGGTATATCGTCCAGTTGCACGGCGAAAGACTTTTGCTTGGTAAGGGTAAGATCGCCCAAGTGGACAACGTCGGCATCCCGATACGTTACCGTTCCGCCAACCTCGTAATCTGCAACCGATCCCGTCGCCGCGATGTTGAGGCGAACCGTGTCGCCGCCGTTCGCCAATTGTCCTTGCCATTGCCGATCAACCCGATCCGTGAATACGCGCCTCTTGCGGTACACGTCCAGCAAGCGTGCGGCGTATATGATCGGGACAACTGTTGTATTGTCGATAGGCATTACTTTGCCCTCCATTCAGATTTGCCGGGATTGCCTAGCTTTCGATGTATGCTTTGACGGTATCCCAATTCGATAGTACCGCCTCTACCGCCGCGTGATCCGACATTCCAATCACGCTGTTGAGGCTGAACGCCGGGGGCGTCGCCGGGGGCGTAGCTACCACGGCTTTGGGCGGATCGCTCGCCGGGGGCGTCGCCGGGGGCGGGTTGTCTGCCTTGGGCGGATCGGCTACGGGCGGCGTCGCCGGGGCCGGGGCCGGATCGTCTGCCTTGGGCGGATCGGCTACGGGCGGCGTCGCCGGGGCCGGGGCCGGATCGTCTACAGGCGGCGTCTGAGAGTCTGATACGAATATCCACTTGCCTCCAGTCTGAACGGGCATTTACTCACCATCCTTATTGTGATGCGCTTTGGTTACGTTTGCGAAAGCCTTTAACGTTACCACCAACCCGATTGTAGGGGCGAACACTGTGCCGATGATTAGCGGATTCGGGCAAGAGGCGGTTAGTATAGTCGAAAGTTTGCCGTTAAGTTGCCAAAGTATAAACACTTGCAACCCGACTAACACTAACGTAACAATGATCGCGTTTGTTTCGATCTTTGTCGCAAAGTAGTCTTTCACACCCTCATATTACTATCGGCAAAGTTGGGGCGTCAATACCGTTCTCTATCCTCTTACTATTGATCCCGGTTGGAGTCTTTTCTATATCCCGGATGATCGCCCCTGTTTCCAGACGTAACCGCCGTGCAGGGTTCTTACTTAACAAATCAGTCATAAACTTTGGGAATACAACTTGCTCGTGCGTATCTACACCTCTAACCGGGTTGCGCACGCCTTTTAGCTTGTACGTGTCACCAATGATATAGTGCTTTGGGGCGGTAAAGTAACACTCTATGCCCGGTACCTTATCCTCCAGCTTGTACTTTCCAAGTTCGGTACCGCTAACTATGGATGGCGGTAACTCTATATCGGTAATGATACTGTCTGTATCTGCCATATATAGCGTACCTCCATTGGCTATGACGCTTGCCAACCCGTCCCATAATACGGCACGCCCCTTGGCTGTAATGTATCCCGCGATGCTACATATAGACTGCCTTGCAAGTTGCTGTTGCGCGGCGTTCAGCACAACCTTTAGCAGAGTGTCGCCGATCTGCCAATAGTCGGTTAGCACGTCATTATAGTAATTGATCGTTCTGGACATTGAGGTATCCGGTTCATACATTACAAGGTATTCGTCGCTATCCTCGTTCACTCGTTCCCATTCGGGATTTTCGCGTTGCCCAAACTTGCCGTAAAGACTGTTCATTAGCAGTTTTGTCAAGGTATCCCAAGCCCTGTTACCATCCGTCTTGTACTGGACTCGCCGGGCAAAGAGTTCATTAACGTAGGTATCGAACATCGGCACGGCGTCATACAACCAGACGTTGTTAACCGCCTCTATGTACCCTTGTTCACGCGCGATCTCCAGGATTGGTTGCCAAGCCGTTACCCGGAACCTCCCAACCGGAAAGATCAATTGCCCATTGTGTTTCACGCCCTCCAATCCAAGAAACCCGTATTTCGATCCGGGCGGTATGTTCAGTGATACATCCGCCATAGCGATCATATCCGGGATCGTGCCGTCTAACACTTTATAGAGTAGACGGGCGTTTCCGCGTTGTGAGTACCTTACCGGTATATTGCCAAGCATACAGTAGGGATATAGGCTGTTAACGTCATACTTAAATACTACCTCTGATTGTGGCGTTCCTTTCCAAAAGGTATCTGTACGCCCTCCGTGATATGCGGCTTGTTCCTGTTCATTCACGTAGGGTATGCCTTGCGATCCTTGTACCTTGTATTCAGTGTTAAAGTACATTTTGCGGTAGACGCGGTTAGACGCCATTGCCGCCGTTAAACCGGGCGTTGTGTCGCCTAACGAGTGTGTGAACGCGAACACGTTGAACCACGCCTTACGCAATATCTCTGTATCGCGTCGGCAATAGATCGTCAACGCGTCCAGATCGTCGGTTGGAGGCATCGCTAACTTTTCGACGCCCAACGAGTCGCCTATCACGGCAAGCGGCATTTTATAGAAATTCGTATTGCATATCAGTTCGGCGTAACGATCATCGCCGAAATTCAACGTTATGAAGAATGGCGCAAATCCCGCGTTATCCGCCGGATATATCCCTCGTGTGTAGTCAATCTCATAACGGTACCGCTTGCGGTTATCCGTCGCCCCTATGCGAAGTACAGCCGCGTCAAAGTTCCAGTTATGGGCAATCACGCGACACGGCAAGTGTGCGCGAACCATCAGGTAAAATTCGCGTTCGCTATGGTACTCGCCGCTATCAATCTGGAATTGAGGCAACCCGGTATCCGCGTCAACCCTCCATACCTCATAACAGCCTAGTACCAGACGTTGAACGCCGTTACCCTGGTCGGCTGTTTCGGTATCCGTGAAGATCGCGTTTACCGGGATCGTTTCTTTGCGCGGCTTGCCCGTTAGGCGGTACCCGTAACGTTCAGCCATTCCGCCTTTGCCGTCGCCCTCTACGTTGGGTATCGCCTCTCAATTCGACGTTCACTATTTCAACGTCAAATTGTGTGAAGTCATAACTGTAGAGATCGGAATCATCGGGCGATTCAAACATCGCGTACAGCCGCCCCTGTATCTGGTTCTGTATTTGCGTTTCAATCAGATCGCGGTTGTAGCGGCGTAAATCTTGGATCGTGCGCCCGGTTAATCCGTCGGTTCTACGGCTTTGCAATCGCCCTCTGTAGTATACGTTGACGGAATACGTTACCCTCCAATCAATCGCCGCGAACGTTGCCGTTTCCGCCCTCGTGCCTTGACGCAAACTTGCGCCGCCAGCAACCAGTGTCAAACCGGGCGATCTCAAAGTTCCCACAACATCAAGCAATCCCGTCTGGACTTGCCCGCTTGTTATCCGTCCGGCACGTACAGACGCGCGTATGCGTTCACTACCTACCGCGACGCCTCTACCGCGTAATTCCCTCGTGATTGCGGATCGGGATAGATCGGGATCGCGATCCAACAGCCGCCGTACTTCACGGTTCAGATCGTCTGTTGATATGCGTTGTCTGCCTCTGCCTCTGCTGACCATTTACCCTCCAAAGAAAAGGGGCGGAATTACCCGCCCCTAGAGTAGCACGCCCGTTTGTCTACCGTCTGGAGGATCGCCGCGTCTGTTTCGGCTGTTCCTCTTTGCCGTCGCCCTCGCCGTCGCCATTGCCGGAACCGAGATACTGCACGTTGTGTGCGTACACGTCCAGCGATGGATGAATGCTTTTCTTGTCGCGGCTTTCGTAGGCGTCTGCCTCCAACCGCCCGAACACGGCGACTTGACGCCCCTTTTCAAGGAACCTGTTGGCGTTTTCAGCCGCGACGCCGAACACGTGAACCCGGAACCATTGTACGGATTCGATGTATTCACCCTCGTTGTCGGGATCGCGCCGCCGCCGGTTGTCGGCAACCGAGAATTCAGTTACCGGCGTGCCATCCGGCAAGTATTTCATTTCGGGATCGATACCGAGAAAGCCTATTACCGTGATCTCGTTCATTCCTCTAACTCCAATTGTTGTGTTCTTTGCGCCCGTTACCGCACGGGCAATCATCGTAGCATTTGGCGACGATTTTCTTGACGCCCTTTTCAACCCTTTGCGCCCCTCTATCGCCAACCACGCCACGCCGGGCGGTAGTGTCTGCGGTACTCTTTGCCTTAAAGCACCTCTTTAGGCGGAACATCGCATTGCCTCCATCCGCCACTGTCCAGATATGATAACACTCGCCGCCCATTACCTACGCCTCCCACACTTGCCGCATTTGGGGCGTTGGTTGCCTACCGTTGGAGTATTGCCATCGCATTGTTGGCAGTAGCTTGCGGCGTGTATTTGTGCCATACGTTTCCAGAAAGTCTTACTGCTTGCTTTAGGCAATCTCCATAGATTAGGCTTATCCGTGCGTTTCGCCATTGGTTGCCCTCCATTCGCTAACGTTAAGGCATTATACCTTAACGCTTTGCCGGATTGCAACCTCTATGCAAGTGTGCCGTTAGCTTTGCCAGTACCGCGAACGTTACGCGGCAACGTGAACACGTCCAGTTAGGCATTACAGCATCCTCATTGTATGGTCTAGGATATGCGTTTCGCACAACCAACACGTGCGGTATGGGCGTCCCTCGTTCTCCGCCGTTATCACTTCCGGTATGCTTACCGCCTCTGAACCATACTCGGAATTGAATACGGGCAACCCGCACGCTAGATACGGATCGCCCGTTAGCTTGTATACCCGGATATGCCGAACCTTGCCGTTAGCTTGCGTCAACCTTGGTACCGTCGGCGTTGTACAAGCCGTTGATGCGCGACACGGTAGAGGCGGTTACGCCGAACTCGCCGCCGATGGTCTTTAGCGACTTGTCGGCGTTCTTGGGGTCCATCAACGCCTTGACGATCTTGCCCTCCATTTCGGGCGTAACAGTGGTTCGCTTTTGCTGTTGCCGGATTGCCATTAGTGCAACCTCCATATAAGATACGTGAATCCTAATAGCGTGCATTGGAGGTTGTCAAGTGGACATTATCGTTGCTTGTGAGAAATACGGGCGTGTGCGTGACGCCCTAAACAGGGTGCCTGGCAACCGCGCGGTATCTTGCGATACGTCGCCCTCTGTAAACGGCGGCGATCATATTCAGGATGATATACGCAATCACCTGAATGAGGGCTGGGATATGATGATCGCATTTCCTCCCTGTACTCACTTAGCAGTATCAGGGGCGCGCTGGTTCAAGGATAAGCAAGCCGAACAGGCTGACGCGTTGGAGTTTGTACGCGATCTCTTGAACGCGCCCATACCGCGCATTGCGTTGGAAAATCCCGTAGGCGTCATATCCAGCCGCATACGCAAACCGGATCAGATAATCCAACCCTGGCAGTTCGGGCACGGCGAAACCAAAAAGACTTGCCTATGGTTGGTTAATCTACCTTTGTTGACTCCAACCGACATTGTTGACGGGCGCGAAAACCGCATTTGGCGTATGCCACCATCGACGGATCGCGGCGAACTGCGATCAATCACTTACCAGGGAATCGCCGACGCAATGGCGGCACAATGGGGCGTGCTATAATCCCTCCATTCTGATATGGAGGCATACAATGATTACTCCAAAGGAACAACGCCTATTGGATAGGCTACACGGCATCGGGCGTGATCTCGCCAAGTTCAATGCCGATCTTGCCGAACACTTTGCCAATGATGGTGGAGGGGCGTTGGCGGCAAAACTGCTAACCGTGTTGGATTCCGCTACGGGCGTTGACGGCAACGAGGTTGCGCCCGTACCCGTAGACGACGGCGACGGCGACGTTCAGCAGTACGACAACTTTTTTCACCAATACTAGTGTTTCGTCGCAACGTTCTGCTGTTGGCGGCAATGGCAACCGGGTTGGGGATGGTGATGGTCTGGCAAGGCGTAACCGATTCACTAGACGCCGTTATCACTGGCATCACAATGCTTGGAATGAGGATCATCGAAAAGGAAACGTAATGAACGATCGCTTGCTTTGGTACCTCGTGTTTGTGCTGTTCTGTTCGCTCGCCGGGATAGTCGGCGTCGGCGTCGGTTCGATCATCACGGTTGACGTTCTGGACACGGTACGGCGGCTGTTTACCCTTAGCTAGTCCAGACGCTCACCAGTGAACCGCCGGGCGGATAC
>Ga0209022_1003155_pt1 | contig 12149 bp, 8 predicted proteins | sample PinacodermPK_FD_187300 | JGI IMG/M metagenome (GOLD analysis project Ga0209022, IMG submission 187300) | Host-associated microbial community of the marine sponge Aplysina aerophoba from Gulf of Piran - sponge pinacoderm, lysed by proteinase... | ecosystem: Host-associated > Porifera > Sponge >...
GTCCGACGCGACGATCGAACACGATCTGAAGTTCCTGATCGCCGTGTTCAACTGGGCCGGCAAGTCGAAGGACGAGGAGGGCCGGCTGCTCCTCGGCTCGAACCCGCTGAAAGGTCTGAAGACGCCCTCGGAGAAGAACCCCACGCGGGTGGTGTTGGCCGAGGAGGAATACCAGGCGCTTCTCGGGGTGTCCCGGGAGGTCGATTGGCGCTTCCACGTCGCGCTCGTGCTGGCGCACGAGACCGGGCACCGAATCGGGGCCATCCGCCACCTCAGGTGGTCGGATATCGACCTTGAGGCCCGGGCTATCCGGTGGAGGGCCGAACACGAGAAAACCGGCTACGAACACCGGACTCCGATGACGGCCGAGGCGGGCGCCGTCCTTGAGCAGGCGCGAGAGCGGAGCGCCGGGATCGAGGTTGCTCCGGTGCTCCCCGCACCACGAGATCCGTCGCGGTGCGCGGGCCGGACGCTGGTGCGCTTCTGGTGGAACCGAGCCCAGAAGCTCGCGGGGCTCGAACCCAAGCGCGGACGGGGCTGGCACTCGTTGAGGCGCAAGTTCGCGAGCGACCTCATGGACCAGCCGCTCAAGGTCCTCTGCGACCTCGGAGGCTGGAAGACGGCCAAGACGGTGCTCCAGTGCTATCAGCGAGCCGACGAGGGACAGCTTCGGAAGGCACTGGAAGCCCGCCCGAGACCTCGCGGCTGAGGTTCGCAATTCGGCGGGAGTCAAACGGCGGGAATCCGGCCGACCGAATGCGTAACAATCAGTGATTGAACGAGATACGAATTCGGTAGCGCATGACGTAACGTCAGGGTTGCTCACCCGATCCCGGCATCCGTTGAACCCCTCAACGGAGGGGTGGCAGTCATCCCGTATATTGGACAGCCTGACCAAGACAGGTAACGGACCAGGGAGCCACAGGCCATGACACCACGATCCACCTACCAACTCAGAATCGCCCTCAGGTGGGCCAAGCCACAAATCTGGCGCCGTTTCCTCATAGACCCGACCATGACGCTCGCCGACCTTCACGAGGTGGTACAGGTGGTCATGGGCTGGGAAGACTGCCACCTGCATGTCTTCGTCAAGCAGACGCATCGCTTCAGCGTCCCCAGCCCCTGGGACGACGAGTGGACCCCGTCCGGAATGCCCGGGGACCTGGACGCCAGGGAATTCCGCATCGGCCAGCTCCTGACGCGGGAAAAGGACTGGATCGATTACACGTATGACTTCGGCGACAACTGGAAGCACAGGATCACGCTGCAGAAGATCCTGCCGCAGAATCCCCGGCAGTGTCTTCCAGCGTGCATTTCGGGGAAACGCCGGTGTCCGCCGGACGATAGTGGCGGCGTGGGGGGCTACTACCACATGCTCTCGGTTCTGCAGGATCCGAAGGACAGGGATCACGCGGATATCTCGGAGTGGATGGGCGAAGACTTCGATCCGGACGAGTTCAGCGTGGACGCCGTCAACCGGCGGCTCCGGCGAATGTACGGGTGAGGATCCGCGCAAGCACTTGAACGGAGCGATCAACTTTTCCCGAGGACCGTACCCAATGAGTCGCCAATCCGACGTGCCCGAATGCGCCATGCTCGCCAGCCACCGCGTCGGGCTCTACTTGGAGCAACGGCCGGTTCCTGCGATTCAGAGCCAGCCCCTTCACACGCGCCGAGTCCGCGGGCGGCGGGTTCCGGGGACCTGAGGCTGTGGTTCGACGGAGGCCTCTACCGGCAGCGGCCCACGGCCGCTGGCTCGCGCAGGCCAAGTGGTCGGGCGATGTCGCCCAGGCCGAAACCAACTTCAGCCGTCCGACCCTGGAGGCCGGTGCGTCAAGTCGCCGGCTGGTTCGACGAGGGGATGAACCGCGTCTCCGGTTGGTATCGCCGGCAGACCCAACTGATCATCTTCGTGATCGGCGCCATCGTGGCCGGATCGCTCAACGCGAGCACCGTGCACGTCGTGCAGGACCTCTGGGGAGCAGGCCGCGCCGTGATGAGTGGGGCGGTCCTCAGGCTTGATCAGCGCTCAGAACCAGCCCAATTGATCTGAGGCGGCTCTACGCTACGTTAACCGTTAACCGGTCCGGCTGCGGCCTCGTCGAGGCTCGCGGGAGCCTTTGACCAACCCTGTTGGCACGTACTCGCCATGTTCTTTCCCGACATCCACGACCGGGACTTCATCGAACTGCTTGGAGCCCTCCCCAGTTCACCGGCAACGACTCGCGCACACATCCTTGGCGCATTCGGCGTCCTAGTCACCGGCGACGATCCAGTCGGGTGGTGGGACGCACTGACGCTCGATCGGGGCGACGAGGGCGCTGCTCAGGCCGTAGCACAGCTAACCATCTCGAAGGGCGGGAAACGCGTTTTGGCATTGATAAGGGCCGAAGCCGCCGGTAGGAGCGTCACACCCCGAGCGGATGATTCGAAGCTTGTGAGACTGCTCTTCGACGAGGCCATGGAGGACTTCCTCTACGATCAGTGGGGCTTGCAGTTCGGCGTGTGCGACTATTACAAGGACACCCAGGTGGTTCTGGAGGATGACGACCCCGATCTGCCGGAACCTGAGGACGACTACGATGGGGATCACCTCGAAGAAGACGAGGAGGACGCGGAGGATGACCCCAGTATCCTCGATCTGTCTTCAGGCAAGCCGCGGCCGAGCGCTCAACGGGGCGCCAAGTGGGTCCTGGAGCGCGTTCAAAACCCATCGAGGGGGTTTCTCACCGTTCCCGATCAATGGAAGGAGAGGGACTTGGAGGAGTTCCTTTGGTCCCGATGGGAGTCCATCGACTTTGGCTTCGACCGGCCGATCTACCTCGTCGGTAAGCAGCAGCGCCTGAGCGACGGCACCAGCGACCGGGTCGATCTCCTCGCCAAGGGCAGGTCAGGCGAGAAGATCGCAATCGAACTGAAGATCGTCGAGGCACAGCCCGGGGACTACACCCAGCTCACGTCCTACATGGGAAACCTGGAGTCGAGCGGTGTACCCGCAGACAAGGTGCGCGGCGTCCTTCTCGCGCCTGCCTTTTCCCAAAAGGTGCTCAACTCAGCGGCGATCGAACCCCGGATAACCCTCCTCCGGTTCAACAGAGGACCTTAAGGAACACCACACCGGCGCGGCGCACCCCTGCGGCGTTACAGATTCCAGAGGATCACCTCTACTTCGAAGTGAGCCGGGCTCTCCCTCTCGACCACCTGCGCCCGGAATCGCGATAATCCTTTTGTTCAATTGAAGCCGCCTCTTGTCTTGCTCCCTATTGAGCGGCGTTCCAGCAGCCAGCACACCACGAACAGGACCACCGCAATGGATCCGAGCACCACCCAGGATGCTCCAGTGACTTCCGCGATAACGATACCCATGATCACGGTGATCACGATGTTGCGAATCCCAAAGACACGGACTCCGGTTGACTTCTGCTTGGTGAGCATCGTTTCTTCCTTTCCTGGTGGCGGGCCTCGTCCCGGTGCGGAAACCTCGGAGCCCATGCTAGAAGGTAGATTCTGTCAGAGCAAGAGTAGATGCCAGGCTGACGGCGAGCTCAGCTGCTACCCGGTAGCTGCACGGCCAGTGCAGCTCTTACGACCGCCCACCGAGCTCTCATCGCGTATTCTCCGCACAGCCTCGATCCAGCGCCGCGTACTCCTCTGGTCGAAAAACGTCACGCATCCGCGGAATATTTGGGCAACTGACTTGAAGCATTCCAGGTCCATCAAGGATACCCAACTCTCTGTGAGCAGCATTCGGCACGCCACGCCATGAACACTGGAAGTTGAGGACAAATGTCATCAGGATCCGTTATCCAAACCCGGCGGACCCAGAGGCGCCGAGCTGGTCACCAATTCTAGTCGTCGTCCGGCGCCTCATAAACATAAAGCCCGGTCGGCCCGGATCGCTGTGGTGGAGAGGAAGGGATGTCGCTCGGAAGTTCAGGTGGGGGTATGTCGTCTAAGGGATGAGATAATCCAAGGGCAGGTAGCAGGAAGACAATGTCGGCATCCTCCGGCGGTACCGACGTGGCTCCCATGGTTCCAAGGTTTCCGGTGGCGGCGTGGACCGATCTCGAACTTCCAGGCAGGATTAAGTCAACATACTGGCTGAACACACGCAGCCGCCACCGTGGATGACGGCGGAACTTGTCGTGAAATCCCTCGAGTTGTGACCCGCCTCCGACTAGAACCACGCGAATGTCTTTCCAGTTATCCGAATTCCTATCTCTCTTGTATGCTTCGCCAAAGCTCCGAACGTAGTCGCCAAAACAATATCCAGCCACTTCGTCCACAGCTCGACCTAAGTCATCTGGGACAAGAGACCGACACTCCCTCCCAAGGTCCACGCACCGGTTGGCAGCGAGCTCCCGCTTCGCCGCCCGGACCGCAGGAAATAGGCGCGGTCTGTCGTTGTCGGGAGCTCTCGAGGTTACAAGAAGCCTTTCGTCAACTTCATCGCATCCAACGAGACAAGTCTGCGCGGAGAAGAAGTATATACGGTCTCCTTCCTCGCGGGTGACCCATCTGAACCATCCTAGGTCCGTGGTACCAGCGCCGATATCCACGATTGCGGTGTATCGGAGACTGTCCGGCAGGATCGACGCCAATGCCGCTTCCGCGCCCTTCACGGTGGCTGACGACTCCGGGATCAACGCCCACCGCTTGACCTCGAGATCTGGCAAGCCGGTATTCTCTCTTTCCAGGACGTCCATCCATCTAGTCCAAAGGGCGGAGTAGTCTTCCAAGCGCAGATCATCCGTCTCTGCGAAGTCGACGGCGGCATCGAGAGCCATCTGGAATCCTTTCTGGATGGGACCATCGTCGAGTTGCGACACTGGAATGTCGAGATTGTAGTAGAAAGCCACGGAATCCGCACCATACTCTTGTGCCACCAACTGCCGGACTCGACGGAGCACTGAACCGAGGAAGGCGGCTACAAGGAAGTGGGGGTAGGCAGCGAGGCCTTGCGGCTGCCGAGGTAGTTCGGGCGATGCTGGGTATCGAACGTCCCCGTCAGCGCCCAACAGCGTTCGCTTGAGTGAGCGAAACACGATGCCCTTCTGGTGTCGCTCGGCATCGCCACCGAACAGCAAACGGGCATCGTCAAGTGCCACGGTCGACGGAAAGCTGAACCGTGAGAATCCGGTCAGGGTGGTACCGAAGTCGATGGCCGATGCCAACCGATCCTTGTCCAACCGGCGTACGACGACCTTGGTCCCGGAGGTTCCAAAATCGAGACCGATTACTACGACAATGGTCGGAGGAGTCCTTCCAGGAATGGTCGTTTCCGTCGGCCCGGAAGTGGCCGCTTCGGTCGGCGCGGGAGAGGGCTCCACCGCTGGTTCGGGAGCGGTTGCCTCCGTCGACTTGGGAGTGAACCCTTCCGTTAGCTGGGAAGTTGCCGTTTCTGCGGATTCAGAAGGTACCGCTGTCCTACGCGAGAAACCACTGCGAAGAAATCGGCGTAGGGCGCGGAACCAACTCATCTTGACTCTCCAATTCGAACCACCCCGGCACCAACGAGTTGGGGTTCCATGCTGATGTTCATGTCTCTTTTAAGTTCACTCCGACGAGCTTCATAGTCCTGCAACATGTTTCGAATCTGACCACGATAAAGACGAATAATGCTCGGAGCCTGCTGCAAGTCTTCCGCGTGTGCGAGCCGCTCCTGGACTCGCCTCAAGTGGGCCTGATGCCTCTTTTCGAGACTCGCCAGCCGGGTTTGCACAACCGCGCGGTTACGATCCTCAGCGCGCTGCCGGATATCCGAGACGCGAACCTCAAAGGCATCGTATCCGTGGTCCAAGGCGTGCTCAAGGCCGGGTAAATCCCAATCATCCTCCCGACGGGCGATTCTTCCGTCTCGAATCAGCTCACCTAGAAGGAGTGAACACGCCCCTTCGTCAAGGACCGCTAATTCCTCGACACCGTTGCGCAGCCGGATGAATATTGCGTCCATTCGCTTACGTTTGGTTCCCGCTTCGATACGTACGTCAAATAGCAGAAAGAGATAGGAGCCCGCGTGGGCATGGCGTGATTGCGCAAGCTCGAACCGGGATACCGGATGAAGCTGGTCGCGGTTATTCCGATAGTACTCGACCGCCAGCTGCACAACGGGATGGTGTGCGGCGAGGAACTCGGTATCAGTGTGGTCAAAGGCGATCTCGGAATCAAACGTAACCGGCACCGGCTTGGAAAGCGCCTTATGTAGGAATCGCTGGCGCGCAGCGCTGGGTGCCAGGTACCGCACAGCCATGTCGAACTGGGGGGTCACGTGGAGGGTACGCACCCCCTCGCGGCGCGCCGGACTCAAGCGCACTCGCGGGTGTGCACGTTCAAGAAAACCTCGAACGAACGCCTCGCGATCTGCTGCACCGAGCAATTCTCCACCACGAATTATGCGATCTAGCTGATCTTCGAAGTAGCCATCTCCGCTGACCAATCTGTTGGCTTCGGCTTCGAGTTTCTCAAGTTCGCGGCGGCGGTTCTCAATTGCGCGGGCAGTTTTATCGATTCGTTCGTTCTCTTGCTGGGGAGTGAGACGGCGTGACAGCAGATCGCGCGTAAGGCGTCGGATCTCTTCGCCTATGATCGCTTCGAGGTCGCCAAGTGTGCGCTCGAAAACACCGATCCTGTGGTAGAGGCGAGCGAGCACTCGATCCTCAATAGTATCGGTGAGTGTGAAGTTGAAAATGAGGATTCGATCGGACTCCTGCCCAAGTCGGTCAACACGCCCGATCCGCTGTTCTATCTTCATCGGGTTCCAAGGCAGATCGTAGTTGATAACGATGTGGCAGAATTGGAAATCGAGGCCCTCGCTGCCAACTTCCGAGGAGAGCAGTAGACGGACGCTTGGTTCTTCGCGGAATCGCCACATTCGCTTGCCGCGCTCGTCGCGTTCTGGGTGTCGAGGATCGCTCGTGATCCCGCCATGGATCAACTCGCACGTGATTCCGTCGCGGTCCAATCGCTTCTTCAGGTATTTCAAGGTCGGTTTATAATAAGCAAATAGAATAATCTTCCTGCCAGGTTCCTCTTCATCAAGGTTCTTGAGGAGGCGCCGAAGTTGCTCGTACTTTGTGTCGGTGTTCCCTAGGCTTCGGGCGGCGTCGACCACCCTCTGGGTAATCTCGACCGAAAAAGTATGGGCAATATCTTCAAGATCGTGTGTCTCGGCGTCAAGTACATCCTCAAGACTCCATGTCGCCCTTCGCAAGAACCGGTTGCGGACGGCGGGCATGCAGGACGCGGCCTGTCGCTGCGCTCCCATGACTGCAAAGTATCTGATTGCACCCTTGTCGCTGGGAGCGTTGTCGCGGACGAATTCGGTAACTGCATCATAGAACTCGCGTTCCGGCAGGGTAAGGGCGATGGGGATTACCCGTGCAGTCCGAATGGTAGCATCAGGGAATACATCACGCTTCTTGGTGCGCGAGAAAATATGGCTCAGAAGACTGAGCTCCTCGAGGTCGTGCTGCAAGTCCGCGGCCCATGCGTGCCCGTTGTCGTCAGCGGACTCGGGAGGAGTTCGGATCTCCCGCCGGACACGATCGTAAATCGGGTTGCCTCCGAAGAAGCTTGCTCGTCCACCCATCCCGAGACTCTCGATCCGGTTCCGAATCTCATCGATGGGAGGCGGGACCGCCCGGGCCAGTCGCTGCGCTTCGACGACCGGTTCATTCGCGCGCAAGCGTTCCTGGAAGACTTCAAAATCATCAAACTCTGAGTCATCGAGCAACTGAAAGAGGTTGAAGAGGTTTTCCTCGCCGAGTTGTATGGGCGTGGCAGTCAGGAAGAGTACAGCGTGGGCACCCCGGGCGAGAGCTCGGACCGTGCGGTGGCTGAGCGTCTGACGATTGCGGAGGTGGTGAGCCTCATCGACGATCAGGAGATCGAGTGGAAGCGGGGTTTCATTGAGGAGTTCGAGATGATCCTCATTGCGTACAGCCTGGAGCGAGATGATGTCCCGAGCTTCGGGAAGGTCTCCCAGTTGGGCGAGTTGTCGAAGCTGCTCCCGAAATTCGGCTGCCACGAGGATCTTGAACTCCTCATCGAATCGATGCCACATCTCTTCGCGCCATTTCAGGCACAGCGCGGCCGGGCAGACAACCAGCACGCGACGGAGAGCTCTCCGAGCCCTTTGTTCGATCAACACCAAACCTGCTTCGATCGTCTTTCCCAGCCCGACCTCATCCGCGATGAGGAGACGTTGGTCAGGTGAGTCGAGGAACTTGAGGAGCGGCTTGTATTGATGCGGATAGAACGCAGTACGGGAACCCTGCAATGAGTATAATGTGTTGTCGAGCGGCGTATCGAGTTTGTGGAAGGTCACGAGTCGCAGGAAATCGTCCTTGTCGCCGAAAGCGTGCCTGAGTAGGAGTTGGTCTGGCGAGACTTGCGCTTCGAAGCTTGTGAGATCCGCTTCGTGGGAGACGATGAGTCCCCCTGCATGGAGCCTGATACGATACCAGTAGGCACCGCCAAGCAGGTTGGGAGGCCGTATGACGTGCCCCACCTTCGAGCGGTCGCTGCGTAGCTGGACCTGGTCGTCCTGGGCGAAGCGCGGAGTCGGAGTCGAGGGGGTCATCAGCAGGCGCAGGCCGAGGGAATCTTATGCCAATAGTTCAAGTAGTTTCCGTAGTTTTTCGATCTTATCCAAGTTCTCCGACGACAAGTCGTCCGGGCTGAAATGCATGATCTCGTTCCGCACGTCCCTGACGTCACGTAGGAGCTTGACGAACACGCGGCGATCAAGGGGCAGCGTGAGCCGGTGCCAGTTCTTGCGCGCCTCGACCAAACGAATGTATTCGCCAAAACTCAGATCCGCTGCGCTTCTGATCTGCCGTCTGTCGTCCCGAGGATCTCTGGCTTCCGCCATCTCTTCTCTGGAGAACACCTCATCGATGAGCAGTCGTAACCGGTACTCGATCTCCTGAAGTAGCAGGAACGGGGCGGCTAACTCGTGGTATTTGAGGCTGAGGTCGCTGGTCGTGACGATGCCCGTAATTCTCTTATCAGGTCCCAAGACGAGCACGGCCTCCTGTTGCGCGATCTCCGCGACAGCGTCGAGGAGAGGAGTATCCAGTTCGACCGTCGAGTAGTCCTTATCGAGGCAATCTCGCACGTACTCGCAGTCTGCATCCTCCTTCTTCGTTCTTGCGACGCCAATCGAGCGCCAACTGATCATGCCGTCGATTCGACGCAGATCTTGGGTAACGGGTAGTTGGGAATAGTTGTGATACATCATCTTGGTGACCGCGACCGACAAGTTGTTATCGCGCTTGACGGACACAACTCCGCTGGTCGCCGCGGGCAGCATGCCCACATACAACGCAGGGTCCGTGGCTTGCGCCCCGGTATCTCTGGTGTCGCGAATAGACTCATCTTCCCCATTGTCGACGTCGCCCTCGCCATTGGAAGGCTTCGCAGTTGCTAGTGAGAGATTTACGAATGCATCTATCCCGACGGTAGCGAAGTCAGGATCGGTGCCGAGGCCGAGGTCTTGCAGAGCGCGCCGGATGATCCAGACTACGGAAGAACCGCGGCGCTTGTGCCCGAACCAGGAGAGTAGGGTTCTTACCTTGACCCGGCGGCGGCTCCCGGCTTGCACGGACTGGGCGGCATCGATTAGTTGGGCGGGAATCGACATGTTTGTTGACGCGTGGATGAAGTTCACCAAGAGCCGAGAGACGGTAGCAGGAATGATGGCTCTTGGCAACGTGGAAGCTCGGAGCTGAATGACAACTGGGTCACCGTCGGAACGGTGTCAAATAGCAAGACGGATCCTCAGGAGCACTGCACTGCTCCCAGCCGCCGTGCTAGAGTACCACTCAACAGTCAACCCAGGATCACCCGGTCGATCACCGATGCGATCGCCGCCGCATCTAGCCCTCCGCCCGGCTCGTCGCGCGTTTCGATCAGCGTTCCTTCCAGGCCTTCACCGACTCCCGGCGGTCGGATACCGCATTCCAGGTACTCGGCCCGCTTCTTCTCCCATCGGGTCCGGTACCCATGATCGTCGAGCATCCCGAGATGCTCCCAGTAGAACGTCACGCCCATCGCGTCGTCAGCGATCGTGAAATCCGGGTAGCGCGTGCGTCCATCGGGAAGCACGAGTGGCTGCTCGTAGGCGTAGTCGATCCCACGGGCGTGAAGCTTGTCAGCGATCACCAGCTCCGACTTCGAGCGTACGAGGTCACCGCGCTCCGTTCGATGAATCAGCCCTTCCTCGAGGAAGCGTTGCTGGGCGTCTACGGTTACTTCGCGCGGTAGCGGATCCGCGAAGAGGTTCGTCATGCGGCGAGCGATCTCCGAGTGTTCGTCACCGGCATAGCGACGATACTCGACAAACGGCCCCTGATGAAGGATGACCAACCGATTCTGGTGGCGCGTTAGCGCCGTGTACAGTAGCTCGCGGGAGAGCAGCCAGCAGGGGTTGGAGATCACGACGAACGTGATGCCAAATTCGCTGCCCTGCGTTTTGTGAACCGTCAGGCAGTATGCCAACTCGAGCGGGTTGATGGCCTCGTCCCCGAATTCGCCGGGGTTGAAGCGATACTTGGGTCCAAGCTGGCTGGCGAACTCGACCTCAAGTTTCCGCGGCAGGCCTTTGAACTTCCTCGTCTTGTATTGCCCAACAACGATGCCAATGTCGCCGTTGGCTAGGTAAGCTTCTCCAGCGGGCTTCGGCCAGACGTCGCGCCGGCGCTGGTTGATGACGTTGATTACTTTGTCGCCGTAGAGGAGCATCTGTGGACCCATCGGGCGTGGCATCTTGCGGCCCCAACCCTCCACGTCTGCAGCTTCGCGCGCCTTCGCCCGGAATCGCTTCTGGAGCATCCGGTTCAGCGCATCAACTCCCACGAGCCCGGCGCGTACAGGCGAAAGCATCTGCCAACCTTCCGCGCGTGCGGCGGCCCCCGGTCTGTCGCCGAAGCGGCTCCAGAAGAAGGCCCATGGAATGTCCCGATAACGCGCACCGCCCAAGGATTCCTCGAATCCCAGTCCGTCGTCCGGCCCGGCGAGATCAAGCGCCTCGACCAACTCTGCGACAAGCTTCTCTTGAAGCTCCTCCGGGTGGTCCCACCGTACGAGGCGAAGACCTCCGCCTATTCGCCTGTCGCCCGCATCCAGCACGGCATCTGCGCCAGGATCGAGCGGCTGCCCGCTGAAATGCGATGCCAACAGGACATCGGCCCGGGCCGTGCCGCGCTGACGCCGGGGGATCGTAAGCTCGGCGTAGCTTGGCCCACAGCGTGGAAAAGGGGTCTCGAAGGTGTCGGGCTCCAACTCTTGGCAAATGTCCACGAAGGGGCGGCCCGCCCCGATAGGCGGGAGCTGGCGCGAATCCCCGACGAGCACGAGACGCTCGACGTTGCTGAGGGAGTCGATCAGCGCTGCTAGCTGTTCTTCGGTCAGCATCGAACACTCGTCCACCACCACGGTCCGGTAGTGGCTACAGCGAGGCGCCATCGCCTTGGGAAAGTAGGCGCTTGTCTCCGCGTCGTAGCGCTGCTGCCGGATAAGAAACTGCGCCAGCGTCTGGCCGGAACCCCGCATGCCGGTCTCGTCTTCCAAGCGCACACGAGCCTTGCCGGTGGGTGCGAGAAGCAGCAGCCCCTTCTCCGTAAGCCCGGGAAGCGAGCAGAGCATTCTCAGCAGTGTTGTCTTGCCCGTCCCTGCCGGGCCGATCAGCACACACAGACGTGAACGGAAAAGCTGCTCGAGCGCCGTCGCCTTCTCTCGCCGAGCGCGCTCCTCCAGCGCACGTTCGTTCCGATCCACGGGTAATGGATCACCAAGTCCCACATCCACGAGTCTACGCCAGTCGAGATCGACCAAGTGCGGCCTGCCCTTTTTTCGGCGCAGTACTTCGCGGCGGATGATCGTACGACACTCCGCGAGCCGGTCGACCTGATAAGCAGGCTCGTTCGCGCGGGTTGCTGCGCGGGTAACAACTGGCGCGAAGCTCTTCGCGCAAGCGTCGAGCACGTTCTCGCCGAGCGGGCAAGGCGGCTGGAGCGCGTGCTCCCGCGCCCTGCGGATGACCCAGCTTCGAGGGAGCAGGGTGTGTCCCTCGACCGCCGCCTTCTCTAAGAGATCCACGACCAGTGCACGCACCCGCCGTTCGTCCGCCGGATCTTCGATGCGGCTCC
>Ga0209022_1003163_pt1 | contig 12139 bp, 7 predicted proteins | sample PinacodermPK_FD_187300 | JGI IMG/M metagenome (GOLD analysis project Ga0209022, IMG submission 187300) | Host-associated microbial community of the marine sponge Aplysina aerophoba from Gulf of Piran - sponge pinacoderm, lysed by proteinase... | ecosystem: Host-associated > Porifera > Sponge >...
GCCTGCCCATCAATCTTTGGTATAACTTCACATAGTTTACCTAATCGCTTCATTGACATAACAACAAGAAAAACATAGATTTGATAGGACAAATATATACAAAATTCACAGGATAATTCTCTAGCTAGCTAATTCGGATAAAATAACTCTGTTCATCTATAGGTCAATGTCTAATACCACAACGATACCTTAAGGCAAGTTTGTCATACATGTATAGACACCTTTGCACTAAATTTTTAGTAATAGCATTAGAATATGTGAATTAATTGAGTTTAGAAAATATTTGACATTGACTTAAAATACTTGTATAATTCAACTCATCGTTGTATCCTGGATCTCGCTATGCGTTTCAAATCTTATCATTCCAAACAAATGAGTTTTTTCGAACCACACCAAACTTGGAGTGCCTCTTCATCAAGCCAATTTTTCAAACAAATCAACACTATCATTGACTGGAAACCAATCGAAGAGTATCTAGTCAACCATTATAAGCCCGGTAAAAAGCAAAGACATCAAAAAGCATATCATCCGATGATCCTATTTAAAATGCAGCTGATTTCGGTATGGTATGGTCTTCCAGATGTTAAAACAGAAGACTTGACTAAGGATTACATCAGTTTTTGTCGTTTTTGTGGCTTAGAATTAATGGACAGTGTTCCTGACCATAGCACCTTATCCCGATTTCGTTCAGAATTGACTAGAAAGAAGTTGTATCAGCCCATCATGTTGATGATCAACAAACAATGACCCGAAAAGGGGTTGATGGTCAAAGGCACAGCAATCGTTGATGCATCGTTTACCTCAAGTCCTTTTTCGGGGAGAAATCCGAAGGGGAAGTTGGATCATCAAATGGCTGAGGATAAAAAAGAAGAGACCCGTTTAGATACGGAAGTAATGGAAGAAGAGAAATATCACCAGAAGAAAGAAGAAGAAGAAAGTCCCAATGCGAATCATGAAGCTCGGTGGTTTAAAAACAGGTACGTCACCTGGTAGCGTTTAAAGACCTACTTTGGCTACACCAGAGCGACTAACGATGATGGCTTGATACTTGGGGTTCATACCACTCCTGCCAATGAGCATGATAGTCAGGGGTTGGGGGATCTAATGGAAAAGGTTCCTGTAGATGAGCGTAAAGAGGTGATGGGGGTCAAAGGGTATAAGTCCAAGAAAAATGATCAATTGCTGGAAGAAATGGGCAGTAAGTCATTGATTATGGAAAAAGGATATAGACACAAGCCCTTGACAAAGGAACAGAAAAAGAGGAATAAAGAGATTAGTAAGAAACGCTGGAGAGTGGAACAGACTTTTGGTGGTTTACATCGGTGGTTTGGTTGTCATATCACTAGGCTGAAAGGCTTAGAGAAAGTTCAGCAGCAGCATATAATTTAAAGCGTTCTCCGGGATTGGTGTGTCTGATGGTGAAATAAGGTGTAAAAAAAGATGAAAATAAGCCTGTTAGAGCGTGATAAGGAGAAAATATATATACTAAATAAACCTCCACAAGGATATGATTATGTAAATAAAGGGGATTAATTATCATAAAATATTCAATGAAATGACGAAAAAAATTTTTTCAGGGGGGTATTGCTTTTTGACAAACCTGCGTTTTGATTTTATTCTCTTTTGATTTTCCAATAAAAATATATGGATACCAAATACAATCTTGAATTATCTACCTCTTGATAATTTAGCAAAAAATTCAATAAAGTTTAGATTCCTAGAATCCACCCACCAATAGCACGGATAAGAGTCCACCCGATCCTTGAGCCAAATCGTTATAAGTGAATGTAATGCTCAATAAAAAGTATTGATTTTAGAAATCTTTTGGTTAGTCTTTAAAGATATTGGTCAAAGGCTCTAGTTGGTTAAATAAGTCGCTTACGAAATAAGCGTCTATATCATCATTTTCCAAAGCAGACCATGCTTCAGAAATATATTGAAAAGCTGGAGGATTTGAAAAAATCGATTCAATGATGTATTTTATTTTATTTTCTATGAAAACATCTTCTTCAAGTAAATCAACCATATACTCATCCCGAATAATATCTTCATACTCTTCTCTACCCAATTCATCCATGGTTATGACTTTCAAATAATTGTAGGGAATTTCAGTCAAAATATCGAATCCCGAAAAATTAATGTTACCCTGCCTTGCTGTGAGATGAGTAAATTCAAAATCATAACGATCTCTAACTTGTGAACTAGTGAGATACTCAAGTTCTTCCTCAAGCTCATAATTTAATTCCCACCATTTTACATTGGGCTTAGAAAAGTATCCTGAAAATCGACCACTCAAGATACCAACCTCTGATTCTGTCAATTTTGAAATGACAAATGCTTTAAATGCCCCACCTTGAATCGGACCTTTCAAGGGTGTTATTCTAAAACCTATATCCACACTTTCTACCCCTCCAATGTAAGAATAGTAATTTGTTCTCACGGATGCAAATTCAATATCAAAAAAACTACTTGGATCATAATCCTTATAATGCAATCTATGTACAAGAAATGTTGAGTCTATTTCTTTCTGGTATAAAGAAATTATTGAATCTAAATATACTCCATACTCGAAAGTAGCTTCAATCTCTTTGGTGGTAACCCACTCATAATCAGTAACAAAACTTAACAACTGGTGGACATCCTCATAGGTTAGTTTGTCAAACTGAGCTTGTTTTACCCTATTATCTTTGATAACCACTCTCTGATTGTACTCTATCAAATTGATAGTATGAGTCCATAAGGAGTCCTTTTTGACCAATCGATTGATTGTTTTGAAACTCAGTGTCTTGGAAACTTTTGTTCCATTTGAACATGAAACAATACTAAATAAAAGGAAAAAAGGAAAAACAAATTTGCTCAAATTCGTCGTTCGATTACTGAAATTACACACAACAAACAAAAAGTGGGGTTAAAACCCCACTTTTAATATATCCTACACTAATCTAATCCCTGACCTATCAAATGCGGTGCGCCTGCTTCTTTCAACGCTTTTTCTAAAGCCGGCAAATCTTCTTTCACAAACTTTTCAAAAGACGGGATAACCTTTTGATATAAACTTTCCGCAATAGAAAGACTCTGCTCATGTAACTCTGTTGGTCCATGAGTCACTCGGATACCTCGATAAGCAACAGAAAGATGATTAGAAATAGTCGCAGGTCTTTTCTCACCAATTTCAAGTTTGGTTGGACTACCATCAAATTGCCGTCTGAAATCAACCGCACTTTTTTCCAAATTTACAAGTGTTTTATGAAACTCAGAATCCGGTTTTGAGTTTATTCGACCTATAGCTACTCTCAGTTGTTTTAAACGTTCCTCAGCAATGTCAAGGGCATCTTCGACAGATTCCGTTTTGTGAACCAAATCTGTTAAGCGAATCCTATAACTTTCATAATCTTCGAAACTAATACCCTCCAAAATTCCTGGGTAGATTCTCTCAACCTCAAACTCAATGGGCCCATCAAGAAGAGTCACCTTATCCTTATGAGATAAATACAAAGATCCCTTGTATTTTCCAGGTCTTACTAGAGGACCAGCAGAAAAGAATCCCCCCTCACTACTTCCTTCCTTAGAGATAGGAAATACACTACTGTGACGCAAATCCCAAGCGATTCGACTAGAACCTTTTGATGGCTTCTTTGTTATGTTTCGAATGACACTACCATTCAAATCTTCTATTGAGAGAATTACCTGAGGAGACTTTTCTGCCTTTTCATCATCTATAGCCTCCCAACCAAGAAATGGTACATTTTTGTTTTCCTTATTTAAATCCTTTTCCTTTTTTGTTCTCTCTTCTTTTGCTGTTGAATAGCTGTCTGAAAGATGATAGGTGAATACCGCTCCGTACTCAGGATTTTTGTCCCAATGATAATCACCACCAGTATTTCCAGATATGCTAACGGGTAAAAACCATTTAGCCGGTCTAGGTTTAAACAGTTTTCCCTTAGCAGATAAGTTTTCTTTAGTAAACCCTCTAAGCGCACCATAATCATCCAGGACAAAAAAGTTTCTGCCGAATGAAGCTGCAACAAGATCACTTTCTCTTTTTTGTATTACCAAATCTCTAAATGATATTGTTGGTGTTCCAGGTAGTTTTTGCCAATTATCACCACCATTTAATGAGGTATAGACACCGAATTCGGTTGCTAAAAACAGTAGATTAGAATCTACATGATCCTGAACAACTCTCCATAAAAGGGTTCTTTTAGGTAAGTCATTGCTGATAGATGTCCATGAGATTCCACGATCGGTACTCTTGTATATATATGGATCTAAATCCCCTTCCTTATGATTGTCTAATACTACATACACAACATTAGAATCAAATAAATCAGCTTTGATGTCATTTACAAAAGTTCTTTCGGGGAGACCTAATCTGGAAATGTTAATTCTTCGCCAGTTTTCACCACCATCCTCGGTAACCTGAATAATTCCATCATCCGTTCCGATATATATTAAACCTTCATCAATTGGAGATTCTGAAATTGAGGTTATAGTATTGTAGGTAGACATCGCATATACATCCCAAGCATTGTCAATACTTTGTTGCCGACCTAAAATAGGCAGAGTAACTCGCTCATCGTTGCGGGTGAGATCCCCTGAAATTGGCTCCCAACTGTCCCCTCTATTTTCTGATTTCCATAATCTGTAAGAACCAAAGTAAAGTCTTGATGGTTTATGCGGACTAATCAATATGGGTGTATCCCAATTAAATCGCTCATGAGGTTCTCCCTCTCTGGCTTGGGGCTGTACAAAAACCTGTTCCCTTGTGGTTAAATCAATCCTATATAATCCTCCTTGCTGAGTTTCAGCATAGACTAGATCATTGTAAACTGGGTCGGTTGCCGGCTGGTGGCCATCAGCAAATAAGGTTTTGAACCAATGCTTGTTGGCTATTCCTTGAGGCTCGTTTGTTGCAACAGGCCCGCCAACAGATCCATTATCTTGAGTTCCTCCAAAAATGTAATAAAAAGGTTTTTGGTCATTGACAGCTACTTTATAGTATTGGGTTAAAGGAAGATTTTTAAAATACTTCCAATTTTTTGCTCCATCAAATGTTTCGTAAATTCCTGCATCAGTCCCTACAAGGATGTAGTCAGGTTCATTTTTCTTGAAAGCAATAGCATGAAAATCACTATGGACATTTTCAGTGGGTAATCTGGTAAAGGTCTTTCCTCCGTCTTCGGATGTTTGAATCCGGACATCCATTAAATAGAGTCTGTCAAATTCATGAGGAGAGGTGTATAGTTCTTGATAATAATGTGGTCCGGTACCTCCGGCAACAGCATCAGACTTTTTTTCCCATGTGCTACCTTGGTTTTCTGAACGAAATACTCCACCTTTTCGTTTATCTAACTCAATTGCTGCATAGACAACATCGGGATTCTGATATGAAATGGCTATTCCAATTTTTCCCATATTTGATTTTGGGAGACCTTCGGTAAGTTCTTCCCAGGTATCTCCACCATCATATGAACGATGAATCCCAGTACCAGGACCTCCTCCCATGTAGGCAGCAACTGTCCGATGACGATCCCAAGTAGCAGCATAAAGCGTATTTGGATCTCTAGAGTCAATGACGATATCTGTTACTCCTGTCCATTGGTCATTTCCCAACACTCTATTAAAGGTTTTACCCCCGTCTTGGCTCTTGTAAAGACCTCGTTGTCCCCCTTTTTTCCAAAGAGGACCTTGAGCAGCAACCCAAAGGGTTTTGGGATCATCCGGGTGAACAATTATTTTAGAAATATGTTCAGAATCTTTTAAACCCATATTTTTCCAGGACTTCCCTCCATCATCTGAACGGTAAATCCCATCACCATAGCCCACATGACGTCCTCCAACATTTTCTCCAGTCCCTACCCAAATAACGGATGGATTGTGGGGATCAATGGTAACACATCCAATTGAATAAGAGGATTCTTTGTCAAATATTGGCGTCCAAGTAGTTCCAGCATTGACAGTTTTCCAAACACCTCCAGATCCGACAGCTACATACCACTGACTTTCATTATGAGGATTGATCGCAATATCGGCTATTCTCCCTGAGAGAAAAGAAGAGCCAACATTTCGAAATTTAAATGCCTCTAAGGGCCATTGATCTTTTTTTTCTTCTGCCTGATCTGACTTTTTTCTTTGTCCAGAAAGATCTGAAAAACTAAAAGCAACAAACAGACACAATAAATAGTAGAAATACTTTTTAAATATCATATATAAATTAAATTGGTTTAAGTATTCAACAATAGTCTTGATATGCTATTGAATTTGATAAATTTTTGACTCCGATAAATCCTCATCATTGGATTTTTATGCCTGATATCCACAGATTTTAATTCAAAATCAATTGATTCGAAAAGTAATACAAAATCTACATAATCTTTAAGATTCATTGATTTATTTAGCAAAATTTCCAAAAGCAATGTTGAGCACCAAAGTTAAGGTCATTATTAAACATATCGTGTGCTCTTTTAAATGCATTTTACTATTAGGTAAAATGGATTCGTTACCTATGGTCTACAGTTTGGCAAATCACTAAATTGCGTCTTTCTAGATTTAGCAAAAACTAATTTCTTCAAGAACATATCCTTATTTACATGAAACAATATCTAATTCTTCTTGCCCTATTGATATTCAAACTTGGATTTACCCAAGAAAAGTCCAAGGATAAACTCAAACCAATAGATTCTCTTGTAGTTGATATGGAGAAAAGCTTGGGAATAATCAATACCTATATTTCTGATGAAAAACTCTTTTTTGAAATCAACGATAGTCTTTTGGATACAGATTTATTAATGGTAACCCGATTTTCAAAATTACCATCAGGCTATTCAGCTTATGTCAATGCAGGGTCTAAAACAAGTGAGCAGTTAATCCACTTTACTAAAAATGGCAAAAAGATTCTGGTAACACAAGAATCTTATATCAATCTTGCAGAGGAAGAAGATCCAATCAGGATTAGTGTCGAACAAAACAACAAACCTCCCATCCTTGCTGCTTTTGATATTAAAAATGAGGAAGAGAATCGGTATTTGATTGATGTGAGTTCTTATTTCAGTAAAGATTCTCCTGGTTTCAACCTCATTTCTTCATCTATCAAAACCGAGTATGGCATTGGATCAATTGATTCAAGGCGAAGTTTTTTTAATTCAGTAAAGAGTTTTAAAAAGAATGTTGAAGTAAACCATACCATGACTTTTAGCGTTTCAAAGCCCCCAAGGGGTAATAATAGCGATACATTTAGTTTTGAGGTGAATCACTCCCTGATTTTGCTACCCAAAGATTTAATGCCCATTCGCTACGAAGATCCTCGAGTGGGTTGGTTTACCTTATCGAAATACAATTACAGTTCTGATGCTTTAAAGTCAGATGAAATTTCGATTATTAGGCGCTGGCGCTTAGAACCAAAAGATATCGAAGCCTACAACAAGGGTAATTTGGTAGAGCCCAAGAAACAAATTGTATACTACCTTGATCCTGCAACACCACTAAAATGGAGACCCTATTTCAAAAAAGGTGTTGAGGATTGGAATGCAGCATTTGAAAAGGCAGGGTTCAAAAATGTTATTGTTGCGAAAGATCCTCCAACAGAGGATGAAGATCCTGACTTTAGTCCAGAAGATGTTCGTTATTCAACAGTTCGATATGTGGCATCTACAACAAGAAATGCAGTAGGACCGAGTGTTTCAGATCCTAGAACTGGAGAAATAATTGAAAGTGATATCATCTGGTATCACAATCACATTCGTTCCTATCGCAATAGATATTTACTTGAAACTGGTGCTGCAAATCCTAGTGCGAGAACACTTGAAACCCCTGAAAGTGAAATTGGGGAGATGATGCGTCAGGTAATTGCACATGAAATTGGTCATGCTTTAGGATTACCACACAACATGAAAGCCAGTTCTGCATATCCAGTTGACTCATTGAGATCTGGCTCCTTTACCCAGAAGTATGGTATTGCATCTACTATAATGGATTATGCTCGATATAATTATGTTGCCCAACCGGGAGATGAAAACATCCGATTCATAAGACAACTTGGGCCATATGACCATTATTCTATTGAATGGGGATACAGATATCATGATAGACATTCTCCGGAATCTGAAAAAACTCTTTTGAATAAAATGGTTGACCAGAAAAGTATAGATCCCATTTATATGTTTGGTTCAGGTGGTACTGATCCTAATTCTCAAACTGAAAACATAGGTGATGATCCGATTAAAGCGAGCCGATACGGTTTAAATAACCTAAAGATTGTCGCTAAAAATCTTGATGAATGGACAACCAATAATGGTCAGTCTTACGATGATTTAGATGAATTATATAACGAGATGTTAGGGGTATATTCTCGCTATATCAATCATGTTGCACGTGTGGTTGGTGGTGTCCATCAAACCCTTGTTAACAAGGGGCAGAATACTGTTCCCTTTATCACCGTTGAGGCTAGTAAACAGATTGAAGCCCTTGAGTTTTTAAATCGAAATTTGTGGGACGAGCCTTTATGGCTTTTAGAAAATAAATTGGTATCCAATATTAAACCAAACGGGGCATTTCAGAATATTTCCAACATTCAAAAAGCAACTTTGTATAGATTGCTTAATTCTGGAAATTTAAACCGAATGCTTTCCACTGATTATACCCTCTTGGGGAATTCGCTTTCTGTTGAAAGACTGTTGGAACAAATAATTTCAGACATTACTCAATTGACTGAAGCAAGGAGTAACGCTTATTCTAGAAGTCTTGAAAAAACATTAGTTGACATCATTGTTGATTCTCAAGATGATGAAAGAGAATATCTCCCTGAAATTAAGGGTCTTTTCCTTGGAAAGGCCCACACTCTTCAAAGAGATTATAAATCGAAAATGAAAACCAAAAATCAACTATTGAAGGGACATTACACCTATTGTTTTCTTCAGCTGAACGATTTATTTGATTTATAGAAAAAATTTTAGGTGATCATATGCTTTGTATGGTAAGCCTCATTTTTTTCTGAATAATGCATCAATTATTGGTGTGATGTCTGCTGAAGAGAATTCAGAGAAAGATTCACAAACTTCGGTTAGTAAAATATGAATCAGTCATAATCCCTGAGTTTTTCCAAATTTTAAACCAGTCTAATGAGGTATGCTGGTTCATTATTTCTGCCTCTATTGTAAAAGGAAGTTAAAGTGAAGACTTAAATTGGCAATTATCTTTAAGCAACATATCCTTTTGGTAGGTATTTTTAGGTCTTGTTGTTTTATTTTTGTACTCTAAAAATTTACTCTTTGACTATATATAAACAGGGAGTCACATCTTTATTTTGTTGATAAGTTTATTTGGAAAGTCGAAACTTGTTGTCAGTATAGTTGCGCTGTCTTTTTTGTCCCTTTCGCATGGTCAGCAAAGCCCATCTGACACCCTGGACATAACCAGCTTAGAACAGATTGTTCTTACTGCCACTAGAACAGCAAGACACCTTTCTTCTTTGCCAATAGCTGCTGATATAGTTACTGCTGAAGAAATAAAGAAAACCAATTCTGTCAGGCTTTCCGACCTATTATCTGAGCAGACAGGTTTAATAACTATTCCCGATTTTGATGGTGGTGAGGGCATCCAACTTCAAGGTATGGATAGTCAGTACATTTTGATCCTTATAGATGGAGTACCCTTGGTTGGAAGAAAAGCTGGAACCTTGGATATTGGAAGAATCACAACAGGAAATATCAAGCAAATTGAAATAATAAAAGGAGCATCTTCAAGTCTATATGGTAGTGATGCTCTAGGAGGGGTAATCAATATCATCACTCAAACGCACGAATCTGGATTTCAAGCTAGCGTAGAACATCGAATAGCTTCTTTTAACAATCAAAATTCTACCTCAAACATAAATTTCAAAAAAAACCGACTTGGAGTTGACCTATTTTTCAATAGATTCAGCAGCGATGGATATGATTTAATTCCTGATGATGGAGCTCAAACAATTGAGCCCTTCCTAAACCATACGGGAACCGTTCGATTTACCTACGACTTTTCAAAAATGCTAAAGGCTAGTGCATATGGACGAATTTATGATGAACAACAATATCTACCGGCTGCTCTTACTCTACAATATACAGATGTTATTCAAGTAGATACCTTAAAAGAATATAATTTCAATCTCAAAGTAGATTGGAAATTAAATCCAAAATGGAAGACTGAATTTGATCTATATGCTACACGATATACCTTAAACTCACCTCTTGATTCTCATGATGGAAGTTCAATTACGGGTGGAGATTTTGATCAGCGTTTAATTCGTCCAGAAGTTCGAGCTATTTTTACTCCTAACAAACGAAACACCTTAATGGCAGGCATTGGATATAACCAAGAAACTGTAGTTAGAGAAGCCTTTGTTGAAAATCCTGAATTTGATTCTCAGTATTTCTATCTCCAACATGATAGTTATCTCTTTGAGGGGTTTAATGTAATAGCAGGATTTAGGTATGATACGCATAGTCTTTATAATTCTCAACTAAGTCCTAAACTTGCTATGAGATATCAGCTAACAGATGAATTAGCAATCAAGGGGTCTGTTGGTTATGGCTTTAAGGCTCCGGACTTTAGACAGCTATATTTAAATTATTCGAACAGAACGATAGGTTATAGTGTTATTGGCGTTAGCGGTGTTAAAGACCGTCTGAATCAATTGGTCACTCAGGGACAACTAACCACTGATTCTGCAGGTAGGATAAATCAAATTATCGAAGAATTTAGTGAGCCTCTGGGGGCTGAGAATTCTGTTGCTTACAATCTAGGGTTGAGTTATCGCCCATCTAGTTCATTCAAAGTTTCTTTGAACCTATTTAGAAATGATATCAATGATTTGATTGAGACTCTTCCTATTGCCCGGCTGACAAATGGCCAAAACGTGTTTAGTTATAAGAATTTAGATCAGGTATTCACCCAGGGGGTTGAAGGTAATTTCAAGTGGTCCCTTTTTGACGGCATTTCAATTCAGGGGGGTTATCAATTATTGTACACGGCTGATAAATCTGCTGAGGAGAAATTTGAATCCGGAGAAATTTTCGCTAAGGAGTCTGTTTTTTCATCTGCTATAAAATTGTCTAAAAATGACTATAGGGGTCTTTTCAACCGATCGAGGCATATGGCCAACTTCAAGATATTCTATAATGTTCCGTCCTTAAATTTTGATACCAATCTACGTGCTACCTACCGAAGCAAATATGCTTTATTTGATACCAATTCAAATAATTATTTAGACCGTTTTGACGATTTCGCTACGGGTTATTTTATTTGGGAATTTGCGATGAATAAGGTCTTTTTTAAGAAATACAAATTCGGTGTTGGGGTTGAGAATATCTTTGATTATACAGATTCTTTAAACGCCACCAATATTGCTGGAAGAATAGTCTATGCACAAATCAATTTTACTCTTTAGGGTATCAGGAATGGTGTCCTGAATTGAAACTATTTGCTGAGGTTAAACCGCAACTGCCTTCCCCTTTGATTTAATTGGGGGCTAGAATAAAGTTTCGAATTATAAATCGAAGTTAAATTTTTGATGAATATGGACTCTTTCATTGCATTACCCTGACTTCATCGGTTTGGTTCATTATACATAATAAAAAAGATAGTCTTAGATTTATAGAATATTTCCTTAATTATTCATCGATTTCCTTGTCAATAACATCTTGAAAGAGGCTTTTGACTCGGTGTTTAACATATTGATATACAATAGTATATGCTTATTGTCATCCCATTATCTAAGCCTACTTTTCGCTTTGTAATTCCTCTGGCTCTCACTATTATTTTCTCCGATTCTTCCCGCTCAGGCCATCATCTTTCCGGTGTAGCGTACCGAAGTTATTAAATGACTGCCACATCCCAGAAAAATGCCCTATCTTTGGCAGCACCATGTACGTCAAAATCACCAAAAGAAAAGATTGCCGATCGGTAAGAGTACAAATCGCCAAATCTTACAGAAATAACGAAGGGAAACCACGACATAAGGTCATGATGTCCATCGGATCTGCACCACCAGGTGAACATCTGGAAAACTTGAAAACAAGAGCCCAAATTGAATTAAAAAAACTCCTTTCTCTTTCCACGCCACCACCTCCATTGTTTCCCTACCTTGATCTGGGCTGTGAACTAGCTA
>Ga0209022_1003165_pt1 | contig 12125 bp, 4 predicted proteins | sample PinacodermPK_FD_187300 | JGI IMG/M metagenome (GOLD analysis project Ga0209022, IMG submission 187300) | Host-associated microbial community of the marine sponge Aplysina aerophoba from Gulf of Piran - sponge pinacoderm, lysed by proteinase... | ecosystem: Host-associated > Porifera > Sponge >...
GGCTGGAGGAGGTCACCGGTGCGGCTGCGTGAGCGCAGGGATTGTTGGCGTGCAGTCAACGGGCGGATGAACCGGCGGGAGGTCACCGGTGCGGCTGTGTGAGTGCCGGCGCGGTCGCTGTGCGGCACATGGGCCCGGGAACCGCTTGGAGGTCTCCGTTGCGTGAGGAGTTGCGCCGGGTCGGTGAGCGCATCGAGTCGTACTTCGCCACCGGGGGTGATCCGCCGTTCGTGCTGTACCAGTACCACCCGAAGCAGGAGTGGGAGGTGCGGCGCGACCTGGGGGAACTGCGGCGCTGGCTGGAGTCGCCGCCGCGGCGGATTGGCTGCGCGGCGGTCTCGCTGGCGGATCTGTTCTGGGCGGCGCTGGACGATTCCGGCTACTTCAACGAGCTGGTGGACTTAGAGCGCCGGGCGCGGGAGGCGAACGACGGCGCGGCGGTTCGCGAAGTGTCCGAGGCGGTCGGGGAGATTCTCCGCGAGCCGCCGACGCTCACAGACCGCGTGGTGGAGAAGGTCGAGGGCTGTGAAGAACGAACCGCAGTGTTCCTGTACCGGGCCGGCGCGCTCTACCCCGCCTATCGGACCTCGACGCTGCTCGACGATCTGCGCGGTCGCCTTGCCCGGCCGGTGACGCTGCTGTATCCGGGCACTCTGATCGGTGAGTACGGTCTGCGGTTCATGGACCGGGCTGAGGCCGCCTACGGCTATCGGGCGCTGATCGTGCCGAGGGAGACGCCGGCGTGAGGATCGAAGAACTCTTCCGGCGCGACATCCGCCGGACGATCGAGGAGGTCGTCAAGGTCGATGACGCCGACGAGGCCACCATCGCCAACGAACTCGAGGAGTACGTCGCCACCGAGCACATCCTTGAGGAGTTCGAGACGGTGCTGGAGGCCTACCAGGAGTCGATCCTCAGCCCGAACGAGACCTGCTCGGTTTGGGTGTCGGGGTTCTTCGGTTCGGGCAAGTCGAGTTGGGCGAAGATCCTCGGATATCTCCTGGCAGACCCACGGGTGGGCGACGAGAGCGCCGCTGAGCGGTTCTTCGCTCGCACGCACGCCCCGGCGGTGCAGGCCCTGCTCAACACGGTCCACGCCCGGTCGCCGACGCTGACTGTGCTCGTGAACCTGGCGACCGGCGCGAACGTCGTCGCCGGGGAGGGGGAGTCGGTGGTCCTGCCGATCTACCGGGCGCTGCTCGAGCGGCTCGACTACTCCCGGAACTTCACGCTCGCCGAATTGGAGTACACCCTCGAAGGCGACGGGAAGCTCGCCGAGTTCGAGACAGCGTTCGCCGAGATCGATGGACGCCCTTGGCATGAGCGGCGCTATACCGCCCTTGCCAAGCGCCAGGCCGCCCGAGCGCTCGACGCCGTCTACGGCAGCAGCGGCGATCTTCCCGACTGGGCGCAGGGGTTGGAAGCGCCGGACATCGACGCCGACTGGTTCGCGGTCCGTGCGCTCGAACTGCTCGAGCGCCGCGGCGACGGTTGCCGGCGACTCGCGTTCGTGGTGGACGAGGCGGGGCAGTACGTCGCCCGGTCGGTACACCGGATGTTGGATCTGCAAGGTCTTGCCGAGGCGTTCCAGAAGCGCCGCGGGCGGCTGTGGCTCGTGGTGACCTCCCAGGAGCGTCTCGACGACGTGGTCGACAGCCTCGAAGCCAAGCAGGTCGAGTTGGCACGAGCACAGGCGCGGTTCCCGCTGCGGGTGGACCTGCTGCCGTCGGACATAGACGAGGTGACCGGCAAGCGTGTCCTGGAGAAGACCGCCGACGGCGGCGCGGCGGTGCGGGCCGCGATCGAGCCGAACCGCAACAAGCTGGTTAGCAACGTGCGCCTCGCGTCGCCGATCCGGTCCGGCGAGCCGGGTCTCGACGAGTTGGTCCGCCTGCACCCGCTGTTGCCCTACCAGATCCAGTTGCTGATCGACGCCGTGTCGGTGCGACGCACCAAAGGAGGGGCATCCCCAACGGTGGGAGGGTCGAATCGCACGCTCATCAAGCACGCGCAGCAGCTCGTCGTCCACCCCGAACACGGCCTGGGCGACTGCGAGGTCGGCACCCTCGTCACGATGGATCGGTCCTACAGCCTTCTCGAAGAGCTGATCCCCACGTCGTGGCAGGCCGAGGTCCGCCAAGTGGCCGCGCAGTACGGCACCGCCAGTGTCGAGGCGCAGGTCATGAAGGTCGTCGCGCTGTGCGTCGAGGTCCGGGCCCTGCCGTTGACAGCTCTGAACGTCGCCGTGCTGCTGCATCCTCACGTCGAGGCCGAGAGCCGGCGCGCCGATGTGGAGTCCGCGTTGGCCCGCCTCGTCGCCGACGACCGGCTGCGCGAGGGCGACGGCGGCTACAAGCTGCAGTCGCCCGAGGAGAAGGACTGGGAGCAGACCAGGCGCGGCATCGACCTGACGCAGGGCTCGTCGGTTCGCCTCCGGCGCCGCCTGTTGCAGGAAGCGCTGAGCGGCCTCACCGTGGCCCGCGGCCGCTCCTTCAAGGTGGACGTGACCGTCGAGGGCGAGGGCGTCGTGGCCGGGGATCTGGCGCTGCACATCGAGGAGGCGACCGCCGAGCGTCGCGCCGAACTCCGGGCCGACTCGCGGGAGAAAGCCGGCGAGAACGTCGTGACCTGGGTCTACGAACTCGCCGGCGACACCTGGGATGCGCTGTTGGAGCTTCACCGCAGCCGCAGCATGATCGACAGGCGCGACACCGCCGGCAAGAACGCCACCGAGGTGGAACTTCTCGGCACAGAACGCGGGCGTGAGGCCCGCCACGAGTCGGCGGCGCTCCAACGGCTCGCACGCGACCTCGCGGCGGGGCAGGTGATCTTCCGCGGGCGCGTCGAGGGTGCCGACGGCGGCGACCTGCGCCCGACGGCGCAGCGCCTGCTCGACGAGCGGCTGGGCGAGATGTACCCGCGGTTGGGCGAGTTCACGGCGAACCTGCGGCGCGACGACGTGATGCACGTGCTGCGCACCAGCGACCTCGGGACTCTGCCCGGGGGGCTCCGCGAGGACGGCATCGGCCTGGTGGAGGCAACCCCCGACGGTTGGGTGCTCGTTACCCAGCGCGGTCCTCTCGCCGCGCTCGTCGGCGAGGTGCAGAGGCGGGCGTCCTATGGCCACGAGGCCACCGGTGGCTACCTGGCGTCGCACTTCGCCGGGCCGCCTTTCGGCGCCCCCATCGAGGTCGTGCAGGCGCTGTGCGCCGCCGCCGTGCGCGCCGGCATGGTCGAAGTGATCCACCAGGGTCAGCGCATGTCCGACGCCGATGATCGTCGCCTCGACGGGGTGTTCGGCACGATCCCGGCGTTCAGGGCCGCGACCTTCGCCAACCCGACGCACACCGACATCCCGCTCGAACAACGCACCGACCTCGCCCGCAAGCTCGAAGCGTTCGGAGCGAACGTGGCCGGCCACTCCACGGTGGCGCTGGCCGAGACCGTCCGCCGGACGTTCGCCCCGCACCGGGAGCCGACCGTCCGAGTCGCGTCGATCCTGGAAGGAATCGGCGTCACGGTCCCCGAACCCGTCACGCGCACCCGCGAGATTCTCGAGCGCCTGAGTATCGAGGGTGATGCGGAAGTCCTCACGACAGCGCTGGCGACATGGGCCGACCTGAGCGCGGGCCTGGAGGCCGTCACCACCTTGGACGGCGTCCTGGCCGAGCACGCCGACGGTCTACGCGTCGCCCGCAGAGAGGCCAACCGTTCGGCGGATGCATTCCCGGAGGCAGTCCGACACAAGCATTCCGAACTTCAGGATCTGCTCTCGGACAGCGATCTCGCGACCCACGCCGCGACCGCCATCGCCGTCGCGGAGCACCTCGCTCGCGCTCGCGAGGATGCGGCACAAGTCGCCGCGGACCGTCTCAACGCCGTCTTGGAGGAGATTCGTTCCCGCATCCGATCTGAATTCAGCGATCTCGACGCCAGCACCCTCGCTGAGGTGTTGGGACAGTTCGACAGGCTCGTTCCGCCGGACTTGCTGGGAGAACTCGGAGCGTCGGAGTTGGAAGCGCGAGTCGACAGCGCCCACGCCAGGGCCGGCGAGGCTCGGCGACAACTCGAGGACGTTCGCACGGCCGGACGGGTGTCCTGGATCAGTACCGGCGACATCGTGCCCGGGCCGATCTCGACCGAGGACGAGATCGAACCTGCCCTCGACCGCATCCGGGACGTCGTGGCCGGCGAACTCGCGGACGGCAAGCAGGTCCGCTTCCAGTGACCGCCGGTCTCGACGAGGCACAGCGGGGCCGGCTCGAACGACTCGTCGGACACGCCCGGGCACTCCTTGAGACCGACCTCGCGGCACAGGCCGCCGGGCGATTCGGCATCGACGCCGACGGGTCGCTCGCCGACGAGGCGTCCCTACGGCTCGACCCCAGCGGCCTCGCCGACCGCCAAGAGATCGTCTCGGTCGTCGAACACCTGCGCAGCGAGGGAAACTCCCCGCCACAAGCCGTCGCCCGCCTGCTGCGCGAGGGCACCTTCACACACCTCAACCGACTCGTCGCCATCCGCATCGCCGAAGACCTCGGCCTGCTGCCGCCCTCGCTCACCGACGGCGACCGCTCCCAGGGATACCGCGACGTGGCCGAACTGGCGCCCCTGCTCGCCGCAGACGATGCGGACGCCTACTGGGCCTACCTCACGATGTGCGGCGACGAACTCGCCGGCGACGTCCCCGCGTTGTTCGACCCCCGCAACCCACTGCTGGCGCTAACCCCGAGCCCCGGCGCGCTGCGCGACCTCGTCGGACTGTTCGCCGCCGACGAGGATGCCGACCTCTGGGCCGCGCCCGACTGTCTCGGCTGGTGCTACCAATTCTTCAACACCTCCGAGGAACGCAGCGCGATGCGTGACGCCTCCCCGGCGCCCCGCGACAGCCGCGAACTCGCCGTCCGCAACCAGTTCTTCACCCCGCGCTACGTCGTCGACTTCCTCGTCCAGAACAGCCTGGGTCGGCGCCTCCTGGACGCCGACCGGTCGTCTCCCCTGATCGACGACCTGCCGCTGCTCGTCGACCCGCCCACCGAGTACGGCGAACCGGTCGAACTCGCCGAGGTCGCCGTGCTCGACCCCGCATGCGGATCGGGGCACTTCCTGCTCGCCGCCTACGATCTCCTCGAACGAGCCTGGCGGCACGCCGGCGAGACACCCGCCGACGCGGCTCCCCGCATCGTGGGCTCACTGTGGGGAATCGACATCGACCCGCGCTGCACCCAGGTCGCCTCCGCCGCTCTGCTGTTCCGTGCCCGCCGCTCATGCCCCGACGGAACGCTGCCGCGCCCCAACATCATCTGTGCCCGATCCCTCCCCGCCACCGCCACCGGCTTCGACGACATCCGGACCAAGCTGCCCCGCCAGCAGGCGACCTTGGTCCGGGCGCTCTCCGACGCTCTCGACGATGCGCCCCTGCTCGGGCCACTGCTGCGGATCGAGGAACGCATCAAGGACGCGATTCGCGCCTCCATCGCCGGAACTGCTCACGGCCACCTCGCCGCGGCCGTCACGCCGGAGCAGATCACGCACCACCAAGACGAACTCCTCAGTGCCCTCGAGGCCGTCGCCGACGCTACAACTGCCACACCCGCGCAACGACTACTCGCCGCTGAAGCCAGCGATGCCGTGCGCTTCGTCACCGCACTGCTCGGCCGCTACGACGCCGTCCTCCAGAACCCACCCTTTGGCGAACCCGTGCCGGACACGAAGCCCTACCTCAAGGCGGCCTACCCGTGGATGCCGTCAAGGACCTGCGACCTGCTCGCCGCCTTCGTCGGGCGCGGCTTGGAATTGTGTCGACCGGGCAGCGGATACGTCGGCGCCATCACGTCCCGAGTTGGGATGTTCCTGTCGACCTTCGAGGCATGGCGGCGCGATGTGCTGCTCGGCAATCGGCTTGTGGCGCTCGCCGACCTCGGATACGGGGTGATGGCGCAGGCGCAGGTGGAGGCAGCGGCCTACGTTGTCGGCCGCGACGGCGTCGAACCGCCTGCCGACGTGGCCGACCGCGCGGGCTACGCCGACCCAACGCGACGGGCCACGTTCGTGCGCCTGCTCAAGGAAACCGACCGGCCCGCCGGCCTCGCCGCCGCCATCGCCTCGGACCGACGAGGCGAAGACGACGCTCGGGTTTTCCGCGTGGCGCCGGTTGAGTTGGACGCCATACCCGGGTCGCCGATCGCCTACTGGATGAGCCCGGCGATCCGCCGCTTGTTCACAGACCATCCTCCGGTCGAAGGCCGGGCCGGAGATGCCCGGCAGGGTCTCGCCACGGGCGATGACTTCCGGTTCGTGCGGGCGTTCTGGGAGGTCAGCCCCGCACGCATCGCCCGCAGCCGCGACGAGACACGAGCCGGGAAGCGCTGGGTGCCATTCGCCAAGGGAGGCGAGTACAGCCCCTACTGGGCCGACGTGCACCTCGTAGTCAACTGGGGCAACGACGGCGAGGAACTACGCGACTACGACAGGTCCCGGGTCCAGAATGCGCAGTACTACTTCCGGCCTGGCCTCACTTGGCCGAGAAGGACGAACAGCGGCTTCGGCACCCGCGTGTTGCCTGCCGGAGCGATCTCCGCAGACAAGGGCCCGGCTGTCATACCCTCAGTTGAGCCCTATGGTCTCTTGGGTTTCCTCACGTCTCGCCTCGCGCAGGCGTTCATTGACTCGATGGTTGCTGCCGGCGAGGAGGTTACGAGTGGTGGCGCATCGCGGAGCTACGAGGTTGGTCTCGTGCAGAAGGTCCCGTGGATCGGTCCGATCGGCGGGGACTCGGAAGTCTCGTCCACAGCGTCCCGGGTCGCGGAGATCAAGCGCGAAGCAGACCTCGGCGACGAAGTATGCCGACTATTCGTTGCGCCGCCGGTCATGTCAAGTCTGCTCGCGGGGTCCCGATTTGGCGACGCGGTCACTCAGTCGTTAGGCCTCTCCGGCGAACGTCATCTTCACATCCTCGATCTGACACACCAACTCGAGCGCCGCATCCATCGACTCGCGGCGCTTGACGCCAACGCCGAGTTGTACTTGGACGGCGAGATCGGCCCTCACCCAGCGTCCTACGCTGACGCACCTCTCGACGACCGTGACCTGCGGCGTGTCCTGGAGGACCCGATCGACAGGGTCATCGACGAACTGATCGAGCGACGGGGCGGCTCGCGGGCGATTGCCAACCTGACGTACTTCGCCGATCGCCGACTCGAGGTGATCGCCCACGGCTTCGAGTGTTCGCCGGCTCAGATCGAGGCGTTCCGCCGGCAGGAAGGAATCCTGCCAACCGGCGCGCTCTCGGACGCCGCGACTGACGTGGTGAGCTACTTGGTGGGAGTGGCCGTCGGGCGGTGGGATCTGCGGGTCGCCGGTGCGCCGGAACCCGAGCTTGGAGATCCCTTCGGCCCTGTCCCGGTCCATCCTCCGGGCATGCTCCTCGACGAGGGTCGGCCGGCACGCTCGACGCCGACCGGATACGAGTTCGACCTGCCGCCGAATCAGCTGTTGGTTGATCAGCCTGGTCATCCGTGGGATATGGCGGAACGCGTCGCGGCCGCTGCTGCTCTGCTGGTGGAGGACGCGGACGAACTCTTGGGCGATGTGATGAAGCACCTGCGTGGTCAAAATCTGCGGGATCACCTCCGCAAGCATTTCTTCAAGGCGCACCTCCGGCGCTACAGCAAGTCGCGCCGGAAGGCGCCGATCTATTGGCCGCTGTATGTTCCATCGAGAGCGTGGGGCGCGTGGGTGTACGCCCCGTCGCTGACGCGGGAGACGCTCTACGCGGTCGAGGCCGCGGCCACGGCGCGCCTGAACGCCACGGGCGGCGAGATCAGCCGGTTGCGAACCGAGCAACAAGGTGGCGCGGGCGGTCGGGCGCCGAGGCGGCTGGCGGAGCTTCTGGAGTCCGAGCAACGGCTGGCCGAGGAGTTGCGCGCTTTCCGGACTGAGGCCGAGCGGGTCGCCGCTCTCGGTTGGGAACCGGATCTCGACGACGGGATCGTCCTGTGTGCGGCACCGCTCGCGAATCTCTTCCCGGCCTGGCCGGAGGCCCGAAAAAGGCGAGAGGAACTCCGCGCCGGGAACCATTCGTGGGCCAGCGTGGCGCGCTGGGCGGACGAGTTGTGAGCAGTACGTCCGCTCGGAGCGGCGATCGCCGTCGGCGTGCGTTCGGCGGGCAGCGTCTCGCTCACCGTGTGACCGCTGCGCCCAACCGAAGCAGCGATCGCTTCGGTCTGCGCCGTTTGGGGGAGAACCGGGCGGACGTGCCGTGAGTCGGATGCGCGAGCTGCTCGCGAAGGAGATCGCCGACAAGGTGCGCAGGCATGGGCTGGTGATCTGGGAGGATCGTGCCGACGAGTACGCGGACGTTGCCTCTTCGCTGGTGCCCGAGGGTGTGGACTTCGCGGCGTTCGACGGGAGTTGGTACGCGCTGCGGCGGCGGATCGAGGCGGCGGTCTCCGGCGAGAGACCACCGACGTTGGTTGTGTACGTGCCGGCCGCTGCGGACCCGGACCCGCTGGCAGAGGTACGCGACGCGGGTACTCCGTTCAAACTGCGTTTGGCCACGCTCGTGAAGTGGGCGCATGGCGGGCACTTGGCTCCCGCCAGGGTTTCGGCAATCGGCCGTGACGCCCGCACGATCCTCGAGGCCGAGGCAGCCGCGGAGAGCGCCGGTGACGTGGACGCGCGTCTCATCGCTGCGCTCGGCTCGAACGATCCGATCGACATGCTCGTCTCGGTGCTCACCGGATCAGCCGAAGCCTCTCTCGGCGAGGCGGGCCTTTCGGGAAGGGTCAGCGAGCTTGCGCAGGACACGATCGGTGCAGAGGTGAGCGGCGCCGGTGACGAGCTCCGGCATGCCCTTTTCCTTCACGCTGTGCTCTGCGAGATCGACTTGGCGACTGAGGGATCGCTCCCGGACGCTTTGGCGGCAACATGGCAATCTCCGCCGGCAGCGCAGCGGCGCAAGGCCGGCCAACTGCTCGCCCGACTCCGAGCCGCAAGCGGGGGAGCCGAGGTGTATCGGGAACTGGCGGAGGCCGCTGACGCCCAACTCGCGGCAGCCGGCCCCCTCGACTGGGTGCAAGGTCTCGACGCGGCGGCCGGTACGGCGGCGGTCGAGGAGGCGGCGCTCGCGCATGCAATCGGGCTCCTGCAGGTGCGCGACCGGCAGCGCGCCACCGAGAGCGCTGAGATCGCCGAGCGTCGCTTACGCATCAGTCCCTGGGTCTCGGATTCCGCATCGGGATGGGGTACCAAGTGGCGCGCCGTGAGCGCCATCGCCGCCCTCCACACGGCTCTTGAGGATGCCGAACCGCCGCCATCGGCGAAGTCGAGGCAGATGCTGGCGTGGTACGCCGAGGATGGCTGGCGCGTGGATCGCGCCCACCGCAGGTTGGAAGTCGCGCGCACCCGGTTGGCCGCCTACGGCGCGCTGGAGGACGTCTTGACCGCGGCGCGCATCGCATACGAGCAGTGGCTGGATGCCGCGCTGCGCCGATTCGTCACTGCCCTGGCAAACGAGGCTCTCGACGTGGGCGAGCTGATCCGCCAAGGCGAGATCCACGACCGATTCGTCGCCGGTGCGTCAGGGCGTACGGCGTATGTCTGGGTCGATGCGCTGCGCTACGAACTGGGTGAGGAACTGGCAAGCGCTCTAGAGCAGACGGGCGCGGCGGTACGGATTCAGGCCGCGATCGCCGCGGCGCCCACGATCACGTCGGTGGGGATGGCGAACCTGCTGCCCGGGGCCGCAGCAGGGTTGCGGCTCGGGCTCGAAGGCGAGCAACTGCGGGTGAGCGTTACAGGCACGCCGGTGAGCACAGTCGGCCACCGGCGCGACCTGCTGCGGGCCCGACACGGCCGTGTAGCCGATCTTGATCTGAATGAGGCGTCCCAGATGGGTGAAGTGGAGCTGTCCGAGAGCATCGGCGATGCCGATCTGATTCTGATCCGGTCCCAGGAGGTCGATGCCGCGGGCGAATCGGGGTTCCTGTCGGTCGCTTGGACCGACTTCGAGACGGTCATCGAACTGCTGGCGAAGCTGACGGCTCGCCTCGCGCGCTGCGACGTGGATCGTGTCGTCATTGCTGCCGACCACGGCTTCATCGCGCTGAGCAGGGGGGTCGGCGCAGACCGGACCGTCTCCGCTCCGTCCGGTGCTGTCGGAACCACCAAGCGGCGCGTCTTCGTGGGCCGCGGCGGGGTGCCGGACGACGCCACGGTGCGGGTTCCCCTGGCCTCCTGCGGAGTGTCCGGTGACCTCGACCTGGTAGTGCCTCGCGGATTGGCGGTCTTCAAAGCCGGCGGTGGCCGCCAGTTCTTCCACGGCGGCCTCTCGCCCCAGGAACTGGTCGTCCCGGTCATCGTCGCGGAACTCGGCAAGGAACCCGAACGCGGCGCGCTCAAAGTCACCATCACGGTGGCCGGGCGCCGGATCACCACCGGCGTGTTCTCCGCCACGCTGACCTTCGACGGTGACCTGTTCACCAACCAGGTAACGGTGCGGGTCGTCGCCGGACGGAGCGGCGCCCCTGTGGTGGCACGGGTCGTCTCCGGCGACGGGTACGATCCGGACAGCGGGTCGGTGACCGTCGCCGCCGGCGAGACCAGCGTGCTCACCCTCCAGGTCACCGAGAACCTGACCGCCGGCACCAACGTTGACCTGCAGGTGATCGACGCCCGCACCGGCTTGGCGCTGGCGTCGGAGCGGGTCGAGGTCGCGGCGCCTGTCACGGTGAAGGAAGATCTTGACTGATCCTGTGATGCAACTCGACCGGCTCGACGGACTTGCCAACGACGCCTTCGCGGGGCGCGTCGTGCGCAAGGACCTCGTCCGCCAGGTCAAGGTGGGCGCCAACGTCCCGGTCTACGTGTTGGAGTTCCTGTTGGGCAAGTACTGCGCCTCCGACGTGCCGTCGGCGATCGAGGCCGGGCTGACGGTCGTCAACCAGACCTTGCGGGAGAACTTCATCCGCCCCGACGAGTCCGAATTGGCCAAGGCGCGGGTCAAGCAGAAGGGCGAGTACCGGCTCATCGACAAGGTCGACGTCCGGCTACTCGCCCGCGAGGACAAGTTCTGGGCGCACCTGCAGAACTTCAACGACAAGTTCGTGCACGTGCCCGAGTCCCTCGTCTACAAGTACGACCGGCTACTGCAGGGCGGGGCGTGGTGCCAACTCGACCTGCTCTACAACGCCGATGAGGACGAGGCCCAGAAGCGACCGTTCTACATCCGGGCGCTCAAGCCGATCCAGGTCGCCGCCTTCGACCTTGACGAGTTCGTCGCCGGGCGGCGCGGATTCGGCCGCGACGACTGGTTGGACCTCGTCGTGCGCACCGTCGGCCTCGAACCCCGTGAACTCGACCTGCGCGGGAAGCTGCTCGCGCTGTGTCGCCTCGTGCCGATGGCGGAGCGGAACTTCAACCTCATCGAACTCGGCCCTTGGGGCACCGGCAAGAGCTTCGTGTACCGCGAATCGAACCCAAACAGCATCCTCGTCTCGGGCGGCAAAGTGACCGTGGCGCAGCTCTTCGTGAACCTCTCCACTGGCCGAGTCGGATTGCTGGGCACGTGGGACACCGTCGCCTTCGACGAGGTCGCCGGCCTGCAGATGTCCGACGGCACGGTCGTCAACATGTTGAAGGACTACATGGAGTCCGGCTCGTTCGCCCGTGGCCGGGAGGAGGTCCCCGCGGAGGCGTCCGTGGTGCTCGTCGGCAACACGAGCCGCCCCCACAGCGACCTCGTGCGCGCCGCGCACCTCTTCGCCGACCTTCCGCCGATGATGATCGACGTGGCGTTCCTCGACCGCCTGCACTACTACCTGCCGGGCTGGGAGGTCCCCAAACTCGAGGCCCGCTTGTTTACAAACCACTTCGGGTTCGTGTCGGACTACTTCGCCGAAGCGCTGCGCCAGTTGCGCAAGCAGAGTTTCGTCCGAGCCATCGACAGCGATTTCGGGTTGGGGAGCCATCTCTCAGCGCGTGACGAGAAGGCCGTCCGCAAGACCGTCTCGGGCCTGTTGAAGATCCTCCACCCCCACGGCGAGTGGACCCGCTCGGAACTGCGCGAATACCTGGAGTTCGCACTCGAAGGGCGCCGCCGGGTCAAGGAGCAACTCAAGAAACTT
>Ga0209022_1003169_pt1 | contig 12118 bp, 7 predicted proteins | sample PinacodermPK_FD_187300 | JGI IMG/M metagenome (GOLD analysis project Ga0209022, IMG submission 187300) | Host-associated microbial community of the marine sponge Aplysina aerophoba from Gulf of Piran - sponge pinacoderm, lysed by proteinase... | ecosystem: Host-associated > Porifera > Sponge >...
GAACCCTCCGTCTATGCAGGCCACCGCGGCGATCCGGGTCGGGTGGCGGTGGGCAAGTTCCAACACCACGTTTCCTCCCAGGGACTGTCCTGCTGCGACGACCGGCATATGGGGCGGGAAGACTTCGGTGATTACCTGGGCCAGATCATCGGCCAAGGTGGCGAAGTCGAAGGGCCCGTCTACCTGGTCGGACAGGCCATGGGAGCGTTGATCAACCGCCACCGAGGAGTAGCCTCTCGATGCCACATGATCGGCAACGCCGTCCCAGAGGTGTGCATTTGATGCCAGGCCATGCACGAAGAGAAAGGCGACAGGTCGAGGACCCTGCCGGCATACACCGCTGATAGCAACTCCTCGATCGATATGGATTCGTCGCCGTTGCGGTTCTTTCAATGTTGTATCCGCTCTTTACCTGGTCAGTATCCCCTCAAGTCTGGTGAGGAAACCTGAGAGGAGCATGAGATTTATCGCAACGGTCCGATGGGCTAACATCAATGCCTGTGACAGCCACCATCGTGTTGGGCGCACAGTGGGGCGACGAGGGGAAGGGCCGGGTAACCGATTTCTTCGCGGAGTCCGCCGATTATGTCGTCCGCTACCAGGGAGGAAACAACGCGGGACACACCATCACCATCGGTGATGACTCCTATGCTCTTTCGGTGGTCCCCTCGGGAGTGATGTACCCGGACTGCGTTCCCGTGATCGCTTCCGGTTGCGTACTGGACCCGGCTGTGCTGCTCGAGGAGATAGAGATGCTGAAACGGGAAGGGATCGACCCCAAGCGCCTTCGCATCTCTTCCAATGCTCACCTGATCATGCCCTATCACCGGGTCCTGGACGGGGTGATGGAACGTTACCTGGGTCGCAACAGGATCGGCACCACCAAGAGAGGAATCGGTCCCGCTTACACCGACAAGTACTCCCGGGTGGGCATCCGGGTGCAAGACTTGTTTGACCCCGGGATCTTTCGGAAAAAGGTGGAATCGGCACTGGTGGACAAGAACAAGATACTCACCAGGGTGTACAACCGCCTTCCCATGGACCCCGGGGAGATAGTCTCCCAGTATCTGGAGATGGCCGATGGTCTCCTTCCCTATGTGACCGACACGTCCCTTCTGCTGTGGGAGGCAATCGCCAATGGGCGGGAAGTGCTGTTCGAAGGCGCTCAGGGGACCCTTCTGGACATCGACCATGGCACTTATCCCTTCGTCACCTCTTCCAACCCCACGGCTGGTGGAGCACTGATTGGCGCCGGACTGGGCCCCACCGCCATTGACGCCGTGGTGGGAGTGGCCAAGGCCTACATCTCCCGGGTTGGGAGCGGGCCGTTCCCTACCGAGTTGTTCGACGGGGTGGGGGATTGGCTGGTGGACCGGGGCCGGGAGTATGGGACGGTCACCGGTCGCCGGCGTCGCTGCGGGTGGCTCGATCTGGTGGCCCTTCGCTATGCGGCGAGGATCAATGGGTTGACTCATCTGTTCATCACCAAGCTTGACATTCTGTCGGGCCTGGACACTCTGAGGCTGGCGGTCGGTTATGAAGGCGCCGGGCAGAGCTACGAAGAGTTTCCTCGCCAGCAACGGGTGCTGTACAAGTGCGCTCCCGTTTACGAGGATTTGGAGGGATGGTCGGAAGACATCACCGGGGCAAGGAGCGTCGAAGACTTCCCGCCTGCCGCGCGCCGCTACATAAGCTTTATCGAGACCGCGGTGGGAGTTCCGGTGGGATGGGTCTCGGTCGGTCCGGAGCGCAGCCAACTGGTGGTTCGGTAGCTCTGAAAGGGGAACCTTCAGATTTGACTGGAGAGGGGTGAAGCGAGGTCACCCTTTGCAGACACGGTTATCTTGTTTGCGCCGAGCCACTCAGCCATCTCGGAGAGTTCTGCGGCCAGGTTTCGGCACACCCTGTCCGCATCGATACCGGCCTCGCCGTAACAGCCCAGGACCCGCAGTCGCCGGCCTTTGCGGTCCAACTTGAGGTCCACGCGGGCCACCATCGTGTCTCCGAGCAGGAAGGGCAGCACGTAGTAGCCGTAAACCCGCTTGGGGCGGGGGACATAGATCTCAATCCGGTAGCGGAAGTCGAACAGTCTCTCCAACCGGGGCCGGTACCAGACCAGAGGATCGAAAGGGGAGAGGAGCGCCCGTCCCACCACCCGGCGGGGAATGACGGCATCCGGATCCAGGTACGCCGGCTCCGACCAACCCTCAACTTCCACCTGCAGGATCTCACCGGAAGTGACCAGGTCGGTGAGTGCCGCGCGGGCCGGCCGAATCCGCAAGCGGTAGTAATCGGCCAGAGCGGCTGCGGTTCCCACCCCCGATTGCGCGATTGCCAGCCGCAGGAGTTGGCGGAGGGCTTCCGGCTCCTCAATCGGCGGTTCGGCCATGGCCGCGCCGGAATGAACTCGTTCGGGAAGGTCGTACCATCGGATGAAACGGCGCCGGTCGGAGACGGTTACCGCGCCTGTCCAGAACAGCCACTCCAAGGCCCGTTTACCCATCGAGTGTCCCCACCAGGACCCTCCGGAGGTGCCCGGTTCGCTCAACTCCGAGGCGCGCAGGGGCCCTTTCTCCGCTACTTCCCGGTGCACCTGCTGCACATAGCCGGGGTTGTCGTAGTTGACAGACTCGACCCATCTGTGCGGTGTCTGGCGCATGCGGTGGACGAAGAGCGGGCGATGGCTGATCGATATCAGGGACCGTTCGTGTCCCCAGTACTCGAAAAGTTCCTGAGATGTCCACAGCCATCGGTCGAGGCGGTGGCGGGGATAGGCTCCCAGCCTCGAATAGAACGGGAGGTAGTGGGCCCTGGCCAGCACATTCACCGAATCCAGTTGGATGAGACCGGTGCTTCGCAGGACCCTTCGATAGTGGCGAACATCCAGCTTTCCGGACGGTCGGGCTCCTGCCAACCCGGTTGCGGAGATGGCAAGCCGCCGGGCTTGGGAGGTCGAGAGTCGTGTCATGGCGCCAACCGGACTTGACTTGCCACTCGGGAGGCGGGTCGGGCTGGGGAGTGCATCTGAGGGGAGCCTATATGCCGTGTCACAGGAGGATGAACACCTACCCCGGTTGGGCGCTGTTGTCCCAGGCGTCTGACGCGTCGTATTCCTACAGGCGGTTTGGCGAGGTTCGCAGAGTGGTGACGAGCCGCAACTCCAGATGGGACAGCCGACCCAGACAGCCCGTTAGTGCTCGGAGTCCTTCGCTTCGGGTGGGTAGGCTCCAGTAGGCAGTGGGATTGTGGTACCCGGTCGGACGAGATGATTGATCGTTACACACTACCGGAAATGGCCGAATTGTGGTCTCCGGAACGCCGCTTGGCCACTTGGAAGAGGGTGGAGGAGTTGGCGCTGGAGGCTTGGGCACTGCAGGGAGTGGCCCCGTCGGAAGCGGTCACGGCCATTCGAGAAGCGAGGGTCCCCACCCCCGAGCAGGTAGCAGAGCGGGAAGCCGTCATTCACCACGATCTTGCCGCGTTCGTTGATGTCCTGGCCGCCGGAATGGAGAGCGGAGGGGAGTGGGCTCACTACGGGCTGACATCTTCGGATGTGATCGACACGGCTTCCGGGGTGATCATGGGCGAGGCGGCCCAGGTGTTGGTGGCTGGGGTTGAGAATCTGTTCTCGGTGATCAGGCGGGAAGCCTTGGTACACCGAGACACCCTCATTCTGGGTCGTACTCATGGCATGTGGGCCGAGCCGACCTCGTGGGGTTTGAAGCTTGCCAACTGGGCCTTCCAACTGGCCAGGGACCACGAGCGGTTGAGTGCTGCCCGCAGAGCGGTGGCGGTGGGAAAGGTGAGCGGGGCGGTGGGCACCTATTCGCAATGCCCTCCCGCCATAGAGGAGTATGTATGCGGGGGGCTTGGAATCGGGTCCGAACCGGCCTCCACCCAAGTTACCGCCCGGGATCGCCATGCGCAACTGCTGGGGGCAATCGCATTGGCGGGGGCCTCGCTGGAGCGTTTCGCCACCGAGATCCGATTACTGCAACGCAACGAGGTGGCGGAGGTTGCGGAGGGCTTCCGGCCCGGCCAGAAAGGCTCTTCGGCCATGCCCCACAAGCGGAATCCCATCTCGTCGGAGCAGATGGCCGGAATGGCCCGCCTGCTGCGAGGTTATTCAATGACGGCCTTGGAGAATGTTGCGCTATGGCATGAGCGGGACATAAGCCACTCCTCGGTGGAGAGGATCATCCTCCCCGATGCATGCACGATCCTCCATTACATGCTGGCGACCTTTACCGGGGTGATGCAACGCCTGGAGGTCAACACCGACCGGATGCGGGCCAACCTGGACGCCACCGGTGGACTGGTGATCAGCGGCGCGCTGCTGTCGGAACTGATCAGTGTGCAGGGCCTTAGCCGCAACCGGGCCTACCGGATCGTGCAACGGGCTGCGCGGGAAGTGATGGACAGAGGGGGAACTCTGGGGGAGAGACTGGCTTCTGACCCCGAAGTCACCGTCCCTGCGGCCAGGTTGGCAGAACTCTCCGACCCCACCCGTTTCCTGGCCGGGACCGGGGTGGTCTTTGAGCGACTCCGTGGCCTTGAATTCTGCCGCTCCTGAGAATTCATGGAGGTTTGATCCCATACCTGACCCCGTTACCGACCCGACCGGTGTCCCTTGCCACTGACCCAAGTCAGCGCCCATGAGCCTGTTGACTTGGTTGAGGTGTTACGAAAGGGCTGTGGATTCTGACATGACCATGCGGAGCGCTTATACCGACCCATTAAATCCGGGTCAAGGAATCAAGACAGAATAGCCTTGCGACATGACCTCCTCCTTGACTTGGCTTGACTACTCGGAGAAAGACCGGCGTCGTGCCATTGAAGTCATCGACCTGTTTCGGGAGACCGGTACCCTCGACGAGCTTGGGGTGGCCTCCGTTCGCAACAGCTTTTCGGACCTGTTCTTCCCCGGGACCAGCACGGTCCAGACTCGGGCGTGCTATCTCCTGCTCGTACCGTGGACATTCCTGCGGCTCGAACGGTTGAAGTTCTCATCAAGCAAGGTCGAGGCGAGGGCTCGGCAGGCAGAACTAAGACTCAACCGGAGGATGCTGGCAGGGGACGACAGTCGGGGCGTGTTCGGGTCCCAAGCGGGGGATGCTCTGAAACGGCTCCCGAGCGAGGTCTATTGGGGTGGGCTCCGAAGTTGGGGTATCTTTACGTTCTCAGGTCATAAGTGGGCATACTTCCGATCGCTTGACGGTTTCTACCGAAGTCGCGGCCGGTTTCAGAGCATGTCGCCAGATGCGGAGGGCAGGAGCGCTCCCCCAGCGAACTGGCACCCCCACCTCCCTGTCCCTCCGTCCGGATTCCCCTATAAGAACGTCTCGGTGACACTCCGCCGCCAGGATGCCGAGTATCTCAGGGAACGGATCCAGGCCCGGCATCCCGAGAGTCTTTTGGCTGTGCTCGCAGGCCGGGCTAAACCGGAGGACCTCCAGGTGAACCGACCGTGGCACCTTTACCACTTGAGGGAGATGACGCCAGCCCTTGTAGTGCAGTTGCGCGACGCCGAGTTATTCGCGGTCTGCATGCAAGGGGCGGCCCTCCTCTACAACCTCATGCTCTCCGAACTGCAGCAGCATGAGCAGCGCATCGAGACCTACCGCAGCGAACTAGAGAATTGGGCCGCCGCCGCTAATGGGTTGGCGACGGCTATTGAGGATTGGCGATTGGATGGGGTGTGGCGGGTAGTTCGAGCACAGGGCAGGTCTCCGGCTTTTCCGATGCAGTCCTTTGTGGAGCGCTGGGTTCGAAACCTCAGGCGGGGTGGGCCTGAGGCTATCGTCCCGACCAACTCCGCGGCGCGGGGTCTCGTGCGGGAGCGTGAGGCGCAACTCAAGCGGGGTCGTGCGCGGTTATCAAGTTCTCGGCATCTCGAACTGTGGGGCGGACGGTCCGGCACGGGACGGATGACCTACCGGTGGCGCGTAGCCAAGGGGCTTCTCAAGGACATCTTCGATGGGCTGGCGCGGAGCGAGGGCGATGCTGGGAACCCGTGAGCGGACCCTCCTTCTTGATAGCCTGCGCCCCCCACCCGGCTATCGGCTGCGGCGCGCGGTAGGGACTAGCTTCACGCTGGACCTAATGGCACTTCTGACAGCGCCACTTGCCTTTACATTCTTCGATGCCCACGACCAAGATGGCGCGCCCGTGGCCGACCCTGTGGCTTTGCTCGAGGCGCTCCGGCGGCATGCCGAGAAGATCACGCTCTTTTGTCAGGCTGGTGCGATCGGTGTGCCGGGGCCGGACCAGCCACTCTTGGCTTACCTGGAGGGCTCGGTCATTGAAGTTCAACCGCGCCAGGAGGGAGGGATCTTCCATCCGAAGCTTTGGGTGCTCAACTTTCAGGCTGAGGAGCGGCCAGCTATCTACCGTGTATTGTGCCTATCCCGCAACCTGACTTTCGCCCGGACATGGGATACTTGCCTTCGCCTACAGGGGCGACTTGTAACACGCCAGCGCGGATTCGGGAGGAACAAGCCGTTCGCGGATCTGCTTTTGGCGCTCCCAAAGCTGGCAACACGATCGGTTACGGCAGAGTCTCGGGAGGACCTCAAGCGAATGGCCTACGAGATTCGGAGGGTGAAATTCCAGACGCCCGGATCCTTCCAGGATTTCCGTGTCCACAATTTCGGCCTGGGGCGTAGGCGTGGATGGCCTTTTCCAAAAGGTGGGCGGGGCCTTGTGGTTTCGCCTTTTATCAGCGGCTCCACTGTTCGAAATCTCGTTCATGATCACGGACTCGATGTTCTTATTTCCCGTCCGGAGGCATTCGAGGATGTAGCCCGTGGGACGGGACGAGAGGTTCTGCCTACGGAGTGCTACGTCCTCTCCTCCGCTGCGGATCTCAACTCCCGAGACGGGGAGGAAGAAAAACCACAAGACGGATCGCCACCTCTTGAAAACGAGGTCGAACTATCGGGCCTCCACGCTAAGTTGTTCCTGTTCGAGAACGGCCGGGAGTCTCATCTGTTCGCAGGTTCGGCGAACGCTACTGACGCCGCCTTTCGCTCCAACATGGAGGTGCTGGTTGAACTGGTTGGAAGGACGAAGGATTGCGGCATCGCTTCGTTCCTCGGTCCGGAAGACGACCCGAGGCTCGAAACCATCCGATCGCTACTACAAAGCTATCGCCTACCAGATTGTTTGGGACCGGAGCCACCCGAGAGCAAATCGAAAGAGAGGGTCGACCGGTTGGCGCGGATCCTCGCGGCTGTACCGCTCACCGCGAAAGTCTGCGAGATAGATGAGGGGCACCGGTGGGATATGAGATTGTCTGGAGTCTTTACGGGGTTCCCCGCCGGAGTAGAGGTCAAGGTGTGGCCCGCGACACTCTCTGCGGAGGCGGCCCAGCGGATTGCGGATCCGGCCGGGCAGCGAGACGAGACAGATGGTTGGACCAACGATCCGATGGACCCGGTGGCCATCTTCAAAGGGCTCTCCTTCGAGGCGCTGACCACCTTCTTCGCCTTCGAGGTTTCGCTGCGGGAAGAATCGCACAAAGTTCGACGTCGCTTCGTAGCCACCGCTGAGTTGATAGGGGCACCTGAAAACCGGAGGGAGCGCTTGCTGCGATCACTCTTGAAAGATCGCCGTCGCGTGATCCAGCTCTTATTCCTCATCCTCATGGGTGAAGGCGCTGACGTGTCAGTGTTTGTGCGGGCCGCTAAGGATGGTGAAGACGCTTTCCGGGGATCCTTCGGAGGTTGGGACCGGGAGGCCCTGCTTGAGGCTCTTCTCCGGTGCCTGAGTCACAAGCCGACGCGAATCGACGAGGCCGCTGCGTTGATTGCCGACTTGACAAGGACGCCGGAAGGAGAGGACCTTCTCCCTGAGGGTCTGAACGAGATATGGGAACCAGTTTGGGCGGCCCGTCAGGAACTGGAGTGATCACCCCAAGAGTGGGCGAGCGCCCCGACACCAATGCCGTGCTCAACGGTTTGAAGGGGTTCCAGCGAGACACTGTCGAGTACGCATTCGAGCGGCTCTACCAGGCGCCGGACTCTACGCGCCGCTTCCTGGTTGCCGACGAGGTGGGTCTGGGGAAGACGCTCGTGGCTCGGGGGGTAATCGCCAAAGCTCTCGATCACCTTTGGGACGGACCCAGAAGGGTTGAGCAGATCGACATCGTTTACATTTGCTCCAACGCGCAGATTGCCAGACAAAACGTTCGTCGGCTTCAGATCGGTCGCGGCAAGTTTGTCCGGGCCGCCCGGTTGGGGCTGTTGCCGCAGGAGATCCATGGGTTAAGGGAGAACAGAGTCAACTACCTCGCGCTAACACCCGGAACCTCCTTCAACCTGAGGAGCAGTATGGGTACGAAGGAAGAGCGGGTCCTCCTGTATCACCTCTTGCAACGCGTATGGCCGGACTCACGCAAGGGTCCTATGAACCTTCTTCAAGGGACGGTGAAGAGGACAGATAACTTCCGCTGGCATCTGAAAGAGTTCAGGCGTTGGAAGAGCGTCGACAACGATCTCGCGAGAGTCTTCGAGCGGCGACTCATTGAGGAGGGAGAGGGTCTCCGAGGACAGTACGAGGATCTCTGCAAACGATTCTGGCGCAGCCGAAAGCGGGTCCCGTGGCATGACCGGCGAAGGCAGATATCCTTCATCGGCCGGCTTCGCACGATGTTGGCCGAGGTCTGTGTCACAGCACTTGAGCCCGACCTCGTGATCCTGGACGAATTTCAGCGTTTCAAGCAGTTGCTCGACGGAGGGGATACCACGGCGCTCTTGGCGAAACGGCTCTTCACCTATTCGGACGAGACGACCGACGTTCGTCTCCTGCTCCTCTCGGCGACCCCCTACAAAATGTACACGTTGCATCACGAAAGCGCCGAGGACGACCATTACGCGGATTTCCTGCGGACCGTAGAATTCCTTGACCCGGATCTCAAGAAGAGTGGCACCCTCCGTGGCCTCCTGGATGACTACCGGCAGGCCATGTATCGGATCAAGTCAGGTACAGAGGAACTGCAGCGGATCAAGGAAGAGATCGAAACCCAGCTCCGCCGCATCATGTCGCGTACAGAGCGGCTTCGAGTCTCCGGGGACGCCCAAGGCATGTTGCGCGAAGTTCCGAATTCGGGGCTGCAACTCACCCCGGACGATGTAAGGGACTTCTTGGCTCTTCAAGAGATCGGCTACGCAGTGGGACAGCCACGGGTCCTCGAATACTGGAAATCGGCACCATACCTTCTGAGTTTCATGGACAACTACAAGTTGAAGTCGGAGGTTCTAGCGAGGCTTGACAAGCCAGTGGATGGCGGACTGACCAACCTCTTGTCCGAAAGCGGACGGGTGTTCCTTTCGTGGGAGGACGTTGAAGCGTACGCTCGACTGGACCCTGCCAACGCTCGTCTGCGGAGCTTGCTCATTTGGCTGGAGCGCGGCGAGGGATGGAAGCTGCTCTGGCTACCTGCCTCGCTTCCCTATTACCGGGAGTCCGGCGCCTGGAAGGCGGCCCGCGAGCAGCAACTCTCCAAGCGTTTGATCTTCTCAACCTGGGGCGTGGTTCCCAAAGCCATAGCGAGCATGGTGAGCTACGATGTAGAACGTCGGATCTTCCGGCGCTTCGACAATTCGGTCCTAAACAGTCCGGAGGAGCGAAAGAAGCGCCGCCCCCTGCTTCGCTTCGCCTATGCGAACGAGCGCCTCACCGGAATGCCGGTCCTAGGCATCCTGTACCCCAGTCCCAGCCTCGTCTCACTGGGTGATCCTGTCCCTGTGCCGCAGGACGGGGCTACGTTGGAAGACGCCATTGCCCGTGCCCGGGCGCGGCTCGAACCGCCTCTCGGCAGGATTACGGCGCCGTACCTCGACAAACTACGCCAGGACGAGAGTTGGTACTGGGCGGCGCCGATCCTGCTTGATCTCGAGAGACACGGCGAGTCGACCAGGGAGTGGTTCGCCCGCAGGGATCTTGCACACCGGTGGAGCGGCGCGAAGAAGGAGGACGACGATGAGGGTTCCCGGTGGGTGGAACATGTCAGAGAAGCAAGAAGGTTCGTAGACACGGCTTATAGCGGACAGACGGAACTCGGTCGACCGCCCGCGGACCTCTTGGATGTGCTAGCGACGCGATCCGTGGCTGGCCCTGCGACGACCGCGCTCAGGGCCCTCATACGTGCCTCGGGACCGGAAGCGTCGGTAACCTGCGCGGCCCGGGACGCGGCCGCCTGGATCGCCTGGAGCTTCCGGGCACTATTCAACCTCCCGGAAGCGACTGCGCTCATCCGAGGAGAGCGGCCCGGGGACGAGACACCCTACTGGCGGCAGGTGGTGGATTACTGTGCGGCAGGCAACCTCCAGGCTGTGCTGGACGAGTGGGTTCACACGCTACGGGATCTCGAAGGACTCTTCGCAGCTACGGAAGGGGAAGCCTGGGAAAGGCTGGCCTTGGTAATGTCAGGAGCGATCTCGCTTCGCACGGGCGCTCCCCGTGTGGACGAAATCCAATCTGGCGATGGTTCCGCGCGGATTGAGAGCCGCCGTCTACGCAACCACTTTGCCATGCGCTTCGGTGCACAGGAGGGAGACGATGGCAAGGCGGGGGCTCGAGAAGGACAGGTGCGTCAGGCATTCAACTCACCCTTCTGGCCTTTTATTCTCGCTTCCACTTCGGTTGGCCAAGAGGGTCTGGATTTCCATGCCTACTGCCATTCCGTCATGCATTGGAACCTGCCATCGAATCCGGTCGATCTCGAGCAACGTGAAGGCCGTGTTGATCGCTACAAGGGTCATGCAGTGCGAAAGAACATCGCCGCCAAGTACGGGGGCGACATCCTCTGCGGCAAGTCGGAGGACGTGTGGTCGGCCCTTTTCGAAGCGGCGCGGGAGCAATCATCCAGCGGACGCGGTCTCGTTCCGTACTGGCTCTTCCCACTTTCCGATGGCGCACATATAGAGCGGCATGTCCCGGCCCTGCCCTTGAGCCGAGACGCTTCTCAACTCAAGGCGCTCCAGCGGTCCCTTGCTGTCTACCGAATGGTCTTCGGGCAGCCGAGGCAGGACGATCTGACCACGTTTCTGCTTGAGCAGTGCGACCCTGGGACCTTGAGGGACATAGAACCCTTGTTGCGCATCGATCTGTGGCCCCGGCCATTGGAACACATGTAGGGCTGCGCCTTTGACCCCGGGACGCTATGAGAGTCCGCTTGGAAGATGTTCCTTGTTAGGGAATTCGGACCCGCGCCAGCGTAGCGAAAGATCTGAAGGAAGAGGAAAGTGGTTGGGTTGGTCGGCTAGCGCCAACCAACCCAACTTAGTTTGAGTATTTAGCCTCGGGCGGTTGCGAGCCAACTGTCGACTTTGTCGCGGTTGGCCGCTATCCACGCCGCGGCGTCAGCCTTGATGTCGTCCTCGGTGTAGTCCCCGGAGGCCATCTTGGAGTTTTGAGCCGCGATGTCGCTTAGGGGGATTGCCACCACCTCGAGGAGACGGTGTATGTCGGGATTGTCATCCAGGAAGTCGGTGTTGGCCACCGCTCGGATGTCGTTCACGGTGGACTGCAGCCATACGGCGTTGTCGCCCGCCACCAGGACGGTGTTCGTCCAGTTGGGCGTCCATGCGTAGAACAGTGCCGATTCACCGGCCGCTACTCTCTCCACCACTCCTTGGGCCAACTCGTTGTAGACACCGGAGATCTGTTCGACTCCTGAGCCCCAACTCTCGTCGGCGATCTGGTCGTTGATGGCGGTTTCGCATCCCCATCCGACGTTGCAGCCGAACAGGTCAGCTTTGCCGTCACCGTCGTGGTCGAAGGCGCCAGCGTTGGCTGCCACCCCGTCCATGGAGGTGATTCCCAGGCCGTCGGCCGTGGCCTTGTCGATCATCAGGCCGTCGGTGGCCCCATCATCCACCTGCCAGCCGACAGGTTCGATGGGGAGATCAACCGCTTGGCCGGTGACGTTCTCTCCTTCCAGGTAGATGTCGTGGAGGGGGAACCAGCCGTTTGCCCACAGGTCGTACTGGCGGGCGGCCAGAGCCGGATAGAACGAATAGGGGCTGAGGGTGGCTGCGGCAGGGTCGGTGACCTCGTGCCCCAACTCCTCGATCAGCGCCGCGTATATGGCGGCCTGCATGTAGCCAGAGTCCCA
>Ga0209022_1003172_pt1 | contig 12104 bp, 7 predicted proteins | sample PinacodermPK_FD_187300 | JGI IMG/M metagenome (GOLD analysis project Ga0209022, IMG submission 187300) | Host-associated microbial community of the marine sponge Aplysina aerophoba from Gulf of Piran - sponge pinacoderm, lysed by proteinase... | ecosystem: Host-associated > Porifera > Sponge >...
CCCGGCCACCCTCGACATCGAACGGGAGGTGGTGCGCCGTCGCCAGCAACAGGTGCCGCCCGGCAGGCGCCAGCGACGGGTCGAGAGCCGTCGGCAGAGCCGCTTCGATCCACGGACGCTCCGGCAAGCGGCCGTACTTCGCCGCGTCGGCCGCGCGCTCGATGTCGTCGGGATCCCGGGCCAACACGATCCGTCCGGTGAGGGCGGGCCGTTCGAGGCCCTCGAACGGCGGCAGGTCGTCGAGGGATAGCGCCAGCCGTGCGGCGGCGCCGCGGTACTTCACCTTGAGCAAGCGGCGGACGAAGCGGGGCTCGAGTTGTGGCGCTCCGACCAGGTCGAGGAAGGTGGCGGCGGGGGTCGCGGTCGAAATGACGGCGCCGGCCTCGATCCGTTCACCGTCCGCCAGTTGCACACCCGCGACGCGGCGCTCATCGACGACGATGCGCGAGACGACGGCGCCGGTCCGGAACACGGCGCCTGAAGCAGTGGCCGAGGCCGCAAGCGCTTCCGCCAGCCCGCCCGCGCCGCCCCGGGCACGCACCACGGACGCCAGACGGTCGGATCCACCGAGCGCGCAGTGGTAGAGCAGCGGCCAGCCGGTGCCGTTCGCCCGCGGGCCCAGACCGGTTGCAGGGAGCGCCAGACCGCATAGCGCCGCACGCAGCGCCGGGGTCTCGAACCACTCGCGCAGCAGTTCGTCCAGCGGCGCGGACACGAAGCGCAGCGGTCCCGGTGCGATCAGCAGGCGTCCCATGTCGGCAAGTTGCGGCGGCCGCCCGAGCAGCGGTTCGAACGACGCCGCCTGCTCCGCGAGTTCCGCGACGAATCGCGGCCAGGCGGCAGCGTCTCGGGAACAGGCCGCGACGAGCCCCTCGGCGGTCCGCTCGGCCTCGGGCCAGATCACGACGGCGCCCCCATCCTCAGCCGCCGGGACCACAGCCTCTGCCGCCGGGACCGCAGCCACGGCCGGCGCCTCGATCAGTTCCAGGCCGAAGCGTTGCAGTTCGAGTTCGTCGATCAGAGAACGGCGGAACATCCCCAGGTCGTTGGCGCCTACGTCCACCCGGTGCCCGGGAATCAGCTCCCGGGTCGAGGCCAAACCCCCGAGTTCGCTCCGCGCCTCGAGCAGCACGACTTCCCGCCCGGAGCGAGCGAGCAAGGCGGCGGCAACCAGGCCGTTGTGGCCCCCGCCGACGATCGCGACGCGGTCGCTCACCCCGCCTCCGCCCCGCGACGCTTCAGGTCGTCGAGGATCCTGAGCGCCGCCAGTCGTCCCGGTCCGCCCGAGATGCCGCCACCGAACTGCGTCGACGAACCGCAGAGGTAGTACCCCGGCAATGGCGTACGGAAGGCCGCGGCGGCCGGGTCCGGACGCAACAGGAAGAGCTGCGACAACCGCAACTCGCCGTGGAAGATGTTGCCGCCCGGGATGCCCGCAATCGACTCGATGTCCGGCGGCACCCGTACCTGCCGGTGCAGCACCTGGTCTTCGATCCCGGGGGCGTACTCGGCCAGGGTACGCACAACGGCGTCGCCGAACGCGTCGCGCTGCTCGTCCCAGGTGGTCCCGGCCAGCTCGTAGGGCGCGTACTGCACGAAGCACGAGACGACGCACTTCCCCGGCGGCGCCATGTCCGGGTCGAGCACGGACGGGAGGATCATGTCGATGAACGGACGCTTCGAGAAGGCCCCGTACTTCGCGTCGTCGTAGGCCCGATCGACGTAGTCGAGACCCGGAGCGATCGTGATCCCGCCGGCGAGATGCGGTCCGGGTTCCGGCATGCACTCGAAACGAGGCAGCCCGTCGAGCGCCAGGTTGACCTTGCCGGCGCAGCCGCTGCTCTGCCACCGGGCCGCCCGGTCGACGAGTGCTTCCCCCGCGCCGCCGGGGACGTCGTCGGCATCGAGGAGATGACCGAGACTGACCTGGGGCGCCGCAGACGAGACGACAATGTCGGCGGTCAGTTCGTCGCCATTCGCAAGCACGACGCCACGGGCGCGGCCGTCGCGAGTCAGCACACGGGCGACCGGGCAGTCCGTGCGGATCTCGGCGCCGCAGCCACGCGCCGCCGACGCGATGGCCGCGGCCACGCCGCCGGTGCCGCCCTTCTGGAAGCCCCACTCCCGGTACACGCCGTCGACCTCGCCCATGTAGTGGTGCAGCAGCACGTAGGCCGAGCCCGGCGTGCGCGGCGACAGGTTGGACCCGATGATGCTGGAGGACGAGAGCGCCGCCTTGAGCACGTCGCACTCGAACCACTGGCCGAGGAAGTCCGCCGAGCTCATCGTCAGCATCTGCAGGAAGGAGCGCATCCGCTCCTTCGGCAGGTCGAGGAAGTAGCGAGCGATGTCGGCCACTTCCGCCGACACCTCAGAGCCAGCCTGGTCCGGCTCCTCCCCGATGTGGCCCGCAACGGCCGCCGCCAGCTCGTCTGGCGCCGCTCGCTGCAGCTTGAACATCAGGTGCCCCATGCGCCGCATCTCGAGCTTGTACTCCGACAGCGCCTCGGCGTCGCGCCGCGAGTGGCGTGCGATGTGGTGATACGTCCGCTGGGGGTCCGACTCCCGGAACAGGCAGTCGCCGTTCGGCAGCGGGTTGAGCGTGCTCGCCGTCGGCACCAGGAACAGTCCGTGCTTCACCAGGTCCAGTTCGTGGATAACCTCCGGGCGCAGCAGCGACACGAGGTACGAGAACACGCTGTATCGGAAGCCCGGGAACGCCTCCTCGCTCAGCGTGGCGCCGCCGATGACGGGCCCACGCTCCAGCACGACGACGTCCAGGCCGGCCCGGGCCAGGTAGGCCGCGGACACCAGGCCGTTGTGGCCGGCGCCGACGACGATCGCATCGAAGCGGCCGCTGCCGCGTTCCGGGGCTCCGCTTGCCGTCCCGGCGGCTCCCGCCGCGCCCGCGGTCACTCGTGGCCGCCCGCTGCCGAACCCACGGCGGTCTTGCGCGCCGGGTTGAAAAACGGCCGCTTCACCACCCGCGCACCGGCCCGGCGGCGCCCGTAGCCGACCGCGACCTCGAGCTCCAGGGCGGTCCCGAGCGCGGCCACATCGGCCTGCACCGTCGCCAGGCCGATGTACTTCTTGAGCAGCGGCGAGAAGAACCGCGTCGTGCATTGACCGACCTGCTCGCCGCCAGGCGCGAACACCGGCGTCGGTTCCCGCGACGCCGGTTCGCCGACAACCTGCGGCCGCAGGTCGATCTCTTCCCACAGCCGCTCCAGTTCGAACCAGTCGACTTCGAGTCCGACCATCGCCCAGGCCGGTCCCCGCTCGCGCTCGCGTTCCAGCGCGCGGCGACCTATGAAGCCGGCCTCCTTGGCGAGCTTCACCGTGAAGCCCAGTCCGGCCTCGGCCGGAGTGACCTTGAGCACCTCGATCTCGGCGTGGGCCGCCGAGACGTAGTCGACGTCGATCAGCACCAGGCCGGCCTCGACCCGCACCATGTCCAGCGCGAGAAGACCGGCCGGCCGCAGGCCGTGATCGGCTCCGGCGGCGGTGAGCGCATCCCACAGGGCCTCCGCGTCCTCGGACGCGACCCAGAACTCGTAGCCCAGGTCGCCGGTATAGCCGGTACGCGTCACCGTGACCGGAACGCCCCGGTCCTCGCCGGCCGCGTCGCCAAGCTCACCGCCGGCCAGATCGAAGTAGCGCATCCCGGCGAAGTCGACGCCCTGAATCGCCGCCTCGACGATCGCCCGCGCCCGCGGCCCCTGAAGCGCGAGCACACCCTGGTCGGTGGAGACGTCCCGCACAAGGGCGTCCATGCCGAGGCCGCAGTCCTCGAACCAGCGCAGGCACGGTTCCGCGGCACTGACCAGGAACCGTTCGCGCTCCAGGCGCTGCACGTTGCCGTCCTGCAGCAGATGACCGTCCTCGTTGCACCACGACGTGTACATGACCCGGCCGACCCGGCACTTCGTGAAGTCCCGCGTCATCACCCGGTCGAGCAGCCGTTCCGCATCCACCCCCGTGATCTCGTACTTGAACAGCGGCGACACGTCGATCAGCGCGGCCGTGTTGCGCACCGCCCAGTACTCGTAGTCCGGCTGCGGCTCGTAGTTCAGGGCGCAGGTGTAGCCCGACCAGTCCCGCCAGGCGTCGCTTTCGCACAGCGCCTCGGTGCGGCGATGAAACGGTGTCCGGAGCGGCTCCAGCAACCGCATGCCGTTGCGGCGGAACGGACGCTCGCCGCCGCCGTAGCCGCTCTCGGGCAGCCAGAGGTAGCCCTGCGTATCCGGATTGCGGCCGACCAGCCCCTCCGCTTCCAGCACACCGAGCAACCGGTGCGCCGTCGAGGGATGGAGTCCGTGCGCCGCGGCCAGGTCCGTCAGCCGGTGCTCCGGCTGTTCAGGGGTAAACGACCGATAGAGCGACAGCGCCCGCTGAATGGCCTGTGTTCCCTGCGGAGCCCTGCGCGCCATGAGCGGATGATCTCACATCGTGGGACGCGAACCGACCCCGACAACAGGTGTAACCACCGCGCCCTCAGGCGGCCTGGCCGGCTACCGGTCTACCGGCCCCAGCGGTGGTGCAGACGCGCGTAGTAGTAGCCGCCGCCCAGGCCCCAGGGCGTGAACTGGCTGTACGGCAGGCCGAACCGCGCGGCGAACAGGTCCATCCGATCCGAGAACGTGTCGAACACGTTCTGGCCGCCGACGGAGAGCGTCGTGTCGCGCACCAGCGGGACGCTGACCTCCAGATCGAAGATGAAGCGGCCATCGAGAACCGGCGCGTCGGCGCGCCTCACCGAGCGGGCGTCCAGGTGGTCGACCCACGATCCGAAGTAGTGGAGGCGTCCGAGCAGGTCGACCCGCCGAGTTCCCAGGTTGACGCCCTGGTTGACGGCAATGTTCCACCGCGTCTCCGGCACGCCGCGCTCCAGCGCTAGCACGTCGCCGGGACCGAGCAGGTCGGAGTCCTGCGTGATCTCCGTCTCCGTGTGGTTCAGCGCCAGGCTGAACACCGTGTTGCCGCCAAGGGCCGGCGGCGTCCAGGTCGAGACGATGTCGATCCCCTGGGTCCGCGACGAGAAGTCGTTGATGAAGAAGCGGAACGACGACAACGTGCGCGCCGAGGTAATCCCCTCCGACAGGAGCAGAGCCCGCTCCTCCTCGGCCAGCGTGAAGAACTGCGACAGGGCGAGCCTCCGGTCGACATCGATGTGGTACGTGTCCGCCGTCAACGTGAACGGCCCGGTGTCGACGACGAGCCCCGCCGTCACGTTGGTCGAGGTTTCGGGCTCGAGAGCCTGGCCGCCCCGGAACTGCGCGGCCCGGAAGGTCGACGGCACCGTGGCGCTGTCGACCAGGTCGAGCGTCTCCGGGTTGATCGTCGACTGCACGTTGAACACGTTCTGCTGACCGGGCGTGGGGGCCCGGAAGCCGGTGCTGACGCCGCCGCGCACGGAGACGGTGTCGGTCAGGGCGTAGCGGGCCGAGAGCTTTCCGTTCGTCGTGTCGCCGAACACGTCGAAGTGTTCAAACCGCAGAGCACCGCCCAGCGTCCAGCGGCCGTCCGGGGCCCGCAGTTCCAGGTCGCCGTACACCGCCGTGTTGGCTCGATTCCAGGTCCCGGCCGTGTAGTCGGGAAACCCGGGGAAACCGTTGGAGCCCGAAACGAACCCCTGCGCGGCGTAGGGTCCGACCTGCCACGACGGCAACTCCCCGGAGCGAATCGTGAAGCGCTCGTCACGCCACTCCGCGCCCCCGGCCAGGTGAACGAGCTCGGAGACGGCGTAGGAGACGTCGAAGTTCAGGTTGAGTTCGGCCTGCCGGTAGATTCCCGGATCGAAGTCGCGCGGACTCTCCGGACCCAGCGAGGCGTTCACCGTGTTGAACAGGAGGAAGTCCGCTTCGTGCGAGCCGTAGCTGGCGCTGGCGTCCCAGGTGAAACCGCTCTTCGTCGTCCGGCGCACTCCGGCCACGGCCGAGGTGTCGGTCATCACGCCGCTGAAGTACGGCGTGAATCCGCCTGGAGCGATCTCCTGGAAGGAGAAGCAGTTCGGGTCGGCGAACACCTGCGCCAGCGCCTGCTGATCGGGCCGGTCGTCGGTGATCGTCACGGTGGGGCATCCCGCCGAGCCGTCGCGCACGCCGTCCTGTGCGTCGAGCACGTCGCCGATCAGCAGCGTGCGACCGCCGTCGAGGCTGAAGATGTTGGCGCGGGTGTTGGGATTGCGGTAGTAGAAGCCCTGCGTCGCCGTCTTCTCGGCGTAGTTCGCGTGCCCGTAGATCTGCGCGCCGTTCGCGAGCAGTTTGCCGAAGTTGCCGAACAGCTTCAGGTCGTCCTCGTACTCCGAGTCGCCCCAGACCTGCGCCGGGTCGAGGACGTGCGTGTTGCCCGCGGCAATCAGCGCCGCCGCGTCGGCGCGCTGAACGCTGCGGCTGGTCGGGTCGGCGTTGCCGTACTCCATGCTGAGATGAGCGAATCCGTTCTCCCCCAGCGGCAAGCCGACGTCGCCGGCGATCGTGTACGCCTGGCCGTCGCCCGCGCCGTAAACGCCGCTCTTCACTTCCAGGCTGCCGCCCGACGGGTCGTCCTTGAGCAGGAAGTTCATCACGCCGGCGATCGCGTCCGAGCCGTACTGCGCCGAGGCGCCGTCGCGCAGCACCTCGACCTGGCGCAGCGCGGTCGCCGGGATGGTCGAGATGTCCGGCCCCTGGGTGCCGTCCGTCACGCCGCCGAACCAGACGAGGATCGCCGAGCGGTGCCGGCGCTTGCCGTTCACGAGAACCAGCGTGTGGTCGTGGGCCAGATTGCGCAGACTGGCAGGCCGCACGAGCGACGCGGCGCCGCTGATCGGATGGGTGGCCACGTTGAACGAGGGCACCAGGTTCCGCAACAGGTAGTCGAGCGAGCTCGCGCCCTGGCTGACGACATCCTCGACCGGAATGGCGTCGATCGGTACGGAGGACTCGGTCACGGACCGCGGGCGTGCGCGGCTGCCAACGACGACCAACTCCTCCTCGAACTCCGCGACCACCTCCCCTTCCGTGTCAGCCGCTTCCGCAGCAACACCGTCGGCGGAAACGACGCCTTCGGTGCCGGCTTCCTGGGCCGGAGCGACCCCGGGCACCGAAAGCGCGACGAGCAACGGAATGAGCAGGCGCGGCACGGCCCGGGATGATGGCACATCAACGGCGCTAGGATCGGTTCATGATCCCGCGCAAAGCTCCGCGGCCCCTGGACGGCCGCCTGTACACCGATCCAGCGGTCTTCGACGAGGAGATGGAGCGCATCTTCTCGCGCACGTGGGTGTGCGGAGGGCGGCTCGAGGAACTCGACGAGCCGGGCAGCTTCGTGACCCGCGAGATCGGCGGCGAGTCGGTGATCGCGGTGCGGACCGCGGCGGACGACGGCGGCGGCGAGTCGAACGGCAACGGTGCCGCGGTGGACACCGCAGCCAGCGGGCTGGCCGCCTTCTACAACGTCTGTCGCCACCGCGGATCCCGGGTCGTCGACGAGTGCGCCGGCCGGACGAAGGTCTTCCAGTGCCCGTACCACGCCTGGACCTACGGGCTCGACGGACGGCTCGTCGGCGCGCCGCACATGGGCCAGGACTTCGACGCGAAGAGCGCGGGCCTCGTGCCAGTGCGGATCGGCGCGCTGAACGGCTTCTTCTACCTCTCGCTGGCGGACGACGGACCGCCGCTTGCCGAGGTCGCCGCCGACCTGCCCGACCTGTCCCGGTTCACACCCGACCGGCTCGTCCGCGGCGACCGCCACGAGTACGAGGCGCAGGCGAACTGGAAGATCCTGTGCGAGAACTACAACGAGTGCTACCACTGCGCCGTCGTCCATCCGGAGTTGAACCGGGTCTCCGACTACCGCAACGGCGGCAACCTGGAGACCGGACGCTTCTTCGTCGGCGGCCCGATGACGCTCAACGACGGCTGCAACTCGATGACCACCACCGGTCGCAGCAACCGGCCCGACCTGCCCGCGATCGACGTCGCCGACCGGACCTCGGTGCAGTACTTCCACATGTACCCCAATCTGCTGATCAGCCTGCATCGGGACTACGTAGTGACGCACACCCTCTGGCCGATCGAGGCAGGCCGTACGCGGATCGTCTGCGAGTGGCTGTTCGATCCCGACACGGCAGCCGCCCCCGACTTCGACCCCAGCGACGCCGTGGACTTCTGGCACCTCGTCAACAGCCAGGACTGGGACATTTGCGCCCGGACCCAACTGGGCGTCGCGTCGCGCGGCTACCGCCCCACCGCCTTCGAAGAAAGCGAAGCCTGCATCCAGGTCTTCGACGGCTGGTACCTGGACCAGATGGGACTGTGAGCCCGCGACCTCGGCCGCTGCGCATTCCGCCAGGCGAGCATCGAGGCTGAAGATCGCTCATGTGGTTCCGTGAACACGCGCTGATCCTCGTCCTGTTCGCCCTCTACACGGGCGTCCTGGTCCACCATGCCCTGATCGGCCAGCGCCGGACGCGAGACCTCGCCGACTTCCTGGTCGGCGGCCGCTCGCTCGGCGGCATCATCCTCGGCGTCTCCTTCTTCGCCACCTACGCCAGCACGAACAGCTTCCTCGGCTTCGCCGGCAGGGCCTACGCCTCGGGCATCGCCTGGCTGCTGATCATCCCGACCGCGGTCATCCTGTCCTTCGTCGCCTGGGCGTGGCTGGCGCCCCGGCTGCGCGGCGTGACCGAGACGCTCGGCTCGGTGACCATCCCGGACTACATCGGCTTCCGCTTCAACAGCCGGCCAGCCCGCTTCGTCGCCGCCCTGATCGTCATCTTCTCGAGCTTCCTGTACATGACTGCGGTGTTCAAGGGCATCGGCTCGCTGCTGGTCGAGCTCCTCGACCTGAGCTACGGCCTGTCGCTCTTCGTCGTCGTCCTGATCGTCTGCCTCTACACGATGATCGGCGGCTTCCACTCCGTCGCGCGGACCGACTTCCTCCAGGGCATCCTGATGACGATGGCCGCGGTTCTCATGTTCTTCCTCATTACGCGCGCCGCAGGCGGCATCGGCCGGCTCGCCGACCTGGCGCAGATCGGCGACGGCTCGCTTGCCCGCTGGGACACGGCACAGCCCTTGGGGATACTGATCGGCGTCGTCTTCGCATCGACCGTCAAGCTCGTCGTCGAACCGCGCCAGCTCTCCCGCTTCTACGCCCTGGAGACCGAGAGCGCTGCGAAGAGCGGCCTGGTCGTCTCGACCCTGAGCTTCCTCATCGTCTTCAGCCTGCTGGCGCCGCTCGGGCTCTATGCCCACTTCGTCATAGGCCAGGGCGTCGCCGACACGGACCAGGTCATCCCGATGATGCTGAGCGATCCCGCCATCTTCCCGCCGGTCGTCCAGGCTCTCCTGTTCCTCGCCCTGGTCTCCGCCGCCATGTCCTCCCTCGACAGCGTCCTCCTGGTCATGGCCTCGACAGCGCAGCGCGACCTCCTCGGCCTGCTCGTCCCCGCCGACGACCGCCATGCCGTCCGCAACACGCGCGTCTGCGTCGTCCTGTTCGCAGCCATCACCGCGATTCTCGCGATCGACCCGCCGGGCGGCATCGTCGAACTGACGTCCTTCTCCGGGGCGCTGTACGCGGCCTGCTTCCTGCCCTCCCTGGCCCTGGGCCTGACCTGGCGCCGCGGCAACGGCGCGGCGGCTCTATGGTCCTTCGCTGCCGGCGGCGGAACCCTGGGACTGTGGATGCTGCTCGACATCCAGGGCATGCACGCGGTGTTCCCGGCGATGGCGATCTCGTTCGCGGCCTACTGCGTCGCCGCCCTGGCGGCGCCGGAGGCGAAGGCGGCGAAGGGGTTGTTCGGGTAGGCGACTCGGCTTCCGCCGCCTTGCGAGTCACATGAAGGAACCGAAGAGGACCCGGAACCATCTCGGGCAGCCGGTCGGCCTCCCGCTCGACGGCTGGACCGACCCGCCGATGCCTTCCCGTCGCCCCTTGGAAGGCCGCTACTGTCGCGTTGAGCCCCTCGACCCTGCGCGCCACGCCGAAGACCTGTACGGAGCGGCCGCGGCCGATGTCGAAGGCCGCATTTGGACGTACCTCAGCTACGGTCCGTTCGCCTCACGCGCCGACCTCCGTTCATGGGCCGAAGGCTCAGCAGCAAGCGAAGACCCACTCTTCTTCGCCGTCGTGGACGAAGCGGACGGACGAGCGGCGGGCATTGCGGCGTATCTGCGAATCGCCCCCGCCGTGGGCTCGATCGAAGTCGGCAGCATCTGCTATCCGCCCCGTCTGCAGCGAACCACGGCCGCCACGGAGGCGATGTATCTGATGATGCGAAACGCCTTCGAACTCGGATATCGACGCTACGAATGGAAGTGCGACCGCCTGAACGCCGCCTCCATCGCCGCCGCCGAGCGCCTCGGCTTCACCTTCGAAGGCGTCTTCCGACAAGCCACGCTCTTCCGTGGACGGAACCGTGACACCGCATGGTTCGCGATCATCGACCGCGACTGGGAGAAACTGCGCTCCCCCTACGAGCGCTGGCTAGCGCCGGGCAACTTCGACGCTGCGGGAACGCAGCGGGAGTCGCTCTCCGCCCTCACCGCACCCTTCGTCCGCCGGCGCTTCGCGTCCTGGTGACTCTGGCAGGTAGCGAAGGTCAGTCTGCGGTAGCCGGGGCCCCGAACTTCCGTTCGACGGCCGTCCAGAGCCCTTCGATGTCCAATTCGACACCGGACACGGCCGGGGACTTCCAGGCTCCACCGTGCTGCGTGTGAACGACGAAGTGCTCGCCGTCGTTCACGTAGAACTCGATGGTTCGCGCCGCGGGATCGACGAGCCAGTACTCGACAACGCCCGCCTCGGCATAGCGGTTCAGCTTGAGCAGCCGGTCCATGCGCGCAGTGCTGGGCGACAGCACTTCGACCACGAGGTCCGGAGCGCCTTCGATCCAGGTCTGCAAAATCTCCTGCCGCTCCGGCGAGACGTAGAGGACGTCAGGCTGCGCCACGGTGTGATCGGCTAGATGGACGTCCATCGGGGCGACCAGGGCTTCGCCCCCTCGTTCCCCGGCGACGACGTGCAGAAGCTGCCACAGTTGAGTGACCAGGAACTGGTGGATGCGAACCGGACTCGGACTCAAGTAGAACCTGCCATAGATGAGTTCGCAGCGGGGTTCGTCGGGAAGTGCAGCGTAGTCGGCCCGGCGATATGGGCCCAGCTCGCTGGGCACAGTCGGCGGCGGCTGTTCGAGCAGGGTCACGGACATGCGAAGGAGTATACGGAGCGGCAGGTTGGCGTGACCAAGCAGCCGGATACCTGCCAAGACCCGGTTGGTGCGATGCGCGCCAACCGTTAACCAGTCCGTTCGACCGTCAGCGGGCGCACGGATGCCGGCCAGAAGGCCGGCGCACCCAGTGGTGCGCGGCCCCACAACCAAGTCCGTCCGCCGTCTACCGACGCCGGTTCTTCTTCGCCTGCTGGACCGACTTGTAGAACGCTCCCAGCCGGCGATCCTCGGCGCGCCGGGACACTTCGTCGCGGCGCTGTTCGAGGCGGCGCTGTTCTTCCCGGAGGTCGTTGTAGTTGCGCAGCCGAGCCGGCTCCAGTGAGCCGTCCCGGATCGCTGCCCGAACGGCGCAACCGGGCTCCTGTCCGTGGCCGCAGTCGCGGAATCGGCATTCGCGACCGATTGCCTCGATGTCGTCGAAGGTCTCCTCCAGGCTGCTCTCGTCGTCCGCCCAGAGCTGGAGTTCGCGGATACCCGGGTTGTCGATCAGGAGGCCGCCGCCGGGCAACTGGACGAGGCGCCGGTGGGTCGTCGTGTGACGTCCGCGGTCGTCGCCTTCGCGGACCGGCGCGGTGCGCATGACTTCCTCGTCGCAGAGGGCGTTGAGCAGGGTGGACTTGCCGGCGCCTGACGAACCGACCATGACGACCGTGCGGCCCGGCGCAAGGTGAGCGGCCAGCGGCTCGAGGTTCTCGTTCGCCAGCGCGGCGACCGCGACGACGGTCGTTCCCGGTGACGCGTCAGCGGCCTGCTCGCGCATCGCTTCCGGATCGTCGACGAGGTCGGCCTTGGTCAGGACGACCACCGGCTCGGCGCCGCTCTCCGTGGCCATCGCGACGAAGCGCTCGAGCCGGCGCGGGTTGAAGTCGCCGTCGAGGCCCATGAC
>Ga0209022_1003175_pt1 | contig 12093 bp, 14 predicted proteins | sample PinacodermPK_FD_187300 | JGI IMG/M metagenome (GOLD analysis project Ga0209022, IMG submission 187300) | Host-associated microbial community of the marine sponge Aplysina aerophoba from Gulf of Piran - sponge pinacoderm, lysed by proteinase... | ecosystem: Host-associated > Porifera > Sponge >...
CGGACACGCCGATGCCGCGGATTTCGTGCGCGGCGAGGCTGGCGTCTCGGAACGGGCCACGGTCGCAGTCGCAGCCCAGCGCACGTTAGCGCACCCTGCCCATTGGCCATAAATTTAGTCAGACCGCAATAGCTTGTACACTTCGCTTTCCGGCCCCAGCCTTACGGTGCGCTCGGCCGAGGCGGACGAATCGGCCAGCCGAGCGTAGCCGAGTATGAGCCACCACATTAAATGAAGCAATTGGCAGTTCCCGCGTTCACGGTATTTGGGGAACCCCGGCACGATTGAGCATTCCGCGCGGCGCGCGCTCGGGACAACCGTTCACGGCAGCGTCCCGGGCGTCGGCGGCAGTCGGACAACATGGATCGTCACCGCTGGACCGAACGCTTACCTTGAAGGCGTCAACTAATCTCAACCCGCTTGGGCACCGACCCGCAATCGCCGCGAATTTCAGCAGTTGCTAAGCCAAATTTGATTTGAGTGGCTGAAAATAATTGGCTCCGTTTTATAGCCTTCGTACAAAATAAAAACTCTGTCTCGATCGAAAAGAGTTGCCTCGCGCCGACTGTAGTCTTCTTCCCTTTTTGCCTTGTTCCTTTGAAAAAGCTTGTCACTTCCGCTAGCCATCCACGAATTCACCCAGTCTAGGAACCGCTCCATAGCGACCATCAAGATATGCCTTCCTGAAGTTTGAAATATCTCTCACTTTGTAGTCCGACATCGGAGTCATTATTGAATTATTCTTATCTCCTTTTTCTAGTAGCCAGACTTGGTCCTGATGCATAAATCCTTTGGCCATGACCGATGTTTCGTGGCTTGCGAATATCAATTGCGCACTTCCGGAATTTAGATTTGGATTGTGGAAGAGATTCACCAAGTATTTTAAGGCAAGAGGATGCAGGCTGTTGTTGAGCCCGTCGACAATTAGCGAGTAGCCACTCTCGAGAACATCTAGCAACGGCGCCGAAAGGCAGATTAAAACCTGCGTTCCGTCCGACTCTTCTTCAAATTCAAGTACCACGCTTCCTCCCTCCGCAGTCTCATGAATCGGCTTTACTACAAATGTTTCCGCATCCGTTGAAATCGGCGCAAGGTCGTCTCTCGCTTTATTCGAAAACAATGAGTGACTTGGAGGGTCGCTTGGATGAAATTCCTTTTCGTCGACGGATATTGACTCGATCCCAATGTCGATGCCGCGAAGGAACGCGAGGATTTTTCTTTCCCATCCGTCTTTAGCGATTTTTTGGGCCGTAAAAGTTGGCGACAGTCTATCCGGAGATTTCAAGAGCCGGAGGCGTGTTTGAATCCAATGAAAAATATCCCGGAATGTTTCCGCTTTGAGTTGAATGGCCGTCGATAGGAAAAGCGCGTTGTCTCGAGTCGATTCCTTCCAAAGATCTCTTTCGCCTTTTACACGTCGCGGATTAATGCGCCAGGCATATTGCCCCGTTCCGGAATCAAACTCCCGTTGAAACAGCATGCGAGTTTTTGTGGCAGGCGAATTCGGTCTGGCAAACAACCATTCGCCATGGACGCGCTCTTTGTCCAATGCAAATCCATACTGATAAAGGGTATCGGAATAAACGAACGCGATTTCGAATTCTGAAGGTTGATTTCGCCAATTGGAATCGAACTTGAAAGGCGTAACGGGAATTGCTTCTCCTTCCTGCGTGTTTTTTGCAGAGGAAATGACAAAGTCTCTGAAAAATCCAATTGCCGTAACAAATGTCGACTTTCCTGAGCCGTTCGGCCCAAAGATGCAAGCCGACCGCAACGCATGCGAAGCAAGTGGGTTTCCTGTTGGGATGGAATACCGTTCGTTCCTTTTGGATCCGGAGCCGGCGACCATGGAAAGTGTTTGCTTTTCGGAGAAAGACCGAAAATTCTGCACGCTGAATGAAATCAACATGCTAGGCCTCCGCGACATTTTATGACATTTTTTGCATTTTTCTGCTTAAATTGCAAGTTAATGCAGCAGATCCGCGAGCAATTTTGAATCTCTGCAGCGGATAGGGGTAAAATCGACTTGAAAATCCGTACGGGAAGCACGCAGCCACTAGAAAATCGGCGCAGGACTTGATTTTGCTGCCGACGAGAGCACGGCGAATTCCATGCGGTTGGCAGCGACGCGGGAACTCTCACCGGCGTCTTTTACGAGTGCTCCCATGAAGGCGCGGCCGGCACGCTGGAACGCCCGGATTTGACGGCGGCGTTCGGCGCAACGCGCTGACCGGCGGGAGATCGGCCATGGCGAAAACCGCGCGAAACTTCGGCCCGGCGAGCGGTCACCTGCAAAAAAGGAAAGCGCGGTGGACCTCTGGCTTTCCCGCGCGGACCCGAGGCGCTTGGCCCGCGAGGATTCCGGCATGGCAGAATTTTCGGACGGTCCGAGGCAGATCCGTTGGCTTAAGTAGTCCGAGCCGGGCCGGATGCTCCTCCTGAACTGGAGCTAGTTTAAGCCCGAGGCACTCACCCGATTGACGTCGAGATCGGACCAAAGCAAGTTCTATTTAGCGCGGCGACGCGGGAATGGCTGGACAGCCATGCGGAATCGGCGTACGGAGAGCGGCTGTTCCGGCAATCAAACGAGTTAAGCAGATGATTAGCAACGAACGCCGCTGCTGTTTCCAAATCTCGTCGCTCCGACAGGCCCGCATCTTGTCGGATACGGGCGAGGGTCCACGACCACCCGCCGCGTTCATCTCGACGGTGCATCACTTATCCAAGTCTTTGAACGGTCAAAGTCGGTCTTGCTGAGTAAATCGGGACCTTCTCAAATAAATTGAAACGTTAGAATGGGGGCTAGCCGATGCCGCTTTACATTTTTGATGATAATGAAATTACTGCAGTCCCGTCCACTACGTTTGCAGATCAGAATATGAAGGAAAGGCAACATTTGCAGGCCCTTTTGAAGCGCCATCCCGAAGTGATTTCTCCAAACACGCTGATTGTGGCCGAAGAATTCGGAGATTGGGAGGATAGTCTGAAACGCATCGATTTGCTGGGTGTCGATAAATCAGCCAATCTTGTAGTTATTGAGCTAAAACGCACCGATGACGGCGGACATATGGATCTTCAGGCAATTCGGTACTCCGCCATGATTTCCGCTATGTCCTTTAACGCGCTAGTATCGACATATGACGGATATTTGAAGAAAAACAACCGCTCGGCGGAAGATGCGAGGGAAAACCTTCGTGATTTCTTGGAATGGAGCGATTCGGATGACGAAGTGCTCGGCCAGGAAATCAAAATCGTGCTAGCCTCCGCTGGTTTTTCAAAAGAGCTGACGACTTCGGTGCTGTGGCTAAATGACCGTGGATTAGATATTCGTTGCGTCCGGCTCGACCCTTACGATTACAATGGTCAGGTGATGGTGGATGTGCAAACGATCATTCCGCTCCCGGAAACGGAAGAGTATCAAATTCGCATTCGAGAGAAAAGACAAAGCGAGCGCGTTGCACGAGCAAGTACCCGAGACTATAGCAAGTATGATGTAACTATAGGCGGCGAACAATTCTTGAAACTAAACAAGCGAAAAATGGTCCTGCAGCTTGTTAAGGCAGTGTTCCATCAAGACGGGACTCCCGAGCGCGTGAATGACGCTTTGCCTAAGGGGAAAAAGCTCAAAGAATTCGATGGCGAACTCGATGCAGATCGTGTTCGGAAGAAATTTAAGGAGGAGGGCGGGAGAGGCAGTCTGAAATTCGAACGGTTTTTTTGGAAAGATCCTTTCCCATTAAAAGGCAAAACCTATGTGCTTTCCAATCAATGGGCTGGCGATGCCGTCGATGCAGCGAATAATCTGAGAGAATTTTATCCTGACCTGAAAATCGAGATCACGGAATCGAACAATTGATGATTGGCGCGATTGATTTCGAATTCGGTCGATCGGGATCGCGTGCAAGTCTGGATATTCGCTAAGATAGGGCGGCTGCGCTTGAGCCGGCAGGGAAGCAATTGCGCCGGGCGTTCGATCCGGTCCCCGACAGTGAACCCTTCCGCCATCGTAACTTCCACGACAATTCTAGTCCATGTGTTCGCCGAACTGGAGGATTTTGGCAATGCCGAGAGTTACGGGAAAGCGAGTAAAGTACTTGCTCATATCGTCCAAGATATAATCTGCGGAGAACGATTTGTTCCGGGAACCCTTTGTAGCGTCGGACGCAGCCTCCGTTTGCCTTAGGCGCGACCGGTACTATCAAACGCTCAAAGCGTCCACTTGCTAGGCAATCGGACGGCCATTCGATGTTGTCGTCTAGCCACGCCTTCAGAATGGCGTAAAGGCCGTGTGCCGGGACCGCAGGACTAGCCGCCGCCCGTTCAAGGATAGCCAGGTCATGCACGTCGAGACCGCGGACAGGAAAGACGAGATCCCCGAATTCTGCCGGTGCTACCGGGTATCGTGGCTCGAGGTGTTCGGCTCGGCGGCGAGAGCGACGGATTTCGATCCGGAAACCAGCGGCGCATAAATCCTCGTGGACTTCCATCCGCCGACCGTTCCGGGGCTGTTCGACAGGTTTTTCGGCTCCCAGCACGGATAAACTTGCCGGTTCGAAGCGTTTTCCGCCGGAAAAGTCCAGGTCTTCGCCGAGTCGCGCCGAGCCGTAGCAGAGCCGTAGCGCCGCGCCGCCATGAAACACCGGCCTGTCGAGGAAACCGGCGCGCTGCACGGCGGCCAGAATGTCGCAATGCAAGAGTTCTTTTGCGGCGAAGCCGACATAGGTCGGCCCGCCCAGAGCTTCTGCCGCGGCTTCAGCCCGGTCGGCTAGCTCCAACCATCGCGTTCCTCCGTTGCGGAAGCCCGGCTTGCCGGGCATTGCCGCCGCTCGGCCACCGCCTCCTTGTAGATCTCCATGTCTAGTTCGTGCTTCCAGCGCGGCCGGCAGCGCCGGAAATCCGACAGCGCCTGCTTCGGCGTTGCATAAGGAAGAACATGAAAATCCGCGATGATGTCCGCCTGGACATCCTGCGGACGCTGCGTCGTGTGAGAGAAGACCAGGATGCAGCCGTGCCGCTTCGGTCGTGGATTCCGGCGGGTAGGTTGCAGCGCGCGGTAGAGCGGGACGCGGTAGCGTCCAGAGCGGCCGGTGGTCATCATGGTGAGCGCCACGGTGGCCTGGCTGATGATGCTCCAGTCCGACAGAACCAGCGAATTGCTGATGTAGGTGAAATGTCCCGGCCGCAGCGCCTGGGCGATGCGTTCGGCAAGCCACGGGTCGCGTTGACGCGGCCGGTCGTTGAAGTAGACGCCCCGCGCCGCGCGGTGCAGCAGGCCGGCGATTGTCATTCTCCGCAGGCTTTCGTTGAGAGCGCGTCTGGATTCGCGAGGAATTGCCTTTGCCAGGCCTCCGACTGTGAAGACGTGTCGCCCGGCTTTCTCCTCGCGTTGGAGAAACGCCGCCATATCCGCCTGTCGCATGGGATTCTCCGAACGTTTGCCGCGAACGGCGACCTGTAAATTGCGTGCGGACCAAATATGGGATTTCTGCGGGGCCATGACAAGAAGCCGCGCGGCCGTCGGGACGCTCCGGTATGACCCTTGAAAGGTTTGCCACACTGTCCGGACTGTGGTAAGTGTCGAGGATTAGCAGCGCACACACCACTCAAAGGCTGCGTGATCGCGATCCGGCGCTCTCCCCCAATCTCGCACTCACCCAATTCGGCGCCTCGACTTGAAGCCATGCTCGTCCGCAAATCCAAGGCCAATTTTAGCGAATCGACGTGTTCGAGTTCGACTGGGAACGCACCAAGCCGCGAATAATCTGCGGAATCACGGAGTCAGTTTCAAACTTGCCGCGACGATTTTCTCGGATCAGCTCGCAACGACGATTCTCGACGAGAATCATGGTGCCTCCGAGGAAAGACGGATAACCATGGGCTTGTCTTAAGACGAACAACTGCTGGTTGTTTCCCATACCGCGTCCGAGGACGACGACAATCGAATCTTTGTACGAATCATCTCCGCTCGCCCGGCCACCCGTAGGGAGCGACGCCAATTCCGAACCAGCGAATGAAACAGGAATACGATTTCTCCAAAGGAATACGCGGCAGGTTTTTCCGCGACGGCGCGAAGTTGCGCTTTGCCACTTCTGACGAGACGCCGACCTGGGACGGTCCCTCTGGCCGGATCGGCGTGTTCATCGAACAGGAGGCCCAAAGGAGCCTCAATGCATATCGCAAACAACCAAAACTGATAACCGAACACGCTCGCTCCGAGCAAGACACGGCTCAGGGCGAATATGCCCATCGTCAACTATTTGAACTCGTTCAGAACAGCGGCGATGCTTTGCTCGAATCGAAGAGAGGGCGGAGCATCCTGATCCGACTTACGGAAGAATTTCTCTACTGCGCTGACGACGGAACCCCCATCGATGAACAGGGTGTCGAGGGGCTCATGCTCGACCGGATGTCGAGCAAGAAAAACACTGCCGCGATCGGCAGATTTGGACGCGGTTTAAAATCCGTACTGCGCGTGTCTGATGCGCCTGAGTTCTACAGCCGTTCAGGTTCTTTCCGTTTCGACAAATGGCGCGCGGCGAAACTCATAGCCCAGGCCGCGTCCGCCGATCTCTATCCGGTGCTACGTTTACCCGAACCCATCGATCCCGGCGACGCAAGTATAGCGGATGAAGATTTGCGGGAAATGATGACTTGGGCAACGAATATCGTGCGCCTGCCCCTCAGGATAGGAGCCCAAGCAGAGCTGGCCAGGCAGATTCAGAACTTTCCACCGGAATTCATGCTTTTCGTCGCTCATGTCCGGTATTTGACCCTTGAGAACGGAGATGACTCCCGGAGCTTCATTCTGAGCGACAGCGACGGCGAGCTTCACTTGGACGACGGCGAGGGGTTTTCTTGCTAGCTTCGCTTCCCCATCACCCACCGTCTTTCCTCTGAGGCTCGGCGAATTGACACCTGCATGACGCCAACGAGTACGCGCATATGCAATGGGCGGCGCCGCTCGACCGTCTAACCGATCCGGGTCGCTTCTGAGCCTTTTTCCCGACCGGTACCGCGAGCCTCGTGGCAGGCATTCTTAACGCGCCATGGAAGACCAACGAGGATCGGCAAGGCCTGCTGCAGGGGCCGTACAACGACGAACTGATCAAGGCAGCGGCAGGAATGATTGCTGAGATGCTCCCGCAGCTCTCGACCGCTGACGACCCCGCCCGGCATCTCGATGCGTTGCCGCGTCGCCACGAACGAGGCGATTCCGTACAAGTCAATCGTCTTTGCCGATGCCTTTTCTCTGATCTTGATGGACGTGCGGTCGTCCCGGACCAGGACGGCAAATTACGCGATATCCGGGATATCTCGTATCCCCCGATGAAGCTCACTGACAGCTCCAACACGAAGCCCTTGGAGCAAGGGGCAACATACCCGGACCGCCCGCGTGATTGGCTCCACAACACGGCTGTCACACGCAATCGCGTGAACCGGCTTGCCGCCATCAATCGTTTGTTCCCACCACGCTGGGCCGGCGACGACCGTCAGAGCGCGCCACAAGAGTCCATCGCGGATTGGCGTGAGGCACTTGTGGCAGGCAGGGAAGGAGACGAAGCTATCCAGGCTTCCATGGCGGCAATCCTCACGGCCGCATCCATCCCGCCCGAGGCAATAAAGTCAAATAACGAACTTGGCTGCATCGTCCTGACGGCGGATCGTGTCTGGAGGCCGCCCGAACCCGATCTCATCTTCCTTTCCGATGATTCCCTGAACGATGACGATCCCGCGCACGGGGAGTCGCGTGTCCATCCGAAATTGGCTTCGGAACCGGATACGCTTTCGGCGCTGAAGGAACTGGGAATCAAACCGCCTTCATCGGAGAGCAGCCTCAGGCTCGCCGCGAAGCGCATTCTTAAATCCGGCGGCAGTCACACGCCAAGCGATATCACTCACCGGGAGTTCTGGATCGCTTCCCGCAAGGTATCGGGCGAAACAGCCCTCACCATTCTTCGGATGTTTAAAAGAAGGAATGGGCAAGAACCCTGGCGTTTGAAGCTCCGGGTGCGGACGAGGGCAGAAAACTGGTTGCCCCTTCACTCCGTTCTGTTCCCGGGCGACATCGTGCCAAGCGATGGGAGTAGAGACCAGGAAGCCACCGTCGATACGGAGTTCCACGGACCAGACAAAAAACTGTTGCGCCGCCTTGGGGTGACTGAAGTACCTCACGACGACCGCGATCTGTCGGCGGAGCCATTGTACAACAAGTTTCGGACCCGTTGTCGCCACCGGTTCACTCGTCGCTCCTTGGAAAGTAGTCCACAACCGGACTTTCTAAGCTTTGAGACCAGCGTGGGTTGCGGACCGTTGCATGTCCTCGCCAGATTGTCAGAGCAAGGACGGGCGTCCTATACAGATGCTCTGTTGTCGCGGGATTCTACCTTTTCGCGATGAACAATGCGCCACGAAACCCGGCGACAAAAATATCCCGACCTATCCTGCGAAACTCTGGCCGTCAGCGTTTTCCGCGAGGCGGGACGGATACGAACGGCAAGTGGAGCTATCGTGCCGTTCGCCAACGCGCTCGGTCCGACCCCGAAGTGCCCTGAAGCCCTGCACACGCTGCTGGCTCATCCGATGGCCGATAAAATCAAGGCAGCGTTCGATTTGGCCGAACCGACACCGGAATTGTTCGGCGAAGCGGACTCCATTCCTCTGACCGACGTATGGCCCGGACTGGAGAAACACCTCCCAGCACAAAGAAAACGGTGCTGCATTGTCACCTGCGAACGAATTCATGTCGTAGGCCAATCGCGGGAGTGCGTATTCCACGCTCCCGATGTCTATGTCACAGGTGCCGTTGACGACGATGAACGGCGCAAGCTGCAGCTCGTCGCGGCTGAATTGGAGCTTTCGCTCGGTTCCGATCAGATCGATGCAATTCTCCTGCGCGGGACGCCTGCCGAAATCGAGGAACGCCGCGCCGCCATAAGACGATACTCCTCCGATACGGAGCATCTCCTGGCTGCGGTCGGTGAGCACACGTTGCGTCGGGGCCTTCCCGAATCGCTGATGATTTTACTCGAACGGGACGGCGCGCAGCTGAGTGGACCTGACATCCCAGAGGCCGCGATTGCGACGTATCACACCGACGCGCTCAGACAATACAGGCAGGCACTGGATCATCTCGACCCGCCGTCGCGATGGGCGGGTCAGCGCGGGCCGTCCGATTCGCGCGGTCACTTGGTTTCTCTGCCGACTGGGCCGGCGAACGGAGCCATCGCCTTGAACCGTTTCTTGAAATCGAACGCCGATATCGGCTCTCGGATCTCCATGACTATCAGAAGGTTGTTGTTCGCAACCTGGGCAAATTGCTCTCCGACGATCATTCGGAAAGCGCATCGCGCCGCGGCATGGTCAGCATGCCGACCGGATCGGGTAAAACGCGCGTCGCCGTTCAGGGAATTGTTGCTCAAGAAGACGGCGGGTTGCGCCGGAAACTCCCGGGCGTCCGGCCGTGCGCCACGCGATCACCCGCGACCGAATCTGGTTGACAAGAGGAATTTCGACAAACACGCCGGGGTCGTCGAACGTCTGGGAGTCCGGCGAGGCGATGACATATCCGGCTGGCCTACGGCCATCCGGGCGATCGAACAGGCGTGTCTTTCGGTCTTGGCGCCAATGCTTCATTGGTTCGTGATAAGGCGAATTGGTGATTGATCGATCGATAGTCGCGCGGGTCAAGACTCTGTCTCCGGGAGCAAATCGGGGCTTGGAAGGAGGGCATTTTCGAGCTGAGAGACCAGTCCCGGCAGATCGTCCTGTGTCGTTTTCCAGAGAATATCGAGGTTAATGTCGAACTACGCATGTACCAGACGATTGCGCATCGCGATGACTTTTACCCAAGGCGTCCCTGGCATATCGCGGCGCGCAGGCTCGGTGACCCGGGCTGCCGCTTCGCCCACGATCTCAATATTCTTGATCGGTACAAGGACGAGTTGGCGGTCCGTGTCGAGGTCGCCGCGTGTTCGTCCCTGCAGGAAGGACAACGCTTCACACGCAGCGTCGAGCATGTGCCGTAGTCGAATTTCGTCATCCCTGCGCATACTGGACTTCTGCAGTATCAAGGACTTCCTGACGGAAGTAACGACTCAGATCCTCGGGGGTTCGCAGGTCCACTTTGCGACCACCGAACAGGGCAGACAGTTCAATCTCCATGCCGGCAATTCCCAGTAGCCCGGGAGTGCGGCCCGAAGTAAACTCGATCAGTACGTCGATGTCGCTCCCCACCCCGAAATCGGCCCGCAACGCCGAACCGAAGATGGCAAGCCGCCGGATGCCATGCGCGCGGCAAAAGGCAGCGAGTTCGGTCTTTGGGATCGAAACCTGAGGGTTCATGTCTAAACGGCCTTGTTGACATCGACATCGAATCCGGCGGCCGTCAACTCCTGGGCAAGCTTCAACTTCCAGCCACCGGCGCTATCGAACTCAGTATAAACGACTCCATCATAATCCGATGGCGTTTCCACCTCGCCTTTGACAAGGGAACGAACCCGTTCCCGACCGAGTTTTCCGAGAAAAAACCCAGTTCAGGAATGACGTTTTGCCGTGCGCGGGGTTTGAGGTCGTCTCCGTTTGCCGCAAGTGCTCCTAAATCGTCCGGCGTTAGCAGGACTACAGCAAAGTCGACGACCGTATGATCTTCGAATTTTTCGATAATCGTACAGCCTTCATTGGGTTGTTCGTGCAGGATAACCGGTTCGAGATCGAGTTTTTCCAGGAATCTCGCAACCGTTTCACGAACGGCCTCGTCGCAGCCATGGATGACGAAGACCCTGTTCGCTCACGCCTTCTAGTCGACCCTTTCCATGTCAAATGTTGAAGATATGCTCTGGTCCAAGGGGGGCGCTGCTGATTTCTTATTATCATCCCAAAAGTGCTTGAGGTCGTCAAGATTTGAATCGACGACAGAAACCATGGCGTTCAAATTATCCCGAATTCCGCTTGGGGCACTTTGTGGCCTCCGGGAAGTTGTGAATACTGGCGGCTTTCCTCACCAAATGTAAGGGTTCGGTCGAGCGGTGACGATCCGTGTTGTCCGACTGCCGCCGACGCCCTTGGACGCTGCCGTGAACAGTTGTCCGGAGCGCGCGCCGCGCGGACTGCGCAATCGTGCCGGGGTTTCCTAAAAACCGTGAACGAGGGAACCGCCAATTGCTTCATTCAATGTGGTTGCTCAAATTCGGTCGGCCCCGACAACCGCGGCGATGCTCGCACCCGTGCCGGAATCCGCGGAAACTAGACTCTTGCGCAGGCCTGAGCATTTTTCGAACGCGCCTGACCGACGCGGAGCCGGGCCGGCAATTTCCGCGACTTCCGTTTCCGGAGACACTATTCCGCAATGCCGACTCTCACTCGCAATGGCGTCGACGCGAACGAGGGCGGCTTCTTGCCCGAGCTGCTTGGTTCCAAGCGACATGGGTTTGCAATTAACTTGGCGCTTCCGCAGCTAGGCAAGTCCTGAACTGCCGTACTCTCAACGAATTTTTGCATGTCGCAACCTGCCATCGCGGCTCCGCAACCCAGGGAGCCACCGTCTCAACTCCAGAGTTGCTGAATTCACTCGCATACGGACAACGCGACTTGTGCGCAAACCCTGCCCGTCCAGTCCATTCCAGGCTGGGCGAATGCTTTCGGGAGTGATTCGAGCGTTGCAGGAGACTAGAGGAGCATTGCCTCGACCACGACGGAAATCTCGCCGCGCGCGTATCCATTTTATCTGCGAAGTAGATTTTGATTTGCAGCCAATTCCCTTTGCCAAGGGTGCGGATCAAGTATTCGAGCAAGCCGCCGCTCTCAACTGGAAGAGGCACGGGATTCGGTTGTCCAGCTTGCAGACTCGAATCGTCATCGCGCCATCCGTACGAACTTCGTTCCGAGCCCACGCCGGAAAATTACGCTTGTATCGAACGCCGGGATCAAGCATAGACCGTGCATAAAGATTCGATAGCATCTCTCGGAATGACCCGGCAGCGGATACCGAATGCCGCCGGGCTTCCGGGCTGCCTCCGAAACGCGGGGCCGCGCCCGAGATTCGCGCTTGCGGCGCTGCGAGAGGATTCCCGGCAATGTCGCTACCGCGCGAGAGGC
>Ga0209022_1003181_pt1 | contig 12071 bp, 8 predicted proteins | sample PinacodermPK_FD_187300 | JGI IMG/M metagenome (GOLD analysis project Ga0209022, IMG submission 187300) | Host-associated microbial community of the marine sponge Aplysina aerophoba from Gulf of Piran - sponge pinacoderm, lysed by proteinase... | ecosystem: Host-associated > Porifera > Sponge >...
CTGGAGATCGATTGCCGCGTTTCAGGCATTAAAAAAGAAACCAGAGGTGACCCGGTCGCGGAGTTGCGACACCTAATCACGTCGAATGTCGCGCAATCCGAAAGTTATCGCCAGGAAGCAACCAGAATCGCGGAGGAACTGATAAATCAATTGCCGCCGGAATGTAGGGATTTTCTCGGCTCGGATGAGAACGCTTTTCGGCAAGTCTTAGACATGCTGGTGGCGGAGGGGGCTGATGATGTCATCGCAAGTTTATACGCCGCCGCGCAAGCGGGAGAAACTTGATGCGCATTAATCGCCTGGACCTGACGCGCTACGGCATTTTTTCAGACTATTCCATTGACTTCCGCGAACGGAAAGACGGAACGCCAGACTTGCATGTCATCTACGGGCTTAATGAAACGGGGAAATCAACTGCCCTCGCCGCATTTCTAGATCTCCTTTTCGGGATCGAAACACGCAGTCCCTACAACTTCCTGCATCCATACCAAACAATGCGAATTGGCGGGATATTGGAAATCGGCGGCCGTTCACGCAGATTCTCGCGAATAAAACGGCCACAGAACAGTCTTTTGGATGAAAATGATAAACCAGTCGCCGACAATATTATTCTGAGCGACCTCGGAGGCATTGAACGAAAATCTTACACGACGATGTTCTCGCTTAACGATGATACCCTTGAAGAGGGCGGCGAAAGCATTCTCGCGAGCGAAGGCGACCTGGGCCAGCTTCTGTTTTCCGCAAGTTCCGGGCTTTCCGATCTCGGTCGTACGCTTGCCAGTCTCCAGACGGAGGCAGAGCAGTTCTACAAGTTTCGCGCGCGGAAAAGCCAATTGTCAAACCTGAAAACTCGCCTTCGCGAACTGAAAAAAGAACGTGCAGACATCGATACGGTCGCATCAGAATATACAAGGCTGATCACGGCCCGGGATCAATTCGCCGATCAATATGAAAAAGCAATGGCCGAGCGCCGTCAGATTCAGACGAAAATGGATGAACTTGAGGGTCAGTTAAGAGCCCTGCCTAAGCTGGCTGAATTGCGGAAGGTCAGGGAACATCTCAAACCTCTTTCGGGAATCCCGGAAACACCACCTGATTGGTCTGATGAACTGCCCAAACTGAAAGAGGACGACGACAGGCTTGAATTTCAGGCAGAAGACAATGAACGCGACATAAAAACTCTATCCGCTGAGCTTGACGGGATAGTTCTTGATGAATCGGCGCTAAAACTCGCTAGTGATATTGACCTTCTGGAGAACTCTCACGCACGCTACCTGACAGCCGACAGGGATCTTCCCGACCGCCGTCTTCAGCAGAAAGAAGCCGACTTCGCCATCTCGGGAATTCTCAGGCGAATAGAATGCGAAACGGTTTCAGATCCCAACAGCTTGCTGCTCAGCGTGTCCGTAACGGGCACCCTCCGTAATCTGATGGAAAAGCGGTCTGGAGTCGACGCGGCTATGGAAACAGCTGAAAAAGAGTGGGATGACGCTCGCAGACGCTTAGATCAAGCTAAAAAAAAGTTGAAAACGGGAGCGGGGGACGGGCAAAAATCGGGGGGTGGAGTTTTCGCATACATGCAAACGCTTGAATCCGCTGTGTCGATTGCTCGGGGCGATGATCACGCCTTGCGTCGCCGCCACGCGGAAGAATCCCGCAAAGAACATATGGAGGCAGTCGCCAAACGCATGCTTGCGCTTCGTCCATGGATTGGGAACGCGGAAGATCTTCGGAAACTCTCCATACCTGAAACCGGAGATATCGAGTTTTGGAAAAATTCCACATCCGAAATTCGCAAACGCATTGAAGGTCATGAGGGTGAGATTGAGAAACTTACAGCGGACCAGCGGCGGCTGAAAGCCGAGATCGAAGCGATCAGTCAGGTGGCCGGGGTAGTCAGTGATCAGGAAGCAACAAAAGCGCGCACCGTGCGAGAAGAGACCTGGGCCAGCCACAAGCGTATACTCGACGAGGAGTCCGCCGGGGTTTTCGAAGCGGCACTCCGGCACGATGATATCGTGACCAACAGTCGAATAGGCCATGCCGCTGAAGCGGCGAAACTCAATCAAAACAGCCAGACGCTCGCAGTTGTGGAAGCGGATATTGAGACGGCGCGCAAAGGCTTGGATGCAGCCGCCAAGGAGTTAAAAACCGTTCAGAGCAAGATTGCGGCGGCAATTCGCATGATGGCACCGTCCTTGCCGGAGGACATGAACTTGTCACAGCTTGAGGCTTGGCTTGATCGACGGGAAAAAACTCTTGAAAGCTTCAATGAAGCAGAGAAGGCGGACCGAAAAACAGAAGCGGCTGAAAAAGATGGCGAGCGAATCAGAAGCAAGCTGATCGAGGCAGCCTCCGCCGCCGGTATAAATTTTGAACCAGACGCAAGCATCGATACGCTCATATCGCTTGCGCAAGAAACGCTCAACCGAGAAACGGAACTTGAGGCGTTACGCTCAGAAGTTACCGAACGCGCGAATGATGCAGACGCGCGCGCGCATAAAGTTGAGAAAGAAAAGAAAGCTGAAAAAGACTGGGACCGCCGCTGGGCAGAACTGTGCGCCGGCTGCTGGCTGGGAAACGGGGGCTCAATACCGACAATCCCGACGGTTCGGGAAATACTGAACGCACTGGACGAACTTGCCCCCGTCGTCAAAGAACGTAACAGCCTTGCCGGGCGGATTAAGAAAATGGAAGACGATCAACGCCGGTTTACGGAAGAAGTTGAGGCGCTGGCGAAGAAGTTGCGAATAGATACGATGTCGCCTCCGCTCGAACTGGATGCGCGGCTAAAGAAAACAATTGATGAAGCGAAATCGGCTCAGGAAAAGCACGAGGATATCTCGGAGCGCTTAGAGGAGGCCAAAGAACGCAAGCGGACCATTGACGAAGAACGGAAAATACATAGTCGTCGCAAGACGGAGATGCTTGAACACTTCAAGGTTGGCTCTCTTCTGGAAGTGGGCGCCAAATTACGCCAAGTCGAGAAAAAGGAGGGGTTCCGGGACCAGCAAGAAAAGGTCGAGCAGGAAATACTAGATGCTCTTGGCACGCAGTCCATAGACGCGGCGGAAAGCTTGCTCGGCAATGTGGATCGGAACGCAGTCAACTCCGAGATCGAAGAATTGAAAGGCCGTTTTGAAAATCAGGATCAGCTTACGCACGAGCTTTTCAGTAAATACAAACAAGCGTCACAGCAGGTTGAAGCTGTCGGCGGCGATGACGCTGCGGCAAAGATTGAGGAAAAGCGCAGATTGGTAATGCTTGAGGTTGAAGATGGAGCCTTTCGCTATCTGCGTTTGAAGCTCGGCATCGTAGCGGCGGAGCAGGCGTTGCAAATCTACCGTGATCGACATAGAAGCTCAATGATGGACCGTACCTCTGAAGCTTTTCAGACGATAAGCCGAGGAGCATATAAAGGATTGAGAACCCAGCCCGAAAAAGATAGCGAGATTCTCATTGCGGTCGGCACAGACGACGGTTCGAAGATTGTATCGGACTTGTCAAAAGGGACGCGCTTTCAACTGTACCTCGCACTCCGAGTAGCAGGTTATCTCGAATTCGTTCAATCGAGACAGCCGGTTCCTTTCATTGCCGATGATATTATGGAAACCTTCGATGATTTTCGAGCGGAGGAAGCCTTCAGGCTATTTGCGGAAATGGCCGAAGCAGGCCAAGTCATCTATCTGACACACCATAAGCATCTTTGTGATATCGCACGACGCGTCTGCCCTGAAGTTCAAGTTCATGAACTTGCAATCTCTTCCTCTTGATCTAAAGAGTTTCCTAGACTGAACTTCATTTAGCAAAAAGGCATATCAACCGGCAGTGACGGGAGGATTCGTAAATTCAACCTGTACCTTTACTAGCCCGCATTTCTTCGGTGACTCGCATGGCGTAGACAAGGCGGTTCCGAAGACCCCTCAGTTATGTGATCTGTGATATCTACTGAACAGCCTGAAGTCTCTTCTTGGGGCGACGGGCTTTCCCCCTACCACATAAACTATCCCCTTTGATTTCCCCTATGAACCGGGACTCGGCCTGTTTTTGTTCCTTTCCCCAAGGCATTGTCCGCTTCTCGGGATAAGTTATATACAGCCAGCGTCTAGCACGAGTTACGGCAACAAACGCATTGTTACGCTCCTCATCCATTTCCTTGCCTAGCTTCGCGCGATAGTCGGGGAAAACTCCCTCGCACATGGCCATTACAAATACGATATCTTTCTCAAGACCCTTCATAGTATGGACGGTGCTTAACGTAAGACGACCATCTGTCAACTCTTCTTCCGCCAACTGACCGAGAGCCAGTGCGTTTCGAAAGGATTGCAAGGAAACACCAAGACCTTTTTTCTTGAACCCGGTCCAGTTTTTATGGAACTCTTCAAGCTCTTCCATACTTCTTTCTATCTCGGGGGTATAATCGATCTTCGACTTGGCCAGTACAGTCAGTTTTTTATCGAATGATCTTTTAAATTTATTGATATTAGGTTCATGCGAATCCAGTTGGTGAATGTCGAGCAGCAAATGGGAATACAAGCCTGCAAGAGGAATATCCGAAGCAAGGACTTTTCGAGACCAGTCTTTAAGAATGTCTTCGTCCCTCCATTTTTCCGGAGGAGTAAGGCCGAGCAGGCCGCATAGTTTCTTTCCGTCAACCCAGTCTCTGGGATTCAATTTGACCCTGATTCCGTAGTCCAGAATTTTTCCGAAAAGCGAAACCGGTTCCGGCATCCGCTCCGTTTTCCTTAAAAAGGAAGGAATGGAATTTTCATCCAACGCCTTTTGTAAGCTTGAAAAAACAAATCGATTCCTCGCGATTACCACCATGTGATCAAGAGAAATATCACCTTCAATCTCTTCGTGTCGCCCAAGGTCAATCAGTTTCTTTATTGAAGATACGATCCAATTCGCTTCTTCGGCCTCATCGGACAGCGATTTAACGTAAACTCTACCTTTTAACGCAAACTTCCGCTCCTCCTGAGACCCAGGTTTTAATTTATTAGCGGCATTTATTACCTGCCTACTGCTTCGGTAGTTTTCTTTTAATTCGTACCTAGTCGCAGAAAAATCCCGTACAAAATGTTTGCAGAGATAATCCGATGAAGATCCGTTAAATCCGTAAATCATCTGATCAGGATCACCCACCATCATTACGCTCGTTATGGAATCGCCGCACAGTGCTTTGATGAATTCATATTGAAGTAGATTCAGATCCTGTGCCTCGTCAACACATAAATGCTTATACTTGGCCCTGTAAATATCGGCTATCCAGTCGTGGTTGAGAAGCAATCTGTGCGCGTATACCAAGATGTCATCATAGTCTATGCCTCCGCTGTCAAGCAACGCGTTCTGGTAGTCTTGAAATATCTCCCAGAAACTCGGTTCACTTGGAAACCTCCCCTCAACATCTTCTTCGGTCAACAGTTCCCTTTTTATGATAGAAAAAGTATTCATATGCTCTCGCAGTATGCGCTCTCGATTTTTTTTCCCTTCGTCATCAATATTCAGATACTCATCCATATTGACCCAATCATCCCTAAGAGACTGAATAAATACCTCCATGCGGTCTTTATCTCTTTCATAAATATGAAGTTCCCTCGGCAATCCTATGGTATGACCATATTGCCGAAGAATGCGCTCCGCGACCGAGTGTATGGTTGCCACCCAAGCCCTGTCCACAGTTTCATCATAATCCGACAGACGGTTTTGCATTTCTTCCGCAGCTTTGTTAGTGAAAGTCAAGGCGATAACCCCTTCTTTTTTCGTATTTTCAAGTATAAATCTCACCCTCTCAGTTAGCACTCGAGTTTTTCCAGATCCGGCGGATGCAAGAACCTGAATGGCCTCAGAGAGAGGAGCTTTAACTATTCGTTCTTGATGCGAAGATAGCTTAATCATGTCCCAAGCCACTTTTCAATCTGTTCGAATGCCTTTATCAAGGCATCGGGAATCATTTTGTCTTTCTCCTTCCCATTTGGATTTTCAATTATTATGTCTGATAAAAAGCTAGCGTAAGCAGGCTTTGAACTCTCTATTTCATTTAACAAATCTTCATCACTCATACTTTCTAACTCTTTTCTCTTCGCCTTATCATAATGTGGGTTTCCTCTGGTTTTCATGGCCATCAGTGCTTCAATAATCTCTTCCCTCAATTGAAGAACTTTCACCAACTCAAGTTCCATATCGTTTCCCTCGCTTAAAAACTGAAGTGAAAAAACTTCTTCGTCAAGACAAAGAGTCTGCTCTTTCTCGATTTTTTCTATTATGGATTCTATATCCTCTTTCGTCCGGTCATCGTTATCGCTAACTATACAGACAGGTATGTCGAAACTACGAGCAAACATTACGAAGGGTTTGTAAGCTTTACCTTCAACGCTTACACAATTCACCCCTTTCTCAAAAGCAGAATAGCCGTGATATTGTTCAAACATGGCCGGAACCAGTTGTTCTTCAGTAACTCCTTCAAACAGAAGCAAGGCTTTGGCGAAAAGTATATCTCCCCGGAACCTCATTATTTGGCGACGGAGTGTGTTGATATCTCCGGAATCTAAATCAGGTAAAAGGGATGTGACATGAACACCGTCCGCTGTCTTTTTCAGTCCACGTATTTCATGAAGAGATGAAATTGCGGGGAGATATGGTGAGTGAGTGCTGATGATCACCTGACCGCGGGAGTCTTTTGTTAATTGCTGATATAACGTCCGCTGCGCATTGGGATGCAGGTGAGATTCCGGTTCTTCTACCGCGATAATAGGGAAAAAGGGCCTTGCCTCTTCTTTATGATTGTTGGCTATTAACTCCGTAAACGCTTTGACAGTGAGCATGGAAGCCCAGCTGCGCGTTCCCATGCCATGATATTCCATAGAAAATGAATTTTTATTCGACTCCCCGAAATGTACGCTGAACCTTTTGGAAAGATCTCTTATTTTTTTAGGAAAAGGCGTTAATTCGACTTGGCCCGAACCCTCAAAAGGCTGGTTTAAAGCGTTCAGTTGTTTTTTCAACCCTTTCAGGGACTCGCTTTTTTCCACAGCCTCCTGGTTGATTTCAGAAATGATTTCCTCCAGTTGGTGAATTTCAGATTCGTCATACGTAACGCTGGATAAAACCTTGCCCACAAAAGATGTCTTGTCTCTCAATTCTTGATGAATGTCCCGCTGCGCATCCACGGATATAAACGGCAATGCATCGTACCATCTTCTTATCTGGTTGTTTTTTCTGATTTTTTCATCCTTCCAGGATGAAACAGGCCATTGATCGAGAGCGTAACGCTCAACAGTAAAACCACCTTTTACCTTGTCGGGGTTGGCGATCGTTCTCAAAGCCAGAAATTGGTCGCCATCGGCTTCGGCTCGTATCCTGTCCCCGAACTCCTGAGTCCAGTCATCACTGAAGGACTGGTTCCGCTTGCCATCTTCATCAACTGGAACAATGCGAATATCTACAATAATTTCTTCGCATCTGGCGTCATTGGAATCAATGTGGAAGTCCTCGTCAGTCAGGTACCGTGAATAATCGCCAAGTGCAAGTTGCAATGCTTTTATAACTGAAGTCTTGCCCGAGTTGTTCGTCCCGATAAATAAAGCAACCCTCGACAGGTTTATTTCGATATCCTTAATTCCCCGAAAACCTGAAATTCTCAACTTGTCAACCAAGATATCCATAATGATCTCCCTCAGCGGGCAAGCAGTTTCCGCTAGCAATCCATAGATTCTGCTTTATCTGATAGCTTTGTGCGGAATAAGAATCATGCGCATGCCAAGATAAAATTCTCTCGCATATTACTATAGTAACACATTTGATGCCTGATTGTTGTGGTAAAAAATATCAAAAAAATACACTTAAGACGCTGTCTAAATTTTGGGTACACTTCTACCGTACCAATGTCCGTCCTATGGACACTATGGATCAAATAAACGCCACTATAAACGGACTTGTGGGGAAAAGGCTTACTTATCAAGATCTGATTCGGTAGATTAGATAGTACATCATTTAGAAAAAAAGATGGGTGTCTACCCCAAACTTGTTTGCGGCTCTTAAGACAAACTTCCTGTTTATGAAACCATCTTCAAAAGAGTAAATGTCCTTTACGATAGAATCTTTGCGAACAATTACATCATTAGCCTTCAATATCTACTCTGACTAAGTGGGCATTTTGTCTAGGAATCGGTGTTCATTGTCCCTGGCACATGCGGGATGATCTTCGGCTTGCACCCCATGCTAATTTCCCTTCATTTTGAAGATTTCCTTCTGTTGTCCTCTTTACATAATAATTGACAATTCTCCTCGTTGGTCTTGCCGCCTTCCACCCACGGCTTAATGTGGTCCGCATCCATATTTCCTATGTCGAAACTCTCGCCACATCGTACACATTTCCCGTTCTGCCTCTCGTAAACCTTTTGCTTCATGCTATCAGAGAACTTACGGATGTTCAGGTGCTTTTCTTCTCTGGTAAGGATATAGGGATATATTCCTGATTGCTTCGTTACATCATAATCAAGGATAAGTTTTTTAGTTTCTTCCTCAATTTTCGCAGGGTCAAGAGTTTCGTCTTTGTATGAATCATATAGAATCCCCCAGTCCACAACTTTCATTATTTTTGGCCTTTTCTCCGTGAAGTTCCGCTCAACCCACTCGATTACGGATTGATAATACTCCCATAAGTCTTTAGCGTTCTCTTTGTGTTGATGCCGTCCCATGTAATCGTCAATGTTGCCCTCGCTTATCCACTTGATGGCCGTTTCGAGATATTCCTGCCTGATAGGACTTCCCTTAAGGTAATCGTGCCCAATCTCGTAGGCGGGGCATCCAGTCCTGCTGAAATACCGCTTGGCATCGGAAACCCATGTTCCGGCATATACAGCGTTCCGAAGCTCTTGGTCGGTCAGCTTTACTCCCGCAATGTTGATTATCCTGAACCATTCCAGTTTTTCACTTTCCGTTCCGCTACAAAGATAGACCATAAGTTTGTAATCACGGAATTTTGTCTTTTTGTCTTCTGGCAAGTTGTCGAAATACTGTTCATCCAATGAAAAATCCCCTTCGGCATACTGTGCTATGGAAATCGTGCGTTGCTGTCCGTCTATAATCTCATACGTTCCATCATCACGTACAGACCAATACATGACATTCAACGGGAAGCCCTTCATGATGGTATCAATCACAGCATTCCGTTGCCTGTCCTTGTAGATGAACTCTCGCTGGTAAGGCGGACGTATATCCAGCTGGCCGGAATACCCCCTGACGCCACCCTCGCCATCGTCAACATAACCCGCAACAAGCTCACGAATCCTAACTTCTCTCAATTCAATTTTCATGCCTGTACCCCCTTGTTGCGGATGAAGATTCTCTTGAATTTTGCTTTTCCCGAAACTAGGCAGGATTTTGAGCCACCATTCCACACCCCTCCCGAATGTCCTGTGCCGTTGTCTTCCCCCATGCCAACGATCTCGAATTGGTCTGGGTTGTGCTTGTCCAGAAAAGTAATCGGAACCCCCATTACCCCGTCATAATCAATCGGTATATCTTTGACCTTACTTACTTCAATCGCATCATAATTATCATACTTGGGGTATTCCTCCGGCGAGTATTTCCTGTACAGTATCAATTCTTCATGTTTTTTCTTGTGGTCAAGATTTGTGAACCAGGCCGCATTACCCAACCTTCCTTTGACAACCCCCTCAATAAGCTTGTAGGCGCTACCTTCTTTCTTGGTCGCAAGCAATTCCTCCGCATAATTTTCCGGTACATCGAACAGCATATCTTGACCCTTCGGTGTGATGCCAAGCCACACACGGTTCTCTTTGATTAGCGGAAAAATCTCTTTATAGGTTATGGCATTTTGGTTCCCGATAATAAGGAATTCCTTCTCATGCTCCATGAGCTGGGCGACATATTCACGGAACAGGGAGAACGGCGGATTCGTAACCACAATATCGGACTGCTTCAGCAGTTCGACACATTCTCGGCTTCTGAAATCACCATCCCCCTTCAAATAGAATACTTCTATATCCTGTTCATTAAGGGTTGTATTTCTCTCTCTCTCTCTCTCTCTCTCTCTCTCTCTCTTCAAAAATCAGGCCAACAGATTTCTCGGCTTTGTGTTGACTGAACAAATCGAAATTCTGATTCTTGTAACAGGTCGTTATCAGTTTCTTCAAGCCAAGAACTTTGAAATTGAGAAAGAAGTATTTGAAGAAATTGCTGATCTTCGGGTCATCACAGTTGCAATACACGATTTTGTTCCGAAAATGCTCCTTGTAATGACAAAGCTCGTTTTCAATATCAGGAAGCTGGGTATAGAACTCATCATTCTTTGCCCTTTTAGCCTTGTGCATGTTTCGATTCGCAGACATTTCTTCATTGGCGTATAAAATCCTATTCACTGCTGCTCCCCCCGCCCTTGAACACGCTTCCAACTGCGAATGCTCCGATAACTACGGCCAGAAGCGAGAACAGTAACACCACTGCTCCTATCGCAACTCCGACAAGTCCATACAGGACAGCACCCATAACGAATACTGCCACTAAGGTATTCTCAAGCCACTCGCTCTGCTTGTGGCGTTCCTCAGCTCTCCCTTCCGCATTCTGCTTTATGGAAGCTATGTAGGATTCAATGAAGGAAGGTTTCGGCTTCGGGTCTGTGAGTTTCATGGAAGATTCGTAGAAGCCTACCCCGGCCCTGCTTGCGGCATCCATCACTTGTACTCTCCGCAACCAGCTATCCTTCCAACCGCCTTTGCTTGCCATTTATCACCCTTGAGATTTTCAGAATTCATTAAGATTGTACCACAAAGGCTCAAGAGATAAGGTTCTTACCCACCATTGCCCAGCAAAAAATTTCTCTTGGTCATCTCTTACACTCTCCACTTTCCTTCCCGCCGCGGGTTCTCAGCCGACCCCTGATCGTCTCTCGCGCCACTCCGGTAATCTCGTGAGCCCTGCGCTGAGAAACCAGTCCTGTGCCCGTCAGTCCGACTGCCAGACGAATCCGGTCGCGCTTCGATAGCCTCTCGGCATTTATCAGTTCCGAAAGGTAGAAGACCAAATCTTTCCCGTTAAGAACCGCCGCGCGGCGCGCCAAGTTTATTTCCCGCTCTATGTCGCTGAACGAGTGTCTCGAAAACGCAAGCGAAAGAACCTCGGTCCATTCCCGTACCTCGGACACCTCTTCACCCAGAAGACATTCTATGAAGGCCCGAACTCCCTCTTTTTGCGGAAGCGGAAAATCGACCTGCTGCTCAAATCGCCGCCAGACTGCCGGATCCAGAAGCTCCGAGTGGTTCGTCGCCGCAATCAGCAGCCCCGAGGGAGGCCAGTCATCAAGTTCCTGCAAAAGGACTGTCACAAGCCTCTTGAGTTCTCCGATCTCGCCGAAATCATCTCTCCGCTTGGCAACGGCATCAAATTCATCAAGCAGCAACACGCATTTAACCGACTTTGCGTAATCCAGAACATGACGGAGGTTTGAACCCGTCCGCCCAAGGTAGCTGCTCATTACCGCCGACAGATCCAGTATAAGGAGCGGCCTTCCCGTCTCGCGCGCGATCCATCTGGCCGCAAGCGTTTTCCCCACGCCGGGGGGGCCGGTAAAAAGCACCGTCCTCGTCGGATCAAGTCCCGCATGAAGAAGCTCGGAGAGCCTCTCACGCTCCCGCACCAGACGTTCCAGAACAGCCCGGACATCATCAGTATAGACCGGTTCGTGAGGCAGAACCGGGTTTTCCTCCAGCCGAAGCAGGTGGAAGCGCGATTCCGCGTCGACCGGAACGGGAATTTCCCCAGCATCCTTCAGGGGAGAAAGCCCGGCCGGATTTTTGCGCAGAAGTTCAACCAGCACATCCGAAACCTCCGGATCGGTATCACGGTTTTTCGCAACGCGGTAAAGGAAAACCTGAACATCCTGCGTCCGTCCAGAAAGAGCCACCCGGGCCAAATGAATGAAGTTTTCTCTCAGCATTTCTCCTTTTTGCATATTTTCTTCCACTTCCGTGCAACATGAAAGAACGCCAGATGTCTTTTTGAAAACTGAACTTCCCAGAATACAATTCCACCCTCTTCAAAATCCGCCG
>Ga0209022_1003185_pt1 | contig 12057 bp, 10 predicted proteins | sample PinacodermPK_FD_187300 | JGI IMG/M metagenome (GOLD analysis project Ga0209022, IMG submission 187300) | Host-associated microbial community of the marine sponge Aplysina aerophoba from Gulf of Piran - sponge pinacoderm, lysed by proteinase... | ecosystem: Host-associated > Porifera > Sponge >...
GGCTGGGGCCAGAGCGAGGGGCCGCAAAAGGGCTGGGTCATGCCCACCTGGCAGGCCGAGGACATCCGCAACGCCATCAGTTACATGGAGACCCGCGACGACGTGGACTCCGACCGCATCGCCACCTACGGTTCCGGCGGCACGGGCGGCGGCAACGCCGTGCTGGTGGGCGCCACCGACAGCCGGGTGAAGTGCGTCGTGTGCTACCTCGGCGTGTGCAACGGCCGCGACTGGCTCCATTCCATGCGCCGGGAGTACGAGTGGATCGACTACCTCAAGCGCATCGAGGAAGACCGCCGGCAGCGGGCATTGACCGGTTCCGGCGAGTTGGTGGCGGCGCGCGAGGAGATCATGGTCCAGACCCCGGAGCGCAAGACCACCAACATCAAGAAAGAGGTGGCGGCCAAGATCCCCAACCAGATGCCGCTGCAGTGCGCCGACGCCATCCTGGACTACGCGCCGGAAGACGTGGTGCACAAGATCTCGCCCCGCGGGGTGCTGTTCGTCGCGGTGGAGTACGACGCCACCACGCCCGAGGAGCACTCCATCCGCATGTACGAGAAGGCCGGAGAGCCCAAGAAGCTCGTGATGCTGAAGAAGACCACCCATTACGGGGTGTACAACGACTATTTCGACCAGATCGCCGGCGAGGTGGTGGACTGGTACAACCGGCACCTGAAATACGACCGTATCGGCATCACCGAGCCCTAGCGCGGGCCGGCCAAGCGTGACGGTAGGGGCGACCGGCGGTCGCCCTCCGTAGCCAGTACCACGCGACGAGGAGCATGAAGCATGGGTAAATTCGAATTCGGCATCCGGGTGCCCAACTCGGGACCGCTCTCCAGCAAGGAGAACATCGTCAAGGCCGCCCAGAACTCCGAGGAGTTGGGCTTCGACACCATCTGGCTCCACGACCACGTGGTATGGAGCTCGGAAATGCACCGGCATCACATCTCGTCCGGCGCCGCCGAGGCCCTGAACGACGCCCAGGAGGCCAACTTCTTCGAGTGCATGACCACCATGTCGTACCTGGCGGCCAAGACCAAGGACATCCAGATCGGCGTGGCCTGCCTGGTGATGCCGCTGCGCAACCCCATCTACGCGGCCAAGCAGTGCGCCACCCTGGACCACCTGTGCGACGGGCGGCTGCTCGTGGGGGTGGGGCTCGGCTCCAAGGCCACGCGCGACTCCAGCGAGTTCGACGTCTTCGAGGTACCCATCAAGGGCCGGGGCAACCGCACCGACGAGTACATCGAGGCCATGAAGGCCATCTGGACCCAGCCCATGGCCTCCTACGAGGGCAAGTACCTCAAGTTCGACAACGCCGAAATCCACCCCAAGCCGCTGCAGAAGCCCCACCCTCCGGTGTGGGTGGGCGGCTGGATGGACCAGGCCGCGGTGCGGGCCGGCCGTTACGGCGAAGGGTGGATCCCCGGGTGGCTTTCGCCCAAGGAGATGGCCCGGGGCTGCGAGCTCCTCAACAAGGCGGCCGAGGACGCCGGCCGGGATCCCGCGGGCATCAAGATCGCGGTGGAGAAGCTGGCCTGCATCGCCCGCACCCGGGACGAGGCCATGACCCTGGCGCTCCCCACCATCCGCGAGAGCTCCCATACCTACGAACGCGACGTGGACAACATCCAGTTCGCCCTCGACCGCCACATCATCGGCTCGGTGGATGACGTCCGCCGCCGCATCGACGAGTTCATCGAAGCCGGCGTGGAGCACTTCGAGCTCAAGCTCATCTACCCGGACATGGACACCATGTACAAGGAAATGCTGCTCTGGTCCGAGGAGATCATCCCGCACTATGTCTAAGCCACAACGAACCCTTGTGGAGTTGCGCTTCGAGCTCAACGGCAAGGACGTGGCCGTGGAGTGCGAGCCGCAGCAAACCCTCTCGGAACTGCTCCGGAACCGCCTGAACCTCACCGGCGCCAAGATCTCGTGCGAGGTGCAGGTGTGCGGGGCGTGCACGGTGCTGGTGGACGGCCTGCCGGTGAGCTCCTGCACCTACCTGGCCTACGAGGCCCAGGGGCGCACGGTCACCACCATCGAGGGACTCGAGGCCGCCGACCGCACGCTGCACCCGATCCAGCAGTGCTTCATCGACGAGTTCGCGTTTCAGTGCGGCTTCTGCACGCCGGGGATGATCCTGTCCGCCAAGGCGCTGCTGGACGACAACCCCGACCCCTCCGACGACGAAATCATTCACCACATGGACGGCAACCTCTGCCGCTGCACCGGATACATCTCCATCGTGAAGGCGATCCGCAAGGCGGCGGCGGTGATGAAGGAGGCTCGGGGATGAGCGACGACAAGAGCCGTGACTTCGAGGTGGTCAACCGCTCGGTGCCGCGCCGCGACGGCCGCGCCAAGGTGTCGGGCCGGGCGCTCTACGTGAGCGACGTCAGACTCGCGGGCATGGCCTACGCCAAGGTGCTGCGGAGTCCCTACGCCCACGCCCGGATCGTCTCCATGGACACCTCCGGGGCCGAAGCCCATCCCGGCGTCTACAACGTGCTGCGGGGCGATGACCTCGAGGGCCTGAACCCGTATTTCGGCCACGCCGTCAAGGACCACCCGCTCATCGCCATCGACAAGGTGCGCTATGCCGGCGAGCCCGTGGCCGCGGTCATCGCCGAGGACGAGCTCACCGCCTACGAGGCGCTGGAGTTCATCAACGTCGAGTACGAGGAATTGCCGGCCGTCATGGAACCCGGGGAGTCACTGGCGGCGGACGCACCCCTGCTTCACCAGCGCCAGTTCGAGGCCGGCGCGCTGCGCGGGTTCGAAGGAGAGGTCACCGCGGGGCGCGGCACCAACCTGTGCCAGGAGCACCACATCAAGTGGGGTGACGTCGACGAGGCGTTCGCCAAGGCCGCGGCGGTGGTGGAGGGCGAGTACTACTTCCCCATGGCCTACGCCTACGCCATGGAGCCCTACGTGGCCATCGCCGAGGTGGGCGACGACAGCGTCACCATCTATTCGTCGGCCCAGCACCCCTTCATGGTGCGCCACGACCTGAAGACCATCTTCGACATGCCGGTGAGCCAGATCCGCCTGATCGTGCCGTTCGTGGGCGGCGGCTACGGCAGCAAGTCCTACACCAAGATCGAGCCGCTGGTGTCGGCCTGTGCCTGGAAGGCGCGGCGGCCGGTGAAGCTCCAGCTCAGCGTGGAAGAGGCCATGCTGACCACCCGGGGCGACGACGCCCTCACCTGGATGCGCACCGCGGTGGACGCCGACGGCAAGATTATCGCGCGCCAGGCGAAGATCCACATGAACACCGGCGCCTACGCCGAGAACAGCCCGCTGGTGTGCGAGAAATCGTCCAACCGCTGCGTCGGCCCCTACGCCATCCCCAACGTCCAGATCGACAACACCATGGTCTACACCAACACGGTGCCGGCCAGCTCCTTCCGCGGCTTCGGCTGCGCCCAGGTGACCATGGCCGGCGAGTCCCAGATCGACGAGCTGGCGGCCAAGATCGGCATGGACCCCTACGAGTTCCGGCTGCACAACGCGGCGCGGCCCAAGCAGGAGTTCTTTCCCGGCATGCGCCCGTTCGACGGCACCCTGACCGAAGACCTCAAGATCGTCGCCGACAACATCGGCTGGAATGAACCCCTGCCGAGCGGCCACGGGCGCAGCATCGGCTGCTCCGCCAGCGACGCCGGCGCCTACCCGCTCACCTCCACGGCCGTGCGCGTGCACGCCGACGGCTCGGCGTCGCTGATGATCGGCAGCACGGAGCTGGGCCAGGGTAGCCACACCGTGCTGCCGCAGATTGCCGCCGAGGAACTCGGCATACCCTTCGACATGGTCCGGGTCGTATCTTCCGACACCGCCATCACGCCCTACGACCGTTCCACCGGCGCCAGCCGCACCACCACCCTCATGGGCCGGGCGGTGCAGGAGGCCAGCCAGGAAGCCAAGGAGCAGATGGTCCGCATGGCGGCGGACGTGCTCGGGGTCGAGGAATCGGAGATCGAGTCCGTCCGCGGCGGCATCACCTGCGGCGAGGCGCGGCTCAACTGGTCCGAGGTGCTGACGCGCTACTACAAGCTCCCGGACGGCGAGGTCATCGGCCGCGCCTACATCCGCAAGGACAAGGACTTCGCGCAGTTGCCGGTGTTCTGGGAAGCCGCCTCCACCGGCATCGAGGTGTCCGTGGACGAGGAGACCGGCAAGGTCACCATGGAGAAGCTCGGCACCTGCGGTGACGTCGGGTTGGCCATCAATCCGGCCCTGGCCGAGGGCCAGGACATCGGCGCCGCCACCACCGGCATGGGCATCGGCATGTTCGAGGAGTTGGAGTTCGACAACAACCAGCTCCTGAACGGCAACCTGCTGGAGTACCGCCTGCCGCGATTCTCCGACATGCCGCGGACGGTGAAGCTCGAACTGGTGCAGAACCGCGACGGCGTGGGCCCCTATGGGGCCAAGGGCGGCGGCGAAGCATCCCTCAACTCCCTGCCCGCCAACATCGCCAACGCGGTGTACAACGCCACCGGGGCGCGGATACGCCGAGCCCCGCTCACGCCGGAGAAGGTCTGGCGCGCCATCCGCGAAGCGCGCGCCGCACGTGGAGAGAACGAGTCATGATGCCGCTGCGACGTTTCGCCATCCACCGTCCCGCCGACCTGCGCGAGGCCGCGGAGATGCTCGACCACTACGGTGAGAACGGCAGCCTCTACGCCGGCGGCACCGAGCTGTTGCTGGCCATGCGCCACGACCTGCTGCGCTACGAGCACTTGATCGACATCAAGGCGGTGGCGGGTCTGGACGGCGTCGAACGCCGCGATGGGCAACTGCACATCGGCGCCGCCGTTACCCACCGGGCCATCGAACGCTCCTCCGTGGTACGGGAACTGCTGCCGGTGATGGCGGAGATGGCGGCCAACGTCGCCAACGTGCGCGTGCGCGCCACCGGCACACTGGGCGGGAATCTTTGTTTTGCCGAACCGCATTCAGATCCGGCCACCCTGCTTCTGGCCTTGGGCGGCACCGCCCGGGCACAGGGAAGGGGCGGCGAGCGGACGCTGTCCATGGACGGGCTGCTGGCCGGTGCCTATGAGAACTCCCTCACCCAGGACGAGGTCCTGACCGGCGTGGACGTACCGCTGCCGGGGTCGACCCAGCGCACCGCCTACCTCAAGTTCCAGGTCCACGAAAGGCCCCTGTTAGGCCTGGCGCTGATGCTCGACCTGAACGAGGACGGCAGCGAGATCCGCGCGGCCCGCTGTGCCGTCGGCTGCGTGAGTCCCACGCCGTGCCGCTCGGAGACCGCGGAAAGCCTCATCTCCGGCCCCGCCGATTCGGTGGAACAACGGCTTCAGGAGGCCGCCGACACCCTCGCCGATGAAGCCGCTCTGACCGACGACCGCGAAGGCAGCGCGGAATACAAGCGCCACCTCATCGGCGTGCTGCTGCGCCGCGCCGCCAAGCAGTGCCTCTAGTGCGATTCCCCGCTCCGCTGATTCCGGGCACTCTGGTCAAACGTTACAAGCGGTTTCTCGCCGACGTCCGTCTCGATGACGGTACGCTGGTAACCGCGCACTGCACCAACACGGGCAGCATGCTGGGCTGCAACGCTCCCGGTAGCCAGGTGTACCTTTCCGAGCAACCCGGCAAGAACCGCAAGCTTCCCTATACCTGGGAGTTGATCCGGGTGGGGCGAACGCTGGTGGGGATCAATACGCTGGCGGCCAACCGCCTGGCGCGGGAAGGGATCGAATCCGGGGTCGTCAAGGAATTGCAAGGCTATGAACGCCTCCGGCCCGAGGTGCCGACACGGCCGGGATCGCGGCTGGACTTTCTCCTCGAAAACCCGGGGCAGCAATGCTACGTGGAGGTGAAAAACGTGACGCTGGTGATGGACGGCGTCGCCACCTTCCCGGACGCGGTCAGCGAGCGCGGCACCAGGCACCTGAAGGAGCTCATCCGGCTGCGGCGGCGGGGCCACCGCGCCGTGCTGCTGTTCGTCATCCAGCGGGGGCCCTGTCCCTCCTTCAGACCCGCCGACGAGATCGACGTGGAATACGGGCGCTGGCTGCGACGCGCGGCCAGGGCGGGAGTCGAGATCTATCCCTACCGGGCCAGGGTGACCGTCCGGGGGATTTCACTCAGGGAAGCCGTTCCGCTGCAACTCTAGTGTGGTGTCTGGAATGTGTCCCTGGGACGGTTCAAGGCGTCCCGCCCTCCATTGGTCCCAGGATCGCCGGTGTCAGCGCGGAGAATATGCCCACGAAGCTCCCGCTGCTGCCGTCGGCTTCATCGAACGCGACATCGCTCAACCCCACCACCCCGCGGGGATTGCCGTCCGGATCCGGGACGTTGGAGAACTGCCCGGCCCACACGCCAGTCGCCTCCGTGACGGTCCGTTCCGGATGCGTCACCGTCACGTCGGTGTTCTCGAACGTCCCATCCGACTTGAAACGCGTCGGGCCGAGGCGCAGCTCGTAGTCCGTGGGCGACGCAACGGGGTCCCGGCTCCACCAGGTCACGATGGGATACAGGTACTCACCCGGCTGAACCCTGATGTCCTCCGTACACCCGATGCAACCCTGAATGGTACCGTCGGCGAAGTCGGCCCGGAGCTCGATGACGGCGCCGAACTCGGTGTACTGGCTCGCCCCGTCCAACTCTCTCCATCCGCTGCCGTAACTGTACCGGTAGACGCCGCCGACGCTGCCCGCATAGGTGGCTTCGCCGGCTACGGGCATCTGAGGCGGGTTCGACGGATCGATCTCGGGACCGTCGATGAACACGCCCGTTTCGGCCTCTTCCGGATTCCGCCGCGAGACCCCGAGGGGGAAGTGGGCCCACCACCCCACGGCCAGGTAGTCGGCTGGATCCTCCACGTCCCAACTGATGGCCGCGTAGGCATAGAGTCTCCCGTCGTGGTGGTTCTGCACCAGCAACCATTCGCGACTTGCAGAGCCGGGCATGGGCGGCGGGGGAATATACTGCGCCCACGTCCGCTCGAGGTCCCATACGCTGTTCAGCTTCCTGGTGCTTCCGTCCCCGCGTCTTACTTCAACACCCACGACCCCGTTCTTGAAGGTCGTCTTCGTCCTGAACCGCTGTTGTGTCTCGGTGAGCTCGATTTCCTTCATCCCCGGACCGCCGCCGGCGCAGCCGGCCGTTGCCGACAACAGGAACACGCTCGACAGAAGCACGATCCATTTCATGACGCCCTTCCTCCTCCCTCAACCAAGGCTCTCGATGAATCCGGTCACGGCCCGATTGAACTGTCCGGGCTGCTCCCGGTAGCAGAAGTGGCCCGCCTTGTTGATGACGTGCAACTGCGCGTTCTCGGTGCTGCCGGCAACGTAGTCGAACAGCGTGAGACCCCGCCGGTACCGTGCCGTCGGGTCATTGTAGCCCCACACCACCAGGGTGGGGGTCTTGAGCCGTCCCTCCAGCATCCACTGGAGGCACTCTTCCTTATCGAGGACGAGGTTGCGCATGAACAGCTTCAACCCCCCGGCGCTCATGGCGCGCACGGACTCCTGGTACTTGGGCAGCTCGGAGATCTCCACCGCCGCGTCGATCCAGCCCTCTGTGATGTGACCGGTACCGTGGGAGTAGTGCTCCACCACCCAACGCTGGCTCTCCCGGCTGAGGTGCGGCTCGGGCCTTGCGGCCATGACCAGCTCCGTCAGCGACGGGCCCGGCGAGAGGGTGCCGCTGTCCACGATGATGCAGGACTTGACGATCTCGGGATGCAGCAGCGTAAGCCGCGCCACCAGGTAGCCGCCGCGGGAGTGGCCGCACAGGTGAACATCCTTCAAGCCCATGGCCTTCAGGAATCCGTGGGCGTGCTCTACCACGGCGGCGGGCGTGTAGTCGTCGTCGGTCTTGGGGTTGCCGGTGTGACCTTGACCGAGCTTGTCCACGGCGACCACCCGGCACGACTCCGCCAACGCGTCGAAGTTGAGCTCCCAGTCCAGCGCGCTGTCACAGGCGTCCGTGGTACCGAAGTGGCTGCCATGCCACAGCACCAGCGGCTCGCCCACCCCCTGTTCGAAGTAGCGGGTACGGACCCCGTCCACGTCGATAAACTTCTCCTCGGTCATTGGCATGCCGTTTCCTCCCGGAGATTGCCTGAAACGCCGGAGACTTCAGCGTTGCAGCGCCATGAACATGAACACCTTGGCGGCCTCGATCACGCTCTTGAGGGGCACCAGGTCGTTGTCCGTGTGCTGGAACCGGACAGCGCGTGAGCCATAGTTGACGGTCTCGATTCCGCGGACGTTGAGCAGCCCGGTGTCGTTGGCCGCCGTGGAGAAGCTGTATTCCGGCTCCCCGCCCAACATGGTCCGGATGGCGTTGCCGAGGGCCACTACCACGCCGGCGTCTTTCCCCACCTCGCAGGGATACATGAACTCTTCCTTCTCCAGCGTTACCTCGCAGGGTTCGATGGTTCCGATGGCGTCGGCAAGCTGCTGCACCGCGCGGTCGGCGTCGTCGCCCGGCAACAGCCGGCGGTCCATCTTGATGTGGCATTCGCTCGGAATAGTGTGGGTCGACTTGGGAAAGCTCTCGATGGCGGTGGGCGTCAGGGAAACCCGGCCCAGCTCCGGATGGCTCTTGTCCTCGGGATAGGGCATCAGCGGCGCGAGCTTCTCCAGCACCCTGACCGCGCCCTCCACCGCGTTGACGCCGTCCCAGGGGCGGCTGCTGTGGGCCTGACGGCCGCGCACGACGATGCGCACATCGATGCGGCCCTTGTTGCCCAACTGGATCTCGGGCGGACCGTCGATAAGACCCCAGCCCGCGTCGATGCCGCCGTGCGACAGCACGTAGTCGAGGGATTCGTGCTTGCCGCTCTCTCCCGCGGTGCTGGTGACGAAGTAGAGGTCTCCAGGCAGCTCCCATCCGCTCCGGGCGATGAGCTTCGCCGCGGTGAGCATGGCCGCCAGGCTGCCCTTCTGCTCGCACGCGCCCCGGCCCCAGCCACAGGGCCCTTCGAGCCCGTAGGGCTCGCCGTCGACCATCTCCCCGGAGTAGGGGTTGGGCATGGTGCTGGGCGCCGCGTTCATGGCGTACGACACCAGCAGCAGGCCCGGCGCCGTTCCATTCCCCGGCAATCGCGCGGTGAGGTTGCCCATGCCGTCGATGACGGCATCGATGCCCTCGGCCTCGAGCTCGGGCCGCACCACGTCGCGGATCAGCGCCAGCACCTGAGGCTCTTTTTCCAGCAGCTCGGTCTGCGGGCTGGGCGTCTGCAGCAGCTTCACCAGAAGCCGCTGGACCTCGTCCGGGTCGACGCCCGCCTCGATGCGTTGTCTGGTTTCGTTCGTGTCCATAAAGTGTGTTCCGGATGGGGCGCCCTTCGACTTCGCTCCGCTACGCTCAGGGCGAACGGGAAAGGATTTCACAACCGTTCGCCCTGAGCGTAGCGGAGCGCGAGCGGAGCGAAGTCGAAGGGCGCCCATCCACAAGCGGATTCGATCGGAGTTCGCTACATCTCCACCTCGGTTCCGACGCCCTGCTCAAGGGCCCGCCGGTAAACCAGGCTCGCGGCAGCGACGTCCTGCGCCGCGATACCCACCGACTTGTACATGGTGATCTCGTCGCCGCGGGTCCGTCCCGGTTTGGCGCCGGACAGCACCTCGCCGATCTCGCCGCGTATGTGGTCCGGCGTGATGGCGCCTTCCTCCAACGCCAGCAGGATGTCGCCGCACTCGGTGTTGATGGCGTCCAGGGAGTCCACCACCACCGTCGCCGCCTTGACCGTGTCGCTGCCCATCTCCCGGGCTTCGGGCCGGTGGGAGCCCACGGCATTGATATGGACACCGGGCTTGAGCCACCCGGCATCAAGGATGGGCTCGGCCGCGTCCGTCACCGCGGTCAGGATATCCGCACCACGAACCACCGCCTCGGCGGACTCCTGCGGCTGGATCGGGAAGCCCATCTCGTCCTCCAGTTCTTCCTTCACGTAGATCGCGTTGACACGCGAAGGGCTCCAGATGAGCACCCGCTCGATGGAGCGCACCCGGCTCAAGGCCCGGATGTGGGTGCGGGCCTGGGTGCCGGCGCCCAGAATACCCAGCACCGGCGTTTCCGGCCGCGCCAGCGCCTTGGTGGCCATGGCCGACGCGCACGCGGTGCGGATGGCGGTGATGTAGACTCCGTCCATCAGCACCTCGAGCTTGCCGGTCTCGGCGCTGTAGAGCGAGATGGAGGCCAGGATCGGCGGCAGGTCTTGCTTGGGATTGTCCCGGAAATACGAGATGATCTTGATCCCCAGCGCCTTCCCCTCGCTCATGAACGCCGGCATGCTGGTGATGCGGCCGCCGATCTCCGGGAGCGGCACCACCAGCCGCACCGGCATCACTACCCTGCCCGCGGAGAACTGGACGTGAGCCTGCTCCAACGCGGCGATCAACTCATCGAGGTCCAGAAGACCCTGTACCTGATTTTCGGAGATGACTAGCATGCGGCTTCCTTGCGATTGGGATTGCGAAACGAAAGCAATGACATATCGGGCGATCCGGGCAATTGCAACGACACGGGCCCCTTGGTCGTACCCTTTCGGGGCGGTTGGCGGGGGCGGAGATCGTTTCACTTGTTCCCTCGCTGGTGTATTCTGGCCCCGTGCCCATGCTGACGGGGAGGAATTGACCATGAAACAGGAACGCAGCCTCGATTCCATCGAGCAACTCAACCGGGACATGACCGAGAAGAGCCTGGAAGGCCATTGGAGCCTGGGGCTGGAGGACCTGCCGCCCTACCCCGTCACCTCCATACGACCCCACCTGTGGCGCTGGGAGGATGTCCACGAGAGCATGATACGGGCCGGGGAAGTCGTGAACCTGGAGAAAGACGCGGAGCGCCGGACCATACGGCTTCTGAACCCCGGCATTCCCGGCGGCCACGGCACGACCCATACCATCCACTTTTCGTTCCAATACGTGAAGCACGGGGAGTACGCGCGCGCCCACCGTCACACGGCCGCGGCCTTTCGTTTCGTGCTCGACGGCCGGGACGCATACACCATGGTCAACGGCCAGCAGTGCGTGATGGAAGAGGGCGATCTCATCCTCACGCCGCAGCTCACGTGGCACGACCACGTCAACGACTCGGGCAAGCCCATCATCTGGCTCGACGGCCTCGACATCCCGCTGACGCAGGCGCTGCACCAGCTCTTCTTCGAGCCCTACCACCAGGAACAACAGGCCCTGGAGGCCACCAGCGAGGAGGTGGCGGGGTTCTACAGCCACGCCCGTCCGGCGGTGGAGCCCCCCAAGCAGTTCTTCCACTACAAGTGGGCCGATACCGAGCGGAGCCTGGAACGTCTGCGGCGCAACGGTTCGGGCCGGGACCCGTACGACGGTTACCTGCTGGAGTTCCTGAACCCCGTCACCGGCGGCCCCACCATGCCCACCATCCAGTGCGCCGTCCAGCTCCTGGAGCCCGGCCACGAGACCCTGCCCCACCGGCACACGAGCACGGTCATCTACCACGCCTACCGCGGCGCCGGCACCTCCATCATCGGCGGCCAGGTCTTCGAGTGGCGGCAGGGCGACTCCTTCGTCGTACCGCTGTGGAACCAGCACGCCCACGCCAACACTTCCTCGGACACCGACGCCATCCTCCTGTCCATGAGCGACGCCCCGGTGGTCAAGGCGCTGGATCTGTACCGGGAGGCGACCTGAGACGCGGAAACCGCTGCTGTCCGCCGATCAGTCCGGGTTCCTGGTCCGCCGGATGGTGGATGGGAGACCGCGCCGAATGACTTGCCAAATTTACGCCGAATTACGATGCTCCGGTCCACGCCCGTCAGGCACTTTGTCGACCCGTCACTGGCGGTGGCGGCCTTGCGGGCCACGCCGGAGCGCCTGACGGCGGATCTCGAGTTCCTCGGTCTCCTTTTCGAGTCCATGGTCATTCGCGACCTCCGCGTCTACGCGCAAGCCGCGGACGCGCAGGTGTTCCACTACCGCGAGAAGGAAGGACTGGAAGTGGACGCCGTGGTGGAGGCGGCCGATGGTCGATGGGCGGCATTCGAGGTCAAATTGGGCGAACGGTGGGTCGAAGACGGCGCCA
>Ga0209022_1003187_pt1 | contig 12055 bp, 12 predicted proteins | sample PinacodermPK_FD_187300 | JGI IMG/M metagenome (GOLD analysis project Ga0209022, IMG submission 187300) | Host-associated microbial community of the marine sponge Aplysina aerophoba from Gulf of Piran - sponge pinacoderm, lysed by proteinase... | ecosystem: Host-associated > Porifera > Sponge >...
AAGGATACGTGGACGACGGCGAGGTCACTGTCCCTTAGTGGCCTCTGCCACGTCAACCGACTCGTTCTGCACACGCACGTAGACCGCCGGTGCGCCGATGACAATAAGGGAAGCGCGGGACTGAGCTCCGTAGCGGCCAGCGAGTGATCTTTCCGAAGAAATCTCAAGAAAATGTAACGCGAGCGTCCCTGTCGCAAAGTACAAGGCAGAGACATACAACCGATAGTGCTCAACTAAAGGTTAGTGTTCAACACGAACACAGCGACACGACATTCGCACAGTCCACGCAAGAAGGAGGAGTCCGATGCGTACTACTCTTGAACAGCTTGCCCCAGAAGTGGTCGACACCATACCCGCCGAGGCACGAACAACGCGGTTGGAACCGCAACGCAATGAGCGGTGCGGGCACTGGAGCGCAGCCGCGCTTCTGGTGTTAGGATTTGTTTTGTGCATTGCGGGCCTGGTGGCCTCTTGCGGCGCTGGCGGGGACACGACCCTAGCGAATGTGGGCGATATTGGGTCTGATAACGGAAGCCTCAACGATGTGGGCGCAGGCCGCAGCGATAGCGGTGACAGTTCACAACGAGAAACCGACGACCCGCCCGGAGATTCCGGACCCGTGGAGCTTGTTCGGGTGCCCGATGTGATCGGACTGTCGAGCGACGAAGCCTCCAACCAACTTGAAACCGCCGGGTTCGACGTTGGGTATGGGTTGCAGGATGCGCCTGAACCCGGAGTTGATCACGAAACGGTAACGGGAGCATACCCTAGTCCTGGAACTCTGGTACCGTTCGGTTCGCCAATCTGGCTGGAAGTCTATATCGACGATCAAATGGACACTGCATCACCGATCGACACTGATCGCGGTAGAGAACTAACGCTGATCATCAATCGAGAAATCGAAGCTGAGTTCGGCGATCGTGCCGCATGGGATTACTGGGACGAAACCACTGAGACATACAACATCCGGATCGTCGACCTTGCCGCCGACGAAGCACGGCATCTGCAATCGCGCTACGATAACGAAGACTTTGCGGTGGACGTGTCATCCGTCCCCATCGGTTACCCAGAACTCCGGACCCTCATAGATTCGACCTTGGACCAACTCAATATCTTGAAGGTATGCGCCGCGCCCGGCTCAAAATGGCGGAGCGGTGTCGAAGTGGTGACCTGGTCCGTGTTAGTCGCCTACTTTCTCATGCCGGTTGAAGGTCAGTCGATCGACGACTGCGAAAGCAAGATGAAACAGGCCGTTCTCGCCAACGCCGCCGATTTCGCGAAAGAGCACGCAGTACTCGTCGACCCCGCCGACCTGGTCCGATTTGAGATACACCCACCGGACCCACCGGGTTCAGGTACCGACGAGTTGGTTGACTGGACATGGAGATGAAGCGGGACCTACAAGGACTCCGGCGAAGGGTTCGTCCAAGCCGAATTGTCGGGCTGTTTGGATCGTCATCGTCATTGTCATTGTCGGTCTCTTTATGACTGGATGTGGAAACGACAAGACACCCGCCCAAACCATACCAGCCTTCAACTCCAACAATACAAGTTTGGCAGAATTATTGCGTCTCACAAGAACAGCGAAGTCACACATCTTCGTAGTCCTTGTGTTTGAAATCCAACGATATTTTGCGTTAGGAACATCGACAAAGAGACTAGAATAACAGGCACCGCTGGGTCGTTGAATCTGAATGGTTATGTCACAGTTTCCGTCCACAAGCTTGGAGCCAGGTTTCCGCTGTGCGCCGTCCGATACGAGTGCAGTCTCCATTTGGCACACACCTCTAATGCCTTTAATCCAGTCACATGGCATCATTCAGCCCGCTTTACCGCCAACCGTAGCGTCCCGATGGACTTCAGCCTCCAATAGATCATCAATCAAATCTGCCGTCTCGCTATACTGACTCTCCATGACACGCGTGAAAGTGGAGTCATCTATCCCGTCGAGTGGAGTAATGTCCACAGGTTGAGCGATGCACCATCGGCTCTCGCGACAGAACTGCAACACGCTGATCTTTGCCTTGTCGATTCTCGGCAAGCTACCTTCCACCCCGCACTGTGAATATCCATCCAGTTCGGTAGCTCGCACCATATTGCTAATCGCATTGACAATGTAATCAGAATGTGTTGTAAGTAACAACGCATATCCGTGGTTAACTAGAGTAGCTAGGCATGCCGCCACTTGGCGCTGCATCTCTGGATGCAAATGCGACTCAGGCTCATCTATGGTTAAATGGCCACCGCCACCCATTAAGTGCTTCAAGACGAGCAAGATTGGCGCGAGTTCTGAAATCATAGACGATGTACGCCAGAGCGAGAAGGGCCCTTCAGGTGTCATCGCCACGATCGATTCAACTGATCGTTCCGTCGATCGATCCGTAACGATCTGAGCGCGCATTGCTGTTTCAAGTCTGTCAATAATTGACTGAATTGGCTTAGGCAGGGATGGCTGATGGAGGCACCGCTCAGGTGACAGTACAAGCGACACGAAGTCAGCGGCCGTACCGGGTAGTGGCTCTATTCCTATGGGTCGGATTCCTGCTGCTGCAGATTGTTGGACTACGTTGCTCGCCAAGACATGATAGCTGTGCATTATTCCTGATCGATCTGAAGGCAGATGAACTACGGGGTCTGGCCAGTCCGGAAATAGGGATGCTTCAAGCATTTGATGCAGGTCGTGCCACACTAATGGTGTATCATTGCCTAGTCTGCTAATTGAAGAATAGTGCCGCCAGAGCCTAATCCTGGATGGATCTCGCCACCGCTCGGGGTCGAACACATCGGTCAGCCAGTCTTGGGGATCAGGAGGTTCGACAGTTACGAGATCACTGTCGAACCGGATCTCGACCTGCCATGAGGGAACCTGATTGCGGATCTTGAGGTAACAGTCGACGGCGTGACGGCTCTGAGTTCTCCGACGTAAGTCACTCGCATGGGCGCCGAAGGCGTACTCTATCGAACTCCTCACTATGGCACCATAGTCTGTTAGCGAATCAACAGTCAGCGCGCGAACCCATTCAAGAACAGGTCCGCTGGGATTATGCGCCGGACTATCTGGATGTCGCACTTCTTCGCCAGACTCGTCCATGACGCGAAGAATCCAGTCGGTCACCGCGTCGGGTGGGCGGTCGGATCGCCCAGGTCTGTACCAACCGTCAGGGAAGCGCGCGTCGAGCGTGCGGTGTAGGACCGTCGCGAAGAAGGTCTTTCCCGTATTGTTGTCACCGATAAAGAGGGTAAGGTCGGATAGCTCAAGCTCAACGGAACGTAAAGGTCCCAAGTTGGATAACTCTACGATGACGGACACACGTCAAGCGTAGCATCCAGCAACCACCCACCCCCCACGTTTACGCGCAGGCTCCATTTTTCTGAACGGACGGCGGCCTTGATGTCGTAGCGGGCGATGATCGCAGGCGCCAGAACAACAGTGCCGGCTATGACTCCGGAGATCACGATTCGTGAGACGGCATCGCTGAAGTCGACAATCACCCCGAAGATGAACACCACGATGGAGAACGCGAAAAGGCGTAACCGAGGCGCTGGCCAAGGTCGCCCAACGGGCCGCGCGGGCACGTTGCACGAGAACGGGATGGGCATCGGTTCAGCAGCGATGACGCTTCACGGTAGCCAACCGGCGTCGTCGAGCAGCGCGGCGATCCCAGAGGTCATCACCGACAGCGAGAAGTGTCTGAGCGCAACCTGGCGGTTCCGCTCGATGCGGTCGCGGTCGCCGCCGCGCAGCGCCGCTCTCAGCGGTTCGGGATCGTCGGTGGGGTACCACTCGAATCCCAGGGCCCGCAGTTCAGCGGCCACCGGATAGTCGGCGACCGCGACCGGCACTCGATGGATCGACGCCTCGACCGGCGGGTTGCCGAAGCCCTCCCAGGTCGATGGAAACACCACAGCGTCAGCGGCCCGGTAGAGGTCGACTGCCGCTTCGTGGTTGGTGCCGTGAACCACACGGCAGCTGGCCCCAGCGAGAAGTCGCTCGAGTTCGTCGTCGTAGCCGTCCTCGGCGGGGCCCCACAGCCAGTACACCCCGTCGAGGTCTTCGCACAGGTTAATGGCACGGGCGACATTTTTTCGAGGAATGGCCCGAACCGGGTGCGCGATCACGAGTTCGTCTCCCGCCATGCCGAGTCGCCGACGCACACCGGGGCGGTCGCCGACTCCCGTAGTGGTGCAGAATCCGTTGTAGATGCAGGTCGCCTCAAAACCCCTGGTCTGCATCTGCTTGCGCGTCAGTTGGTTGATTGTGACGTGACGCCAGGCTCCGTCGTCAATCGGCAGTTCGGTGATCTGGGCGAAGCGCTCCCGCTGCCATGGCGGGTCGTGGTGGTGCATTATTGTCGGCCGTCCCCGCAGCACCGCTGCGGTTGTCCGAGCCGCCTGCAAGTTGAGCGGAATGGTGCAGAGATTCTCCACTACTACAAGGTCGGCCCCTCCCAGCGCATCAGCGAGCTCGGCCGGTGATGGGGGAACTGTTGCGGTGATCGACAGTTTGGGTACCGTCCGGTCCACAGATCCCTCGCCGGCGACGGTGATGACCTCGAACCCCAACTGCTCGAACGCTCGTTGCCAGTTGCGGGCCACGACCGACACCCCGTCGGTCATTCCCAACCTGAATGAGACGAACGCACAAACGGCCATGCCCGACACGATGCCCGCTAAAGCGATGATCCGCACCCGACGATTGAAAGCACTTTGAGTAGAAAGCCGTTGTGTGTCTGATGTCGCGCGGCGGGTTTAGGGTTTTCGAGGCAGTATTGAGCGACCAGATGAGCCATCTGCGGCGAAAGGTCGTGAACGCCCCCTGGTAGATTCCGATCTGCATCCCGGCGAATCCTGCAGCCCTTTCAGTAGGGGCCGCGATCAGGGCCTGCTGGACTTCGTCGGGCTGGGTCGAGTGAGTTCCGGTGAACGGGCTCAGTTTGTGGTCAGAATGGGAATCTTCGGCGTAGCCAGTCGGCCAGAAGTGGATCAACGACGCTTAGGCCTTGTGGGTTTCGCTGAAGGAAACCGTTGCCCAACAGTTTCTCGGCGGCATCGCTGGCGGTTCCTGGTGGCAGGTCAAGCATTGATGCCGCGGCACCGAAGATGCTTCCGCCGGTTGCGACGGCACGCAGAGTCTTCTTCTGGCCAGTCGGTAGCAGGCTGTAAATGTGTTCGGATCCGCTGTCGACGTTTGTACGTACTGTGGCGAGGGCGTTCTCCCAGTTCTCCTGATTCGCCGTTTCGCCGGGTTCGACCAGTCTCCACAGCGCGTCTGTAAGTTGCATGGTGCGCTGCGGGTGGCCGCCTGCGAATTCCACGATGTGTCTGGCGATGCCGCCGGCGTTGCGGTCGGTGTCGGCGAAGCCGTCTTCGATAATGCGGTGGACTGCATCGTCGGGCAGAGGTCCGATCTCCACTAGATCGGCTTGGGCGAAGAATGGCTGCGTCTGTTCGCTGAAGAGCGTTCGCATAGTTGAGGGCTCTGAACCTGCGAAGACGATGCCGAACGACTGGAAGTTGTGCTGAAGTTCCGTTCGCAGTACGCCGGCACCGCCTTCGACATTGGCGATGCCGGAGAACTCGTCGAAAATGATAAATAGTTCGTGCCGTTGCGCTGCGCTTACCAACACGGTGAGCAGCGTCCGCAAAGAAAGCGCCGGGTCGGGTCGGCGGGTCGGACTGCGTGCCAGTTGGAACCTCAGCACGCCAATGTTCACCGACAGCGTTGCCGCGACCGAGTCGAGAATCCGTCGCACCGGCCCCGCCACGCAGTCTAGACCCCGGTCGACAGCCCCGGCGACATCGGCCATTGATGTCATCTGGTAGAGGTCGATCCACACGGGTTGCGGGCCGACGGACTGCAGGTCGGCAGCTACGCGTTTGAGGAGACTGGTCTTTCCGTAGCGCCTCGGGCCGACAAGCGCAGTTAACCTTCGGTCGGTGATACGTTGCGCGAGGTCTAGCGCCAGTTGCTCGCGTCCGGTCACTTGTTCAGGCTGCAAAGGGCCGTGGTAAGGGAATGGGCTCTGATCCATACCTCGAAGCATACTCGGGTTTTCCGAGGAAAACATACTCGACAATTCCGAGCATGTTTCGATCCTGCGACGACTCCGAGCAATGTTGCGCGTACTCTGTGGTCGCCGTTGGGCGTTCGACTCACGGGTTGAAGGCAAAAACCGGTTCAGCATGAGGGGCATTTCGTCGAATCGCGGCCGCGTCGCCATCGGTATCCACTATGCCGATGCTTTCAGAGAGGCCGAAGGCTTGCACCTTCCCGGCGAGCATTGGCTTTTCGGTGAGCCACCCGCGTGGCTTCGGCCGCCCATGTTACGGAGTCGTTATATCTCGAGGTTGGGTGGGTTTCATTACAATTTGGTTGTGTAACGGAGCGCTCCCATCTAAGCTCTGATTATGGCGACCAGGTCTTTTCGCTCCTTCAACACGGTCGGGTACCTCGGCTGGGAGGTGAAACGACTACGCAAAGCGGCCGGTCTGTCCCAGGCCGAGTTGGCTGAGCGGGCGGGCGTGTCCCGCAAATGGGTCGTCTTGTGCGAACAGGGGCATGTGCGTGGCGAGATCGGCAAACTGATGATGGTCGTTCGCGCTCTGGGGCTGGAACTGCGTTTCGACCGACCGCCACAGGTTGTCGACTGATGGCGGACGTCGAGCCGGTCGCCGTATTGTTGAACGGGAAGGTCGCCGGGACGCTGCACACCGATCGCGTCGCCCACGCGAAATTCGCTTACGCGGACCGGTACCTCGACGACCGCTCCGCTGTTCCGTTGTCAATGTCGTTGCCGTTCCAAGAAGAGCCGTTCCGTTCGACCGCGACGAGCCGCTGGGTCGAGGGTTTGCTGCCGGACAACCAGGATGTGTTGCGGCGTTGGTGCTCCAATGTCGGGGTGTCGCCGCCGACCCCGCTCGGTCTGATCTCCACGCGGGTCGGCCATGATTGCGCCGGTGCCGTCCAATTCTGCCGCGCGGGTGACGAAGAGACGCTGTTGGGTCGACCCGGCCAAGTGTCGCTCCTTGCAAGAGGCGAGTTGGTGCGCGAAGTAGCTCTCATGGCTCAGGACACCGCCAGGTGGCTGCCTGACGATGAGGACGCGTACTTCAGCCTCGGCGGCTACCACGCCAAGACGACCTTGCACCAAAAAGGGGGCGAATGGGGGCGTCCGTCAGGAAACATTCCCACGACCCACATCCTCAAACCGTCGCCCGTCGGACTCCCCGGCCAGGCAGTCGTGGAGCACCTGTGCCTAGCGACGGCTCAACGCCTGGGACTTTCCGCCGCGGACTCGGAAATCGCGGTCTACGGAGACCACCCGGCAGCGGTGATCACCCGATTCGACAGAACCCATTCCCGCGGCGAGTGGACACGCATCCACCAAGAAGACATGTGCCAAACCCTCGGGTACCCGCCCGCCCAGAAATACGAGAAGGGAGGAGGCCCCGGAATCGCTGCGATAGGTGACGCGATCCAGCGCTACTCAACCTACCCCGAAGCGGACCTCCGCAAATTTCGAGACGCGGTGCTCTACTCCTGGATCATCGTGAACCGCGACGGGCACGCCCGCAACTACAGCATGCTCATCCAACCCGGCAGAGTCAGGCTGGCACCGCTCTACGACATCAACTCCGCGTTGCCTTTCGCACACAAGCGTATCGGAACCCTGCAACTCGCGATGCGCCTCGGTGCCGACTTCACCGTGGATAGGGCAGGGGCGAACGACTCCCTGTTGAACCTCTCAGCCTGGCTGACACTCCCCGTGAGCGAAACGCTGGAGCGGGCAGAGGAATTGGCGTCGACCATCATCGAGGCTGCGGCCGCGCAGATCAACTCCCTGCCCAGTGCCCTGCCCGGCGCGGAAGCTGTGGATGCCTTCCAAAGCAGAATCGACAAGAGAGCGGCCGATTGTCTGCGGACTGTCGCAGCCACCAAGAAACGTATCGCCCACTGAACGCCGGCTCAAAGCAGAACTACGGCACCGTGAATTGATCCTCAACGAAGCGGCAGCAAAAGCCCTAGCCGAACTTTGGCTTGGCCGAATACCTAACCGTTCACGGACGGATGCCTATACATCAACTCCTAGGTATCGGTCGGTTACGCTGGGAGTATCGACAAGTTCCCTAGTGGTCCCCGTCCAGACGGTGCGACCCTTCTCGATCACCATGTTGCGGTCGGTCAGCGTCAGCAGTTTGCGCAGATGAGCATCGACTATCAGAATACTTTGACCCTCGTCCTTGAGCAGCTGCAGCGAAGCGAAAATCGTGGCACGAACCGTGGGGGCGAGCCCCTCGGTAGCTTCATCGAGCACTAGCAGTCTCGGGTTCATCGCCAACGCCCGACCGATGGCCAGCATCTGCTGCTCACCGCCGGATAGCTGATTGCCGAAGTGGTGCTTCCTCGACTCCAGTTGGGGAAATAATTCGTTGACGGCGGCGGTTGTCCAACGCCGTTTGCCAGACACTGAGGCCCGGGCCGTCGACTTAAGGTTCTGTGCCACGGTCAGCAGCGGGAAGACTTGCCGACCCTCGGGCACCAACGACAAACCCAAACGTGCGACTTGGAACGGCCGGCGGCCGCCGATCTCCGCTCCGTCGAAGACGACAGTTCCCGATCTGGGCGCCAGCAGCCCGAACACCGTGGAGATCGTTGTCGTCTTGCCCATGCCATTGCGGCCCAGCAACCCCACGATCTCGCCCTCGCCGATCTCCAAACGCACATCATGAAGCACCTGCACAGGCCCGTATCCACCCGCTAATGAATCAACCGTCAACAGCATCATTCACTCCAGCCAATGTCGTCGGGCAGGTACAAGCTCCGCACTGCGGGGTCGGACTTGATCTCCTTCGGGCTGCCCGAGGCGATCAGTGAACCCTCGCAAAGCACCGAGATGCGGTCACTCGTGGAAAACACTATGTCCATGTCGTGTTCCACCAGTAGCACCGCTGTGTCGGCGGCGAGTGAACGCAACAGCAGTGCAAGCCGCTCTGCTTCATCAGGGGCCATGCCGGCCATCGGCTCGTCCAGCAGCAGCACTTTGGGTGACGATGCCTTGGCCATGGCGATCTCCAGTTGGCGTGTCTGCCGATGCGACAAACGCTTCGCCGACAGGCCGCCAACATCACCGAGCCGCACCGTGTCCAGCAACTGTTGCGCCTGTCTGACCCGAGCAGCATTGGTCGAAGCTGGGCGGAAGAACCGGAAGCTGCGCCGGTCTGTGGCTTGCAACGCCAACTCCACATTCTCAACTACCGTGAAGTCGAGGAAGATTGATGAGATCTGGTAGCTTCGGGCAACTCCGCAACGGACTCGCTGAGGCAGGCTCAGGTGGGTGATGTCGGTCTCGTCAAGCCACACCGATGCCTATTCTGGGCGGGTGTCCGCTGGCGCGGTTAGCAATCCGAGCATTTGTCTGGCATTGTGCATAACGATATAGTTATGTAATGCATGCTCCAGAACTGTTGTCGAGCCGACTCAAGCTGCGGCACATCATCGTTGTCTCAACGATCGCGCAGCGAGGCTCGATTCGAGAAGCCAGCGCGGTGCTGCACCTGACTCAGCCGGCGATGTCGCGCACCCTAGCCGAAACCGAGCGCATCTTGGGTGTCAGGTTGTTCGAGCGGGTTCCGAAAGGCATGGTTATCACCGCCGACGGTGCCGCACTCATCGCCCACATGCAGCTAGTGACCTCCGAGGTTGGTTCGCTTATGCGCCACGCTGGCGAGGTTGCCGATAGCGGTCGAGGAGAAGTGCGGGTGGGCACACTCCTCGCCGGCACAGCCGACATCTTGCCCGATGCGCTGTTCGAGATCAGCGTCCGATACCCGGATGTGCGGGTTGCGATTTCCGAAGAGACCCCCGACCGGCTCCACGAGGATCTGATGTCGGGCGAGTTGGACCTCGTGGTCGGAAGGGTGTCGCCGCTCGCCTCCATGCCCGGTGTGGATGTGGAAGCGCTCTATGACGATGAAGTCTATGTAGTGTGTACTCCGAGCCACCCCCGGTCGGGCCATCGCGGTAGGCTCGCCGCACTGGTGGACGATGCTTGGATTCTGCCTCCCCACAACACCTCGCTGCGCCAGCAGATTGACACCGCTTTCATTCGCGAGTGCGGTCGAACCCTTGGCCGCTTCATTGAGTGTGTGGCTCCGGTGCCGCTCAGAGCGCTCGTGCTGCGGGGTGAACATCTCGCGGTCGTGCCGTCGGGGATATTCGCCGATGATCTCGACAGCGGCGTGTTGGTGCCTCTGGATTTGTGCATTGAGGGAACCTCGGTTCCAGTCGGCATCATTTCCCGCTCAGGCGGCGTGCTGTCCTCAAGTGCTCTGGCGTTGATCGACGCGCTGCGGGACGCAACCCACGCTAGAACCGAACCCTAATTGCTGTTGTCGCTTCTGGTATGTCAGGAGCGAAACTCGGCATAAGCGGCTCGGTGTTACGAGACTTAGAATGCGGCTATGACTGCCTATTTTGTGACCCGATATCCCGACAGACCAACCCGACCCGATAACCCGACCCGATAACCCGACAGACCAACCCGACAGACCAACCCGACAGACCAACCCGACCCGATAACCCGACAGACTATGAGTGACTATCCCGACACTGAACTCTTTATCGGTGGTGCTTGGCGCACGACCTCCGACGACTTGCCGGTGATCAATCCCGCGAACGAGCAGATAATCGGACGGGTCGCGTGCGCCGACAAGACAGATCTCGACGATGCCCTCGACGCAGCCGAGAAGGGCTTCAGCGTGTGGCGCCAGACCGCGCCGAAGGACCGGGCTGAGGTGCTTCGCAATGCGGCAGCGATCATGCGAGAACGGCAGGACCAGATTGCCCATGACATCACCGTGGAGCACGGCAAGCCCTATCAGCAGGCCCGTCTGGAAGTCGTTCGGGGTTGTGAGTTCTTCGAGTGGGACGCCGGCGAGGCGGTGCGTGCCTATGGCCGCGTGATCCCCAGCGGGTTGGGCATCAACTACCTCGTGTACCAGCAGCCCATCGGCCCGGTGGCGGCCTTCTCTCCCTGGAACTTCCCGATGAGCCAACCTGCACGCAAGATCGGGAGCGCGTTGGCGGCAGGATGCTCAATCATCATCAAGGCCGCCGAAGAGACACCCGCGGGTGCCATGCACATCGCTCGAGCGTTCCAGGATGCGGGGCTGCCCGCTGGTGTGTTGAACCTCGTGTTCGGCAGGCCGGCAGAGATTTCTGAGTATCTGTTGCCCCAGGAGATGATCCGGCTTGTGGCGTTCACCGGCTCGACCGTGGTTGGGCGTCATCTCTCAATGCTGGCCGCACAGCACATGACGCCCGTGCTGATGGAACTGGGGGGTCACGCACCAGTGATTGTCTGCGAGGACACCGATGTCAAGGCGGCGGCGCGCAGCTCGGCCGTGCGCAAGATGCGCAACGCTGGACAGGTCTGCACATCGCCCAACCGCTTCTTCGTCCACCACACCATCTACGAGGAGTTCCTCGACACGTTCATTGATCGGGCCGCGGCTACCGTTGTGGGAGACGGTTTGGCCCCTGCGACCGAAATGGGGCCGCTCGCCAACCACCGCCGGCTCGAAGCCATGGCTGAACTGGTGGCAGATGCGCGCGAAAGCGGCGCGGTCGTGGCCACAGGCGGCAAACGGATCGGAACGCGTGGCTACTTCTTCGAACCGACCGTGCTCGCGGACGTTCCCCGCAGTGCCCGAGTGATGCAGGAGGAGCCGTTCGGGCCTTTGGCCATCGTCAACCGGGTGGACTCGCTCGATGAGGCCATCGAATGTGCCAACTCGGTTCCCTTCGGGCTTGCAGCCTACGGCTTCACCAACCGTGCCGACTACGCAGATCAGATGACCCAGCAGGTGGAGGCCGGCAACCTGTCGATCAACACATTGGAGGCATCGGTGCCCGAAACCCCGTTCGGCGGAGTCAAGTTCAGCGGCTACGGCCGGGAGGGCGGAGTGGAAGGACTGCACAACTACATGACCGTCAAGAACATCTCACACAGCATCCCGATTGTATGAATACGATGAATACGATGAATACGATGAA
>Ga0209022_1003195_pt1 | contig 12033 bp, 6 predicted proteins | sample PinacodermPK_FD_187300 | JGI IMG/M metagenome (GOLD analysis project Ga0209022, IMG submission 187300) | Host-associated microbial community of the marine sponge Aplysina aerophoba from Gulf of Piran - sponge pinacoderm, lysed by proteinase... | ecosystem: Host-associated > Porifera > Sponge >...
AGACCGAGGCACTGCTGGTCGACGAGGGCTGGCACGTGCCGGAGCCCGAGCCAGTGACGGCGCAGGCCGTAGCGGTCGCGAGCGAGGGCCGCGAGGAGGCTGTCGAGCCGCCTCCCCGACGGCTGCACGCAGGGCGAGACGGTCTTCGACCCGGAGAGCGAGGAGCTGCTCGTGCAGGTGCCGCCCCGCAGGGAAGCGCCCCCGAAGAGGTACGGAAGCTCCGGTCCTGGCTCGTTTCGGGGCAAGCTTCCCAGCGATGGCTTGGCCGTCCCGCGGAGTCGGTTCTGATAGCCGTTGTCCTGCGTTGTACAGTTCGACTTGACGTCCGTCCTGGGCCTGTCGTAGCCTCCTGGCAGTACAACGCTGAACAACGGAGGGGCAATGGCAAGCGAACGTACCTACACCGCATCAAAGACACGCTCGAAGCGGCCTGGCTGGAGCGTGACGTTCACACACCCGCTGCGACGGGACGAGCGCGGCAAGTATGGAAGGAAGGTTCGGCGGGGCCTGGGCACGACCGACGCAGAGGAAGCTGACCGCCTTGTTGAGCAGGTCAACGAATTGCTCGCCGATCGTTCGTGGTGGGATGTCGGCCGCCGCTACGAGGCCGAACGGTCCTTTGATCGCGTCGCCGTGGCAGCGTTCTTCGACGGTATGGAACTCGGCAAGGTCAGTTCAATCGACCTCCGCGAGCGCGCGATTCCGTTGCCTACACACGAGGAAGACTATGCGCACGTGATGCTCGTGGGTGCGACGGGAGCGGGCAAAACCACGTTGCTGCGTCACCTCATCGGTGCGGACCACAAATCTGATCGGTTCCCGTCGACATCCACAGCGAAGACCACGACTGCCGATATCGAGATCGTGCTGGCCCCCGGTCCCTTCGAGGCCGTTATCACCTTCATGTCACAGCATGAGGCTCGCGCGGCCGTCGATGAGTGTATCGAGCAGGCGTGCGGATCTGTAGTACGGGGTCGCGACGAGACGGGTATCGCCGAGTCGCTGCTCGAGCATCCAGAGCAGCGGTTCCGGCTCTCATACCCCTTGGGCCGGTGGATGCAAGAAGGGCCTGCGGAGGGCAGCGATGATCTCTTTGCCGATGAGGACTCTGCCACCGCCCTACCCGTCGAGGAGAGCGTGGACAGCGATGCGCGCCGGCGGAACAACCAGCGGCTGCGGGGCTACGTGACGGCAATTTCTGAGATCGCGAAGGCTGTTGAGGACGAGATTGCCTCAGAGCACCGTCTGTACTCCGAGATGGAGAGCCCTGCCAGGCGCCAGGAGTGGTTGGAGGTGTTCGGTGACGCGCTGCACGAAAACGAGGACTTCGTGCGGGTCTCGCGCGACATCATGCAAGACATCCAAGAGCGATTCGCACTCATCAGTGACGGTGCATTCGCGCCCGCAGCAGGTCAGTGGCCGATGACGTGGATCCTCACCGAGGCTGATAGGGACGTGTTCCTGAAGCATGTGCGGTGGTTCACCAGCAACCATCACGAACAGTTCGGCCGCCTGCTGACGCCCCTCGTGGACGGCATCCGCGTTAAGGGGCCGTTTGCGCCAGCCGTCTCGGAACTTCGCGACGAGGAGTGGCGGCTCGTCTTGGTTGACGGCGAAGGCCTCGGACACTCTGCTAGGGAGGTCACCAGCGTCTCGACACGGATTACGGAGCGCTTCCCCAAGGTCGACATGATCCTGCTCGTCGACAACGCGGAGTCTCCGATGCAGGCGGCTCCCCTTGAACTCCTCCGAGCTGCTGGCAGGGGCGGCCACGGAAACAAGATCGGTGTCGCTTTTACGCATGTTGACCAGGTCAAGGGCGACAATCTTCGGAATCTCGATCAGCGGCGAGATCACATTCGTGCATCAACGCGCAACGCCGTCAATAGCCTTCGGGAGACCGAAGGGGCTCCAGTGGCTGAGATACTTGAACGTCGGCTGGAGAACGGCGCCTTCTTCCTCGGGGCGCTGGATCGGTCCACTTCAGCACTCCCACAACAGATCATCGACGAGATGCTGCGCCTGCTCGGTCAGATGCAGGCATCGTCCGAACGTATCGCGCAGGGGGATGCCGCTCCAACCTATAGGAGCGCTGGGCTGGCGCTTGCGCTCAGGGATGCGGCCGACGGATTCAAGCGACCCTGGGAGGTACTGCTCGGCCTCCGCTACGAGGATGGCGCTCGAAGGGAGCACTGGGCACGCATCAAGGCACTCTGTCGACGCATCGCCCACTTCGGGCAGAACGAATACAACGACCTGCGCCCGGTCGCTGACCTTGTGAGTCACTTGCAGCGGGCGGTGTCGCTCTGGCTTGACGAACCCGAAAGCTGGACTCGCGAGCCCACAGACTCCGAGAGGGATGAGGTGATCGACCGCATCCGCCGCGAAGTGTTCCAGCGGATGCACTCGTTCGCCGACGAGCGGCTCGTCGACTCGCACCTACGCGAGTGGGACCGGGCCTACCTGTTCAGGGGTCGCGGTTCAAGTCGCGAGAGGGCGAGAGAAGTCAATGGCATCTATGACGAGGCCGCACCGGCGATCACGTCGGCCAGAGATGTGGATGCTGAGGAGTTCCTCCAGGAGGTCATCGACATTGTGAACGACTCTGTCATCGAGGCTGGGGGGGAGGTGACGACGTAGCAACGTGCTGGCGAGGGGCGAGAGAGCCCGAGAGGATGCTTGAACCGTGTGCGAATCTCGTGCCGGACCTGTTGCGACGAGGCGGGCCGCCCCTGAGTGCACTTCGCAATGGCGCCAATCCCTCGGGCTCGTTGGTCGCCGCCACGAGGGCGCAGGTCAGCACGCGATGGGCCTAGTGTCCTGAGTCGGGAATGCGATTGAGATAGCCGGTGAGGTTGTCGAATATCTGGTCGGCGGTCTTGTGCCAGATGAAGGGGCGCGGATGCTCGTTCCAGTTGGCGATCCAACCCTGGAGCGAACTGACGAGATCGGCAACGCTGTGGTGGGTGCCGCGCCTGAGCCACTTGGTGGTGAGTTCGGCGAACCAGCGCTCGACCAGATTCATCCACGAACTGTAGGTCGGGGTGTAGTGAAACGTGAACCGCGGATGGCGCTGCAACCATCGCTGGATCGCGGGCGTGCGATGCGTGGCGACGTTGTCCAGGACCACGTGCACGGCGAGCTCGTCGGGAACGCTGCGGTCGATGAGGTCGAGGAACCGCCGGAACTCCAGGCTGCGGTGTCTTGGGGTCATCTCCGCGATCACCCGTCCCGAAGCGGTGTCGAGCGCGGCGTAGAGATTGGTCGTGCCGTGACGGACGTAGCCGTGGGTCTGTCGTGCCGGGACGCCCGGCATCAGCGGCAACATCGGCGCCGTGCGGTCGAGCGCCTGCACCTGGGTCTTCTCGTCCACGCAGAGCACAACGGCCGCATCCGGTGGGTTCAGATAGAGGCCGACCACGTCACGCACCTTGTCGATGAACTGGGGGTCCGGCGACAGCCTGAAGTGCTCGGTGCGGTGCGGTTTGAGGCCGAAGGCGCGCCAGATCCTGGAGATCGCCGACTGCGACATCCCCATCGCCCGGGCCATGGACCGCGTCGACCACTGCGTCGCATCGACCGGTGTTTCCTCCAGTGTCTTGACGATCACCGCCTCGACCTGGGCGTCCGTGATCGTGCGCGGACCCCCGGGACGGGGGTCATCATGCAGTCCCTCCAGGCGACGCTCGGCGAAGCGCCGGCGCCACTTTCCCACCGTCACCGGGTGACAGCCGAGGTCCGCGGCGATCACCGTGTTCGAAGCTCCTTGCGCCGCCGCCAGCACGATGCGGCAGCGCAGCGCGAGCGCCTGCGCCGATGTCGGTCGCCGCGCCCAGCGCTCCAACGTCTCACGCTCATCAGGGCTGAGCACGACCGCCACCGTCGGCCGTCCACGTCGGGTCTGCATGCCACTCACCTTGCTACCCGCCAGCCCAACCCCCCCGCAGCCACCACCATACCCTTCCCACCCCGTATATCGCCCCTATTCCCGACTCAGGACACTAGCAGGGTGATGAAGAAGCGGTTCGGTACACGGCCAGAGGCGCCGAAGCGGTTGCGATGGCGGTCAGCGGGTCTGTTCGGAGGGCGGCCCCTGCGCTTGCGCGCCCGTGCGGGCGCTCGATGGGCGCACTGCGCCTACGCGGGGGCGAGGTCGAGTTTGGCCATGCGCACCAGGTTGTAGGCCGCCGCGGCAACTCCAGCCAGAGGCGATTGCGCGCTGAGCCGACGTAGCGCAGCTTGCGGCCCCCGCCCACGGTCTTCACCCAGCCGAAGACCTCCTCGACGCGCTTGCGGCGGCGCTGGCTCACGGCGTACCCGCGGTGCCGCGTGGTGCGCCCGTCGATAGCACTGCGCCCCCAGCGGCGGTCGTTGCGCGCCACGTGCGGGGTCACGCCGAGGCCGCGCAGCTCGGCCACGAAGCCGCGTGTGTCGTAGCCGCGGTCGGCCCCCAGCGTGGCGCGGCCGGCGGTGCTGCGCCGCACCATCCGCAGCGCCGCCTCGCGTTCGGCGGTGCCGTTCGCCTCGGTCAGCTCCACGTCGACCACCAGGCCGTGGCGGTTCTCGGTGAGCACGTGCCCCAGGTAGCCCAGCCGCGACGCCTGCCCGGCCGCCTTCTTGTAGAGCCGCGCCTCGCGGTCGGTGCTGCTCACGTGCGTGTCTGAGCGGCGGCGCTGCCCGCGGAAGTCCACCTCGGGGTTGCGCCCGCCGCCTGCCGGCGGGTCCTCGTCGTCGCGCGGGCGGTAGCTTTTGAGCGACGCCCACGCCTCGAGCAGTGTCCCGTCGACGGTGAAGTGCTCGGCCGAGAGCAGCCTGCGGCGCTTCGCCTCGGCCACCACCTCGGCGAAGAACGCGCGCGCCGCGTCCACCTCCAGCAGGCGTGCGCGGTTCTTCGAGAACGTCGAGGCGTCGAAGGGCTCGTCTGCGACGTTGAGGTCCAGGAACCACTTGAACAGCAGGTCGTAGCGCAGCCGCTCGCAGAATTGGCGCTCGCTGCGCACCGAGTAGAGCGCGATCAGCAGGCTCGCCTTGAGCAGGTGTTCGGGCGGGATCGAGGGCCGCCCGCCCCTGGCGTACATCGTGTCGAAGAGCGGCGAGAGGCGCTGCAGCGCAGCGTCGACGATCGGCTTGATGCGGCGGACCGGGTGGTCGGCCGGGACGAAGTCGTCCGGCGTGAGCGCCAGCATGATGTCGGCCTGACGCTCGGCGTCGCCTCGCATGGGGCAGCCTCCAGGCTACGCCCCCGCCGCCTCGCTCATCCTGCCAGATGGCCTCGCCTTTTTCATCACCCTGCTAGGTCACCAGCGCGGGTTCTCTTGCTCCCTGGCGGCCTTCGATCACCGTCAGTGCGGCGGCCACCCGCCATCCAGCCCGATGCCCCAGCTGTGGTCGGTCGAGCAGTGCTTGTGTCCGGGCCACCATCCATGTGCGGCAACGCTCACTCGCGAGGACCGCGCGCCCGGCGGAGCCACTCCGAGTCGTTGGGACCAGGACGCGCTAGGGCGGAAGCCACTTCGCCGGCCACTCGCAGCGCGTGTTCGTCTTTCATTTCAGCGATCCACCAGTACTGCTTGCCATGGTCGTCAGCAAAGTAGAACCCAACTCCATCCCGGGAAGCGAGGACCTCGCCGCCGCGCTGGGTCGAGTTGGGCTCGAAGAAGCGAATGGTCAGGTCCGACGGCTTTGTCTCAATCCCGAAGTGCTCCCATTGGTCGGGTTCGGGCTCCACGATTAGACGGAGATCCTCTCCACTGCCACCGACCTCAGCTGTTTCCAACGGAATGAGGGGGGCGAGGGGAAAGCCCGTAAGGGTATCGAGGCGGACGCTGTCGCACTTCGGCTGTAGGCAGAGGAAGTACTCTCTTTCGTTGGGTTCTCCTGTTCGTAAGACAGTCCCGATTGTGAGTCGCGGAACCCGCCCCGGGTAGCGCGTCTTAAGGCTGAGCAACGCCGCAAAGCCGCGGTCCGAGCGTTTCGCCGCCTCCTGATCACCCACAAACGGCTCCGTCGCTCGCTTCCTCAACGCTGCCTTCCCTACATTCGGCGGAAGTGCAACTCCAGGAGCATCGACTCCTCCTAGCAGCAATTCGCACCATGCATCGACCGAATCTCTGGATGACTCGAAGCTAAACGGTTCGGAGAGTCGCAGGCCTTCAGCCTCACGAAGCGTAAGCCAAGCCCCAATCGCCTCAAGGTTCGCGTGGGATCCCGGCTGATGCTCCTCGATCACGGACACTATCTCCGCTCCAAGCGCCTCCTCGACGTGCTCCTGTGCATCAGGCGGGTGCGGGAGCATCAGCCGGTGCCCGAGGTAGGCCGGGTCCAAGCCCTTCTCGAACTTGGCCAGTATCCTGTGCGCGTTATCCCTGACGGTCGCTATTCCTGCGATGGCAGCATTCCAAAGCAGTCCTCCGGTCATCAGAGCGAATTCCTCGACCAGCCGGTTGGCCAACCCCCCATCGGTCGCGGTCGGAATACCGAGTTCCGGCGAGCTGCTTGCGATGCCCTCTTTCGCCAGGACCACGATGTGCAAAGGGCCCTTCGACAGGCGAAAACCGTCGAGCTTCACGTCGTGCCCTTCGTGGAAAGGGTCGATAGCGCCCTGTACCCGATCGCGGATCGTATTGAGGTCGGGTCCCTGCGTGTATACAGCTATCAGCCTAAGTCGCTGGCCCTGATCGTCGCTCTTCAGGATCTCCTGCAGAATTGCGAGCGCCTCGTCGCCAACTGTTCCCTCAATCGTCCAGTCGAGAACCACAATGTCGGCGCGGCGGGCAGCCTTGACAGCTCTGGCCCGAAACTCGGGGCTGCGGGCGGCACTCAAGACCGCGCAGACGGAGCCGATGTCGGCAAAGCCCGCGATCACTGCCGCGGCGTCTAGGGGCCCACCTGCCGGGTCGCGGTCAGTCGCCGGGTCGGCGGGCGTTGTGGATTGAGGGTACCCCGGTTCTGTGAGCGATACTGTTGCTGAGTCTGCTACAGGCCCATGGCTGGTTGGCATCTCTGGACGGTCGTCCAGAACGACCACGGACTGCAGGAAGGCTTCAATGGCCTGCCGGCTGCGTGATCGGAATCCGGTTTGTGCATCGGCGCTAGTCATCGTCGCTCCCTTGCCTAGGGCGAACCGTGAAAGCAGTACCCTCCCCGTACGGAGAGTCGCCAACGATGAGCTCATACCCGACACGATTGAGCACGTCGCGTGAGATGTAGAGGCCGAGGCCACGCCCCCCCGGCTTGCGGGTGAAGCCGAGTTCGAAAATGGCGTCGCGATCCTCAGTGGCGATGCCTGGTCCGTTGTCCGCAACGACCATCGCGTCACCCTCGATGTCGAGGCGGATGGTTCGTGGAGCTTCTTGGTCACGCAGCCAGAAAATGGCGTTGTCTATCAGGTTGACGAACACCGGGTAGAACGTCGATGGATAACCCAAGAATGTGTGTTCCATAAATGCTCTTGAGGCAGACACTTGCACTCCATGTCGATCAAGCCGATCTCTGAAGAGATCCACTAGAAACTTGCGGATGTCTCGCCCCTTAATCTCTATCTCCGACCTGTACAGGCGTCGGTGTAGGGGCGTAAAGAGCGTGAGGTATCCGTCGAGATGGTCGAAGCTAACGCGAATGCCGTGGTAAACATCAGCCAGTTGCTCGTTGACGTCGGCCCACGCCCTGAAGCGCTGCAAGTTGCTCCGGATGGAACGAATGGTGGCTTGAAACTCGTGGTCAATGATCTCAATGGCCATCCCTAGTTGTGTTAACTCCAAGTCCGCATCGGCTCGTTCCTGAAGCGCGACCAGTTCTTCGTCAACTGCACCGGACACATCGACCTGCGTAACGATTTGACCCGATTCATCTGGCTCGAGGACGATTGCCCGAAGCTGCTCAGATATCGCATCCAGCTGTGCTTCCTTCGCCAATGCGATGGAATCAATTTCCGCTTCTAAGTCAAGCCTCAATTGCACGACTTCCTCGTCAGGCTGCGCGGAAAGATCGGTTCTCTGCACACGTTGGGCGATTTCATTGAGTTGGGTTTCGAGATCCGTAACCGTCTGTCGAACGGCGTTGGCGACCTGAGCCCTGGTCTCTTCGAGTTGGGCACTTGACGCGCGGCTACGATCCATTACGGCTCGTCGGGCTGACTCCCATGCGTCTTCGGCTGCGGCTTCGAAGCGGAGACGGCGGGCCGTGTCAAGGCCGTGGGTTGCCTCCGAAATCGCCTCATCGATTAGGTCGTAAGCTGGCTTGAGCACCTGCGAGTCAAATTGGGCGTATTCGGCTCTGTGGGCTGCGAGGTTGCGGCGCAGCGTCATAGGAACGGCAAAGCCGCGCGGCTGTGGAGCCCTGAGTGCCGAACCGAGTTCAGACAACTGCAATCGAGCGGTACGTTCCGCTTGCATGATCGTCCTAAGGCGCGTGTCTGGGTCCTCGATTTGCGCGGCTGCCTCTACCTCCCGAACTAGTCGGTCGAGCGCCCTCCCGACCGACTGTTGCGGTTCATCGCTTTGGAGCCTGGCTGCGCGACCCTTCAGCGCTTCCTCAAGGGCCCGGCGTCGTGCGCGCGACTGCTGCCTCTGTCTCTCGAGTGCTAGTGCTTGGCGCTCGAGGTCTGTCTTGGTTCGCCTATATTCGGTGCCGCGCGCCGTCTCATCGCGGAAGTAATCGGCAGCGAGTTGAACGAGGAAGTGCTCTAGTATCTCGCGGAACTGCCGGTACGCGCTGTTGTCCCGGAAGCCCTCGCGGCCGGCCTTCTCAATCAGCCGGTTGGAGCTGTCAGTCGGTAGTTCGATCGCACCGAACATCCTGCGCGCGGAGAAGAAATAGTATGCCGCGCCGAGATTCCTACGCTCCTCTATTCTCAGGAAATCGTTGTCGGCGCTCCCGTACGGAAGAATGCGGATTCCGTTTCTGTAGACATAGAGTCCTCCCATGCGATCCAGCTTCTGAATAATGGCCGCATGCCGCTCGCGTGGCAGACGCGACTCACGAGCAGCGCCCTGCACGTAGGCGAATTTTATTGAGAATGGCCCACATCGGGTTGGCCTACCCCTCGCCCCGGGCCAGGCAATCACATGATCGCTCGGCTCGCCACCATACACGGCAACAGTACCGGAGAACTGCCCATATTCGTCGAAGTGTCCCTGGATGTGATGGTCTGCGTCGAGGAACTCCTCCGGGGTGAAGAACTCCTCGCGTCCGATCACGGATTCAAACAGATCTCGAGACTTGTGGTCCCGGAATGCGGTCGCTATCGCCGGGTCTGGACGCTTAGGCATCATTGTGTTGGTGAAGCCGGTGAGAATCCTCTGCAAATCCCCGATGGAGCGCCTACCACCCTCGGGCTCCAACGCGACCTCAAGCATGGGGTCCGTTGGCTGGATGTAGAAGTGAGTCCCGGTTGAACCGTCGACGAGCGCCGCTGACTCGAAGCGCCCCTGCAAGGCGGCGACGTCAATCGAAGCCTCGTCCAACTGCGTCTCGATTCTGGTGATCGTGTCGGGGGCGACACGTCCCCGGACCTGCTCAAGGTTCTGGCGCACGGCGTCAACCAGCGAGAGACAGTCGTCGGCTGAGGGCAGTTCCCCGCTTCGGAACTCGCGCACGGGAACGTCGATCTCGTCTAGGGAGACGCCCGGGAGTTCGAAAAGAGACCAGTTGACGAATGCTGCAACGGGCGGGTGCAGGCCATCTGGACGGCGAGCGCGCGTGACCAAGAGCACCTGGGGGCCAATGGCTGCGATGGCTAGGCGGCCGATTCCTTTCTCACCTGTCGGTTGTCTCGGCCCCATCCCGAGAGCCTTCGCAAGGTTGGTCATCTCCGCATCGCCGTCGAGCTTGCTGTCGGTCCCCAGGACGAGCCAACGCTCCAACACATCCTCAAGGGTCATGCCGAGGCCGTTGTCTCGCAGAACGAGGAGCTTCTCCGGCCGGTAGAAATCGGCCTCCACGAGCGTCGCGTAGGCATCATGCGCGTTCTTGAACAACTCGCTGATCGCAGTGGGAATTCCGGCAATCTGCTGCCGCCCGAGCATGTCAACTGTGCGGGCGCTCGTCCTGAACTTGGCCATGCTCCCTCGCCCCTGGTATCGCGAAGCCTAGGCTCGGACCCTGGCTGACACCCTTGCTGCGTCGCTGACGATACCCGCAAGGTGCCGGTTAAGGCACGCCCCGAAGTGTTGAGCGAGCAGGGGCGGGACGGCGTTGCCCACTTGTCGGGCCTGGGCGTTCAAGTTCCCGGTGAGGACAAAGCTCGAGGGCAGTGTCTGTAGGCTAGCAGCCTCACGGACGCTGATCGCCCGATCTTGCTCCGGGTGCCCGAATCGCCCGTTCGAGTAGCTGATGCACCTGGTCGTCAGTGCGGGTGCCGGCGCATCCCACTTCAAACGTCCGTAGACATCGGTGAACCCGTTGAATCCCGATTGGCGACTCGCGGGCAGCAGATCGGAGGGCAAGTCGCGCCATCCTCCGCCGGGCGGGGTGGCGCGTATGCGCCTGAGGTTGAGCGGCGACAGCCGCGCCGCACGATGGTTTGGGACGACCGGGTGGGTCTCACCTGCCGCGATGGCGGGAAGCGCCCCGATCCACTCTGCAACGGTGGGGGGCTCCGCATTGGGCGCTCCGGCGCCATGGGTTGGTGGCGGGAAGTCGACGGGTCCTAAGACGCTCGCCAGCAGTACGAGCCGAGATCGCCGCTGCGGGACTCCATAGTCCTGCGACCTCACGACGCGATGGCTCGTCGAGTACCCGAGTTCGTCCAGCGTTCTCAGGAGTTGTCGGAAGATCCCGTGCCCGACGCCGTCCTCGCGCAACCCGGGCACGTTCTCGGCAAAGATCAACTCGGGACGGTACCGGCGCACGAACCGCAGCACGTGGTGAAGGAGACCGAGTCGCTCGTCACCTGACGGTGTCGCGCCGTGGCGCTGACGCGAGAACGGCTGGCACGGGGCGCAGGCATTGAATAGCAAGGGGTGCCCTCGGCAGGCATCCACGACGGCATCGAGGGCCGCAGCTGGAACCCCCGCTATGTCCTCTCCGACGAATGTCGCTTCAGGGAAGTTGGCTGCAAACGTGCGTTGTGCGTCCGGGTCGTTGTCCAGGCCGAGCGCGATCTCCATCCCGGCAGCCCGCAATCCGGCGCTGGCCCCTCCGCATCCGCAGAAGAAGTCGAAGACTCTCACGGGCTTGGTGAGATCGGGAAGGGCTCGGAACGGACGCGGATCAGGCTGATCGATCACCGCGAGCCTCCTGCCGTCATCGCCGATGCCTTCTTTGTACGCCAACCTGCAAGACCGTCTTGCACCCTAACCCCCGCCACCCGGGCGCGTCGGCTTGCCGCCGTGCACCGAGGGCTCCTCGCACCACTGCAGGCGTAGCGCCGCCAACGGCTCGAGGATCGACTCGGGGAGGCCGAGCAGGCCGCACAGCACGGCGCGGTCGAGCGCCTGGCGCGTCTCGTCGCGGTAGGCCTCGTTGGCTGGCAGGAAGTCGCGCTCCGCGAACTCGGCGAACAGGCGCTCCGTCTGCTTGAGCTGCTCGTCTTCGAGCGTCCGCACATCGAGGGCGGTGAGGCGCGGCAGTTGCGAGATGGTGAGGATGGCGCGGCCCTCCTGCTGGCTACCGGCGATCCACCAGAAACTGATCAGGCCGGGCGTGGTGTTGGCCCACAGCGCTAGCGCCCGCTCGCGCCGCGGGTCACCCTCGACGCGGAAGTTCGGCCACGCCCGACCGCCGATCGCCGGCTCGGGCGTGAGGCAGGCAGCGAGGCTCTGCGAGTTGAGCCTGAAGTCGCGGTTGAAGTGCAACCGCGTCGCCGTCTCCCAGACCTTCTCCGCTTTGTCATCCATTCCCTCGCGCACCTCGCCGCGGCTGTCCGGCGCGACGACGAGCTCTCGTTCGCGATCCGCGTCGTGGCTCCACAGCGCCGGGTACCGGTCGTCCAAGCGCGCAGGCCGCTCGATGTCGAAGGGGCCGCGCGGCGTTCCAGCACGGTTCGTCTCAGTGCCGGAGATGTCTCGATCGACCAGTCCGCGCTGCCCAATC
>Ga0209022_1003199_pt1 | contig 12019 bp, 9 predicted proteins | sample PinacodermPK_FD_187300 | JGI IMG/M metagenome (GOLD analysis project Ga0209022, IMG submission 187300) | Host-associated microbial community of the marine sponge Aplysina aerophoba from Gulf of Piran - sponge pinacoderm, lysed by proteinase... | ecosystem: Host-associated > Porifera > Sponge >...
GCCTCGACGCATCACCTGTTGTCTTGACGCCAGGCCATGCGAGGCGCTGGCGGACAAACTTGTCAGCTTCATGAGGTGCAAGCGCGGCATCGCACCGGTCCAATACCCACCTGATGATTCTGGACTGAAGAACCTGGACCCATGCTGCCCTCGATGCCGAACAAGTCCACCCGCAGAGGAACCATTGCTTGTCACCGCTCTCCTGCAGGACGGCCCTATGCCTGCCCGGTTGAAAGTTGTGGCTGGCGATTCAGGCAGCGAGCGTTCCTGTACGAACACACCAGAATCCACAGGGGGGAGCGGCCCTATGTCTGCCCGATTGAAAGTTGTGACCGGCGGTTCGTGCAGCTGGTATCAATGCAGGCACACATTCAGCAGGCGCACACGCACGACCTCACGAGAGTGCTGCCTTATGCCTGTCCGCTTGAAAATTGTCAGCGGCGATTCAGGCAGTCAGCGCACCAGAAAACACATTTGCGCGTCCACGCCAGAGAGAAACCTCATGTCTGCTTGTTTGCAGGTTGTCGCCAGCGTTTCTCACAGAAACAGGGTCTGCAAGGCCACCTGCGCACCGATCATGCAGAACGCCCTTATGCCTTCCCGTTCGAAGCTTGTGCCAACCGGCTCCGCACGCAGTCAGGCGCAAGAGGGCAGCTGGTCTCCCATACGAAAATCAAACCGTTTATCTGCCCTCATGAGGGCTGCGAAAGAAGCTTTTCATGCCAACAATCCCAGCAAAGACACCAGAGTACCCATACGAGAGAGAAACCTGTTGTGTTGTCCCGGGCGGTCTGCGAAGAACGGTTATCGCGCCAGCTCAACCCGCGCATACTTCTGCGTGGCTACAGAAACAGTCCCCGCTTTTCCTCACTACCGGCGCACGGGGGAACAGACGTCCCTGATGTGAGGAAAACAGACGGGAATTCTCGCAGCGCTACGGCCCCCTCATCGCTATACGCGCTGCCAGACAGAGGGGAGCCGCGTCTGACTGACGGGCAACGGACAGTGCGAGTCTACAGCTACCTTTTCGGCAACTTTGAGATGCGATTGACAGCTGCCTGTGATCTGCGTGCACATGCGCTGCCAGGCCACACAGGTCATAGATTGCACCTCGGCTCTATTGCGGCAACAGGCATGCAGCCCGCCGGCGCTGGCAACGGATTACAACAAGCTCTGGCACATCACCTGCAAAAGACGCCGCCCTTCCCCCTGGCGAGGCCCGGAAGACAAGCGCATCACAACACGAATCTTGTGACGCACCAAGCGGCACAACCTCCTCATCCTGTTTCTGTCCCGACTGGCGAAAAGGGTCGTGATCCAGAAAAGTTGCGGCAAGGTACCCGGGACGCCCGGGGCACTTTGTACGCTCATCCCATAACGCAGTCTGCCGGGGGAAAACGCCTCTGGCAGTGGCCGCAGTCGAACAGGGGCAAGACGCCCGTCCCGACCTGGGGGAAGCCGCCACCACTGACTACAGAGACGACAATGGAGCAGTGGAAGACATCCCGGTCCGCTACGCCAGCAAATCAATCAGCGCACAGGTCAAGCTTCCGTTACAGTGATCCATCACAGAATGAGGGTATACTCAAGCGCCCGACCAAACAGGCAAACGACAGGTCCAGCTCACGTCTGACAGTGGATTGGGAGCGTCGACTCACCACCTATTATCTGGACACCGGGCTATGAGGGGATTTGGCTGACAAGCTTGCCAGCTGCCAGAAGAGAAATCGCTGCGACACATCTGCCCAAACCAGAGCACGTCTGGACGAATGCTGGTGCTGCGGCACAGGGCGCGCTACGAAACCTGCTCAAGACCTCAGCCCGCACCGGCCACACCCTGTCACCGGCAGCCTGTGACACGCCTGCCCCTGTTCCCGTGACCAACTGTGCCGGAGAGCCGCCACTCTGGCGGTGGCTGCCATCGCCCCGGACAGAGATGCTCGTCCTGTCCAGTCAGGAGCCGGCGGCGGCCGGAGAGGATGAACACGGGCCCAGGTTCCGGTCGCTGCACAACGCCGAAGTCCATGCACAGGAAGATGCCTTCAGTTCCAGCGACAGTGATGCCTTGCAGAACGAGGATGCCTGGGGGGCGGCCGACCAGACGGGCGACATGTATAACTTTTGTCTTTGCGCTGGTTGGCATCCGTCGAGCAAAGACCTGCTTCGACGCCTGGCCATGCGCCCAGGCACATGACCGGCTGGTCATCATGATATGACAACACGCAAAGGGCGCGGTCCAACCGCGTACCAATGACTCTGGACGGGTACCAACCAGTGTTGCATTCGATTCGAGACAAGACGGCAGGAAACAACACCGGCTCAGAAACCTGTCCTGGACGGCCAGCACCGGCCAGGCGCGCAGGTGTAGCCGGAAGAAGCCACAAGGTCCGCCAGAGTGCCACTGGCGCAGGGGCTGTGGGGGGGGGCCAGGGTTCAGCGCGTCTTTTGAGGAGGCCCGCCGGCCGACAGACTCCTCTTGAGCGCCCTGCCGGTGACGAGGCTCTACCCCGTCCCTCTCCCAGGGGTGCAACAGAGCTACAGTGCCCGGGCGAGCGCCGGTCTGCGCTGCCGGGCCAAAGGGCGAATCCGGGGCTCGTCTGTCACCTTGAGGGCTCTGGCACAGACTTCCAAACCCGGCAGGGCCTGGAGATAGATGGTGGTATCCACAGAAAAAACCACAGCTATCACTGCCCGTTTCCCTATTGTGGCAAACAGTTCAAATGGCAGAAATCCCTGACCATGCATTGGCGCTTCCACACGGGAGAGCAGCTCTGTTTCTGTCCGGTTGCCGATTGCCGACGGGCGTTCAACTGGCCGGCATCCCTGCGCGCGCACCTGCGACTGCACACCGGAGAGCGCCCTGTTGCCTGCCCGTCAGAGGATTGTGACAAGCGCTTCGCCCAGCGGGCCTCCCTGAACTATCACCTGGAACGGTACCATGCCGCACATCGGTTCTTTGCCTGCTGGTTCCCCGGGTGCCAGGCGCGCTTTGCCCGCTGCCGTGAGCGAACAGAGCACCAGAAATCCCACATCAGTGGCAAACGCTATAGCTGCCCGCATGAAGGCTGCTCCACATCAGTTGGGCGCCGCTATAACCTGACAATGCATTGCCTCATCCACGCCAGAAAGCGTCCCTATGCCTGCGTGTTTGAAAATTGTCAGATGCGCTTCACCCAACGGACATCCCTGACCAATCACCTGCGATGCCACACCGGCGAGCGCCCCTATGCCTGCCCGTTTGAGAATTGTGGCCAGCAGTTCTCCCAGCAGGCAGCCCGGGACAACCACCTGCGCCGCCACGACCCCCGCCATACCTGCCCGTTTGAGGGTTGTGAACGGCGTTTCGCCCGCCAGTCATCCCTGAACAACCACCTGCGCCGCCACGAGGCCCGCCACGCCTGTCCGTTTGAGCAGTGTGACAGGCGGTTCAGCCTCCGGACATCCCTGAACAACCACCTGCGCACCCACAGCCTCAAGCACCCCTGTGTCTGCCCGTTTGAGCATTGCGGAAGGCGGTTCACCCAACAGTCATCCCTGAACAACCACCTGCATACCCACAGCCACAAGCGCCCCTATGCCTGCCCGCTTGAGCATTGCGCCAGGCGGTTCACCCAGCAGGCATACCTGAGCAACCACCTGCGCACCCACAGCCTCAAGCACCCCTGTGTCTGCCCGTTTGAGCATTGCGCCAGGCGGTTCACACAACAGTCATCCCTGAACAACCACCTGCGCACCCACAGCCTCAAGCACCCCTGTGTCTGCCCGTTTGAGCATTGCGCCAGGCGGTTCACCCAGCAGGCATACCTGAACAACCATCTGCGTCGTCACATCGGACAGCCGCGCGTTTCATCCCCGGAGCCCAAGGGTAAAGCGCCCCTCCCCACCAGCCGTCAGCAAGCAACACAGGGGCGATTGCACGCGAACAAACAGCGCTTCAGCTGCTCTTTTGAGAACTGCGACAAACGCTTTTCCACCCGCTATAACCTGACAGAGCATTATCGCATCCACACAGGATTGCGTCCCCATGGCTGCCCGTGGGATAACTGTGGGAAACGGTTCACCCAGCGCACTGCCCTGAACAAACACCTGCGACTGCACACCAAAGAGCGCCCCTATGCCTGCACGTTTGCCCCGTGCACAAAGCGCTTTGCCCAGCGGATCTCCCTGAAAACCCACATTCGCCTCCACACCGGCGAGCGCCCCTATATCTGCCCGCTTGACTCTTGCGGACGGCGGTTCCCCCAGAGTGCCGCCCTGGGCCACCACCTGCAACTGCACAGCAGCGCGCGCGCCTGCCCGAGGGAAGGCTGCAAGGCAAGGTTCCTGCAACGGGCACACCTGATCACCCACCTGCGGCTCCATTGCGCAAAACGGCTTTTGTCATGCCCGATACCCCAGTGCGAACAGCGATTTCCTACCCGCGCCAGTCAGGCACAACACCTGCAAACCCACGCCCGCGACCCATCCTTTCACGCTCCTTTTGAAGGCCCCGGCACAGGATCTGCCAGCGGCAGCCATGCCTGGCCACAGACACGGGCTTCTACGCAGAGACCGGACATCTTCTCGCCTCACATCCATGGAGACCCATTGAGAAGGCGTGCTTCGCCTGGCAGCCTCCCCCTGCTGCCTGCTGCCGCGCCGCAGACCGCCTTCAGACCGGTTGCCATACAGCCGCCCTGGGCAAGCGCCACCACAGGTGCGCCCCTCGGCCTGCCCCTTCCTCTTCCGGCAGTCTGGTTCCCGCCCATGAATATATGGCCCTGGCCGATGCTCGCGCCGGGAGCCTACAGCCTGCCTGGCTGGTATCCCATGACACACTATGGTGCGGGTCAACCATTCTGGTTGTGGTCACCTGTTCCCTACAGGCGGGAGCCGTCACCTGCGGCGGGAGAGGAGCAACGCTGACAATGGCTCCGTGCCGTCAGACCAGAGGCAAGGCCCGGTGCCGGCGGCAGTGATCCATGCAGGGACGAAAGTGAACGCCGGCACCGGGCCCCTGACACGAACACTGTGTCTGCCTTTGTGTTCCGGTTGACCCAGTGCGCGGCAAGCCCCGTCCTTCAGGACGGAGAGGATGTCAATGATCTGGTAGCGCGCCAGGGTCCACAGCAGCCGCCAGGCGTACACGCGCCGAAGCCCCCCAGATTTCCTGGCATTATCATGTGCAAAATCAATAACAGCGTTGTCCAACATAACAAGACAACAACTCTGGACGGATACAAATCCATGCTGACGCCATGCAAGACACTACACAACACCACTCTCTCAACACATGATCCTGAACAGACAGTGACCAGTCGGGCTGATGCTATCGGAACCCGGAAGATCCGGCATAGCGTCACAGACGCAAGGCCTGGCGATGCTGCCAGGTACACCATTTGCGCTCCCGGGTCACACACCAGCCGGCAAAGGCCTTTGCCCCATAGCGGTGACGACACTCTGCCGCCTCCTCATGCGCAAGGCAGCAAACGGCGGAAGTACTCAGCAGTGCCAGAGAACCCTCTGGAAAACCTGCGTGCAGAAGCGATGTTCGTCTGTCCATTTGAGGGCTGCAACAAACGCTACCATTACAACAAGAATCTGAACGCGCATTATCGCACCCATGGCGACGATCTCCCCCATGTTTGCCCGCTTGAAGATTGCAGGCAGCGGTTCACCCAGCAGTCAGAGCTGAAGACTCACCTGCGCACCCATACCAGAAAGAAGACCTATGTTTGCCCGTATGACACTTGTGGGCAGCGGTTCACCCAGCAACCAGACCTGAAGACTCACCTGCTCACCCATAGCGGAGAAAAGCCCTATGGTTGCCCGTATGAAACTTGTGGGCGGCGGTTCACCCGGCGCTCACACCTGAAACCTCACCTGCGCACCCATACCGGCGAGAAGCCTTATGTTTGCCCGCATCAAAGCTGTGGCCGGCGGTTCAGCCAGCAGTCCAACCTGAAGACTCACCTGCGCACGCATACGCAAGAGCGGCCCTATGTCTGCCCGGAAACAGTCTGTCAGAAACGGTTCAAACAGCGCATTGACCTGCAGGACCATATGCGCACCCATACCGGAGAACGCCCCTGGCACTGCCCGCATGAAGACTGTGAGTGGCGGTTCAAGCTGCACAGCGGCCTGAAAAAACACCTGCTCACCCATTCCTCAGCCTCAGGCCAGCTTTCTTCAAACCGGAAACGCCAATACAACGGAGGAATCGTCACCAGCACGAATCCAGGCGCATACCTGCAACCCACTTCAGAGTCCTCCCCTGTCGCAGCCCTTTGGCAGACTGTGAACTGCCCGCGACAAGAAGTGATCCGTGCGACAACCACTTTGAAGCCCGCAGCAGGGCACAGCAGCCTCCCTCTGCCTTTTATCCGGACCGGTGGAGAAAGCGATGGCCAGCCACAGGATCTGCTGCTGCCGCACGACAGCAACGCTGCACACCGCTCCCCTCCTTCCCAGCCCCTGCTGCCCGAGCCAGCCGCTATACAGCCCGCCGCGAGCACTGCCTCTGTGAGCACCCTGCCAGTCCTTGCTGCGTCGGCCTCGCCGGAGCCCATGACTATATGGCAGTGGCTGGCGCAGCCGTCCGGAGCCTGTGGCACTTGTGATTGTTCACCCACGACAAACTCTGTCGAGGAGCAAGAATTCTGGCAATGGCTGCAATCGCCCCCGGCAGAGGTATCCATGTCATTCAACAAAGGGTCAGCACGGGTGCCAACAGAGGATGAACTGGCACGGTTGCTCAACTTTCCAGACCCTCCCGGGCCTGGCTGGTGAAAAAAGGCCGTCGGGTGCGGCTCCCCGGCCTCATGACAGGCCAGGAGTACATCCACAGCCCCCAGCGGACAGGCCGGAGATATCCGGACTTTTGTCCTCCCGTTGACTCAATTCCACCCTGTCTGCGCCCTGCGTCCGTGCCTGTCCGTCCAGCCGACCGGCTTGTCAGGTTTCCGGGAGACATTCCTGCCACCGCTTTGTCCAGCGCAGGCCCGAACTGATGACCTGGGACGACTGACAATGCTGCACTCGACTCCTGGCAAGGCACTACACAAAAACACTCGCCCGGCGCACCTGACTGCCTGACTGGACGGACAGCAGGATGGGAAACCGGTGACAACGCCTCAACGGCACCCTGGCGCGAGAACCGGAGGGGAGGTCATATTCCAGCAGCAATGATCCATGCCCGCACACAAGTGCCTTCTCCTGACCATCCCGACAGCAGGCGGCTGCTGGAACTTTTGTCGTTGAGTTGGCCGGCACCCATCGACCAACTTCGCATAGCTGCGGCTGACCATGCCAGGAACAACCCAACCGGTCTGTTCTGTCATCGTGCAACAGTTGTGCACACAATAGACCGCACCATGAAACTGATGGTTCGCGATGGACACTGGCATATGCTCCCCTCGACCCAGTACCGGACTCCACACAAACAGCCCCGCTCAAGAGCGCAGTCCAGGCCCGCAGCCGGCGGCGCACCCTCTGGCTCTCCCCGCAGCAGACAGCCCCGTTTCGGGTTCAAAGGGAAAAATGTTGGAAAGGCAGCAGCGGAACCTGGTTTTTACCCTGACACTGTGCGCGGTTGCTGGCGACGCCCAGGTCCTGCCCACATCAGTGAGGCTCCGCTGCCTCCTCCTGTCCGGAGCCATGAAAAAGGCCAGAGTCACACTGTGCAAGGCCAGCAGGCAAAGACGATACACGTCTGCTTTTTTGAGAACTGCGTCAAAAGATTTGGTCATCGGCGTAGCCTGGTCGCCCATTATCGCAGCCACACCCGCTCCTACACCTGCCCGTTTAAAGGTTGCCAAAGGCCGTTTGGCAGAAAAGATGTGCTGACAGCTCACCTTCGAACGCATACCGGAGAGCGACCCTTTGTCTGCTCGGTTGAAGGCTGTGACAGGCGGTTCGCCCAGCGCAATGACCTGAGAGGCCACTGGCGCATCCACACCGGCGAAAAGCCCTATGTCTGTCCATTTGAAAGTTGTGGCCAAGGATTCACCCAGCGCCATTGCCTGCAAATACACCAGCGACGCCATACTGGAGAGCGGCCCTATACCTGCCCGTTTGAAGTTTGTGGACGAAGGTTCAGGCATCGGACACCCTTCAACGCGCACCTTCAAATACATACCGGTGAGCGTGCCCTTGCCTGCCCTTTTGAAGGTTGCCAGTGGCGATTTCGCCAATGGGCCTCCCTGATAAATCACCGTCGCACCCATACCGGAGAACAACCCTATGTCTGCTCGTTCGAAGGTTGTTCGCAGCGGTTCGCGCAGGCGGGCAACCTGACAAGCCACATAAGATCTCATACCGGGACAAAGCCTTTTGCCTGCCCTCATGAAGGCTGCACAGAAACCTTTACGCGCAAACATAATATGGAACGGCATCGGAGGGGCCACAGGAAAGAAACATCTCGTGCGCACGCGGGCAAAAGCCTTTCAATGCGGCTTGCGCAAAGACGCAGCCTGACAAAGCCCCGGCAGCGTGATGCCGAAGGCTGCACCCTTGTGCACGTACCGCTCCGGAAAGCCGATCAGCACCAGCGGTCATCATGGCAGCGGCGGCCCTGTGGGAAGGCTCGGCATCCCGGCCAGGGGAGAGCGCCACCTGCGGTTAACAAGAAGAACCGCTGATCGCCTGGAGCGCAGGAGCGGTCCGGTTCCAGGCGGCAATCAGCCATGACAGGACACGGACGTACCCAGGCACCCGGCCGAACAGACCGGTGCCAGGAATCGCTGTTGTTTTCCCGTTGGCTGGTAGCCATCGGCCAGCTTCCCATAGTCACGACCAGCCGTGCCCACAGCCATCCGACAAGCTTGTTGGTTCCATGGTGCGCCTTGTGCACAGCCGCCGTCCAAAGTACAACTGCTGGCTCCAGGCGGAGACTGACGCATGCTGCATTCAATCCGATACAAGGCCCCATACAGCGAAACGCGTGCACCACATCAAACGCGATCAACAATAACGAGCAGCCGCACGCTGTCTACAACAGGCAAGGGGGTGCGCCAATATATCAACGGCGCAGGCCTGGCGGCCTCTTGTCACAGCCCAACTCAGGCCCGGAAACGGCAAACCAATGGGAAGCAGCTTCTTGTGCCTGCCACCAGTGACGACGCGCCGCTCCTCCCTTGCCAGAGGAATCACCGGGAACTGCATCGCCCCGCAAGGGGAGCACCTGCGCTCGCCGACCGAAGCACGACAGCCAGCGGCGTCTGTGGTGTCCATGCCCCGGACAAACACGCAGGTCACCAACAGGAACCGGGAACAGGTTTGCGCCCCCCGGCCGACAAGCGGCACCGGATCGGCCCGCTTGCAAGTAGCAACAAGAACCATTTCAGCCAGCCGGGCGCCCTGAACATCCACCTGCGCATTCATACCAGAGTGCTGCCCTATGACTGCCCGTTTGACAGTTGTGGCAAGCGTTTCAAGTGGCGGACCCGCCTGACGAGCCACCTGCGCATCCACACCGGGGAGAAGCCCTATAGATGCCCGCACGACAGTTGTGGGCGGCGGTTCAGCCAGAGGGCAACGCTCAACAGACACCTTCACACCCATACCGGACCACAGCCCTATAGCTGTCTTTTTGAGAACTGCCATCAAAGGTTCGGACTGCTGTGGCAGCTGCAAATGCACTCGCGTGTCCATCGGGAAGAAAGACCCTATCCCTGCCCGGCTGAAGCCTGCACCGCATACTTCAAAAGGAAAACTGACGTCAGGAGACACCTGCGCATACATACGGACGAACGGCCCTATGTCTGCTCTTTTGAAAATTGCCGCCGCAGCTTCAGGCAGTCGGGTCACTTGACAACCCACCTTCGCATACACAGGGGAGAAAGGCCCTGTGTATGCCCTTTCATAGACTGCCAGAAGCGGTTTACCCAGCAGGCAACCCTGCGCAACCATATCCACCTTCATACGGGAACGCAGTCTTTTCCCTGCCTGTTCCCTGACTGCAAAAGGCGATTTCCCAGCAGCAGTCATCGCGCAAAGCACCTGCGAATCCACACCCGGCACCAAGCCTTCCAGCCGGCCCGGTGAGGGCAGCACAATTCGTTTCACAATCGGCGGGACAAGCGCGTCACCACCGGCGTGGAGCCTGTTGGCAAAGGTGCCAGCTCTTCATTCGAAAACAGAGAAGCACCAGCCCGGCGCAAGCATCACTCGGCGATCGAATACAGACCGGAACACACTTGAGCTTGTCGAGCGGCTCGACAGCACCCGCCCAGCTGCCACCCTTGTTGAGGTCGCAACTGACCACCAGTGCGACGGCTGCCAATGCATAAATCAGCTTGTTGCGCTACATGGCATGGCCGACATTGAGCCCGCCACCCGGAGCGCAGGACGAAATCAGTAGCAGTTGACCATCACGCAGCCGGTTGCGCCATTCACAATTCATGCAGATCTTTTGCAGGCTGTCCGCCAGCACACCCGCAACCTGCTGGACGCCAGGCGATATAACAAGGCTGTCAGTTTCATGAGGCGAACTATTTGCGACCATCCCATCGGCACCCGGGTCACGCACATCAGGCGAATATCGACAATGATGCATTCAACGCACCGCCGTGCACCGCACCGCCAAACTCGCTCAACAAATCCCGCAGTGGCCGCCAGGCTTTCTGATGACAAAGACGGCAGAGCACGCCGCCGCTCCTCTGCCAGCACAGTGACTACGGCCTCTTTGCCGCTTCATAAGGCTACTGGCGCCGTCAAACCACACACTGACGGGAAGCGGCATCTGCTCCGCCAGAGCGCGCAAAAACGGCACCTGCGCCTTTTTGAAAGCGGCAGTAGCCGCTTTGATGGTCCACAAAATCTGACAAGGCGGAGTGCCGGCCGCACCAGGCTACGGCCCCATTCCCGCTTGACAGAGATCTGTAATGAAGGGTCCAGCCGCAAGCAAGGCCGGAAAAGCGCCCCTCTGAGGCATCGCGAGAAAGGCCCCTTTATCTGTCCTCACAGAAAGTGCACACAAGTCTTTGCAACCGCAGACGGCCTGAACACACACAAACGCGCCCACGCGGCAGAAAGACTTTTTGTTTGCCTGTGGGAGGGCTGTGAACAACAGTTTGGCTCCAGATCCGACCGGGATCGGAGAAGGCACGAAGTGATGCATCACAGAAAAAAAATCCACGACTGCCCTTTTGAGGGTTGTGCCAAAAGTTTTTTGCGCAAGCAAGACCGTCTGAAACACCTGCGTATTCATACCGGTGACAAACCCTATCCTTGTACCTTCGCGGACTGTGAAAAGCGGTTTACGACAGCCAGTGCCCGAATAAGACACGGGTCGGTGCATGGCGGCCTGAGGCCGTTTGTCTGCCCTTATGAACTCTGTGGAAAGACTCACGCAAGAAAGGAACACCTGAGAAGACACCTTTTGGCGCATGGCATGCAGTGCCCGCGGAGTTCGGCTCGCGTTCGGGCATACGCAACAAACGCAGGCCCGGACACACATCTTCAGCAGCACCAGAAGCCCGACCGCGACCAGCTTCCCGGCATCGATGCCTCGCCGGCCGAGCACTCCCCGCCGGCCATGCGCAGCCCGCCCTCCCCGCAGGCCGTGCACTCCCCGCAGGTCATAGATACCCCGCAGGCCATAACTGCACCGGACAGCCAGGCCCTTCCCAACAGGGAGTCTGCCACCTGGTCATCAAGCTCAGACGCCCGTCCTCCCACCGGACCAGAGCCCACCGGTATCTGGCCGATGGCGACACAACCGCCTGGCCAGAGCACTGTATATGACGGCTATCCCATGCCAGCCCCTGGCCCGAACCTGCAACTGGGACTGTGGCACTACTGCCTGCCCGACGCTGGCCTGAGACAGGGCGGGTGGCCCGGCTATCACAGCAGTACCTGGCGGGGTTATCACAGCAGTGCCTGGCCCGGCTATCACAGCAGTGCCTGGCGGGGCTATCACAGCAGTGCCTGGCCCGGCTATCACAGCAGTGTCTGGCCCGGCTATCACAGCAGTGCCTGGCGGGGCTATGCCGCCCCCTTCACATTAACCGAACAGCCAGCTTCCACATACAACTTTTAT
>Ga0209022_1003210_pt1 | contig 11992 bp, 10 predicted proteins | sample PinacodermPK_FD_187300 | JGI IMG/M metagenome (GOLD analysis project Ga0209022, IMG submission 187300) | Host-associated microbial community of the marine sponge Aplysina aerophoba from Gulf of Piran - sponge pinacoderm, lysed by proteinase... | ecosystem: Host-associated > Porifera > Sponge >...
GTTTCTTAAGTTGAAACATGGTATCCCCAGTCATGATGCGTTGTCCAACCTGTTCAGAAGCATTGATCCCAAGGGGCTTCAAACAGCTTTGCTCCGTTTGGTCAGAGGATGGCAGGATTATTTCAGTCACGATGTGATTGCGATAGACGGGACAGCCTTGCGTCGGTCTTTTACCGCCACGTCCAAGCACTCGCCCCTTCATCTGGTCCAGGCCTTTGCCTCGGAAACCGGTGTCGTTCTTGGACAAGTTCGGGTTTCGGACAAATCCAATGAAATGACCGCTCTTCCGGCACTGCTGGACCTTCTGTCCATTACGGGGAAGACGCTTACCCTTGATGCCCTGCACACCCAAGAAGTACAGCCAAGGAGATCCTAGCTCAGAAAGGGAACTATGTTCTGGCTCTTAAGGGCCACCAAGGAACGCTTCATAAGGATGTCCGTCTCGCTATGGACGATCCACCTTCAGCGGCCACGATGTCCGTTTCGGAGGCGGTGACTGAAACCGGTCATGGGCGGATTGAAACTCGCCAAGCTTGGGTCTTGACGGATATTGACGGGATTCAGGAGCGCCATGCATGGCCGGGGTTGGTGGCCTGTGGTGCGGTGAAGACCGAACGCAATATCAAGGGCAAGACCACCCGTGAGACCCGGTATTTTCTACTGAGCGAACCTCTGGCACCGGATCAACTGATGACTAAAGTGCGGAAGCACTGGAGGATTGAGAACTCACTGCATTGGGTTCTTGATGTGACCATGAATGAGTGTCAGCAACGGACTCGAACCGACCATGGGGCCGCTAATATGGCTTTAATGCAACGCATGGCGGTCAATATGGCACGCGTGGTACCGGAGCAGAAAAAGTCCTCCATGCGCAGCAAGTTGAAACGAGCCAGATGGAACGATAGCTATCTACTGGAACTCATAATAGGGGCCAAAATACAACTGAAAGAAATTGAAAAAGTTTAAATGCGATAGCCCTGGCTTAAGGGATAGGTTTCTGGTACTGAGTTTTATTATCAGTGTATAGTATACCGGTCAATGAGCTGAGGAATAATGACTTTGGTGGTTAGTGACAATCCAAATCACTATTGAATTTCTGATTACAGCAGGTTTTTGTTGAAATGTTTGTGAGTTGGAAAGCAAATCTTCCTTCACTCTAATGCTCTATAACGATACGCTGTTGAGCGGAGCATTTCTCTAGTATGCGATGTGTTTAGCTCAAGAGCTAGAGCCAGCTCCTCTAAAAAGCGAGATTCTTCAATTTTAAAACGTCCATCGGCAGCAATAACATCACAGGCTAATAAATAAGCGGTAGGAGACATCCTCTCGGGCAGGCCATCCTTAATCAAACCCAAGAAAGCATCGAGTCCATCCTCTTCTTGAAACAATTCAACGACTGCTTGGAAGAGTAGTGGGATCCGGTCCGCGTCATAATTTCGAAAGGCTGGCAGGTGAAAAATAGTCCTTTCAATCGTAAGCAGTTCGGAAGTGGATACAGTTTCATCCGAAAGTGTTGCCCCAATCATGATTACGATGATGGCATCTTGAGGGGAGAGCAATGAAAAGACGGAATCCGGTGTTGGCATTGGATAACTAAACAAGTAAAAAGGATATAGTCAGGAATTCAGTATAGCAGGAGTTATTGCTTTCAGGGAATTGCAGAAAATAATATTCACGAAAAATACGAAGTACTGAGTGAGAATATTAACACTTCCTTTAATAAGTAGAAACCGCTTAAGGGGAGAACTCTGAAAATTGTAAAATAGCGCTGCTATAATTTGATTTCTCCTAGTTTTTGGCTTGACCGACGCTCAAGTTGTTAGGGTGATAGGGTGATTTTCAAGGACCGATTTCTGGCAATGCAGTGAGAGTGGAATCATAGAATAATTAGTGGACTTCACTCAGATGAAACAACTGCAAGCAGAGAATTGATTTCCGTATCAGTTGTGAACCAGTTGCATACCAGCCTTGACAATAATGGCTCTTGGTCGTCACCCCCAAGGGATTGATTGGGCGGCCACAAATGATATGCAGCACCATTAACAAAGGCCTTTTTGTGAGTTGCACGAGGTAAGTTGACAAATATCATATTGGCATCAACGGGATGCTTGATTTCTGCGCTGGGGTTTGCCGCCAATCCGTCGGCCAACTTTCTTGCAGCTTGGTTTGCTTTTTCCGCGAGCCTGACCCAAAGTCCATCAGAGAGATATCTCAGCATTTGTGCAGAGAGATATCGATGTTTAGAAAACAAATGACCAGCCCTTTTTCTTCGGAGTTCAAATTCCCAAGCCAACTTAGGATCAAAGATAACAACAGCCTCAACTCCTAACAAGCCGTTTTTTGTGCCGCCGAATGTTAATATATCAACACCTGCTTTCCAAGAAAGATCCGCAGGTGAGCAACCTAATTTTATAAGTGCGTTAGCAAAACGAGCACCATCAAGGTGAGTTTGCATGTGATTGTTTTTGGCTATTGAAGTGAGTTCATTTAACTCCGCCAGAGTGTAAACCGTACCGAGTTCAGTGGTGTTAGTAAGTGCAAGAGCACCTTTTTGGACATTGTGAACTCCCAACACCCCGGTATTGGCAACTGTTTGGCTGAGTTTTATTGGGTCAATTTTTCCATGATGCCCTTCAAGGAGTGTTAATTTGGCGCCGCCCGAAAAAAATTCCGGTGCACCGCACTCATCAACTTGAATGTGTGATTCTTGGTGGCAAAAAATGGTTCCCCAAGGTGGACAGATACAGGCAAGAGACAAGGCATTGGCAGCAGTTCCAGTTGCGACAAGATAGACACTCAAATCGGGGTGCTCAAAAAGGTTTTTAAAATGAGACTTCACCTCATCCATAAGGCTGTCAGAGCCATAGGAACTTTGATACCCTTTATTGGCTTCAACTATGGAGGCAATGATTTCGGACGGTGCAGGTCCACAATTGTCAGAGCCGAAATTCATTGCGGTAATTCTTCGATTATGTAATTCTCTAAATCATTGAGATTTATTGTTGTTTCGGAGATAGCCCATTCTTTAATGGAGATACCATTTTCATGAACGCTCAAAGGGTTTTTTGAAATTAAAGGGTGCCAATCAAAAAGAGGTTTGCCCTGATATAATAGCCGATAAGCACATGTGGGTGGCAACCAGTGTTGGGTTTCTTCAAGCCGGTCATAAGTTAATTTTACGCAATCAGTGACAATTTCATTACGAGCTTCGTAGTGTTGGCACTGACACGATTGACAATCCATCAATCGGCAGGCTATTGTGGTGTAAAGCACTGTATTATCTTCTTCTTCGGTGAACTTAAACAGACAACATAGGCCACATCCATCACAAAGAGCCTCCCATTCGGCTTGATTAAGTTCTGCAAGCTTGTAGCGTTGCCAAAAATCCTTACGAATGTGTTCAGAAATATTAAACCTCCAGTTGTATTATTCGTTTTGAAGAGAGAGTTGAAGTTGATTTTCACCTAAAACTAACTGGGCATTTTGGCAGTCAACTCTCATTTGGTCAATCAGCATTTCTGAAGTTTCAAATTTTATCTCGGGACGAAGGTAGTGAATCAAGGCGACTTCTATTTCTTCTCCATAAATATCGCCATCAAAATCAAATAGATAAGTTTCAAGGTTTGGATTATGGACTCCAAAAGTTGGATTGGTACCAATTGATGCAACGCCTTTGTATCGGCCAATATACGGACCCGTCATAACGTTTACCATTACCCCATAAATTCCATTTTGGGGATGTATTACTCTCTCTAGATTTAAATTTGCTGTTGGGTACCCCAACTGTCGGCCTCTTTTATAACCTGATTGAACAATTCCCACAATGGTAAACCAACGCCCAAGTGATTGTGCCGCCTTTTTCATTTCTCCTTTGGTAATTGCTTCCCTGATTAAGGTTGAAGAGCAGGTTGTGTTGTCAAATTGAAGTAGTTCTAAAGAGGAGACGCCTATGCCTAAAAGCTTGCCCTGGGCTTCAAGCATCTTGTAGTCGCCGGTGCGTCTGTTGCCAAACTTAAAATCCTTACCAACAACGACATGGCTAAGTTGCAATGTCTTATGGAGCAATTCGTTAATAAACTCTAAAGCCGACATATTGGCCAGCCTCGAATCAAAGCTGAGTTCAAAAAGAATATCAATTCCTTGAGATTCTAATTCCTTTGCCCTCGATTTAGAGTTTGTTAATCTAAATTGCTTGGATTGGGGTTGAAAGTACTCCCTTGGGTGAGGCTCAAAAGTGATGACTGATGAAGGAGCTTGACTTAGATTTGCTATCTCTTTGGTAGTTTGAAACACTTTTTGATGGCCAAGATGAACTCCATCAAAATTACCGATAGCTGCTACTGACCCATTAAAATTACTAGGTATAGTGTCGATTGACCGAAGAATATCCATGAACTGAACGAGAATATTTTGTCTAACAAAAATGCCCTATAGCAAAATCAGGATTTACTCCGCACTTATTTAGATAAGACTGTAGCATCGCGGGATTTGGCTGTTCGACTGTTCCAGTTTCTTCAATGGCAAGACCTCCAGTAACAAATAAACAAGGAAAACCGTTATCTATAGCACCTTTAATGTCCGTGGACACTCCATCACCGACGCATAAAATACGTGTTTTGTCATTGACCTCGTAATAATGGCTTAACCGTAATAATGCTAATTCATATATTGGTTCCCAAGGCTTACCAAAAAGAAGCACTTTGCCTCCTAGTTGAGAGTATTGATGGGCTATTGCACCAGCACAAATCACTAATTTGTCGCCCCGATAGACCATGTAATCAGGATTGGCACATAAAAACGGAAGTTTCTGTGAATTGGCATATTCCAAACTAGGAAGGTAATCATCTAGAGTGAGGGATTCATCTTCAAAGGGACCAGTACACACAATCCCCTGAGCCTGATTGAGTAGAGCATAATTAATTTCAATAAACAATTCAAGGTTAGGATTCCGTTGAAAAAAGGATTTCTCATCATGGGTGCCTATATGATAGATTGTGTGTCCGACATCACCGGAGAAAAGTGAGTGTTGTGCGGCATCCCCTGATGTGACTATTATGTTCCAAGCATTACGCGGTACGCCAACCAAATCAATCTGTTTGGTGGTTTCAAAGCTAGGCCGAGGTGAATTTGTAAGGAGAACAACTTTTCCGCCACGGGCAATATACTTTTGCAGGGCGTCTATTGCTTTTTGGTAAGGTCGGATACCGTTATGAAGACACCCCCAAACATCAAAAAATAACACATCATATCGGGATGAGATTTCCTCAAAGGAATTAATGATTTGGGTCATGGATTAGCGTGCTAAACCTTTAAGCTAGGTATGATTTGTTTTTTTCGGCTGACAATACCAGGGAGTTCAATGGCATCACCTTCATCAACAACACCAAAACTATTTTGGCAGATCGATCGGACAGTTTCATTTTGAATGAGGAGCGTTGAAGACTCATTCAGTATATCAACGACAAATAAAAGAATTTCATCGACGCATTCTTGAGTAGTAAAAGCAGCCATTGAGTCAATGAGGGTTTCTTTGCGATCAAGTATTTGTTTTGGAGATGTTGTTTCAAGGACTGAGATTTTCAGTTTTTTTCCGTTAATATCAAATTGTTTTGAGTCCACCGCTAACAGTTCAGAATCACTGAACATTGACATATCGGACTTGGCGGCAAACATTTCATTTGCATAGGCAGGGATATTAACATTGAGATCGCGGGCTAGCATTTCAGCGACTTGTTGATCATGTGCTGTGGTTGTGGGGGAGCGAAACTCTAAAGTATCGGAAAGGATACAACTCAAAGCAATTCCTTTCATTTCTCTAGGAAGTTGAGCAACAGTTTTGGGTCCCATCAGATCAAGCATTATGGTCGCTGTACATGCTAATGGCCGTACAGTAATGTTGATCGGGGTATTGGTTTTCAAGCCACCTTGGAGAAGATGATGGTCAATGATACCAACTATTTTGGCGTTGGCAATGTTACGAGGAAGTTCACCAATATTATTTGTATCGACAATAATAACTTCCTCGCCATCGTCAACATCATCAATGATTTCGGGTTGTTTAACATTCCAATAATTCAATACGAAGGATGCCTCATTATTAGGCGGGCCGGTTAGTTTTGCCATTGCCTCCACGGCTTCAATATTTGTAAGATACCAAGCCCATAGTATGGGCGAGCCGGTTGAATCGGTGTCAGGGGATTTATGTCCAAAAATTTTTATCACAGTAATTTCCTGTTTATGGGTTTTATACTTACTGCATATTTAAGCCGCGGCATTGGATTTCAATACGCACGATAAAAACTTCAAACACCTGACATGATTGCGACCAACAATTGCCTGTAGGTCAAAAATGTATGGAGCAGGCTGAGTGACTGATAATTTTATTCCTTACTCGTGTGATATTTTGCATCTTTTCGGCAGTTGATTTTCCTTTTTTTGGAACGAGAAAGGAACGTACCATGTCACAAATAATTGTATTGTTCTGATTGCGACCAACATGCCTGACTTTGACGATTCCGCAATTCTTACGCGATTTGGATTCTCTCTTTTCTAAAACTGTGGATTCTCCGTAAATCGTATCCCCCGCATAGACTGGATTAGGAAGTTTAATATATTCCCAACCTAAATTTGCAACGGCCTTCTGGCTTGTTGAAGAAACGGATAAGCCGACGACAATTGACACCGTCAAGGTTGAATTGATCAGGCATTTTCCAAATTCTGTGTGAGAACCAAAATGGTTATCAAAGTGTAATGGGTGTGAGTTCATTGTCAGGTTAGTGAACCAAATATTATCGGTTTCAGTTATCGTTCGACCTGGCCAATGTTCGTACAAGTCACCAATTGCAAAATCCTCAAAACTCAGACCCGGATCTTCTTGAAAATGTTGCGGACCGACTTGTTTCATTCCGCTTAAATGCTTGGTCATTGGACTGCTCCTAAATATAGCACTGTTTGACTGTTTCGTTTTTTTGAAATTATAGCGCTTCCGAAAAAAATAAAATATGAAAAAAAAGTATTGAATCACAAGATCACGGTTCTATTTATCCTTTTGTTAGCACTCGTCTTAGGTGAGTGCTAATCATTAAACCTTTAAAATTTTTAACTGTTGGAGGAATTCTAATGAATTTTCGACCACTTCATGATCGTGTTCTAGTACGCCGAATCGAAGGTGATGAAAAAACCAAAGGTGGTTTGATCATACCGGATTCAGCAAAAGAGAAGCCCGCTGAGGGTGAGGTCATCGCTTGCGGTGAGGGTGCCAGAAAAGACTCTGGTGAGCTTATTGCAATGGGTGTCAAAGATGGGGATAGAATCTTGTTTGGCAAATGGTCAGGAACTGAAGTCACTATTGATGGTGAAGAGCTCTTGATCATGAAAGAGAGTGATGTGCTTGGGATCATTTCCTAAGTCATCGTAATTTTATTAATCAGCAAATTAGGAGAAAATAATGTCTGCAAAAGATGTAAGATTTGATACTGATGCGCGCAATCGGATGCTCAAGGGAATAAATACCCTTGCAGACGCCGTCCGAATCACGCTTGGTCCCAAAGGTCGCAATGTCGTTATTGATAAATCTTTTGGTGCTCCTCGTATCACCAAGGATGGCGTGACGGTTGCCAAAGAAGTTGAACTTGAAGATAAGTTTGAAAATATGGGAGCCCAGATGGTTAAGGAAGTCGCTTCACGTACTAACGATGAAGCGGGTGATGGAACCACAACAGCGACTGTACTAGCACAATCAATTGTTCGTGAGGGCTTAAAGTACGTTGCCGCCGGAATGAATCCCATGGACTTAAAAAGGGGTGTTGACCTTGCTGTTTCAGCCGCCATTGAGGAAATCAAGAAGAACTCTCGGCCTGTAGTCGATTCTTCTGAAGTTGCCCAAGTCGGAACGATTTCAGCCAATGGTGAATCCGAAATTGGTAGTCAAATTGCTGATGCGATGCAGAAAGTTGGCAACGAAGGGGTTATCACTGTTGAAGAGAACAAGGGACTTGAAACAGAAACTGATGTTGTTGAAGGCATGCAGTTTGACCGTGGATATCTTTCACCATATTTTGTTACTAACAGCGACAAAATGACAACTGAATTGGAAGATGCCTATATTTTGTTGCACGAGAAAAAGCTTTCGTCATTGCAACCTATGGTTCCGTTACTTGAGCAAGTCATTCAAACTACAAAGCCACTTCTGATCATCGCTGAAGATGTTGAAGGAGAAGCTTTGGCAACTCTCGTTGTGAACAAACTCCGAGGTGGTTTGAAAGTTGCTGCTGTCAAAGCTCCAGGTTTTGGTGATCGTCGCAAGGCCATGCTTCAAGACATTGCTATTTTGACAGGTGGTCAAGTGATCTCTGAAGATCTCGGTATGAAGCTTGAAAATGTTGACATGACGATGCTTGGTACTGCCAAGAAGATCTCAATCACCAAGGACGAAACAACTGTTGTTGACGGAGCAGGTGAAAAGAGTGAAATTGAAGCTCGTGTAAACCAAATCAGGCAACAAATCGATGAAACTACTTCCGATTACGATCGTGAAAAACTTCAAGAGCGTCTTGCTAAATTAGCTGGAGGTGTTGCAGTTATTCGTGTTGGTGGTTCAACCGAGGTTGAAGTGAAAGAGCGAAAAGATCGTGTTGAAGACGCTTTGAATTCAACCCGTGCAGCAGTTCAAGAAGGTGTTGTTCCTGGTGGCGGAGTAGCGTTGATTAATGCAACTTCAGTTCTCAGTGAGTTAAAGGGTGAAAATAGTGATCAAGATGCTGGCATTAAAATCGTTGCCAAGTCTCTAGAAACCCCACTCCGACAAATTGCAGAAAATGCTGCAGTTGATGCTGCGATTGTAGCCGGTAAAGTGAGAGAATCAGATGATCCCAACTTTGGATTTAATGCACAAACTGAAGAGTATGGCGATATGTACCAATTTGGTATTCTTGACCCTGCAAAGGTTGTCCGCACAGCTTTAGTAGACGCTGCATCCATTGCTGGATTGCTCATCACGACTGAAGCAATGATTGCTGATAAACCCGAGCCTAAAAATGCTGCCGGTCCTGCCATGCCCCCAGACATGGGTGGAATGGGTGGAATGATGTAATTGGCATCATCTAATCTAATCAAATAAAGGGACCTTCGGGTCCCTTTTTTTATAACTTATCAAACGCCAATCCAGATGACAGTTCAGACCATGATTATGCTGGTTTCAAAATAATTTCAGTATCAGCCTCTGCATCTGTACTTTTTGTCGCCACGGCTATTGAGAGTCAATTTGCATAGCAGGTTTATTATCAGATCCCGATTTCCGGCAATTTAGGTGAGGGCGGAGTCCGAACAGAACTAGTGGGAATCGGCAATATCCAATGCACTTGACGATTTTGTCAGATATTATGCACCTCAATTTACTAATCAGGTGAACAGGATGTGTGGATGTCGACTTGCCTAAACAACAAATGAGTAAGTCTTTCGCCGCTTTCGCTCGGTGCGGTTATCACCACTCCAATAAACATGGAATGTAACTACTCAGGTAGTATCAGTGACAGATTAATACATCCTCATAGTCTAAAAAGGATCTTGTGGAGAACTGGTATTATTAGTATTAAGAGCAGTTTCCTCGGAAGCAAACCGTAAATTCAGTTCACCCGGATTGTTTCCGAATATCAAGTGCGATTAACCCCCGTTTGAGACTATGAAAGAATTCACTTCACCCCTTTATTGAGTATTATTTTGCCAGTTTTTATAGCCTGACCCCAATCCTGACAGTCACGTTTATCCTCGTCTTTCGAACCATTCCTTTTGATCCAATTTTTTGTCCACAATGATCCTTGTCCCCTTGACTGAATGAATCAACTGTGATTCACTGGTGGTGAACAATCCATTATTGTTTTCAATTGAGGATGAACCATGTCAATACGACGGTGCTAGGAACTTCTGCCCCGCTCAGCGGTTCAGTTGTGACCTCCGAGTTTGGACGATTATGTCGCCACGGACAATCCGGTACGGGCGATTGATGCGTTTGTTCAGACGCTTTTTTTGATCGCTGATCAGGGAAGGCTAACTGAGGCCAATTAAAATATTTTGGAAAAAATGCTAAAGGTGGATTAGGATAATACCATCTGAATGCACCTTAATTTATGCACTCTGAATAAGTTTGACTTGTGGTATCATGACAATATGATACAAACACTATTGGGATTGAGCTTATAGGTATCAAGCTATTTCCTTGACTGTTGCCCTTCGTCACAAGACGATGATAACTGAGTGATGCCAAGTTTCATGGAATAATGATGATGCACCCAATCGATGGTCTGCTGTTTTCAGAGAGTTTTCTCAGTGAGAACGGCCCGCTTTGTCGTCTTCACGAATGGTCACAAATTACACCTTCTGAACTTGACGAGATTGTCGCTCGCATTGAAGCCTTAGTGACACCGGTCATTCCCAATCCAGGTGAAGCCGAGACTGTTGACGAGATTATTATGCCCATTCTGAAGACCCTAGGATGGTCGCAGTGGCTCAAGGAACAGAACCTCTCAACCACCGGTCGTGACGATGTTCCTGATTTGCTTTTATTTACACAAGTTCAGGACAAGGACAGGGCACGTCACAAGTCTGCACAATGGGAGCGGTATCAATTTGGTTCGGCGGTGATGGAAGCCAAACGATGGGCACTGCCACTGGACCGACACAGCCAAGAGCCAAGCGGAAGTCTTCCCCCATCGAGTCAAATACTTCGGTATGTACGCCGGACTGACGACCTGACCCACGGAAGTTTGCGTTGGGGCCTTCTGACCAATGGCGGTCAATGGCGTTTGTATTATGCCGGTGCCCAATCGGTTTCGGAACAGTTTTGTGGTATTGACCTCGTTGGTCTGTTTCAGTCACGCGGGGAAGATGAAGACACATTCAGACACTGGATGAAGGTGTTTGTTCTGATTTTTGGTCGTCAGGCCTTTTGTCTTGATGAAGAGGGACAGCCGTTTCACAAGCGTCTCATTGATGAAGGACAATTTGAACAAAAGCGGATTACCGACAAGCTATCAGGGTTGGTGTTTGACCGCGTATTTCCTACCCTTGTTTCAGCCATCGCTTCCGTCGCTCCCTCAACCGCTGCGGACGATATTCGCGACGCCGCATTGACCTTCCTGTTTCGGTTGTTATTCGTTCTGTATGCCGAAGACCGTGGGCTTCTGCCTATCGCTGACCGGGGATACCAGCGGTGCTCATTGCGGGAACTTGTCCGGTTGAATATCCGAGACTACAAAGAGACGCAGAGCACCTTTTCGCGTCATTCATTCATTTACTGGCCCGTGATTGCCAATCTGTTTCGGTTGATTGACGAAGGTGATACGGATATTGGTTTACCGCCCTATAATGGCGGTCTGTTCATGCGGGAGAGTGAACACCTTCTGGAACGGATTGAACTCCCTGACTATGTCCTCGCCAATGTGGTGGATGACTTGTCGTTTGAGCAGACTGACCATGGACGACACTATATCAACTATCGCGACTTGAGCGTGCAACAACTGGGCTCAATCTATGAACGACTTCTGGAACAACAACTTGTTCGGACCAATGGACGGATTACAATCACACCCCAGACTCATTCTCGGAAGGACTCAGGAACCTACTACACGCCCGATGAACTCGTTGCCCTGATTATCGAAACCACGCTTGCACCCCTTGTTCAAGCGCCCATTGATGCTTTTGCAACGCTGGTTGTGAACAATGCGTCCTTCACCGAGCTAGAACGCTTTGACCCGGCGACCCGGCTCCTGGAATTGAAGGTTTGCGACCCGGCCATGGGTTCCGGACACTTTCTGGTCCGGCTTGTGGACTATCTGTCCGATTGCATCATTGAGGCGATGGCCGCCGCGCATAGTCTACAATCCGGTTATACCTCACCCCTCATTGAACGCATTGCAACCATCCGCGCAACCATCCACCACAACGCTCGCCATCGTGGTTGGGTCATGCATGACGACCACCTTGACGACCGCCACAT
>Ga0209022_1003215_pt1 | contig 11977 bp, 13 predicted proteins | sample PinacodermPK_FD_187300 | JGI IMG/M metagenome (GOLD analysis project Ga0209022, IMG submission 187300) | Host-associated microbial community of the marine sponge Aplysina aerophoba from Gulf of Piran - sponge pinacoderm, lysed by proteinase... | ecosystem: Host-associated > Porifera > Sponge >...
CTGGTTTGGTGGGTTCGGTCGGTTTTCTCTGATTATGGGCGGCGCGGGTTGGAGTTCGGGACCCGCTCGCGGCGGGTCTGGGAGGGGTTCCGCGGCTTGCGGACATAAACTCGGCGCCTCAGCGAGGAGTTTGGGCAGCCTGATCAGGTTGTAGGCGGCGGCGGTGAATGTGAACATCCAGCCCACCCGGTCGAGCCCGCGATGCCGGGTCTTGGCCAGCCCGCCGGTGGTCTTGATCCAGCCGAACCCCTCCTCGATGCGCTTGCGCAGCCTCTAGCTGGCGGCGTAGCCGGGATGCCGTGCGGTGCGCCGGTCGATCCGGGTCTTGCGCGGCTTGCCGGTCTTCCTGACATGGCCGTCGATGGCGATATGAGGGGTGACGGCGCCGTCGCGCAACGCGTCCACGAACCCGGCCACGTCATAGGCCTTGTCGGCGCCCAGCGTGGCCCGCCGCGCTTTCTTGCGGCGCCCCAGCACGGCCAGCGCCGCCTCCCGCTCGGCGGTGCCGGAAGCCCGGGTCAGCGCCGCATCGACGATCAGCGCGTTGCGGTTCTCCATCAGCAGATGGCCCATGACGCACAGCCGGCTCGACTGCCCCTCGCCCTTGCGGAACAGCCAAGCATCGGCATCGCTGGTGGACGCATGGGTCGCGTTCGAGCGCCGCTCGCCGCGGAAGTCGCGCTCCGCGTTGCGCCCGGCCGGCGGGTCGCCGCCGTCGTCCTTGCGGCGGAAGCTCTTCATCGACGCCCACGCCTCGATCAGCGTGCCGTCCACCGAGAAGTGCTCGTCCGACAGCAGCCGGCGGACCCGCGGGCCGTGCAGCACCGCCTGAAGAAAGCGCGCCGCAACATCCCCCGCCACCAGCCGGTCGCGGTTCTTCGAATAGGTCGTGGCGTCCTACACCGGCGCGTCCATCGACAACCCGACGAACCAGCGGAACAACAGGTTGTAGTCCAGCTGCTCCATCAGCTGGCGCTCCGAACGGATGGTGTAGAAGGCCTGCAACAGAAGCGCCCGCAACAGCTTCTCCGGCGCGATCGAGGGCCGCCCGGTCGTCGAATACAGAACCGCGAAATCCGCCGACAACGCCGCCAGGGCCTCGTCAACCAGAACCCGGATCACCCGCAGCGGATGATCCGCCGGGACCCGAGCCCCCATGTCCACGTAGCTGAACAGACCGCCGCCGCGTTCGTCCTCGCCCCGCATCACAACCTCCAGCACCGATCAACCCAGGGGAACAGAATCACGACACCACGAATCGCTCCAGCGAGTTTTTCAGCAGCCTGCTAGTCGTTGCGGAGAGCTATCAGCCCAGAGTTTCGGTTTCGGTCGTGGCGCGCCGTCACCACGTAGACGCGAACCTGGTCTTCAGTTGGCGGCGCCAGTATCGGGAGCTGGCGCGCGTGTTGGGCGGTTTCGTCCCGGTGGTTGTCTCTTCAGCGGAAAGGGCGTCGCCGGTGAAGCTGCTGCCGGCGCCGCCGGATATCGAACCGTCTGCCTCCGGGGGGATCGAGATTGCCCTGGCGGACGGCTCGCGCGTGACAGTCGACCGGGGTGTGGACGCGGCCACGCAGTCGCGTGTTCTCGGGGGCTCTGGAGCGGAGATGATCCCGGTGCCGAGCGGGACGCGGGTCTGGCTCGCGACCGGCGTGACGGACATGCGGCGCGGGATGAACACACTGGCACTACAGGTCCAGTGAGGCGAAGTCTAAGATCAAAATATTTTCACAATTAGCGAACGAATGCTCCTGCGGCCATCGGACCGGTCATGCAGCCCACAGCGGCGGGGCGCCGGGGCGGTGGAAGTCGATCCAGGCGCCCAGTCCCTCCTGCGGCGGGACCAGCAGGCGGTTCGGCCGGCCATGGACGGTAATGCCCGAGTTTGCGAGGAGGAAGCGCGTACGGTCCAGATCGGCGCTTTCTATGCCGACTGCGGCGCCGAAGGGGGGTGGCGGGTGCGTCGTATCGGGCAATAGCTCGCCGAGCGCATCTGGGCCGGCGAGGGCGAAGCATCCCCGGTCGAGCGCGATCTCGAACACCGGCCCCAGCTTGCAGGCAGGGCGGCCCGCGAAGCGGGCGTAGCGCTCAGCGGCCTCTTCCGGGTCGGCGACAATTTGCAGGTAGCCGGTGAGCGCGCGCGCGGCATTGGCGTGGCGGTCCATGGCCGGCAGCCAGATCAACTCTGGCGTCTCGTGCGTCAGGAGCTGCACGCGGCCTTCCGGCATCGCGCCGGCCGTCGCCCGGCGCACGGTGGCCCGCACGATGCGTCCGTCCTCCAGCGGCCGGCGCAGAAAGACCGTCGGGCGCATCGCCGTGCCGCCGACATCGTGCTCCTCGACCCGTCCATGCGCGAGCGCGATCAGGTGCAGCCCTTCATAGCGCGCCACGCCCGAGGCAAGTTCCGCGCCGAGCGGCGTATCGGCGACCTGGCCGAGCGCCTCGATATAGCCCGCCTCGAAGGTGATGAGCCGGTTGGCGGTACCCGAGCGCGCCAGCTCGCCGTCGGCGCTGTTGTAGTGGATGTTGATCGGCGACACGGTGAAGCCCAGCCGCTCGAATCGCGCCGCCACCCCTTCGAGGTCGGCGAGGAAATAGCCGACATGATCCAGAAATAGTTCGTCGCCTGTCGGAAGCTGTTTCATGCCGTTACCCTTGCTCTGCCCGCATTGCGGCTGGTTTCGACGAAGGTGGCGACAGCGAGCAGCATGACCGTCGCGCTGCCGAAGAACACCCAGCGCGGGTCGCCCATATCCATCACCCACCCGAACAGGACCGGAGTCATGAAGCCTCCTATGGACAGCCCGGTGGAGGTGAAGCCGAACACCTTGCCCATCTGCCCCGGCGGCGAGATGCGGCGCACCAGCAGGTCCCGGGTCGGCATGATGGCGCCGTGCGCAACGCCCGAGACCATCATCAGCGGGACGATGCCGGAGAGCGGCAGCGGGACCGCGCCGATGATGTTGACCGCGACGAACACCGTGCCGATGGCGCCGAAAAACACGAGCTGCGGGCGCCCGGTGCGGTCCACCAGCCAGCCCCCCAGGAGGTTGCCGACCGAGGCTGCCACCATGTAAGCGATCAGGGCCTTGGCGATGACCGTGTCCTCGAAGCCGCGCAGGTCGTGCAGCGCCGGAATGCCGAAGGTGCGGATGCCGCCGAGCGACATGGAATGGAACATCTGGAACAGGAACAGCAGGACGACCGGCACCGTCAGCAGCAGCGCGATCCCGTCCGAGGTCGAGCCGCCCTGCTCGCGCCGCTGCGCCCTGCCGTCAGCGCTTTCCAGATGCCGGGACTGCAGCAGGAGCGCGAACGAGACGGTGATTCCGATGCCGCCCGCGACGAGAAAGACGCCCTTGAGGCCGACTACATCGGCGAGGTCGGGACCGAGCAAGGCCAGGATCCAGCCGGTATTGCCGGCGACGGCGTGGATGGAGAAGGCCCGTCCCATGCGGTGCTCGGCGACGGAGGCCGAGAGGATGGCGTAGTCGGCGGGATGGAAGACGGAATTGGCGATGCCGCCGATGACCGCGAGCGGCAGCATGGCCCAGAAGGAGGAGACCAGCCCGAACCCCATCACGGCGCCGGAGAGCACGGCAACGCCCAGGATGAGCGGCGCCCGCCCGCCGATGCGGTCCACAATGAAGCCGATGCCGGTCTGGCAGACCGCCGCACCCACCGAGAATGCGCCTGCCAGGATGCCGATATCCAGATAGCTGAACCCGAGTTCGTCGTGCATGCGCACCGATAGCGGCAGCAGCATGAACACGAACATATGGCTCATCGTGTGCCCGACGGCCACGAGACCGATGACCCGCGCATCGCGGGAGAAGCTGTCGACAGGCGTCGTCATGCAGGAAGTCGGGCGAGGAATCCGGAAACGGCGGCGTTGAATGCCGCGGGATTGTCGAGGTTGGCCGTGTGGCCGGCGTCCGGCAGAACGGTTTTCTCGGCGTTCGGAATCTTCCGCGCCATGTAGTCGATGCCGGCCAGGAAGGGAGTGTCGCGCTCACCGGCCAGCACCAGGGCCGGCACCCGGATCGACGGCAGCGATTCCAGCACGCTGCCGTCATGGTGGTGCATCATATATCGAGCCGCGCGGGCGACACCAGCGAGGTCGCGGTGGCCGCCCGGCTCAAGGCTCTGCAAGGCGCGCGGTTCCCGGGCGGCGATCCGCTCGCCTCGCTCCTTCGCCTGCTCGTTCCAAGCGTCGCGCGGCTCATCGCGCCGGAAGCCGGGGCCGCAGTCGAACAGCATCAGCGCCCGCACTCGCTCCGGATGGCGCAGATGGAAGGCGAGCGACAGGTAGCCGCCGAGCGAGAGGCCGCCGACCACCGCCTGCTCGACTCCCTCGGCGTCGAGCAAGGCGAGCATGTCCGCCACGCAAGCCTCCGGGGCGTAGAGCCTCCTGTCCTCAGGCGAGTCGCTGCGGCCGTGCCCGCGCAGGTCCCAGAGGATGAACCGGTTTGTGGGCGCGAGCGCCTCGATCTGGCCTGTCCACATGCGCGCGCTCAGCCCGAAGCCGTGGGTCAGCAGCACGGCTGGCCCGTGCCCGTGCGTCTCATAGTGGATCGCGGTGCCGGGGCCGCGGCAAAGGCGGCTCATGCGGCGAGCGTCTCCGGCCAAACGGGATCGTCGGAGCCGAGCGGCACCGAAGGCCGCGCCCAGTAAGGCCGCGTGCGGGACATCTGCGCGACCGGCGCCAGATGCGTCAGGCGGCCGTGCGGGGTGTCGCTCTCCGTCGCGATCGCCGCGAGTTCCTCCGGCGCCAGGTCCGCCGGCGCATCCCGCCAGTCTTCGACGAGGCCCATGCCCTTGATCCATTCCGCCATGCCGGCCAGCGAGAGCTGCACATGCCAGCTTCCGCCCTCCTCCGCCCGGCGCAGCAGGGCCGTCGCGACGCCCCATGCGGCCAGGTAGCCGGCGCAATAGTCCAGCGGCTGCACGGGGAGGTTGCGCGGGGCCTCCGGGCTACCCTGCACCGTGGACATGCCGGAGACGTTCTGCAGGATGCTGTCGAACCCCCGGCGCGAGGCGAACGGCCCTTCATGGCCGTAGGCCGAAAGCGAGACATAGACCTTGCCGGGGCCGATATCGCCGGGGCCGAAGCCGCGCGCGGCGAGTGTGCCCGGCCGGTAGCCCTGCACGAACACGTCGGCCTCGGCAGCAAGCGTGCGAAGCTGCGCCCGGCCGCGCTCGTCGCGCAGATCGACGAATGCGGAGAGCTTGCCGTGGCCCGTGTCCATCACGAGCGTGGGCGCGAAAGGCAGATGGGGTCCGGCAATGCGCATGACATCCGCACCGTGCTCCGCGAGCGTGCGCCCGCAGGTCGGCCCGGCCAGCACGCGCGTCAGGTCCAGCACGCGAATGCCCGCGAGCGGCCGGTCGCCGCCGCGCGGCACGATCTTCGGCCCGTCGCCGATCCGTTCGATCGTGACCGGCGGCAGCGCGGCAAGCGCCCGGCCGTGCGGGTGGGCGGCCCATTCCTCGGGCGTCCGCGTCATCGCGCCGCAGAGGCCGGCAGCGGCGATGGCGTCCTCGAACTCCTGCCCGCCGCGCGCCGCGACCGCTTCCGCGAACGCCTCCTTTTCCGCGTTCGCACCGAGCAGCGCCAGCATGCCGTTGCGGTGGTGGGGGAAGTTGCAATGCAGGAAGACATGGCGCCCGTCGCTGGTCGGGTAAAGGCCCGAGAAAGGGTCCCACAGCGAGGATGGCGCAACGCCGTCTATCTTCAGATAGGTGGCGGAGCGCATGGCCGCGGCCGCATGGCGGCGGTCCACCGTCACCGACTGGCGCTCGCCCGTGCGTAGCTCCCAGAAATCGGCGGCGGCCTGCGCGGAGGCAGCAATGGCGATAGCGCCTGCTTCGCCAATTCGGTAGGGCGTCGGGAAGACCGGGTCGGTCCCGGTCAGTAGAACATTCCGGATGGCTTGATGTATCATCCGGCAAGCATAGCAAGGAGGAAACAGATGGGCGATGCGCCGCTGTCAGGCATTACCGTTCTTGACCTGACCCAATTCGAAGCCGGCCCGTCCTGCACCGAGGCGCTGGCCTGGCACGGCGCCAATGTCATCAAGGTCGAGGAGCCCCAGCGCGGCGACCAGGGCCGGCTGGCCATCTCCGAGCGGCCGGACATGGATTCGCTCTATTTCATCCTTCTCAACTGCAACAAGCGCTCGATCACCTGTAACCTCAAGGAGGAGAGCGGCAAGGAGCTGCTGCGCCGCCTGATCGCCAAGGCGGATGTGCTGATCGAGAATTTCGCGCCGGGCGCCATCGAGCGGCTGGGCTTCGGCTGGGACGAGCTGCAGAAACTCAATCCGCGCCTCGTCTTCGCGCAGGTCAAGGGCTTTGCCACCGACGGCCCCTACGCCAAATACCTCTCCTTCGACATGATCGCCCAGGCGACTGGCGGCGTGATGAGCATCACGGGCATGCCGGACGGCGTACCGATCCGCCCCGGTGCCACCATCGGCGACACGGGCACGGGCCTGCATATGTGCGTCTCGATCCTCTCCGCGCTCTTCCAGCGTGAGCGCACGGGGCGCGGCCAGCATCTCCAGGTCGCGATGCAGGACGCGATGACGAACTATTGCCGCGTTACCTTCTCGCGCCAACCGATGATGCAGGAGCCGGCGCCGCGCCTCGGCAATTCCGTGGCTTCGGGCGCGCCGGGCGGGCTGTTTCCCTGCAAGGGCGGCGGGCCGAACGACTATTGCTTCATCTTCGTCGCCCGCGACCTGACCGCCCATTGGGAGCGCGTCTGCAAGGCCATCGGGCGCGAAGACATGCTGGCCGACCCGCGCTTCTGCGACGGGCAAAAGCGCATCGAGCACAAGGCCGAGATCGAGGAAAATCTCGCCGCCTGGACACGCCTGCGCACCAAGCAGGAGGTGATGGAGGCCATTGGCGGCGCGGGCGTCCCCGCAGGCGCGGTGTTCGACATCAAGGACCTGATCTCCAGCGAGGACATGCACCGGCGAGGCATCATGCAGACCGTCGAGCATCCGGACCGGGGCGCGGTGGTGGTGCCGGCCTGGCCGGTGCGCTTCGGCGGCGAGGCGATGGACGTGGCGCGGGCGCCGCTGCTCGGCGAGCACAACGAGGCGGTGCTGGGCGAGCTACTGGACATGCCGCCCTCGGAGGTGGCGGACCTCAAGCAGGCCGGCGCGCTTTGATGCGGCTGCGATGATAAGGGGCGGCGAAGAGCTGATAGCTCTTTCCGCCGCGCCGCCGGCGCTTCGGCCCGCGGCGCGGCGGTTCTACTTCCTTCGCCACGGTGAGACTGCCGGCAACGCCACATTCATCGTGCAGAGCCCGGTCATTCCGCTGAACCACGCCGGCAGAGCTCAGGCTGAGCGGGCTGCTGAGAGGCTGGCAGACGCCGGAGACATTACGCGCATCGAGGCCAGCAGTTATCCACGCGCCTACGAGACCGCGCAGGCCGTTGCCCGCCTGCTCGCCGTGCCGATGAACGCCACGCCCCGGCTCGGGGAACGGCTGTTCGGCGAGCTCGTCGGGCAGAGTGCGCTGCAGCTCGACTGGCGCGCGCAGCCGGCCGGCGGCGAGACCCTGCCGGCTTTCGTGGCGCGCACCAAATCCGCCGCCGCCGTCGCCCTGCAAGTCGCAGGCATCCCCTGCATCGTGGCGCATGGCGGCAATCTGCGTGTCATCATGGCCGCCCTCGGCGTCGCATTCCGCGACGAGCTCGCGCCCAACGCCCTGCCGCTCCGCTTTGACCGCACGGCCGCCGGCTGGACGGTGACGGTGCTGTAGGCGCCGATAGCGTATCGGGAGCGCCGCTTCGACACCAAGGACGGTCTCAGCCTCTATTTCCGAGACTATGGCGACCCGGACTCGGCCGCAACGCCCGTGATCTGCCTTGCCGGGCTGTTCCGAAACGCCCGCGACTTCGATCCGGTCGCGCAGAGGCTCGCGGAAGGGCGGCGGGTTTTGTGCCCGGACCTGCGCGGGCGGGGACAGTCGGACTACGATCCGGAGTGGCGCAATTACCGCCCCGCTATCTATCTCGACGACCTATCCCGTCTGCTGGCCTTCGCGGAAGTCCATCGGTTCGTGGCGGTCGGAACCTCATTCGGCGGGCTGCTGGCAATGGCGCTCGGGCCGTTCGTGCCATTCAGTCTCGCGGGCCTGGTGCTCAACGACGCGGGCCCGGAGGTCGAACGGGAGAGGCTGGACGCCGTGCTTGCCTATATCGGCGCCGACCGCCCGCAGCCCGATTGGGCCGGCGCTGCGAAGGCAGTCCGGACACACCCGCCGGGCGCAATATTCCAGACCGAGGCGATGTTCGACGCGATGGTCCGCAATACCTATCGGGAGGGCGCCGACGGACTGCTCCACTTCGACTGGGACGTGAATATCGTCAGGCCGATTACCGAAGACCGGGCCGAGCCCCCGGACCTCTGGCCCTATTTCCGCGGCCTGCGGCCGATCCCGCTGCTCGCTTTCCGGGGCGAGGTCTCGGACGTGTTTTCCGAGGCGTGCTTCCTGCGGATGGGCCGGGAATACCCCGAAGCCCGCCTCGTGACCGTGCCGCGCACGGGCCACGCCCCACCCTGACCGAACCCGAATGCGTCGCCGCGCTGGACGAGTTCCTGCACGGCATCGATCAGGACCGCTTTGCGGCAAGCGTCAGCACGCAGCGATAGACGACCTCGACGAAGCCGTTCGCGTTCGCGTGTCGGTCCATGAGCGCCTCGACCTCCCGGTCGAAGGTCGCCGCGCCCACCGCATCCCGCGCGGCCTGCGCGCGCGACGACGACCTGGACATCGCCATGAAGGCATCCCGGCGCATCGGCCTCTGCCAAGCCTCGCTTTCCTCCTGCGAGCAGGCGGTCCAGCCGAGTGCGCCGAGTTCTCCCGCAATGTCGAATTCGCGGTAGTCGCGCCGGTAGCCCGGACTGTAGCGTTCGAGCAGCACCTCGTAGCCGGCGGCGAAGGCGTCCCGGCGCCAGTCGCGGTTGTTGTAGAGAATGGCAACGGCACCGTCGGGTTTCAGCACCCGCCCGCATTCACGCCAGAAGGCCGGCCGGTCGAACCAGTGGAGCGCCTGGGCCGAGAACACGAGATCGACCGCCACGTCCGCCGAAGGCAGCGCCTCAGCATTGCCGTCGCGCCAGCTTATTCCCTGTGCAGCCTCCACCTCCTGCCGCATGGCCGGGCTCGGCTCGATGGCCAGGATAGCGGCGCGCGGGCCCAAAACGCCTGCGAGCGCGCGGGTGCCGATCCCGGTGCCGGCGCCTACATCCAGCGCCTCGACCGGCCCGGCGGGCGTCCAGTCGGCGATCATGGCGACCAGCCGCTCCGGATATTGCGGCCGGGACTTGCGGTAGTCCCCGGCAATGCGTTCGTAGTCGGGTTTCATATCCGCCACGCGCTCTCAACCCGCATGAGTCGCCAGGAATTCGGCCAGCGGCGTTGCCCACTTCGCCCAGTCATGGCTCGGGGCGCGATGGCCGTAGGGGCTGTCGATCTCGAAATATGAAGCCGACGGCCCCAGCAGGGCCAGCGTCGGCTCAGCCAGCGCCGGTGTGAACAGCACGTCGCTGCGCGAAAGCACATAGAGCAGCGGCGCGCGAATGGCGTCCGCGCGAGGCCGCGCATCGAAGCGGGCGGCCGCGCGCGCCAGCACAATCAGCGACTCGGGCGTGAACTCCCGCGCCCATTTCCGCGCCAGCGCCTCCACCTTCCGCCGGCCCGCCTCGCGGGAGCCGAGCCGGTCGGAGAACCAGTCGAGATCCCCGTATCGTTCCAGCGTCTCGAACCGAAGCCGTTCCAACTCCCCCGTCGGATCGTCGAGGCCGGCGAAGCGCGCTTCCAGCGCCAGCGCGCGCTCCTCTCCCATGCGGCTCGCAATGCCTGTCGCAACCGGCACGAGCGCGCGCATCCGCTCCGGGTGCCGGCTGCCCCATTCGAAGGTGAGGTGGCCGCCATAGGAAAAGCCGACCACCGCCGCCAACTGTCCCACGCCCAGATGCTCCAGCAGGCGATGCTGGGCCGCCACCATGTCGCCCGTCTCGATATCCGGAAACGGCTGGCCGCGCACCGGGCCGCTGCTCCCGTAAGCGGAGCCGATCATGTTCGAGCAGACGACGAACCAGCGGTCAGTATCGATCGCCCGGCCCGGCCCGATCAGCGGCTCCCACCAGCCGCCGGGGCCGGCGGCATGCGGGTTAGAAGTGTAGCCGTGGGCGATCAGGATGGCATTGCCGCCGTCCGCGTCGAGCCGCCCCCAGCTCTCATAGGCGACGGCGAGCCGCTCCAGCCGCCCGCCGCGTTCGAGGTCGAGAGGGCCGCTTTCGAAGAGCGTGGATGTCGGCAGAAGCATCGCTTGCCGCCTCCTGATAGGATGCGGCCATGCTACCGGAAGCCTTCCTCGCCCGCACCGCCGCCGATGTCGGCCGGCCGGCGCTCGCCGTGCTGCCGGTGGGCGCGTTCGAGCAGCATGGGCCCCACCTGCCGCTCGCCACGGACAGCCTGATCGCGGGCGCGCTCGCGGCCGGGCTGGCCGAGAGGGTCCGCGGGCTGCTGCTGCCGGTGCTGCCGGTCTCCTGCTCGCAGGAGCATGCGGGCTTTCCCGGCACGGTCTGGCTGGCGGCGGACACGCTGGCGGCCGTCGTTGCGGACATCCGCGCAAGCCTTGCGCATGCCGGCATCGAGCGGCTCGCCATCGTCAACGCGCATGGCGGAAACCTGGTGCTGGCGCATGTCGCGCGCGAGGCCAATCTGGAGGCCCCGCGCGTCTGGCTCGGCCCCGGCCGGCACATCCAGGAAGCCGCCTTCGCCGCCGCCGGCATCGAGACCGGCGTGCATGACGACATGCATGCCGGCGAATACGAGACCTCCGTCCTGCTCCACTGCTGGCCGCATCTGGTCCGCATGGAAGAGGCCGCCGACGAGCTCGCCGAACGCCCCCTGCTCGCCGTCAGGGGCCTCGCCGCCTACAGCCGCTCCGGCACCGTCGGCCGCCCCGCCCGTGCGACGGCCGGGAAGGGCGAGGCCGCGCTTGCGGCGATGGTTGAGGCGATGGCGGCGGAGGTGAGGGAGCTCTTCGACCTGGAGACCTGATTCGCGCTACGCGGCGTTGCGGCAGAAGCAGGCGCTTTCTATCGGGATGTCGGCGCGCGCCTTCGCGAAATCCAGCCTCTGGCGCAGCAGCCGGAGTTCGTTGGCATCACCGGCCTGCTCCACGCATTCGGCAAGTCCCTGCAGCGCCCAGACATTGTCGGGATGCTGGCAGCAGCGCGGCAGGTCCCCGCCGTAGCCGAGGTCTTCGCGGAACACCTCCTCGGCTTCCCGGAACAGGCCCTGCTCGGCCAGCAGCGCGCCGAGGGCATGGCGCGGCGGATGCATCCAGGCCCAGGGCTCGGTGTAGTTGAGCGCGTCGTCCCGCGACACCGCCAGCCGCAGGCCGGCGAAGGCGCGGTCATGGTTCCCCTTCCGGTATTCCAGCTCGCCCTCAAGCATGGCCTCGCCAACGCGGAGCATGTCGCGGACCGTGTTGCTGAGGAAGATCGCATCCTCGGAAATGGCGGCCGCGGCCCTGTGGAACGCCGACCCGGCCGCCTCCGCCGCGTCGATATTGCCGAGCGCGGCGTGCGCCACGCCCTGCCCGTAGGCGTGCATGGCAGTGCCGATGGGACGCAGCGACGCGTCGTCCGGGCCGCTCGCATCGGCCAGCTCGCGCCAGCGGCCGAAGCGCACCGCGACATGCGTGCACATGCCGGCATAGCCGTCCAGGATGGACGCCATGAAAGGCGCGCTCCAGGCAATCAGCGCGGGCCTCGCCACCCTGCGAATCCGCTCCGCCGCGTGGCAGGCCCTGCCATACTGGCCGAGGAACATGGCCGCATACATGAACAGGTGAAGGTCGTGGCAGCGGGCGGTGGTGTAGAAGTTCCCGTCACCGGCATATTCCAGATATTTGTCGTCGGCAGAGACCGCGCGTTCGCTTTGC
>Ga0209022_1003218_pt1 | contig 11963 bp, 12 predicted proteins | sample PinacodermPK_FD_187300 | JGI IMG/M metagenome (GOLD analysis project Ga0209022, IMG submission 187300) | Host-associated microbial community of the marine sponge Aplysina aerophoba from Gulf of Piran - sponge pinacoderm, lysed by proteinase... | ecosystem: Host-associated > Porifera > Sponge >...
TGACTTTTTGTTTATTTTGTAATCAACTATAATAGAACTTTTTATTTTCTTTTCAATGTTTCTACAACAAAGTAATTAGAGCTTATTTTTAATGTATCTACGTCAAAGAACTTCCATATCAATAAAATGTACGACCAAAAAAATCTGGTATGTGCTTAAATGATGACCTCAATAATTTTATATATACTTAAATAGTAACATCTTTGCATTAAATACCTAAAAAATGCATTAGATTTAGGATGTTTATTGAATTTATGAGAATATTTGACAGATAGTTGAAATGCCTCCAAAATTAGATATATATTCTCAATCGCATTTTGGGAAACAAAGTGTCTTCTTTTGGGTAAATATCATGTAGTACTTCGAAATGGTTCTAATCACTTTATTGTGGATTAGAATTCGTTTAAAACGAAAGCTATATGTAGATGAACATCTACTCATGTTGACATACCCCCTTTTTCCCTTTACGACCATGCATGATCCAAGGTGTTTTTAAGGTTCGGTGTACCATCGCCGTATCCAACAATGAACACTCTTTACTCCCAAAGTTGTTCCCTCTCAGAGGGTTTTGGAAGAAGGAACACGCTCCGATGTCCCTGATGTTATTGGCAGCATTGATATCCGCATTCATAGAAAATCCACAGCTTAAACATGTAAATTCCGATTGTGTTGTTCGATTCTTTTTGTCCCTAGTCCCACATCGACTACATTCTTGTGAGGTATAATGAGGAGGAATTTTAATTACCAGCATTTTTTGTCCTAGATAAATTTCAAACCCTGTGACAGGGATCAATTTTATGCCATGCCGTTTTTAAAATCACTCTATTCAACCCCGATTTTTGCTTCACGTTTTTGCCCGGATTGTCCATCGTTCCTTTAGCTGATCTGGTCATATTCTTGGTTTTCAAACCCCGTGACGGGGATCTGATTTTCCAATACCGCTAAATCAGAATTACTGGATATCTTTTTGCATATTTTTCTTAGTGCATCATTTCTTTTGTTTTTTATTTTTTTGTGCTTTTTGGCTATAAGGATATTCGTTTTGTAGGCTTTATTACTACCATGTTGTTTTTTCGCTCTTCTTTTTTGAAGAACTTTCATCCTCTTTTCTTCCTTTTTGGTGTCAGCCAGAAAATGAATCTGTCCATTACTATCGGCTACTTGACCTACATTTGACTAAGGCTAATTATGGTTCCTTACGGAACTAGGGGAACGTCTAGCTCGCAAACTCGGTTCTATCTATACCTACGATATTATCTATATCTATATGTTCTATTTGTTTTTCAATGGCATCTACTTCACACTGAATAGACAAATACCACTTATTCTCTTTATATTTATTTTGTCTTTTTCTATTCTCCGGATTACTTCTATCGGTAATTTCTTTGATGATACGCCCTTGTAAAAACCTGGGTTTACTATAACGGCAAATCTGTTTCTTATATCCTCTTATTTGAATAAAGAGTCCTCTTTTTAACAAAAGATAACCATTGCCATTTTCGTTTTCTTTGATCTCTTTTTGGTATAAAGTGATCGGAAAACTTTGCTTTTGTCTTTTTGATTTGAATTTCGGTTTGCCTCTTTGTCCTTTTACATATTCCTTAAAAGCATCAGATAAATCCTTTAAAATCAATTTGGTTTTAGCTGGTGAATAACGAGATAACCAGGGGGCTTCAGTCTTTTTGTGCTGGGTATACCATTTCCCCAAATCTTGATAAGAATAATCGCATTTTCCGGTTTTTCGGGTATCGTTGATACTTTCTTGGTATTGTTTGAATAGATGATTTAATGCCTGATTATAGAGGTATCTATTGGCACCGGACATTTCGTTTAATAGTCAATAATCTCTTTTATCACCACTTAAACGACATCTCAAATTAACAATTGTTCTAACAGACATTAATAGTGGAATCCTTTTTAAAAGTATTATTACTCTCTTTTGAAATCTTAATACGAAAATAGTTAAAAGAAATGACTTTTTTATTTATTTTCTAAAATATATAGAGACCTTTGCATAATTGGGTTTCTGGCTTAACCCCATTTTTGGGTTCTTTTTTTTACTTTGTAATTGCTCAATTCGTACTTAAGTCATCTTTTTCTTCATAATGTTTCGATAAATACATATCCATATCACGCCCTAATAGGCTTATTTTCAGCCTTTTGTATACCTTATTTCACCATCAGAAACACAAATCCTGGAGAACGCTTTAAATTGTATGCTATAGCCTCCAGTATATGCTGATGATGAACTTTCTCTAAGCCTTTCAGCCTAGTGATATGACAACCAAACCACCGATGTAAACCACCAAAAGTCTGTTCTACTCTCCAGCGCTTCTTATTAATCTCTTTATTCTTCTTTTTCTGTTCCTTTGTCAAGGGCTTGTGTCTATATCCTTTTTCCATAATCAATGACTTACTGCCCATTTCTTCCAGCAATCGATCATTTTTTTTGGACTTATAACCTTTGTCCCCCATTACCTCTGTACGTTCATCTTCAGGAACCTTCTCCACTATATCCCCTAACCCCTGACTATCATGCTCATTGGCAGGAGTGGTAAGAACCCCACAAGCCCTCATCGTTAGTCGCTATAGGTCTCTTGTAACCAAAGTAGGTCTTTAAACGCTACCAGATAACACACCTGTTTTTAAACCACCGAGCTTCATGATCTGCATGGGGACTTTCTTCTTCTTTCTTCTGGTGATATTCCTCTTCTTCCATTATACCATAACGAACAATATATTGCTCAATAAGTTTATGTATTTACTCTACTGCTAAACAACTTAGGCACTAAATTTTCTATGAGCAACTTTAATGTATAAATGGTATTACTTCCGTATCTGAACGGGCATCTTCTTTTCTATCCTCAGCCATTTGATGATCCAACTTCCCCTTCGGAGAAAAAGGACTCAAGGTAAGCGATGCATCAACGATGGCTGTGCCTTTGACCATCAATCCCTTTTCCGCTAATTGTCTGTTGACCATCAACATGATGGGTTGATACAACTTCTTTCTAGTCAATTCTGAACGAAATCGGGATAAGGTGTATGGTCAGGAACACTGTCCATTAATTCTAAGCCACAAAACCGACAAAAACTGATACAATCCATAGTCAAGTCTTCTGTTTGAACATCTGAAAGACCATACCATACCGAAATCAACTGCATTTTAAATAGGATCATCGGATGACAGGCTTTTTGACCTCTTTGCTTTTTACCGGGCTTATAATGGTTGACTAGATACTCTTCGATTGGTTTCCAGTCAATGATGGTGTTGATTTGTTTGAAAAATTGGCTTGATGAAGAGGCACTCCTAGTTTGGTGTGGTTCGAAAAAACTCATTGGTTTAGAATGATAAGATTTGAAACGCATTGCGAGAACCAGGATACAACAATAAGTTGAATTATACAAGTATTTTAAGTCAATGTCAAATAATTTTCTAAACTCAAATAATTCACATATTCTAATGCTATTACTAAAATTTAGTGCAAAGGTCTCATATAGTTAAACCTTTTTGTTTCATTATTACCGATTCCACAACAAAGTGATTAGAGCCTTCGAAATTAATATTGGGTTCAATATCGAACTTCAAGTGAAAACTATCATTCACAAACAAGCATCAATTTACTGATGGCATACAAATCAATCGGATTTCTGGGTAACAAAGTTGACCAGTGTTCCAATATTTTCAATTGAAATTTCAATTTTGTCGCTTTTAGAAAGTGTGAAATCTTCATCAGGTACTAAACAGGTACCTGTCATTAAAAACACTCCATCGTCAAATGATTGATTTCGGAAAAGATAATCAGCTAATTCCATTGGTTTGCGTTTCATCTTTGATATAGATACCTGATCTTGGTAAAGAATATTGTTCTGATTTCTAATGATTTTGATTTTGATTAGGGTATCAGGAGAAATAGGCTCCTTTGGGATATAAAGGCAGGGGCCAAGGCTTGAACTTCGGTTGTAGACTTTAGCCTGTGGCAGGTAAAGTGGATTTTCACCTTCTATACTTCGTGAACTCATGTCGTTTCCAATGGTGTATCCCTCAATGGTTTTTGAAGAAGAAATAAACAAGGTTAATTCAGGTTCAGGAACATTCCAATAAGAATCGTCACGAATGTGAACAATTTGGTTATGTCCAGCACAGCGGTAATGATTGCCTTTATAGAAAAGCTCAGGCCTATCAGCATAATACACCATATCATAAAAACGATCGCCACCTGAGTCTTTTGCCTCATGCATACGGGCTTCTCTACTACGCATATAGGTTACACCAGCAGCCCATATTTCTTGATTTCCAAGAGGTGGGTCTAAAGAGTCAAAACTGGGAAAATCACATTCATCCCACTCATTGATGTTATTTAGAATGAAATCATGTAGTCCAACTCGATTGATAAGCCAGTTGAAATCAATTTCTTTTCTAGTATAGCATTTTCCCTTAAACCGTAGGTAGAGTTTATTATTTTTCTTGAATAGTTTCATGTGAAATAAAAATAATTAGTGGTTAAAAATGAGATTCATCAAAGTCCATTTTTCACCGGGTGTAGCCCAAGGTACAGGTATTTGATATTTACTCATTAGTCGTTCCCATTTTTGAACTGTAGGGTTGGTTAGATCCATTGTTTTCTTGGTTTCAAATGAAAAGTTGTCGGTTACGGTTATATGCATATATAGCCGATTTCCAATATGATATATTTTCATGTTCAAAATACCAGAGTCGGTTATACTTTTCAAAACATCTGGCCAAACGTTTTTGTGGTACTGAATATATTCATTGATGAGTTGGGGATCATTGGGCATATCTGTAACTAAAGCATATTGTTTCATTAGGTCTAATCTATTGGTTAAAGATGATGGTGCCCAATATATCGCATTTAAACAGAAATTCTAATTACCTTTTCATCAGTTTATTTTTCAGTGATTACGCCGGTCGTATCTATTTTGTTTTAAAATGTACGGACCGGAAGCCATAAATGGCCACAACAAGAAAACAAATCAGGGGCAAAAGAAATGAAAAATTAACTTCTGGTACTCCAAGTAGGGGATAGTCAGCGTATCCAGACCCTCCGAGGTCTAGTATTTTGCCCTGTAGAACAGGCATGAAGGCGCCTCCTACTATGGCCATAACGAGGAAAGCTGAACCTGTTTTGGCATCATCACCCAAGCGATATAGCGCAATACCATAAATTGTGGGGAACATCAATGACATACAGAAAGACACGAGAACTAGTGAATAAAGCCCATAAATTCCTTCAATGAAAATGGTTCCCAAGCAAAATAAAATTGCCAAAAAACTCAAGAGCATTAACAGCTTTCCGGAGTTAATGAATTTGAGCAAATAGGTGCAAGAAAACCGTCCTAAGAGAAAGACTCCAAGAGCAGCATAGGCATAATTAACTGCGGTTCTATTATCAATCCCTAGATTTTCGGCGTACTGATAGATGTATGTCCAGCACATTATCTGAGCTCCGACATAAAACATCTGAGCCAAAACCCCACCAACAAACCGTTCCTTTTTGAATATTCTCTTTATTGATACCCACATACTAGTTGACCAAGTATTAGATTTTTTTTCTGGCATTTTGATTAGTGAAATAATCAAAAAAATAATCAATACAACCACTCCAATTGCTACATAGGGATCTCTAATCACTTCTAAATCGGAGGTTCTTATTACTGCTTTTGCAGGCTCAGATAGCGTTTCAAAGATGTTGTTACCATTTTCATCTAAATTGTCAGATTGGAGTGCTCCAAGTATAAATGTCTGAGCAACAAAAAGGCCTGAGAGTGCTCCAAGTGGGTTGAATGATTGTGCCAAATTCAATCTCTGAGTTGCTGTTGCCTCGTCTCCCATTGCCATAATATATGGATTGGCTGTTGTTTCCAAAAAAGCTAATCCAAAGGTCAGAATGTAAAGAGCGAGCAAGAAAAACATATAGTTTTCAGTTTGTGTTGCAGGAAAAAACATCAATGCTCCAAGGGAATACAACAGTAACCCAACAAGTAATCCTGTCTTGTATGAATATCGTTTAATTACATATGCCGCAGGAAGTGCCATTGTGAAATAACCTCCATAAAATGCAGCTTGTACCCAGGATGCTTGGGTATTATTCAACTCCAGAATTTTTTTAAATGCCGAAACCATGGGATTGGTTATGTCATTAGCAAAGCCCCACAAGGCAAACATTGTGGTTACCATTACAAAAGGCAATAGAATCCGTTTCTCTACAAGAACTGATTTATTCATGGTCATGATTTATGATAAGATTAAGGTATACAAATTAGTTAAAACTGTAATCAACCAAATGAGGCGTTTCCATTCTACTCAAGAAAATAGGTCAATATCCGGTGACAAAATTTTTTCATATTTTTCTTGTGAAATGTTCACCAACTTGGTATGGACAAAACCTATATTCAAAACAAACTATTTTGTGCAGTTCTTGATTTTGGTTAAAAGTTGGGAAATTTAGTATTGGAAATAGAAAAATTTTCCAATTGTTCAAGAGCATCCGAGGTATTTGTTACAGGAAGTAAACAAACTCGATTTTGACAAACATAAATATAAGTCTGCTGAGGGTCGAAACGATCTTTGAGCAGAGGTAAATCACCTTCTATTTCACTTTGTTGAAATATAATTTCTGGAAGAAAATGTCGCAATAGTTCTTTAGATATTTGTTTTGCTTCAGATCCATTAACAATCACCTCGTAAAAGCCATAGGCTATGGTTGTATAAAGGCTTGCCCAAAGGGTATATCCGCTAGTGTATTCAATAATTTGGGGATGCATGCCTAAAAGCATATTTTTAGCTCTCTCTATGTAGGGCTGATCTTGTAATAATTGACCTAAAAGAAATAGATTATTAGCCATGATTGAATTTGAAGAAGGGAGGACATTATCTTCTGTGGATAAAATTTGGGTAATTAGTGGCTGGTCTTTTTTAAAACTGAAATAAGGTTGGTCATTTAAAGAGAAATCTGCAAGAACTACCTGAGTCAACTTTTCAGATGTTTCGATATACTCGGTATTGCCGGTGACTTGATAGAGAAATAGAGCTGCTTCAATTAAATGGGCATAATCTTCTAAAAAACCTTCGATTTTAACTTTACCTTGTTGGTGTGTATGGAATAGATCTCCGCTGACTATCATTTCCTTTTCCACAAAATTGAATATAGTAATAGCTTTGTTCAAAAACTGTTCATCTCCGAAAGCTTGATATGCTTGTGCAAGACCTTTTATGGCTAAAGCATTCCATGAAGCCAGTAGTTTATTGTCGATTGTGGGAAAATCTCTTTTGGAAAGTGCCCCTTTGAGTTGATTTTTCCAGTAGTCGATTTTGAGTTGAAGATTTTCTTCAGTTAAGCCATTTTCTGAAGCAAACTGATTAATACTTTTGGATTGACGAAGGATATAAAACTCTTGATTAAAAGGTTTACTGAAATCTATACTATAGAAGGAGACAAATAGATCCCAATTTTCAAGGATTAGTTGTTTTAGTTCTTGTTGGGTCCATATGTAGTATCGTCCTTCACCCAATTGGTTATCTGCATCGATAGCAGCATAATAGGCACCGCTGGAATCCTGAAGATGTTCTTCCATAAAATCAAAGATTTCATAGGCTCTATTTTTGAAAAGGGGGGTGTTGTATTTTTTATAAGCTGTAGCGAACAAACCAATAAGTTGAGCATTATCGTAGAGCATTTTTTCGAAATGAGGGACTTCCCAAAAAGGATCTACACTATATCGATAAAACCCTCCTTCAATAGGATCAAAAACTCCGCTATTTGCTATCTTTTTGAGGCTATTAAGTATATAGGCATTTATTTCTAGATTTCCGGTAATCTTTTGGTATTGCATCAAGAATTGGTATCTGACTGGGACGATGAATTTCTGAGAAGATTTTTCTCCTCCGTACTGAAAATCCCAAGTTTTTTTCCAATTTTCCACCCCCAAATTGATCGAATCGGTTGAAAAAGTTGAAGGGCGGTCTGTAACTTCAATCGTATTGTATGCTTGAAGTCCATTTTCTATATTCTGAGCGATTTCTTCCAATCTAGAGGGGTTTTCCAAATAAATTTTTTGAACTTGATCGAGAACATTTATCCATTGTTCTTTGGTATGATAGGTGCCTCCATAAATAGGTCTGCCATCTGAAAGTGTAATAACATTGAGAGGCCAACCACCGGAACCAGTCATCAGTTGTACTGAAGTCATATAGATATTATCTACATCTGGATTTTCTTCCCGATCTACTTTGATATTGATAAAATCTGCATTCATGATTTCGGCTACTTGTTGATCTTTGAAAGTTTCCTTTTCCATTACATGGCACCAGTGGCAAGAGGAATATCCGATACTCACAATCAAGAGTTTATTTTCTTTATTCTGCTGCTTGTACAAATCCTGACTCCATCTTTGCCAATGGACTGGATTAGACTTGTGTTGTATGAGGTATGGGCTAGTTTCTTTATATAGATTATTTCTTTTCATAAAATTGTCTTGGGCACAAGTACAGTTGAAACAAATCAAAAGCAGCAAGATTTTTTTTCGAATCATGGACTTGTATTAAGATACGTCAACATAAGGGAATGCATAAGAAAACTTTTTCCCAATGGAGATTCAAATTTAGTTTATTGAGCTCATCATTTAAGCACACATTAGATTTTTTCTTTGTTCACCATTTTTGCTACTATATTGTTGCATATCGTTTCTTTATTCTGTGAACGGTTTATTCTGAAGCAGAACTCGTTAAGTATCTATCCAGATGGAAGTCGGACACCCATGAATAAGTGGTACGTATCCAAGACTTTATCTGGTGGTTCATCGTATAAAGAGACACAAAGTTGAGTCTCTTGTTGCTCTCCATCCGGGTAATGTTATGAGTCTTACTTATGGCTTTATATCCTTTCCACCCCGTGACGGGTTCAACAGCTTGTCAGTGGTTATCTTGGCAGACTTACTAATATGGTTGACAAAGATGGACTCAAGAGAGCGTGCCGAGAAATCTTCTATGCCCATGGTATACACACGCATAACCCTTCCCTCCTTTGTTAGCTGTACTGCCGTTACCGCATTCTTTTTCTTGGTATCATAGCTACGCCCTATTTTTCCTTGTTCCACTCCACCCAGAACGAACTCGTCCACGTGTACTGTACCATCCATAGGGTACTTGCCACTAGATTCCATAGCCTCTCTGACTTTGTGCATGAAAAGACGGGCAGTATTTTGAGTCACTTTATAGCGAACAGCTATGTATCGTGCAGAAAGACTCTTGGTACTGGTAGACATCTCAAGGTAGATAAAAAAGGCCTTGGGCACACCGAACTTCACCTTGTGGAACAAGGTATTGGCTGTAGCTGACTCGGTATGACTACAGATGTTGCACGTCCGGGAAAAATCCTTGCGTACCTGACAAGCCCCGTGTCCACATTGGACACATTAAAGCCGTCATTCCATTTGATTTCAGAGAGGTATTTCTTGCAATCCAAGTCCGTTTTGAAGCGTTCAGAAAACTCTCAGAGGATTTGACCTTTAAAAATATTCATAATAGTCTTTATTTATTAACGTCTAACCTATGAAATTAAAAGATTACCTTGATAATTTTATATCACTTTTCTTTATAGTGCCATTTCATTAGTAAAGACATTGTCAGAGACAGATTCACAAACTTCTGAACTCATGTAATGCCTGCTATTAATGTAGAATAGGCTACGGTAATATGAGGCATCATGAGAGTATAGTGAGTAACTTTACTTGTTGTATAGACAAATCTATCAGTGTTATCTAAGGACCTTCTTGACTTTTTTACTAGTACTTTTGGCGGATAGTTCCCAAAGCTTATATTTGATGCTACGCATATTTAAGTTTTCAGACATTTCCCCACTGAAAACCTTATTTAAATTTGAGATGAATGGGAAAACAAAAAATCTCGAAAAACTAGCAACAGATCTTTTAGTCCTCATTATTTACTCTGGATGTACTTTGGTATGCACTAAATTATGTATGCTTTAATTGATTGCAATAATTTCTATGCTTCTTGTGAGCGGGTTTTCAGTCCTAGGTTGATTGGAAAGCCAATTGTGGTGCTATCCAATAATGATGGTTGTGTGATTGCTCGAAGCAATGAGGCAAAACCTTTTGTACCTATGGGAGCAGTGGCTTTTAAATACAAGGAGGTGTTTAGAGAACACCAGGTGGAGGTTTTATCTTCTAATTATCCTTTATATGGAGATATGAGCCAAAGAGTAATGAATATTCTTGGTGATTTTACGCCAGATATAGAGGTTTACTCTATTGATGAGGCTTTTTTGAAGTTTAAAGGGGGTGAAAATAGGGATCTAAGACAACTTGGTTTAGAAATTCAACAAAAAGTCAGACAGTATACTCAGATTCCGATTAGTATTGGATTTGCCCATACCAAGGTCTTATCTAAAGTAGCCAATAGAATATCTAAAAATTTTATAGATGAGACTCAGGGGGTTTATGCAATAGAATCAGAAAGAAAAAGAATCAAAGCGCTTAAATGGATTAAAGTGAAGGACATTTGGGGACTTGGCAGAAAGACTTCCGCAAAACTCAACGACATTGGAGTGTACAAAGCCTCTGAATACATTCAGCTTTCAGATCATTACATACGAAAGCATTTTTCAGTGGTTGGACTGAGGTTAAAATTTGAATTAGAGGGGATTTCTGTTCTTGAGTTAGAAGATGTGAAAAGCAAAAAGAGTATTGCCACTACTCGAAGTTTTCCCACTACTCTTAGTCAATTTTCAGATTTAAAGGAACGGGTCAGCACTTTTGCTAGTATTTGTGGTGAAAAACTGAGAAGGCAACATTCGGTCTGCAATGCCATTATGGTATTTATTCTTACCAATGCACACAGAAAAGAGCTGCCTCAGTACAGAAAGAATATAGTGGTGAAATTACCTTATGCCACTAATTCTGATATTACTTTGAGCAGATATGCAACTACATCCTTAAAGAATATTTACAGAAAAGGGTATGCATATAAAAAAGCAGGAGTGATTGTGATGGGAATCATACCGGAGACTTCTCAACAATTAAATCTATTTTTGAATGAACCCTCTACACACAAGCTCTTGATGCGTACCGTAGATGCTATTAACCATAGATTGGGTGTAAAAAAAGTCAAGTTAGCTAGCCAGGATATTCCCAAGACATGGCCGATGAGGCAAGAGAAATTATCCAAAAGATATACTACAGATTGGAATGAACTATTAGAAGTACAATGAAAGTAACTGGCTTACCTAAATTCACCAAGGAGCTGATCAATTTGCCATTTAGGGTAGAGGATCGGAAGATTTATGTAAACTATTTCCAAGATGGTGTACAAGCGGGTTTTCCTTCTCCGGCAGAAGATTTCAAAGAAATCCCCCTTAGTTTAGATGAAAAATACTTGTATAATCCCCAGGCTACTTATTTAATTAAGGTGGCAGGAAGTTCGATGTATCCGACTTTACACATTGGCGATATTTTAATTGTAAGATCTGATCGGTCTTTTACTGATGGGGTTATTGGAATTGTTTCGGTCAATCATACTGACTTTACTGTCAAAAGGTTTGATGAAAAAACAAAAACATTAATATCCGACAATGAAGATCATCCAAACATTAAAATCCAGGAAGAAGATACACTCATTTGTCTGGGGGTAGTGAATCATCTGATTAGGGATTTGTGATTTGTTTTGGTATCAAGCAGAAAATACAAGTATAAGGAGTACCCCAAATGTTTACCGTTTACTTAATGGCTCTAATCACTTTATTGTGGATTAGAGGCGGTTTTTTTTTACCCACGACTATATGCATTTTGCTTTTAAAAAGCAAAATACTCATTTTTACGCTTCATAGTCGGTTGCCCGGGACCGCCTTTGGCAATCTTAGGTCTTATACAAACTCCACGTACATATTGAATGTCCCCTATCCCGAGGGTCCATATGTTTATAGCAG
>Ga0209022_1003221_pt1 | contig 11955 bp, 9 predicted proteins | sample PinacodermPK_FD_187300 | JGI IMG/M metagenome (GOLD analysis project Ga0209022, IMG submission 187300) | Host-associated microbial community of the marine sponge Aplysina aerophoba from Gulf of Piran - sponge pinacoderm, lysed by proteinase... | ecosystem: Host-associated > Porifera > Sponge >...
CCTGCGCCTTGCTGAGCTCATTGCCTTTTGGATCCGGATCCTGAGCTGACAAATCGAATCGGCCGTTGGTTGGCACACGATACGCTCCCGTGTCGATCCAGTCCATTGCTGTGAGTCCAAGCCATAACCATGTAACCCTACAATACAACTCCAGGCTCCACAACCCACGGCCGACAATCCGTTACTCAAGGATGTGTGGGTGCAATGCAAGAAGCAAGCGGGCACTGGGGATGAGGCAGATAAGCGTCCTGATGCCACTTCCAGCCGGTGGACCTGACCAGGAGGTGGGAGGGGCCGTTAAGAGGCTGGTGAAAAAGCCAGCCAATCCACTTCACCTGGAATCGAGAACCGATCCAGGAATTGACGTAAGGGTAAGCACAACCAGGGCAAAGCAGCGCGGTATTGTCCAAAGTCCCGGTCAAGAGGCAGGGTTTAGCCAGTGACCTGCCTGGCCCGTCCCCGGAGAGGCTACGCAGTGCGTTGACAAGACATGCCGGACACGCTAGCGTTGTGGGCAGAGTCTCGGAATTCTACTCCAGTGGGAACAAAAGTCATGAGCTGGATGTCTAGTGAGATTGTTCATGTGCTGATTTTTCTTCTGCCTGGATTCCTGACTGCGGCGATTTTCCACTCTCTCACGCCCCACCGAAAGCCGGAGGCCTTTGAGCGTGTTATTTCAGCACTTGTTTTCACAATTGTCATACAATTTACAACACTTATTGTCAGATATTTCGTTTCAAGAGTAATCGAATTGCCGAATTCATTATTTGGAGTTCCTATCGAAATAGTTTTTACATTACCTATCGCAGTAATTTTAGGATTGCTGTTTTCTTGGCTATCAAATAATGATATTCCTCATAGAAATCTTCGCTGGCTACATATTACTACGGAAACATCATATCCGTCGGAGTGGCATTCTACGTTTGTAAGGCATGGCAGCAGAGCAGCAATTATGTTATATCTCAAACAAGATCATAATTTATATGGACGACTTGTAGAATATCCTAAAGATCCCAAGAATGGCTATTTCCGTATTGCTGATGCTGTGTGGGTAACCAATGATGGCGAGTCAATCCCTTTGGAAATTGATGCAGATGCAGTTCTTATCCCTGCTGCAGAAGTGAAAATGCTAGCACTAGCACCGATGATTGAGGATTAAGGGCACTTACAAAAACTAGTCAGCTTCTCCTGTGGAATCTTTTCTCACTATGAAAAATTTATCGTGGAAGAGGTGCATGATCTGGCAGATTTTCCTCGGTTGGAGAAAAGGCGGTTGTTCCAGGTGTCCTCCGATGACAAAGGAGCCATCTGCATCATGAGCAATGGGCGTGATGCTTGTCATCCTATGGTCAGACAAGTCTTACGGAAAAGCAAGTAAATCTCCAGTTCTTCCCTTTTCTCGCAGCTTGCAACTCCCCCCATGCAGGCATGGGGGACTGGTCATGTGCTAGGATTGCTTCACCGCTCTCCAGCAGAGACCGCACTGATGACCAAGGAACCGAACGTTGTCCCCCCGTCAAACCATGACCTTTATGGGGACACCCAAAGCCTATTTCTATGGGGTTTCCGGCGTGGTCTGGTGCCACAAGCCTCGCCTGAGGCCCGCAAACCTCCCCTTCGTCCCCACCCTAAGCCGTCTAACGGGACACAAGGCAATCAGACTGACGGTTCCAAGCCAGAAGGTCAATGACAATGGTTGACTGACGGCCATGGGGTTGCCCATCTCCCCAACGAAGCGGACTGCTGATGTAGGTAGCCGGGATACTCCCACGAAAAAGCCAAACAGGCTGTTCTCGTTCCCACCGTGGCTGCCGCCTTTGAGCAGTTACGGCTCTCATTGGTTGCGGAAGAATGACCGTGGGCATGGTATAATTCCTTGAGTTGAAGACCGGGCTGATGCCAGAGCAACCGACCGAGCCCCCAGTAAGCGATGGTGGCAACGGGAGCAGTGGCAATCCACCTCTGATCGATGGCCGGTTTGGTCTTGTGCCTCAAGCCTCGCCTGAGGCTCGCTTGCCGCCCCTTCGTAGAAGGCCATCTGGCAAGAAGACGAGTGGCCAGAGCGACGGGTCTACGCGAGAGGATCAGTGACGGCAATTGGCTGATGGCCAAGGGGAAGATGGCCATGAAGAGATCCTGACCTTTCTCTTCCAGGGCAGAGGGCGCTCATTGGCCAGTTCACCACGCAACAGAAGAAACCTGTGGGGTAGATAGCGAACCTAGGAACCCCACTAGAATGGCTGCTTCCGACCATTGGGGATTATGACCTTTAACTACATGAGTGTTGGGCAGGACGGCCCAAATGCTGATGAGCGGAGAGGACCAGCGCCTCTACTCACCAGTGTTCAGGATCTATTACTGCTGTGACCATTGGCCATATAGCCTGGCCGTGACACGGCTGAGGCCAGTCAGGATGGTCTCAGCTTGCGTTGTACAGGTACTTCCAATATGCTCCCCACAGCATCACACTCCCGCGCCTCATCTCATCATTCCCGCAAGGGAATCCACAACCTCTCCGCCATTAACAACATCAAGCAACTGGTGCCCTGATCGTTTTCCATTTCCCTGCGACCTTCACTCCCAATCATGAGAGATGGATTCCCACTTGCGCAAGAATGACAGGCTGGGGCTCATTTTGAGTATTTTCAGCAGTGTTTTCCTTACCATTATCTTTCTTGGTCTTATGTATTGAGAGACCTTCTCAGATTAGAGGAGCAGAGGATATCTCGAAAACTGCCTTTTCCCTGCTTAAAAAGGCTTACTTGCCCATACAAACCCTATCTACAACTGACTTTATCATGGCAAGGTAACATCCCACAGGGTAGGCTGCTCGATTTCGACTTTTGGATAGAAAAGTCCCAGGATAATCCAGCTACTCGGGTGTTCCAGGACTGTGCCCACAAAGAAATGGGTGTCCTTGTCTTCTCCGCAAAGCTCGAGAAACTTGACTTTCACCATCTCAGCCGCGTCACGATAGCTCTTCCCCTGATCGACGAGTTTCCAGAACAAAGCGCCTACTTCCCAATCTTCGATCATCATTCTGTGCTTCCCCTTACACCGTGGATCGTCGCATTCGAATCGATAGTGGAATTTGAAAGGAACCTTGCGGGGTGGATTCAGGCTTTTAGTGCGTGTTTCCCATATCCTAGCTTGTTGCAACTGTGCCTTAAATTCGGGTTTCCATTCGGGCTCATCAGGTGAAATATCAAGACCCTTCACTCTCTTTGGCTTGAAAACACCGAGCGATGTTCTATCCGCCTTTCTCCGCTCCTGCAGATCTTCAATGGATCGGGCCTTTTTCGCCAATGCATAGCGTGCGCGTTCCTTCCAATTGTCCGGATTACTCTTAATAACGTCACCAAGACGTATCGTTTCATGTTTGGGTCTGAAGCTTTCCTTTCTGCTATCTGAACTGCCGTGCGGTGTAGCCATAACCTCAAGCCACTGGTACTTCTTATATTGCTGATGCCATGGCAAATCGCGGAAATTAACTGGATAGAGACGCACAAAGTCTCCTGTCTCTGTCACTCCAGCCGTGCAGACAAGTTCATCGTACTTTGCCGAGGGAATCGGATATGTCTTGATCGTAATCAAGACCCTGAGAGTGCGCATCGTGCATTGTTCCATCATAAATGAATAACCTCCAGGCCCGAGATATTTGCTACCGCCTTTGCCAGACGGCTCCGGTGACAACATTCTACGTCTTCTTCAACGCACACTAGTACGGAAGATTTCGCGCCCATGCAGGAAGCAAGCGCAGTCACTTCATCTGACCGTGAAGAGAGTATAGAATGCTCATACTGGTCTAGTAGGCATTGATATGACGCGTAGTTCTCTAAGCCCACTCGATTCTTGCTGGGGATACCTAAGCCTGGCATAGGGTGATAGTTGAGATCCAACTTGCCACATAGATAGCCGAGTCGGCTTTTGGAAAAGCCGTATTTTCTCGACACGGGATTCGCCCGCACATCAATGATGGTCTTCATACCGCGCTCTAGGAGACTATTGAGAAAAGAATCGATGGATTTTCCCTCATACCCAGCAGTATAAACTGCTGGCTGAGCCTCCGGGACATTATCAAATGCATCGAGACTACGCTCTAATAACTCACTGTTCAGTGCAAACCATGGGTATTCGCGATACACCATCTCCACAAGCGCGTCCTGGCTGGTCTTTCCGTATTTGTCTATAAGGCGAGTGACGGCTGATGCCATTGCAGCCGGTAAGCAGTCTATTTCACTTTTTACTTCGTCCAACCTTTGTGTCAATAAGACAATCTGAGGATCGATTTGAATGTATCCTGCTTCCTTCAGAATCTCCATGTCACGATATAAAAGAAACGAGAAGGGGCCATACCTGTAAGGCACAAAGTCGTAGAAACTTGGCAGGTGAGCCAGCGGTGTTTCCTGGCGCATCAGAAATAGAAGCTTGACAAACCGAGTTCGTCTCAAGGGTCCTGGGGCTTGGGCAAGAAGCGCGAGAATGACTCGCTGGCGATTCAACATGGCGATGCTCAATCAATTCAGTCTATCGTAGCATCGCCAGCAGCATGGTGTCAAGAGGCTGTTTTTCCTATCTGCCGAACGGGTGGAATGGAGAAAGCGCTAGCGAGATGCAGGAAATCTGGGGGATGCGCTCCTGCTTGGCGGCAAGTAGTGTGTGGACCAAATTGGCGTGGCCATCGAGCCGCCCTTCTTTCCACTGCACCGACCCCGCGCTTGCTTTGGCCCCATTTAAACTCCGGGAAGAGAAGCGGCTGCAGGCGCCTTCTGGGTTGCTTTCAATCCAATTGGGGATACCATACTCTCTTGGCCGAGCAAGTCACCAGTCTACTCCGCCAATCCATACGCGGAAAACGTTTTTCTCTGGCCAAAATCGGCCTTCATAAGAAGTGCCCCAGATCGTTAAGCCAGGCAAGTCCATTCAGTCTACCACGAAAATCCGCCGTTTCCCAGCCTGAAAAGCCCGCTGGCCCATGCAAACACCTTTCACGACTGACTTCCTCATGGTGAGAGGAGATCCCCTAAGGGAAGTTGCTCGATTTTTCAAGGTGACGTGCTGGTCATTGCAGGACAAGGTATGTGCTAGGCTAGCTTGGCCCTCTCGGAATCGAGCACAAATAATGCCCTCCCGACCAGCAATCCCAGCAGAGCTCCGGCGCAAGGTTTTGGTCGAGGCCGGTCATCGCTGTGCAATTCCTCAGTGCCGTCATATTGATGTGGAAATTCACCACATTACTCCTTGGGAGAAATGTGAAGAACATAAATATGAGAATCTCATTGCACTTTGTCCAAATTGTCATACACGTGCGGATAAAGGTGATATTGATCGCAAGAGCTTAAAGCGCTATAAAGCAAATTTGCAATTTATTCATGATAAATTCTCCCAGATTGAAATCGACATACTATTTAAACTATATGAAATTTCTCCAAACCGTATGAGTTGTCCGTCGTTCATGCGTATATTAATAGGAAGAATAATAGATGCAGAATATATTGAATATCATGAACAACGTGGCACAGTATACATAGATGGCATAAAAGCATCACCTGATTATTTGTCTATTACAGGAAAAGGAATAGAATTTATAGAAAATATAAGTAGTGTAGAAATATAAAATCCCCAACTTAACCAGAGTCACATACCAGCAGACTCTCGTCTTCTTGTCTCCACAAAGACACCACGAAAAATCTGACAACTTTATGGAGTGCTGTCTCGTCATGAGAACGTCAGTGGTGGGAAGAGTTTTACATGGGTCAGCAGGCTTGTTCAAATGGGGAAGTGGTCATTTTTCGTAGTGCCCTTAGTGTAGTAAGTGTAGTAGAGATGAAATTGGAGATACTTCAAGAGAAAATCTTAATCCTAAGGCACTAAGGATTTGGTTGGCCTCATTAGCTAAAGTCAATATATCAGACTTATTGAGTGGGCGACTATGGCAAATTGAGTTCCGTATTGGATGAAGGCGTTGCAATGAGATCTGAATTTCCTCCTTACTTTTGAAAATTAGCTTAAATACTTCTTTCCAATTATCTCGTTGAATAATTATAGTGGCTAGATCCATAAAATCAGCATATTGGACAGGACTGTATACGGTCCTGCCTGCATCCCTATCGCTTTCTTGGCGCTCCTTCCAACGTTTAAGCAGATGACCTGGAACTCTTGTCTTAATCCAATTGGAGCCTGACAATTCAGTAAGATGTTTTTCAATAGTAGAACGGAGATATCGCTCAATCAGAGTTAGTACATCCCAAAAAGATGAACTAAAACATACATCAGGATCAGATGACTCTACTGCTTCTGGCACAGGAATTTGTCCCTGTGCTGCGGTAGACAGATTTTCTTTCCATCTCTCCGGCTCCTTAAAAATTCGCTGATATGATTTGGGAATTTCTGAATAAGTCCCAATTACGCCACTAGAAAACTCTGGCTGCCCTGTCTCTACAAGGCTTTTCAAAAGACCAGTAGAGGCAAAAGGGACTTGTTCAGAGGTTGCCTTGAATATTGATTGCATCGACTTGGTAATTGTTGGTATCTTTAAATAAACAATTGACATTGGTAATCTTACTATGGAAGAATTATCTGGAAATCCAGCAAATGAGTTCGCTAAAGATGAGGTATTTTTGATCAGTTGCTGGGTAGCAGACCCATTGATAAAAGATAAGTCATCTTTGAGCAGTTGCTGAGTAATAGTCCCATTGACAAAAGGTCTCATAACAGTTTCTTGCTGCTTCCTGATGTTCTCAAAGAGAGTCTTGATCTCGTCTGAGGGACTGCTCATTTTTAATGTATCTAATTTATTCGATAATTGTTGATTGGCAAATGAATTTAAACTTAATATATTAAAAGACATTGATTCAGATGCAGCCAGAGATTGAACAATTGATTGATGTGGTTCGATTGACTTCTTTAATACTTGTTGAATAGTAACAACTGACTTCATTGTCTCAGATACAGCTAGAGATCCGGCAATTGATTGAGACGCTTCTAATGCCTTGAATGCTTGCTGATTGACAAAATTTGACTTCATGAATTCAGATGTAGCTAGAGATCCAGCAAATGAGTTCGCTAAAGATGAGGTATTTTTGATCAGTTGCTGGGTAGCAGTCCCATTGACAAAAGGTCTCATAATAGTTTCTTGCTGCTTCCTGATGTTCTCAAAGAGAGCCTTGACCTCGTCTGAGGGACTGCTCATTCGTCTTTCGATCTCCTCTTGCTTCCTCTGAAACCTCTCGAGAGAACTTTCCCGGTTTTCAAAGCCTTTAGCCATGACTTACTCCTCCCCGAGGGTCAAAATCCCCCCGATCCTACGCCCCACCTCCGCAAAATGCAACACCTCCTCCCAGCTTGTAGCGCCAGCCAGGGAGGGGCACGTTATGCCAGCAGGCGTGGTCATTGAGGTAGACGTCCAAGGTGGTGTCGCCAAGTGGAGCGAGTGTACCATAAAGCATCCTGCCATAGCGCTGCGCTCTTCAGGGGTGAAGAGGCGCTCCACCACCCGCCCCTGTCCAGGCATGACGGCATCGCCTTTGCCGGTGTGGCTCCAACCTTGCGGTCACCGCGAAATCATCGCCGCTCATATTGCACCCATCCAGCGTTGTTGGTACGGCGATGACGGTAATGTCCGGTCGTAGGAGAAGCTGGCTGATGCTGGGCATCCGGGTATCGGGATCCAGTGGTGCAGGCCAGTTGACGACCGTGGTTGGCTGAACGGGCAAGCTCGTCGGCTGCACCGCCATTGCTTGCCTGACCACTGTGGGCCATCACCTGGCTTCGTCACGGCTGAGTCTGGTCAGGATGGTTTCAGGCTTTGTGGTGCAGGTACTGGTGTTTTCACCACTCCCGAGTTGCCGGCGCTTCCTTCAGCGCTGGAACAGATGCATCCTGCAATTTTCACACTTCCCACACTCCTGCGCCTCACCCCGTCAATTCCGCGAAGGAGGAATCCACGACCGCTCTGCCATCAACAACGTCAAGTAACTACTGCCCTGATCGTTTTCCATCTCCCTGTGACATTCACTCCTAACCATGAGAGACGGACTTCCCACTTGCATGGGAACGACCCTGAAATCAATTCCGAGACCTGAGCGGTCCATCGCCAAAAATTGCAGTGATGCAGTTTGTGAGATCCTGTTGCAGTTTCTCAAGATTCTTATTTTCCCATTTGATACAGTTATATTGGCGAACGTCAAAATGGATTTTATCAAACCAGTCTTCACGACATGTAAAAATTACATGAATACCGAGACCATGGGCAAATCCTGCTTCATAGTAGACACCGCCACGTGCTCCTTTTTTATCTTGTGTGAAATCAGCTACCATAAATCTGGACCTGCGTATCTCGGCAATGATTTCATCTTCAATTTTGTTGATATGTTGCGTTTCATCAATACGCACCGGCTCGTATCCAGCGTCCCTGATACCGGGCTCAAATCCTTCTCTCCATGCCTGATTCATAGATGAGTCAAACCACATTGCCATGAATCCTTTCTTGGATTCTGTTTTAGGCTTCTTGAAGATCTTCTAGTCTGGAATGGCCTTCAAAAGTCAAAACCAAAACCCAATGATTATTACTAGGATCTTTATTACCAATCAATTGGCGAGATTCCAGATCTTTTATGAGAAAATCTAAATCCTTGTAGTTAGCAGATTCTGAATATGCAAGCAGTTCATAGTAGTTCCTTTCTTGTTCTGAATCTAGATCAATTCGAACTGATTTGGCTATTATAGGATCACAACCATAATTAATATCTCCATCTAATCTGCCGTCTGTTTTTGACAAAATATGTTTAAGAATTGCATCAGCACGATCAGGTACAGACATGTTATTTCTTTGTTTCACAAGTTCAATTACCTTTTGGGTGATTTCTGGACATTTAGTTCCCAACCGCCTCTTTTCAATGAGCCATGATGTTAATCTTGCTTTCTCATGATCGTTCCAATTTTTTATTTTGCTAGCTGTGGTATCATCAATAGAATAGCATCCACCACAACGAGGTGAGTTGACCTCAAGGGTCGAGCTAGATTGTTTAGATTGTCTATGTATTGGATCACTGACAGGAGTCCCCCAGATGGGATCCTTTGTGGGATCCAAAGTGTCATCAGGGTTAGAACTTGCATTCGCGTTCATCATTTAGTTCCCCCTCCCTGAAGGGTCAAAATCCCCCCAATTCTACGCCCCACCTCCGCAAAATGCAACACCTCCTCAGGCTGCAGCGCCCGCCCCAGCACCCGCTGCTCCCGGTAGGAGAGCCATTTCTTGAGCACCGGATAACCCCCCAGTTTGTAGCGCCAGACGGGGAGGGGCACGTTGCGCCAGAAGGCGTGGTCATTGAGGTAGACGTCCAAGGTGGTGTCGCCAAGTGGAAGGAGTGTACCATAGCACCCTGCCATAGCGCTGCGCTCTTGCGGGGTGAAGGGACGCTCCACCACCCGCCCCTGTCCAGGCATGACGGCATCGCCTTTGCCGGTGTGGCCCCATCCCGCCGTCACGGCAAAATCCTCGTCGGCCATGTTGCGGCCATGGGTGGTGGCGGGCACGGCGATAACCGCCATCTCCGGGCGCAACGGCCCCTGGGTGACGCCGGGAACGGGGACATCGGGATCCAGCAGTGCGGCCAGTTGACGACCACGGGAAGCGGAGTGGGCAAGCTCACCCGCTGCGCCTTCAGCAGTGCCTTTGGGCCAACCAGGCAGAGGAATGCGCGGCCAGCCCATGCGCAGAGCGCCCGCATTGGCTTCCCGGTAAGCAGGATCATGGAGCACGGCCAGCGCATGGTGAAATAGATCTTCCACACTGGCATCAAGGGCAGTGAGATAATTCTGGGCGGCGATGGAAAGATTGGGACGGCGGGCTTGACCATTGGGGTTGGTGATGTCGTCATCGCGAAGCCATGTTGGAATACACGTAGCGCCCCGATCAATCAGATCGAGACAACCAATGTGTGCGATGACTTGTGGCGGTGACCACTCTCGCCGAGGCTTTTGCTGCGTAACCAGCCATAGGTTTTCCCTAAATACATGTGGCCAGTAGTCGGGTACTGGCCGACCAAGCAAACCATGTCCTGGTTCCCAATAAAGCCAGCGTTGATCAAATGGTCGATAAGCATGGCGGACAAAACCAGCTTTGGTTGGCCCACCGCGTGCAATCAAAGAATCACGTACCAAGCGAGCATCACGCACAACAAAACCGGATGAGCCCTTCATTGCAACAGGATAGCGCCGAGCGAGTTTCTCATGGGAGACATCCGCATCAAAGTATTCTGTAACTCGTGACCGAAGACGATCAACGTCAATGTCGATCAAGAAAGAGTCTCGTTTAGTTTGTACCCCCGGAAAAGACTTCGGGAACAGCTCAGGCAGGGAAGGCCAGTCAAACCAATTTTCGCTCACGGCTGTTTGCAGAAAAGGCAAGCCAAGGGGCAGGACTGGCCTAATATCCTGGTACAACTCACCCGGCTCCATCTCGGCTGTTTCCAGTAGCTCCGCGCACTTGCCCTGTCCCCAGAGATGACGAAAGCTCACGTGATGGGCAGGGTTGTGGTCTGTCTTGCGCACCAGGGTGGCAATGGCGGTGCCCACCTGGATGCCCACGGATTCACCCTTCACGGTGAATACACTGCCGTCGGGTTCGCCATCGGGTGTTTTGCCGCCTTTGCGCACATCCCCGTTGAGGCAATCAATCCGGATGGCATCAAAAGCCTCCAGAAACCGCTCCCGCATTCCCGTAAACGACAACCCATCCAGCCAGGAATAGTTGGAGATGAAGCACACCACTCCCTGCCGCGTTTTCTCGGCAATGCGCCGTTCCGCCATGCGGAAGAACCGCACATAGAGATCGTTCAATCCCTGTCCCTCCGGTCTGCGCACCCGCCGGGTGGAGCGGTAGGCGTTGGAGAGCGCCCGCTCCTCATCGACTGCCAGGCCGGCAAAGCCGTTGTAGGGCGGGTTGCCCAGGATCACCAGGACGGGCTTGTCCTGTTTCACCCGTTTGGCCCGGTCCCGCTCCTTCTCCAGTTCGGGGAAGGGGAGGGGTTTGTTGGTGTGGGGTTCCCAGCCGGTGAGGGCGTTGGTGAGGAACACACCGGCCTGTTCGCCGTCGTCGGCCAGTGGCGCGTCCAGCTCTTGCAGGGTGAGCCCCACTTGTAGATGGGCCACCACAAACGGCGCCGGCATGATCTCGAAACCGAACACCCGTTCCGTGGCGGCGGCTTTCACCCGCGCTCCCGCCAGGGCGCCCAAACCCTGGCCATCCAGGTTGGCGGCGATGCGGCGCAACACTGCCGCCAGATAGGCGCCGGTGCCGCAGCAGGGGTCCAGCACCACCACGTTCTCGGCGGCCAGCCCCTCGCTGATGCCCAGGTCCTGTTTCAGGGCGTTGTCCACCCGGGCCACCATGGCTTGCACCACCTCCGTGGGGGTGTACCACACACCCAGATCCTTGCGCAGGGACGGATCAAAGGCTTCCAGGAAGGGTTCATAGAAATAGGGCACCGCCTCGCCGGTGTTGAAGCGGGAGAAGAAGGCGGTGCGGTCCACTCGTTCCAGGGCGTCGGCGGTCCAGTCCAGCACTTCCACCAGGTCCAGGGGTTGAAGGCGGCCCGGCTGGGCCAGTTGCTGGAAGAGGGCCGCCAGCACCGGCGAGCGCAGATGCCACACCGCTTCCCGCCACCGGAAACGGGCCGGGCCGGGCTGGTTGGCGAACCGTGGCCCGTCGGCCGCCACACGAACGGTCTCGGCACGGGACCACAACACCCAGGCGGAGAAGACGCCGTAGAAGAGGGTTTGCACCAGGGTGGAGCGGAAGAACCGGGCGCCTTTCTCCCCCTCGAAGCGCACCCCCAGGGCCTCCTCCAACGCTGACCGCACCGCCGCCAGTTGGGGGGCGTCCCCCGCCGTTTCCACCCGGGCCAGACCGTCGCGGGCATAGGAGGCCAGCAGCCAGGCCAGATCCCCGGG
>Ga0209022_1003228_pt1 | contig 11915 bp, 5 predicted proteins | sample PinacodermPK_FD_187300 | JGI IMG/M metagenome (GOLD analysis project Ga0209022, IMG submission 187300) | Host-associated microbial community of the marine sponge Aplysina aerophoba from Gulf of Piran - sponge pinacoderm, lysed by proteinase... | ecosystem: Host-associated > Porifera > Sponge >...
CGAGGCGGCATGATTCTGGCCGTGCATACGACCCCGGCGAATGCGCACGACAGCAAAGGACTGGTGCCCCTGATCAAGAAGATGCGTACGGAGCACCGCCAGGAAGTATTGGCGGACAAGGGGTACACAAGCAAAGCGAATGATGAATTTTAGCGGCCCGGGTCAGGAGCACCGCGTAGACTTTAAGGTTACGGTGCAACAGTATTTGCGTTTTACGTGTGACCGCGCCAGCTTAAAGTCACAAATCAAGTCCAATATGCTCCAGGCCATGATTCATTGCTGCGACGTAGTTTGACACCTCCTGCGCATCATCCAGGAGAATCCCAAGTGTGCTGTCAATTTCGAAGAGTAGCAGGTCGGAAAATGACAACTGGGCTCTTTCAATCTGCGACGAAAATAGCACCTCCTGCCTGACGTATATGTGCAGGAAAATTGGGGTATCCGGCAAAATTGTGACCACGCCGTCCAATCGTCCTAGCGCCAAATTTTCTCTCTCCAGCTTGAAGCTTAACGCTTCCAGCTTGACCGTGGGGTAGCGGAAGAGATGGCGGCAGATACGCTTCCTCTCGTTCCCCCGCAGAGAGAGATTAAGATCTTACCGCCTACCCGAGACTTAGTCTCATCAAGCTGCATCAGTAAGCAAGAACCTTAATTATCATTTTCTCAAAATAAAGAAAATGTGCTGATCCTTTATTTTGACCAACTACCATACCAGTGAATAACACAGGGATTACATCCGGCGACACCGCTGCATAGGGGAACTGCTCAAGCTGCGAGAGTCGAAGACACTCGAGTTCAAGTCCAGCCTGCGCTGGACCTGCAAGGATGACAAGCGCGTCACCTATGCAGTTCTCAAGACCATTGCGGCATTTCTCAATACAGATGAGGTCAGGCATATACGCCTCTGATTATTTCATATCAGAAGCAGGCCTCATCAAAAGCAATTCTGAAACTCATCAGACTGTAGTATCTTACAACCGTTTTACGCTACTTCTCACTACCGTGGTAACGCGCAGCTTAACATACTCTTCCATTCGTCCTTGCCGATCGCCAAGGGTGCGCATTAGAACTCAGCACTTTTTGGGATTGACAAGGAGGGACTCGGGCCTATTCTGCCTGCAAATGCTCCCACTCATACGACGCTATCTCAGCTGACGAACCTATATGAACAGTTCCCCTCTGCGAGCTTTAGCCCATTTCAAATCGAATAAAATCTGGAATTCTCCTGATTCATTTGCACCGGCGGCCAACAATGCACATTCCCGTGACAATTCCATGCCTCCATTGATGAATTTTCTTGGTCAAACATTCAGATGGATGCACCCACTGATCGGAGTCATTCTCATCTGTGCGTTCTGGGCTATTCCAGCAGGAGGAGCTGTGTACTCAATTCCGAAGAAGCCAGAGATCATATCTGGATCAGGTGCTCATCCAAATACCGTTCTCTCCACAACCTCCGAATATTGGCAACCCAATAATGTAATCGCGAGATCTACCAGGATCACTTGGGAAGCAACATCCCAATCCCGCATGGAATGTTATGTGCTCGGATTGTCGTCTATCCCAAACCTCAAAACGACCAAACCAACACCTACTGATAATAGTCTGGAGAGCAACAGAACCGACACCTATATCAGTACAGAGATTAATCCTGGGACCGATAGAATACGCTCCTTTACCATCTACACCGATATAGATATACTTTTCGAAAGCGCTGGTGCTACTACAATTACTGTTACAGCTGAGGTCGACGGAGTCCCACCATTTAACACAGATACCACGCTCCCCATAACGGTCACTGGGTCTGGTACAGCTTCCGCTGTTGATTTTACTCCTGTCTCAAATTTTAACATCGTTGTTCCGGCTGGTGCCAGTAGTGGATCAGAAACCTTCACACTCACACCAGAAAGCGATTCCGTAGACGAGACTGATGAAACCATTACCGTAGCCAGCACAAGTTCGCTCGTAAACGGAACGGATACGATCTCACTGCGGGATGACGATGCTCCGCCAAGCGGCATCAGCCTCAATGCTACCCCGAATGTCGCGCAAGAAAACGAAGGAGCTGAAGAGTTCACTGTCACTGCCACCGTTGATGGGCTCACAACCTATTCCACTGCACAAACCATCCCGATTACCGTCACAGGCACGCTCGCAGCTGGCACAGTTGATTTTACTCCTGTCCCAAATTTCAGCATTGAGATACCGGCTGAGAGCAACTCCGGGAGCGCAACCTTCACCCTCACACCTGAAAATGACTCAGTGGATGAAACCGACGAAACCATCACCATAGCCAGCTCAAACTCAGCTGTGACGAACTCTATAACATTCCTGCTGCGGGATGATGATGCAAAACCACGTGGAATCAACATTCTCACCAATACAAATGTAATTTATGAGGACCTTGGCGCACAGGATATTGCAGTCACTCTGGAAATTTCCGGCCCTACAACCTATGCCACAGAACAGGTAGTACCGCTTACTGTCACAGGAACCGGTGCCACTGGTGTGGTTGGTTTCGCTCCCATCACGAACTTTAGCATCGTACTCCCTGCGGAAGCATTGACTGCGAGTTCAACTCTTACGATCACACCTACAAATAATTTAGTGGATGAGGCTAACGAAACCATTACCTTGGCCAGCTCTTCTCCACAGATAACCGGACCAGCAATCATCAACCTCGTAGATGATGACCCAACTCCTTCAATTACACTCAACGCTACACCAGCAGCTATCAGCGAAGCCGATGGTTCCACACAAGTCACGATTACTGCGGAGTGGGATGGTCAAGTGGTCTTCCCGACAGACCAGATAATCCCGTTATCCATTACCGGATCAGGTACGGTTTCAGCCGTGGACTTTATACCGGTCGATGACATTGACCTCAGTATAGCTGCTGGGACGAACAGTGGAACTGCGACGTTTACCCTTACTCCCATTGACGACTCGGAAGACGAGGTTGATGAAACCATTACCGTATCCAGCACAAATATACTCGTGAGCACGTCGGCAACCATCATCCTGACTGATGATGAGGCAACACCCAGCATTAGCCTTGCAGTCAATCCATCCAGTATTATTGAAAGTGACGGAGCAACCTTGGTTACCTTAACTGCCACCACTGATGGATCCACAACCTTCACCGAATCCCAAACAATTTCGATCAATGTCACCGGATCGGGGACCAATAACGCGGTTGAATTTGTACCTGTACCCGATTTTTCCGTCGTTTTTGCACCAGGTGTCTCCAGTACCACTATAACCTTCACGCTAAACCCCATTGACAATACTGAGCCCAATGTGAATGAAATTGTAACTGTTTCCAGTACTAGCCCACTGGTAACAGCATCAGCACTGATCAGCTTGATTGATGATGATGAAGTGCCAACTATTACGCTCAGTGCGTCCCCCGAGTCTATACTGGAAAACGATGGTGCTACGACTGTAACGGTGACGGCAACACTGAACAGACAACTCCCCCTCGACTCCGATCAGATACTCCCAATTCGCGTAGCTGGATCAGGCACGCTTGCTGCGGTTGATTTTTTACCTGTGCAGGATTTCGATCTTACTTTGGCAGCTGGCACGCACACCGGAACGGCAGTATTTACGCTCACGCCAACAGATGATTCAGAGGATGAGATAAATGAAACTATCACCGTCGGAAGCACTAATGAACTTGTAACCAATTCAGCGACCATTGTGCTTGTAGATGATGATGATACGCCGAGTATCAGTCTTTCCGCGGCCCCAAGTTCAGTCAGAGAGGATGACGGACCAACAGAAATAACCGTGACCGCAACAGTGGATGGCACTACCACATTCGGTACTCCAGAGATTCTACCCATAAATGTCAAAGGATCCAACGTATCCACAGCAGTTGACTTTTTACCAGTCGCAGATTTCAACCTCACCGTTGGTGCGGGCAGTTCAGCCGGTACAGCAACCTTCATACTCACACCCGAGAACGACATCGAAGACGAAGTTGATGAATTAGTTACAATAGCCAGTACCAGCCCACTGACGACTGATCACGCGACTATCACACTCATTGACGACGATGATGCCAGCCAAGTGGTACTTTCCGTGACTCCCGAGACCATCTACGAGGATCGTGGAACGCAACCTGTTTCTATAACCGGTACACTCGCGAGCAACCGGGCTTTTTCAACGGACCGCATCGTTACACTTTCGATCAGCGGAAGCGCTGACCCAAATGCAGTGGACTTTGAACCTGTTGCCGACATTGATCTGGTTTTTCAAGCTGGCTTACTTACGGCTACTGCAATGTTTGACTTGGTCCCGGTTGATGATCTAGAATTCGAATCAGACGCAACGATCACCGTGTCCAGCACTGATGCTATCGTCTCCGCCCCGGTATTTGTAGCCTTGGTGAATGACGATGCAGAACCGGAAGGCGTAGTTCTGGAAGCTTCTCCGAGCATCATCAGGGAAAATGTCGGTCCGACCAAAGTGACCGTTACTGCCAACGTACAGGGAGGTACTCAGTATTCCACTGACCAGAACATTGTCTTAGCTATAACCGACGATGGTGATCCGGCTACGGTAGGCTACACCTCGATTGGTGAAATCACCTTGACCATTCCAGCAGGTACATCATCTAGAAACGTTGAATTCGATATAACCCCCGAAAACAATGACGTTCACCAGCCCAATGGAATAGTCACAATCAACAGTTCCAGTCCTCTTGTATTAAGCACAACCAATATTACTCTCGAAAACGACGATGCCCCACCAACAGGTATCGCCCTGTCGGTCCAACCCACATCAATCTCAGAGGCCGCAGGTGCAACCCCGGTAAACGTCACGGCTACTGTACAGGGAGGTACAACTTACCTCACTGAACAAACCATAACAGTCACAGCAAGTGGCTCTGGACAGATTTATGCTGTTGATTTTGACGCCATACCGGATTTTGCGATCACAATCCCAGCCAGATCCAAGAGTGCCGGCACGATCATTGAGCTTGTCCCTGAAAATGACCAGGAAGACGAACAGAACGAAATCGTTACTTTCAGCAGCACGAACTCCCTCGTCACGCAGGAAGGCCGTGTAACGATTGTGGATGACGACCAAGCCCCCACCGGAATTACGATCGCACTCAACCCCGATGTGGTTGCTGAGAGTGCTGGACCGACTGAAATAACGGTAACCCTTAATGTAACCGGGGGCACACAGTATGCAGAAGAAAAAGCACTAACCTTGCGTGTCACCGGCTCCGGCCTACCGGGAGCAGTCGGCTTTGCACCAATTGCCCCAATTATGCTGTCGCTCCCGTCTGGAGAAGGCATGCTCTCGACAACTTTTGTGCTGGAACCTGTGGACAACCTGTTCGATGAGGCCGATGAGATCCTAACAATAGCTGTAACCGGAGATGATGTCGGCACCGAAGCGCAGCTTACGCTTACGGACGATGATCCTGAACCAACTGGATTTACCCTGGCCGTAACTCCTGAAATTATTATAGAGGGAGACGGCCCGACTACCATCAATGTGACAGCCACGGTTACGGGGAGTTCACGCTACTCGACCATGCAAACTCTTGACATCTCAGTCGCTGACGCAACTGCTGGATCTGTCGGATTTGAGAGTATACCCGACTTTACCATTGAGGTCGCTCCCGGTGCAGATTCGGGTACCAACGCCTTCGTACTAACCCCGCAGGAGAACACCGTTCTAGAAACAGATGCAACAGTTACGGTCACGGCCCTGCACATGGGCAAGACTATCAACGCGACGCTTTTGCTCCGGGATGATGATCAGGCAACCGCACGAGTAGCTGATGTAAATGCTGCCCTGCTGCCCGAAGCAACCCGAGCCATAATTGCCAGCTCAGTAGGTGCAGTGAGTGTGCGCATTGAAGCGTTCAGGAACAACCACTCAGCATCTGCAGGGAATTTTTCAAGTACACTGTCCGGTTTGATGATGAGGTTCAATGATGGTGCACCGTACAGAAGACCTGTAACAGAATCTGCCTGGGCTTCCCGGCTTAGCAATAATGCGCTGGCTGCAAGCTTGAATGGCCGCATCACGGTTTGGGGACATGCAGACCATCGTGCACTATCCGGCAACAACACCGACTACCCTCTTGGCTATGACGGTGGTGTCAGTAGTTTTCATGCTGGTGCCGATATGGCCTTCGGCGCGTTCCTTGTCGGCATTGCTGCATCACAGTCGAATGGTGACCTGGATTACGAATACCGCGGTAGTACGACGGTTAACCTGCGCGCTCCTCTAAAAGGGCTGTATCAGATCAATACACGTATGCTCAGCCCTTATGTGAACTGGTCCTGGAGTGCGAACTCTGGGGTATGGACAATGGCCAGTTTCGGCGCAGGTGACGTAGAACTTTCAGATCCAGACATGGCCTCTGAACAGTCTGAAACTTCTTTGCTGGCCTTTGCAGCGGGTATTGATTTACGATTGATTACGGCTCAAAGCGGCTTTTCTCTCGCAGTAAAAGGAGCCGCTTGGACTGGGCAAATGGACCTGAACGAAAATGCCAGCCGCATTAGCGGACTGGCCGTCAATGTTCGTCGCATCCAAATGTCATTTGAGGGAGCATACCGGATTGGACTTGCATCAAAAGGGATGTTTCAGCCCTTCGTAGAAGCCGGCGTTCGGGGAGATGGGGGAGATGGACAAACAGGGGCAGGCCTGGAAATGGGAGGGGGTACACGACTTGCCTTGCCCTCCGCAGGACTTCGATTTACCGGACAAGGGCGTGTGCTTGTTGCCCATAAAGGCAATGTAGACGAATGGGGCTTTGGTGGTATGCTGAGTTATTCACCCGGGGGCAATACCGGACCGACGCTGGAATTAGGCTCGTCCACGGGTCACATGTTCGGTGGTACTCAAAAAATCTGGAACGACACCGCATGGCTCACTGGACCTAATCGGGGAGGCATCGGAACAAAATTTCAGTCACTGTTGGGCTATGGGTTTGCCATGAGAGCCGGGACTGTCACGCCATATACTGGAGTAGAGCTGGATCGCGGTGTTAACACACGAATGGGGGCAGAGTGTCGCTTTGGCAACAGACTGAATATTCGACTGGAAGCTTCTCATCGAATAGCGTCAACCATGTATAACTCCTCCCCCGTCGTGCGCGGATTAATCACACTTCGCTAATATGACCGACGAAGACGCGCGCCCAGTGTACAATATTCTTGCTCATTCTTCTCATAACGAGGAATTTTCCACATTTTTTATTGCACACTGGAAGTAGCCTGTGACCGCTCAAAGGAGCCAAGGTCAATGGAATGGGCGACATAAATTTAACGACACATGCTTTTACTTACTTTGTAAGTTGAGTGAGCGTGGCAAGTTGGCCTGGAGGAAATCCACGAACTCTTGGAAACCCAAAAGGAAATGGCCTTTTCTGAATTACAGAGCAGTCTTGAAAAACTGGGTAACCGGATAGATGCCCAGAACGACCGGATTTATGTTCAGTTGGATGCGATAAACAGTAAGTCCACGATTCTGATCGTCGTTGTTGCCATCATCGGTGCTGCACTAACGATTGTGCTCTCGATTTAGCGTATAATTCCCTATCTCTGAGTCGGTCATTCAGATCTGTTTCCTATTCCTAATAGGAACATTGCTTCTGACAAGTAGGCTCCTACAAGACCCCATGGTTCAAATAGACTATTTCAGGGTCCATCGTAGCTACAGTTGAGATCCTGCCCCAGCGGAGTACAGTTAACGTCAATAAGATCATCCCAGAAAGTCCGTTCTTGAATCCAGCCGTACCTCACTTTTCTCTTAGCCCTGGCAATAGCTTCAAGACGTTCGATAATCTCATCCAATGCCTTTATCTACCTCTCAAAATCCAACGGGTAATTCCAAACACGGCCCGGAAATCTGTAAGCGAGCTCTGGTTCTGCCCGCTTAGTCTTCTGTAATGGGCTCCCTGGTTTCGTGTGGGGAAGGTTTGCCCCAGATTTTCAACATCAATTCATCTCCATATAAATTGTAGACAGGAGGCCGGCCAGCGTGAGCTTCACCGATTTCCAGGATTGTCCGAACTCCTTCACCGCGAGACTCAATAAACGCATGTCCTGTCGTCGTGGATTCCATTCGTGACAAGAAATTGACTAACAGCTGATTTCGTCTAAATGCACAATAAGCCATTGACTCAATAGTGAGTGTATTTGGTAACTCCCCGGGGCTGTAAATCTCAATGCGGTCAGAGAAAAGAAACATCCGAATTGTTGACCCTGTGATCAAATAGTCTCTGTGGGCAACCGCATTCACGATCGCTTCACGAATCGTACGGATATCGTATTGGGGATAATCGTTCCGTCCAACTGGTTTGGGAGCAGGTTTCAGCATGAAACGACGCACAAATTTTACTGCGCTTTCGATCTGCCGGTCTACGGGGCCTTGGATGCGTTCGCTATGAACCAGATCATCAGATGTTAGATGGGTGCCCCGGTAAACTGCAGCTTCAATATATGCGTGTGGCATATCGTCTTGAGGCGCTTTCCCAAACACCAGCAGACCAGCTACAGTTGGGTACACTACATCACCTTCAAACTTCGCTATTATCTTCGCATTCAGGAGTAGGTTCTGCCATGGAATTTTGGTTTTGATATCTCCAAAATAACGTTCGATTTTACCTTGACTGAGATCGTCAAACGTTGCCGCCTGGACTGGTTGTTCGTCAAAAACGAAGGCGCGTCCTCGTTCTTGAAAAAGTCTGGCAAGTTGCGCTCCGGCAAGAATTTGCTTACTTGATACCACACGTTCATAATGGCGGCCATCGCTGGTTGCATACACAAATGATCCGCGACATATCTCAACCAGAAGAATAACAACCTCTACACCATCAGGACCAATAAACTGCTGCCTACGCAAAATTGGTCGAATAGGAGGATAACAATTATTGGTGCCCACATCAACGATCCAGCTTTCGACATCCCGAAGCCGGTCACATGGGACTCCCTGGACAATTCCATCATCACTTACACCTAGAAAAATGGTACCTCCCGCTGCATTTGCAAAAGCAACCATCTCGACAGCAATTGCTTCGGTATCAGTGAATTGCTCACATCTCTGTCCAAGAGCCACTTCCTTAAACTCGGTTCGAGAATCCTCGCCTACCATGAGCTGCCGCTTAATTCCTTCGAGCGTATTTAACATGGTTTAGTACCCGTATCGTTCACGGCACAGACGAGATGCTTCGCACTGCCTTCCATAATTGTAGTCACGAGATCCTTGATGTTTGCAGATCATGCTTCCCACAGCAAGTACTCTGCTCATTCGTCAAGTAGGGGGAGACTCCCCATAAGCGTTAACTTGTTTCCTGTTTGATTATCTCTAGGTATCTCTACACGGGAATGGACAGGAGCACCTGGCCGTGCTCTTCCTGTCTTTTCATCAATTGCTTGATTTTCGCTGGTTGCATTTGCTACAGAGCACCTGGCAGTTCTTGATCTCGGTCCGCCCCCTTCCACCCAAGACTGGCTCTGGTAGAGGGCATGCCCGCGTTAACCAGACTCTAGAGCTTCCATGAAGGCGAAAAAGAAACTGGACGTAAAAATTCATGGGGACTAGGAAGGTTCTCACAAACTTAGTCACGAAACATTTTCTTGAGGGCTCTAACCAGTATCGGAATATTACGTGCCAAAAGAATTATAGCAATAGACAGAACCAAAATTCCTGTTTTCCCCTGCTCCAATGAAAGAGTGTAAATTTCTTTAATTGTTTCGATTGCTTCATTACTCTCTGGCCAACCAATATCGATTAATGAAAGAAATCCAAGGGATATGACAAGAACCTTTTCCCTAAATCGTAGGAGAAATCTGTCCAATGTTGAAATTTCCCATGTTTCTCTATTTGTTTTCGTTCGGGATTGGTCAAATCAACCTGCCCGCCAAGAATCTCGCGCGGATCTATTTTTTTTCAGATGACGCGTCATCAGAGTCAGTCATGATTTATTGAGTCGGGTTTTTGCCAATTCATGGAAATGGTTGCGAATTAGATCATCGTCTATTGTAGCATGATAACCATGGTTGCTAATGGTTTCAAACCATGGAGTTCCTGGCTTGTGAGTTAGCTCCACCATTTCATTCGGGGACAGTGATTTATAACGATGCCAAATATGAATCATCAGTTTTTGGATGCCCGATCCTTCTGTCAGATTCCAACTGAAAAACTCATTTTTATCGTAGTCATATTCGAGGAGTTTTTGGGTTATTTGCCGGCTACCATACCGTTTCAACTGGTGATATAAAGACGGGATAACAGGACCGTACTGCCATGCTTCAATATGATCGTAGAACAATTTTCTTTCTGTAAAGACCGCTGTCCATCCATAGGCAAAATACACGAGTTTTTGCATAGACAAATTGGTGAGGATAATCTTGTCTCTTTTTGAGCACTCAGTGAAATAATTAGCAACAGCACTAACGTGACATATTCCGTCACTCTTCTCTTTGTCTCCACTCTGGTGCATCGAATCAGTTGCTTATTATTGCTGTTTCCCGCACGCTGAACCGCGAAAGGTGATTCGCCGACTAATCCCCGGAGATAAAGAAATATTCCCAAAGTTGCAAACTGGTGTAGTATAGCAGGTTCCAATTACGGGTGATCTGTATGTTATAGGTTACATTTTGTTATAACAGGACGGATAGCCACGAAGAAGGACCCTTGAGCAATTGCGACGGCTGATCAATCTGGTGTACGCATGCTAGGCCATAGGCCATAATGCTCAATATTTGAATTCGTCGGAGCTGCCATTATCTTGCGTCTCGGGCTCACGGTAACCGCTACCGAAAAGTTTGCACATGGGCTCTCCATTTTTGCTTGGGGATCCCTCCCCGTGGCTATTCTGTCGTATCAATGACTCATGCAGTCTGAACGGGAGATTGCATGGCCTCCGATGGAAAGCCGACCAGTTCGCGGGCAAGTGCAACCACCGCGACTTTGGGCGGCTTTCGTTTGGTCAGTGCTCGGTATCGTTGGTGTAAACGTTATTGTGCCCGCTGGCTAATGGCCACGGTTCGCACACTGCAGTGCCGTTCACGAAGGGACGCACTGATCCGGGGATAGTGTATGATTTCCAGGCTGCACTCACCAAGGCTTTCCGCGCATGGACATTTCCGGTCTTCGTGATCAAACCAGACCGTATGGTGTTCCCCGATGAACGCTGAGATGGAACCAGTCCCAGATAGCCCATAGGGCGGTCGATTTTTCAAACCGCCAAAAGTCACCGATCTCGCAGACCAGTTGCAGGGCCGTAATCAGTCCAATACCGCGAAAGCCCTGCAGAATCCGGATCGGTTCCTGAAACCTGGAGGACTCGGACGCAGTCCGTATCTGCTGTTCCACCTCCCGAATCCGTGACTGGATGTAGGTAATATCCTCCAGGTTTCCCCGTAACACCTGCGCGTCATTGGACTGATCCAGTTCGACCTTATTGATCCAGACCATAAACTTTTACATCCAGTGGACTCCTGCATTATAGCTGTGTCCACGGCCATGCAAAAAAATGAATGACTTGCATTTTGGATCGGTGGAGATTCTTGATCAGTGCTTCACGACTCCGTACCAGACTCCGCACAGACCTCAATTCCGAATCCAGAATAAAACATTCGGTCAAAACGCAAGTTTGCAATTGTAGTGGATTTTTTCGCGGATCTTTGCTGTCCCCTATTTTTCAGGGGATCTCAAAAAGGGCTGTTTTTCGTTCTTTTCTTACAGGTTGACGTCCTCTTTTGGGGGGCGTTTCGCCTTGATTCGTCGGGTATAATTTCCGGTGTTAAGTCCCATGGCCTGAAAGACTTTTCGCTGGAATGGTTTCAGATCTGCATCTTGTTTGAGCAGGATACAGTGGGTTTTATTTTGTGGAAGTACGGTGGTCACCCGGTTCTGGTGGTTGAGCTTCACTT
>Ga0209022_1003242_pt1 | contig 11873 bp, 12 predicted proteins | sample PinacodermPK_FD_187300 | JGI IMG/M metagenome (GOLD analysis project Ga0209022, IMG submission 187300) | Host-associated microbial community of the marine sponge Aplysina aerophoba from Gulf of Piran - sponge pinacoderm, lysed by proteinase... | ecosystem: Host-associated > Porifera > Sponge >...
TCTGGTGGCGCCTTGACCGAGCGCTCGATCTCGACACCATCGAATGGTCCGCCAAACTCGGGGCTCTTGAGGCTCTGGAACGGGGCACGACCTGCATCATCGACCATCACGAGTCGCCATCGGCTATAGAGGGTTCGCTTGAGGTGATCGCCGCGGCCTGCGCCGAAGTCGGCGTTCGAGTCAACACCTGTTACGGAGTAACCGACCGCCACCCCAACACCGTGGGTTCTGGCACTGCCGGTTCGGCCGTTGTTGGCTTTGACCGCGCTGCCGGTTCCGAGCGCGCTGCTGGATCGGATGTTGCCGACTCGGGCCGCGTTGTTGGTTCTGGCGCTGTCGGCTCGGTTTCCGCGGGCGGACCGGGCGCTGCTGGCACGGATGCTGCCGGCTCGGCCGTTCTTGGTTCTAGCTCTGCAGGTTGGGGTTCGGGGGGTTTCGACACGGCGGGCCCTATGACCGAAGGTGCCCGGCGGGGCCTAGAGGAGAACCGCCGTCACCTTGCGAGTGGGGCGGCAGGGATGGTCGGCGTGCATGCCGCTTTCACCTGCACCGACGAGACCCTCGCTGCTGCTGCGGAACTGGCTGCGGAGTTTGGCGTGGGCGTGCATATCCACGTCGCTGAGGGTGCCGCTGACCGGGATGCGGCGGCTCGGCTCGCTCCGTTGGCCACTGACGATTGGCTGATCATCCACGGAGTACACCTTGAAGACGACCACGGTCTATCCGGCACGCTGATCCACAACCCCCGCTCCAACATGAACAACGCAGTCGGGTATGCCCGGCCCGTGAGGTTCGCGAACCCCACCGGGCTCGGAACCGATGGGATAGGCGCCGACATGATTGATGAGTTCCGGGTCGCGTACGTGCGGATGCGAGAGGATGATGTGACAACTAGCCCCGACCCCGCTTGGCGCATGTTGGAGGTGAACCAAGAACTGTTTCCCGAGAGTCGCAATGACGTGGTGACCTGGAATTATGAAGTCATGGACCCTTGGCGGCTGGCATTCACCACGGGTGTGTCGCCACTGCAAATCACTGTTGACGGTGAAACCGTGATGGAGCACGGCCAATTAACCAAAGTTGACGCGGTTGAGGTTCGGGCCAAAGCCGCCGAAGCCGCTCAACGCCTTTTCAAGAAACTGGAGAATCTGATATGACCCAACCTGTTGCTTTATATATGCAGGATGCGCGCAGCATCCGTGATGCCATGTCCCATGTGCAGTACGCCGAGGAGCGGGGGTTCGACGCCGTCTGGCAAGCCGACTCACGCCTGGTTCGGGAGGTGTGCGTGCCGATGGCCGCGTTCGCGTCCACAACCGACACCATCAAGATCGGCAGCGGTGTGGTCGACTGCTGGACTCGCAATCCAGCACGGCTGGCTTCGACCTTCTCGACCTTAGACGATCTCGCTCCCGGTCGGATCATTTTGGGTTTGGGTGCCTGGTGGGACCCTCTCGCCGCCAAGGTGGGGATCGACCGGGCACGTCCGCTGCGAGTGATGCGCGAGGTTGTCGAGTCGTGCCGGGCCCTGTTGGCCTGCGACGGGCCGGTCGACTACGACGGCTACTTCGTGCATCTCGACGGTGTTGAACTCGACTATGTGCATCAGGAGCGCCGCGCCAAGGACGTGCCGATCTATATCGGCGCTACGGGCATGAAGATGATGGAACTGGCCGGCAAGATCGCCGATGGTGTCGTGTTGAATTACATGGTCGAGCCCGCCTACAACGACAGGGCGCTGGCCGCGTTGGAGGTGGGGGCCAAAGCGGCGGGCCGCGACCTCGACGACATCGACCGGCCCCAGTTGATCGTCTGTTCCGTCGATGATGACCGGCAGGTCGCTCTGGACGGTGCACGCCTGTTGTTGACACAGTACTTGGGGCAACAGCCGCACATCATGGCTGCCAGCGGCGTGTCTGACGACCTTCTCAACGACATCCACAAGGTCCTGACCTGGCCCGCCACCCACGAACAGGTGGTGGCGGCGTCAAAGCTCGTGCCCGACGACGTGGTGCAGCGTTGCACCGCTTCGGGCACCCCCGAAGAAGCCGTAGCCAAGGTCTCGGAATACATAGACAAGGGATGCACCACGCCGATCCTTTACCCCCTCGGCCCCGATGTCCCCCTGATGATTGACACCTTCGCCAACTGGTCCCACTAGCCGGAAGCGATGCCGTCTGGCGTATGCTGCCAGGAATCTGATGGCTCCTCCTTTGGGGAGCCGCGGGGACCCTTCGGGGTCCTCGCTTTGTTTTGTTGGGAGGTATTGTCGTGGACCGCTGCGCAATTCTTGTTGACGCTGGCTATCTGTATGCTGCCGGAGGGAAAATCTGCCACAATGTCACGACGCGAAAAGCGGTCCAGATGGATGTGCTGAAGGCCCACGAGTTTCTGACAGATCTCGCCATAGAAAACAGCGGCGGGCCGATATTGCTTCCTAGAAAATAGCTCGATAAATCTTGGCCGTATCAATCTGTAACGGGCCGGCGGCGCTATTGCGCGTCTCGCCGGGGTGCTGTCGCTGCGGGGCTGTCGAAGCCGTCCGGGAGATACAGGCCGGAGATCAGATTCTCGTGCATTCCATAGCCGACACGCCCCTCGTTGGTCTCGTGTCGACTCAGAGTCTCGTTGAGAAACGAGATGTCCAAACGCTCGGTCGGCTCCCCTATCGGAGTGAGGACGCCCTCGATCTTCTCGTCGTCGCCCTGCCACACGCCGTGACCCCAGTAGCCGTCGTACATGTAGCCCGATCCCGCCTTGAGGTAGACCGTCTTCAAGGGGGTGGTCTTGATCCGCAGGTCCGATGCCCCCGGACCGCTGAACCACACCTCTGCGCCGGCGACCTCGCGGGTCCCGGGGTGGTAGTCGATGTCGATCTCGGGGCGGCCCAGGTGTTCAGGCTCACGTGGATCGCCCAGATTGTAGAGCCGCACAGCCTCTTCGAGGAGCCGACGCCCGGCATGGTCGTCGTCGATCGTGATCTTGACCATGTGGTCGTCGAACTGGATCGGCAGCCAATGGTGGTAGAAGCCCATCGCCATATCGGGCGAGACCTTGGAGCGGATCCCTCTGGGTTCGGGTTCACCGATGCCGTGGCGCACACCCCAGCTGTGGTCTCGGGCACCGCCCCAACGGTCTGCGGTGACGTCGTAGCGTTCCCCGTCGATCTCGATGAAACCCTCATAGGCGCCGACCTGGGCCAGACGGTAGGTCTCCTGGGTCACTCGGGTGCCCACCCTGGTCCAGCTCTTGGGTTCCGCCAGGGCCTCGGTGGTTCCCCGGAAGGTCACATCGAGGGCGAGCCCCCATTCGTTGGGTTCGCAGATGACCCGCAGCGAACGGAGCCCTTCGACCACCTCGACCCGGATGGGGCCGACCCTGGTGTCGAGACGGTCCGAACCGAGTTCACGCGAGGCTCGCACCGTGGTCTGGCGGCCCTGGTGGTTCACGCTCACGAAAGCGTCGGTGACGCCCAGGTTGGGGTACTGGCCCATGCCCATCACCGCGAACAGGGTGTCGTCCGAGGCGTGCATGTTGAAGTAGTAACGATCGTAGAAGTGGCGATCACCCGTGAAGACCGTGTCGATCGGTTCGGGATACTGGTGGATCAGATAGTCGTCGGCGCGGCTCAGAGGCATGCGCTGAGTCTTGCTTGCGCGGCTCGGTCCGTCCAAATCCGTGACCGGTCTAATCCGTGACCGGTCTAATCCGAGACCGGTCTAATCCGTGACTCGGTCCAGCACGTTCCAGCGGACCGCACAGGCCATCATGCCGTTGACCATCTTCTCGAACCGCTGGTAGCTGCGGTGCTCCGGCTTGCCGCCTCCGGCGATGACGCCGCGCAAAGCGGCGGCCGCGCCCGTGCAGTGGAACTGGAGGCTGGCGGCGGCATCGTCGAGCAGCTCGTCCCGTGACCAGTCTGGACCTCCTGCGGCCGCCAACGCGGCCCGGTAGGTGTCAAGCAGGGCGTCCTCCTCGGCAACCGACTCCTCGGTGGCGCCCACTCCGAGGAACCAGGCCATGTCACCGCCCGGGAAACTTTTCATCATGGTCTGCCAGTCGAGGATCACCGGGCCGTTTGCGGCGAAGAAGATGTTGTCGAACTCGTAGTCGCCGTGGACCATCGTCCAGGACCGCTCGCCGACCCGTTCAAGCCATGCCTCGGTGTCGTAGACCCAGGTGCGTTCGAAGAAGTCGAGGATCTCGGCGGGTCCCATGTCGGGCCAGATCTGCCTCATCAACGGCCAGTCCCCACGAAGGATCGGGATTCCGCTGCGCAACGACGGCGCACTCCAGTCGATGGCCCAGTCACGCGAGCTGAACGCAGCACTCCCCCAGTACTGGCCGTGCAGCGTGCCGAGCTGGGCGATCAGCGTGTTGAACATCTCAATGTCGGGACCGTCGAGGATGTCGCCAGCGGTCCCCTCGATCCTCTCGATCAGCAGGACCGCCCGGCCCGACTCGTCGTCGTATTCGTTGACGAAGCAACCGGCGATGGTCATCGGCACCCGGTCGCAGAGGTCCCGGTAGAACCCGTGCTCGCGTTTGTAGGCGTTCATCACCTTGTTGTACTGCCGTGCCCGGTCGTCGTCGCGGGGGCACTTGCCGAACAGGGTCTTGGGCAGGTCGGTGTCGCCCGCATAGGTCAAGTCGACGTTGGCCACCTCGCCCATGATCCCCGAGAACCCCTCCAAGGGGCGCACCTCAATGCCCGTCACCTCGGAGTCGTGCCCACCGGCGGCCAATCGTTCGCTGACCCACTCAGGCGTCAACGCAGACAAAGAAGCAGGAATATCAGTCACGCCGTGTAGTACAACACTTTCCCCACCCCACCGCAAACTCCTTACCCATCACAAAGCGGATTGATTCGCAGGCACATGTGTCAGCGTCAGTTCCACACCATCTACGAGCACCGACTGCACCCAGAACCGGTCACGGACCCGCACGAGATTGCCCTGTTCGGGAACGGTTACCGCCACAGGGGACTCAAGGACCATCACGTTCGCCCACCAAACGAGTCAGTACCACGCACGTCACTGAGAGTCACTTCTGGAACCTCCCGCAAGAGCGTCGGGGGAAATCCAAAAAGGTGTTGAGTTGGAAGACTTGATCCGACAGCAGAGTGGTCTCGTCGGTCATGCGGCGACCCGCATTGAGTTCGCTACGGCTGTTTTGTAGGACTCGCTGCCGAGCCACACTTCGACGTGCGGATCGAACCAGCGTTGAACGTTGGTCACGAGACGGTGGATCGTGTTACCACAGGTGCCGTGTGGCAGAACAGCCGTGAGTTGCCGGCTCGTGGCCTCCAGGAGCATCGGCTGCCAAAGATGTCGGTCAATGGCCGCAACGTGAACCTTGGTGGGTCCACGCCAAGTGATGTACCCACCGATGCGAAGCCTGCTCGTGCGACGTTTCAGGCCGACATCGACAAAGCGAGCGAAGGTCTCCTCACTGAGTGGTCGGCTGAATCGGATCGTGACCGGGGCGCCTTTGACCGTGAAACCGTCGTTGCCGACTTCGGTCGTTTCCAACCAGAGCCGGTCCTCGGAGTGTTCGGTGACATTGCGATACAGCTTCAGCACCTTGGCAATCTCTCGGCGGTGCTCAACAAAAGAATCGCTTCGGTTCGTCGCGTGACCGTCGTGGTAAAGCAGGTGCCCGCCGCGACTTCCGCTGGGGATCTGCAACTGCACCATCGAGTGCATCGGGTCGTAGAGATCAAGGAACTTTGGCAATTTGGACTGAAGTTCGCCGAGCCGCTCCGTGAGAGTCACTCGTGACCGGCGGCGCTCGACCAGGCCCCGAGCCGAATCGTCGCTCGCGGACTCGGGTTCGTCGATTTCTTCTTCACGGCCTTCATCAAGGCCATGCGTAGCCTCGTAGAAAGCTTCATGCTCGAAACCGAGGCGCACGTATCGATGGGAGGGGGTCGTGCGCTTCACGTAGTTCCAGAGCTCGAACAGGATCGGCGACGAGAGCCAGAGTCGGTCTAACCAGGGATTGCGGTCCACGGCATGACGGACCCACTTGGCACTGATCGCGGCATCAAGTGTCGTGTACAAGACCGGATGGCGCCGTTCCAGCACTTCCAGCAGGCCGACGACTTGACCCTGGTGCTCACTGTCTTCGACTCGGTAGAGCGTGTCGTCAAGACGATGCAGATGAACGTGGGCGGGGAAGAGCGAATCCATTTCTGGTGTGGCGCTAGTGTGTCGAGCCGTCTCCAACATGTAGGTCTTGAGCAGCTTGCGGTTCAGGTTGCCGTTTTCGAGTTCCTCGACCGTGGGCTCGGTGTAGCCTTCAAGGTGATCGACGAACTCCTCTCGCGAACTTAGCGGAGGCAGGTATCCGGGGGCCGTCGCCATAGTCAGGCAAGCGTAGGCGGTTTTGCTGACCGTCACTCGATTTCTTCGCCGTCCCAGGGTGGAGCGCACGCAATGCGGCTGATTCAAAATTGAATTTTGAATCAGCCGGCTTGGGTTAGGATGCGTTCATGCCTGTTGAACGTGATTTGGCGGCCCAGTTGGAGTCGGCGGCACTGACGGCACCGGCTGTCACGGTCACTGGTCCACGCCAAAGCGGGAAGACCACCCTGTGTCGGGCAGTGTTCGCCGACCATCCCTACGTGAGCCTGGAAGCGCCTGACGTGCGATCTTTCGCTGTCGATGATCCCCGGACGTTTCTGGCCCGGTTCCCACGCGGCGCGGTCATCGACGAGGTTCAGCGGGCGCCGGACCTTCCCTCCTACCTCCAAGGACTCATCGACGCCGACCCGACACCCGGCCAGTGGATTCTCACCGGTTCACAGAACTTCTCGCTCGCCGAGTCGGTCAACCAGTCGCTCGCAGGCCGCACAGCAGTCCATCATCTGCTGCCGCTGAGCCGGGGAGAGGCGATCCGTTTTCCTCATCACCCCGAAGGTCTTGACGAAACCCTAGTCACCGGCAGTTACCCCCGAATCTACAACCTCGGCCTTGATCCGTCCGAATGGATCCGCTCATACATCGCCACCTACATAGAGCGCGACGTCCGAACACTGCGCAACGTAGGCGATCTCTCGAGCTTCGGACGATTCCTCGAGCTCTGTGCAGGCCGCACCGCGCAACTTGCCAACCTCTCGGCGCTGGCCGGCGACTGCGGTATCTCCCAACCAACGGCGAAGGCCTGGCTCAGCATCCTGGAGGCCAGTTTTGTGGTGTTCCTGCTTCGCCCCTTGCACACCAACCTCCGCAAGCGACTGGTGAAGATGCCCAAACTGCACTTCTACGACACCGGGCTCGTTTGTCACCTGCTTGGCATCCGTACTGCCGAGCAGTTGCACTCCCACCCGCTGCGCGGCCCGATCTTCGAAACGTGGGTCGTCTCGGAGATCAACAAGCAGCGCACCCATCAAGGCCTGCGCCGGGGCCTGTCGTTCTATCGCGATCGCAGCGGTACCGAGGTCGACTTGGTAATTGAACAACCCGAGCGTCTCACCCTGATCGAGACTAAATCAGCCGCCACTCCCTCTACCAGTTTCCTCACAACCGCCCGCAGAGTAAAAACCCAGTTCGGCGACCAGCGCCAATGCAACCTGACCGCGGTATACGGCGGCGACCACCACCAGAATCGAAGCGAGGGCCGTCTGGTCCCCTGGGCACAGCTGCACTCAATCCAACCCGAAGACCACTGACCTGTCCGCTCCACTCGGCTGGTGGGCAGGCGCATTCGTTGTTGCTGCTGTGGGTTGGTGTAAGAGCCCCATTTGAAAGGTTGGCTCAGTTGTGGCGGTCGTCGATGGAGTCGAGGATTGCTCCGGCGAGCTCGCCAGCGTGGTTGAGCTCCGCGGCGTTGAGTTGGAAGACTTGATCCGCGATCAGGGTCGGCCGACGATCTGAGTGGCTCGCGGTCGCGGGTTTCGCTTCCAGGGGTGGTGCTACGGTCGTCGGTTGTGACTTCCTCGAGTTCTGGTCGGCCTGAGCAGTTGGACCCGATTCAGGGTGTGCTGGAGATCCTTGACCGTGCCTCAATGACGGGCACCAACAAACTCGGGCTGCTTCTCACGCTGCTCGATCTGGTGCCGACCGTCGATGATCAGTCACCCACCATTCCTCTGGATGCGGTGGCGGAGCGCTACCTCGAGATCCACTGGGAGCACGCCCGTCCCTACGACGGCGTCACGCTGCGCCAGAGTTCCGTACGCAAACAGCGCGTCGACGGCACAATCGCCGACGACACGACGGTCATGCAGGAGATTCAGCAACTGCGCGAATCCCTGAAGAGCCGCACGCTCGGGGACCTGCGTGACAAGCCTCTGGGCGTCGTTGAGCGGAGAGTCGAAGAGACCGGATGGCACTCGGCATGGAGATCCGAGCTGGGGGCTGCGCTGGCGAGTGTCCGCGCCGCCCTGCTGAAGAACCCGGTGCGCCTGCTTCAGAAACTCCCCGGCGACCCCGAGCCGTTCCTCTACAACCTGAATTCGGACAAGTCAGGTCTGACGCTGCTCCCCGGCGTAGCGCAGAGCCTGACGAAGTTCGGGGGTGTCCTGCGTCCGCTGGTTGAGTTCCGATTCGCTCAAGCGGTGATGAGAATCAATCGCGAGAAGCTCCAACTGCCGGTCGACGACGTCTACTCCCATCTGTTCGGTCGGGGCAGGGTCATGCCGCCGCCGGAGATGCGCACACGTCTCGTCCGCATTCAGGGCCGCCGCTGCATCTACACGGGCACGCGATTGTCTGACGGCCTCGAGTCTCTCGACCATGTCGTGCCCTGGTCGCGGGCGCGTCTCTCGCAGATCGAGAACTTCGTTATGACTTCGCGAAGCGTCAACAGCAGCAAATCCGACACATTGCTTGCGCCGTCGGCAATGGAGAGGTGGCTTGAGCATGTCGAACGCCGGTCTGACGATCTGCAGGAATGCGCGCACGACCACGGTTGGATGACAGGCCTCGACCGAGTCCGCGATGTGGCACTCCACATCTACCGGGCCGCGGACATCACCACTGGTGTTTGGAGTTCCGAGGACGGAGTCGAGCCCCTCGGGAACGCCGGCAAGAAACAGATGCTCCACCTGCTGCAACCCGAGGAGTAAGCGGACGCGCCACACCGAGCCGTTGACCACAACCGCGGCAACACCGCCCCGCCCCCACATTTACGCGCAGGCTCCAGGAATCGACCTAGCGACTATCCGAGACGCAGTGTCAGAAGCGAAAGACGAACATGAACTTGGACGATGAACCACGCGTGCCTACGTTCATCGGTCTCGACTTGGCTTGGAAGGCAAGCAACGAGAGCGGCGCCTGCTGGCTCGAGGGTGAGACTTCTGCAGAACGAAACGGCAGCCGACTGTTGCACGCCACACCCTGCCTGTAGAGTGGCAACATAACACCCTGAGCGCTTCGTCGCTCAGAACCCGGGGCCCCTCAGCGCGAGGGGTCTCTGTCATTTGCGCGGCGGCTAGAGGGTCAGCTTGCGGTAGCTGGCACACCTGAGAGTGTGTATAGTGTGTGTATGGCTCGGGTGAATGTTTACCTGCCGGATGACCTTGCTGAGGTCGCGAGGGAATCAGGGCTCAATGTGTCACGTCTCACCCAGGAGGCCATACGCCGTGCTGTCGAGGCACGGGACCTGGACCGTTGGCTCGACGAGACAGCTGCGCTTCGCCCCACAGGAATCGACCTAGCGACCATCCGAGACGCAGTGTCAGAAGCGAAAGACGAACTTGAATTTGGACGATGAACCAACCGGATCGCTAGTCCTCGACGCATCGGCAATCGTCGAGTTGCTCCTAGAGACCCCCGCAACAGAACCAATTCGTCGGCGGATACGAGGCAACGAATTGCACGCCCCGGCCCACTTCGACGCCGAAGTCCTGTCGGCCCTCGGACGCATGCACCGCGGAGACCGACTATCCGCAGACGATGTGTCCGCACGGTTGGAGCTGCTGCAAGATCTGCCAATCCGTAGACATCAACTACCGCGGTTGCTCACAGGTGCCTGGGACCGACGCGGCAGCCTCCGGCTCGTCGACGCGCTCTACGTCGAACTCGCAGAACAACTCGACGCCCCGATCATCACTGCCGACGGGCGTCTCGCAGCAGCCGTCCCACGAGCCGAGACTCCCACCTAGGTTCCTCCGTCTTCAGGGACAAGCCAACTATCCCAAAAGAGACGGCCCCGGCAATTGCCGGGGCCGTTGACCCGGGGCTACTCACCCCGGGGGGTCCCAAGATGATATCAGCCGCGAGTTCGTCTCGCTGATCCAAAAGCCACGAGCGACTCGAGCCGTTGAATGCTTCTTGTCCAACACCGGTTCAACCGCGTCAGGTCTTGAAGTCCTTCGCGAATCTCCTCACTCGACAATGATGTTCTGTGTTCTTGTGTACACGAACACAGAACAAAGGTAGACTAAGTTCATGGCGCTACGTACCAACGCTGTCATTTGGAGGACAAGCTCAACGGACTCACCTGCACACTCGCTGCCTCGCTCGCATGGAGCAACCCTCTGGAATGGGAGACGATCGGAGACATGAACGGCTACATGCTTGTACCACTCCCAGCCCGAGTTGGTGTCTGATCTCCATGCACAGATCGTGCCTGTGGGTGCTGCGTTCAAGCTGCGAGGTTCCTCGCGGCCGAGGGGAAGTACCCGTTGTGGCTCTGCCGCCCAAGGGTATTCCCCGGCGGGACGACATCGAACACAACTGCAACAGCCGAAGGCGACTCGACCAAGAACTTGATCACTTGAGTCGGCCATGCGGGGTATGTACTCAAACACAACCCCTAGACTACCAATTCTGCACAACCACGAATACAGAATTGCACGCAATCGGCTACCAATGCCCACGAGTCCACCCCGTTGCGCTGCGTAGCGAACGAACTCTCGACAGAAAGACCCAGATCTACGCCCTCGACCGCTGCCCGGCCGAGCTTGCCCCCATGAACGATCGGGTCTAGTTGGTCAGGTAGGAGCGGATGATCTTTTGCAGTTCTTCTCGGCTGAGGTTGCCTTCCTTGTAGGCTTTAGCAGCTTGTAGAACGTCGGTGAGGGTGACACCGTCATCTCCGGTTTCTTCTTCATCGTCAGCGGGTTCCGCTTGTGTAGTGGTATCACTTTGTTGAGGCGGGTAATACGTGGGATAATACGTGGCTGTCGTTGTTGTAGGTGCCGTGGTTGTTGGTGGCGATTTCGTTTGCGGTTGTTGCTGCTGCGGCTCGCCGACAAACTCATTGGGCTCCAGCGGCTGCACGTCCAGCACTGTGGTTCGCGCATCTCGCACTGTCACGTATTGCGTCACAAGGTATGGACAACGCCTCGAGTTACCGTTGTCGTCGGTCCACTGGGCTGCGGGTGATGCGACCCACCGATTGTTGGAGACGTTTATCGAGAACGTGACAGGGAAGGCTATACTCAGGCTGGCCCGCGCTTTTGTTGCGCGTTCCACCGCCGCTTGACCCTCGGTAATCTCAGCGGCCGTGGCTGCACGGGTCCTAAAACCTTTGCCTTGCTTTGTTGCATACCAGACCTCCTTCGACATGTAACGGACCGTCTGGTTCACATGGTTGTAATGCTTCACGAACTCGTTGTCGCCTCCTGAAGGTATCTGAAGGAATAGCGGAATCTCCCGCAATTTCGCGGTGGGACAGCGATATCGAACGTGAAACTCCCCGAGTTGTCGAGCCTGCCCAGGTATTCGCGATAGTTCCCGGTGTCCAGATTCGCGTTTACGTAACGATCCTCGCTGTCAGTGAACGACACGTTCACCGTGAAAGAATCGGCACTCACAGATCCCGTGTACGTATCACCCGCCAACACCGCCGCGGTGCCATCAACTGTGACCGCGTTGAGACCGCAGTTGGGTGCTGTTTGGGCTTCGGAGGGTCGGGCCGGGCCA
>Ga0209022_1003243_pt1 | contig 11863 bp, 12 predicted proteins | sample PinacodermPK_FD_187300 | JGI IMG/M metagenome (GOLD analysis project Ga0209022, IMG submission 187300) | Host-associated microbial community of the marine sponge Aplysina aerophoba from Gulf of Piran - sponge pinacoderm, lysed by proteinase... | ecosystem: Host-associated > Porifera > Sponge >...
CACGTTCCGGCCCGCATGGTCGCTAAGCTACTCGCGTAGCCCGTTAAACCTCAGTGCTTCATATCATTTCGTTACCTCCATAATACGCTAAGGCCGCTACCAACCGGAGCGACAGGTGTTGGGCGGGATTCGCACCCGCCACAGAAAAGCGCCTTTCCACGGCGCACGGCGAAGATGGGTTAACTTCAATCTTTCCATCAGAACCTATGCTACCGAGCACACCTCTGCCGTCGATGCTCGGCCCAAGATGCGTAAAATATGTACGCCCCAGACTACCACTCCAAACTTGTACATGGCAACATGTTCAGATGATATGCGTTTCCTTGCCCTGCCTCTGAAACATTGCTATGCTTGCTGCGCCAATCTATGCGCAAGAAGAATAAAATAGAGATTGACCGAATCCTGGACGGTGAGGCCATTCTCTATAAAGATCGTGTGCGATGTGATATTGCCATGGGTTCCAAGCCGCGCAAGAATACTCTGCTTCATACGAATTCCCGTCTGTTGCTCTATTCACGCACTCCAATGGGGCTCCAGCTCATTGTTGTTCGTTACGACGAGGTCGAGTGCGTTACTTCGGGGAAGACAAAAGGACGGCACTACTTGCAACTCCTGGGAGACGATGCACGCGTACTACTTCTCTTTAAGTCTAAGTCCGCCCGCGAAGACTACAGAAAATTTTTTGAAGAGTGCACTCCAAGCGAATAATTTTCTCTTGGAAATAATTCAGGCTTGTGTTACACCCTTCGACTTGGCCTTTAAGCCGTATCTTTTATTCTAACAGCTTATTGCTCCCTTTGCATGGATAATGTAAAGTATTATCGCACAATTTGGTTGTCTGATTTTCATCTTGGTACAAAGGACAGTAAAGTCGCATACCTACTAGATTTTCTTCGTCACAACGAAAGTGAAATACTCTATTTGGTAGGTGATATTTTCGACGGCTGGGCCCTATCCCGGTCCTGGAACTGGGATCAGTTTCACAATGATGTGATCCAAAAACTGCTACGCAAAGCCCGCAAAGGAACACGTGTGATCTACCTGCCGGGAAATCACGACGAATTTGCCAGGGACTACATCGGGCTCCGGTTTGGTCGTGTACAGATTGAAGAAGAAGTAATACACGAAACCGCAGACGGACGCAAGCTGCTGGTACTGCATGGAGATGTATTTGATGGAATGATTCGACACGCGCGCTGGCTCTCGGTAGTCGGCGCTAAGGCCTATCATGGACTATTATTCTTGAATCGTTGGGTCAACCGATGTCGGCGTCTCTTTGGAATGCCCTACTGGTCGCTTTCAGCATACCTCAAGCACCGCACCAAGCGTGCAGTGCAGTTCATCGCTAACTTTGAGAAAGCCATGGTTGGCGTTGCTAAGGCCAAGAAAGCGGACGGCGTCGTCTGCGGCCACATCCATTTTGCTGAAATCCGAGAAATCGAATCAATCCTTTACGCTAATTCAGGTGACTGGATGGAGAGTTGCACCGGTCTAGTTGAGCATTTTGATGGCAGACTGGAGCTTTTGCACTGGGTCGCCATGGGTCACCAGCCCCAACTTCTGCGGAATACAGGCGATGGACAATCCACTGAGATACCCAAAATTGTGCTCAAAGGAAATATCTAGCTATGGCTAAGCTGCGCGCTCTGTTTATTGTGCAGGGGGAAGGACGCGGCCATATGACACAGGCGCTTGCCCTTGCATCAATGTTGCGCAGGGCAGGCCATTCCGTTTGTAAAGCAGTGGTCAGTAAGGGTGGAGACAGCAAAATTCCAGACTACTTTGAAAAGGGGATACAGGCTCCAGTAATGCAGGTGCCCAGCGGTCGCATCTTTGTCAACAAAGAGACCCGGAGTGTCGACTGGGGGCGCACGATACTCAGTAACAGTTTCAAATGGGCACAATTTAATCGGAGTTTTGCAATATTGAGTGAATTGCTCCAAAGCGAACGTCCAGATGTGATCGTGAACTTTTACGAACCGCTTGCTGGGCTCTTCATGCTGCGAGAGCGCCCGGTAACCCCTATGGTTGCTGTGGCGCACCAATTCATGTTCCTGCACCCGAAGTATCGCTTCCCTTCCGGTCAGGATGTGCAGAAACTGTCAACGATCTCCTTCACGCGCTTAACAGGATTAGGAGCTGAGCGTCGACTGGCGCTCTCGCTCTACAATGCCAAACCGCTGCCGGACAAGAAGATCTTGGTTATGCCTCCTCTCCTCAGGGATGAGTTTTTTGAACTGCCCCAAGGCCTAAGTGAGCCCTTCTTCCTCATCTATCTGTTCCATCACAGCTTGAGCAAGGATGTGATTGCCTGGCATAAACGTAATCCCAAATTCAGACTGCACTGTTTCTGGAATAACGACGACGCCGAGGAAATCACACATTACAGTGATACTTTAACTTTCCACCGCCTGCATGGCCAGCGATTTCTGGACATGATGGCACGCTGCCAGGGGATTGTTACGACCTCGGGCTTTGAAAGTATGGCAGAAGCCATGTATCTGGGCAAGCCGCTCATGCTCAATCCATTGCATCAACATTTTGAGCAACACTGCAACGGCTTGGACGGCACCAGTATGGGAGCAGCCGTGCAAACCAGTGATTTGAACCTGGATCACCTAGTCGAATTCGTGCCCCGTTATAATTTTGACGCGACCAAGCTCCGGGGCTGGATTGATAACGCTGAATCGATGTTTATCCGAGAGCTGGAACAGGTAGCTGAGAAAAAACAGTCACCAAAGCGACGACGACGCAGCATAATCGATGCTGCATTGTCCCTGACCTCAGACAAGCCCCCTACTCTCCCGGGCTGGCTCACCAAGTGACCTGCCCCTGGGTATCCTAATCATAGGGATACCTGACATATAGAACCAATGCTCCTAACCAGAACGTGTCAGATTGACTCTGATTTAACAGAGGACACGCAGAATCGCCGATTCCTACGTTAGGCAATAAAAAGGCTATGCTCCCGCGGAATGCTGCGCCGCGCTTGCCCGTTGCTCCCGATCCTTGCCTACCCAAACAGCTATGCCGATGGCTGTGGTCATGAAGCCTGCGATTCCCAGTAGACGCCAATAACTACGCTTTTTCATTGTACGAGATGCATGTGGTTAATCAATGGGCTCAAAAACCCGCGCTCATCCTTACTACACATAACGCACCGTACATACATAAAGTAACAGCCCCCTCATTTGGGGTTTCCAATAATTAGCTGACCGGTAGCACCCCTCGGACTCGTGTGTCGTCTCGAGGCTACAGCTGAGTTCTGATCGACAAAAACCAGACGCGGAGCAGGCCTTTACCTGCACTTCCGATCTCTCAGCGCAGAGGTGTGAACTGCATCCGACCCAGCTTGACTGTACCGGATCCTCTCAGCATGAATCCTGCCACACCAGCCTCGGGAGCTCGACCATGACCATGCGTAACCTGGGCATCGCCAGCATAAGCCCGGAAATGTGTCTGATCTCCCACAACTCCGAATACACGAGCCTCCGGGTTCGGCAAAATAGCTTCGTCCTGTATTTCCTCTACACCACTGCTCGCAACCCCCAGACGCATGGTTCCGTTTTCCAACTCCATAAAATGATATGAATGGCTGTCCTGCACATGGTGAACCATACGCACTGAACCGTCAAACTCAGACAAGTCCATAACGGCACGGAATTCAACACTCTCAACAGACTCACCATAAGTAATCATTACTGGTGATGTTGCGACGGTGAGTGACAGTTCCGTATTGCCCTCTGCATTCTCTGTTGCCTCTGCTGTAACCTCCCCCATGACTACATCAAATGCCAAATTGAATGCATCGTCAGCGTCAGGCCCGGGAATCCATTGCCACGCACCATTGTCTTCAAGCTTGGGGGATCCAGCGATCCCTCTCAACCGCATTAAAGCTTCCTCATGCTCCTCTAGTTTTGTAGACATAGAATCAACCACGGCCACTCCCACCCCATGCTCATAAACCATGTCTCCGCCGAATTTCGACGCCTGAAACAACGGCAGTAGCCCAACAGCACCAATAATCGTGACCGGTATCCATACAACCAGTTTGAATGATAGCCACCACCAAAGCGCAATTCGCAGTACACCATAGCACAGGAACCACCACATAGTGATTTTGCCTAAGTCGGAGTGTGTGGTTAGTACTGTACTAGCCTCACCTGTTACTACCATGGAATCTGCCGCAGCTTCACCCGAAAGAACAGCACCCAGGGCCCCCAGTGCTCCAAGTACATAAAGAATTGTCGACATCCTCGGGAGAAACCGGATTCGACGGAAAAATAAGGCAACCAAATCCACCGCAAGAGCAATAATGAGCAATGCTATTGGAAAGTGCACCACCATGGGATGTAGGTTCGGCATTTACTCTGGAATCAAGATTCGTTACTGTTGAACTTTCAAGGCTCTACCCAGGCGCAGACTGTTCAGGACAACTGATAGGCTGGACAAAGTCATTGCTAAAGACGCTAGCATGGGGTTAAGTAAAACCCCCAGTACCCCATATAGCACACCGGCTGCTATCGGAATACTGAGCGTGTTATAGACGAATGCGAAAAACAGATTCTGGCGGATTGCACCCATTGCCTTGCGGCCCATAAATACTGTATCCGCCACCGATTGCAGGTCTTCGCGAAGCAGTGTCACATCCGCTGTTTTTACAGCGACCTGAGTACCGGATCCAATGGCAATACCGACGTCTGCTTCTGCAAGTGCAGGAGCATCGTTAATACCATCACCAACCATTGCTACCACTGCACCGCGCTCACGCAGGGATGCAATGAATGCCAGCTTCCCTTCCGGCTTTACGCCTGCACATACGTCATCTATACCTACTTCCTCGGCAACGACCGATGCGTTTTTCTCATCATCGCCAGTCAGCATCGTAACTCCGAGTTTCTGTGCTTTCAGTTGTATTACCGCATCTTTGGAGGTTGTCCGCAGTGCATCTGTGATAGTAAATTGACCGGCCCATTGCCCGTCAATAGCCACATGTATCCTTTTATCTGCCGTAGCAACAGGGGAAAGATCAAGCCCACGTTCAGTCAAAAATATATAGCTACCTACACACACCTTGCGACCTTCGACCACCCCGCAGATACCCCGACCCGGAACAGTTTCTGTGACTTCTACTGAACTGAAAGTCAGCCTCTCTCTCCTGGCTCTCTCAACGATCGCCTCCGCCAGTGGATGCTGAGAATGCGCTTCAAGTGAGGCCGTCATTTGCAGAAAATCTGTGACCGAAATGCCTTCTGCAGGCTCAATTGATTCAACCACAGGCATTCCGGTCGTAAGCGTACCGGTTTTATCTAGTACAACGTGCGTGATATGACTTGTGCGCTCCAATGCATCCGCTCCTTTGAACAGAATACCTCTACGGGCCCCTGCACCGGTAGCTGCTACCACCGCGGCAGGAGTAGCCAGTCCTAGGGCACAGGGACAGGCAATGATCAGCACGGAGACAAATGCAGTAAGTGCATGATCCAATCCCCCGCCTGCCATCATCCACACAACAAACGTAATAACTGCGACTGCCAAAACTACCGGCACAAAAATACTGGACACCTTGTCTGCCAACTTTTGGATGGGGGCTTTACGGCCCTGAGCTTCTCTGGTGAGTCTCACGATCTGTTGTAGTACTGTATCGTGTCCTGTATGGGTTACGCGTACAGTCAGGGCGCCTTCTGTATTCAGCGTGCCAGCTACTACGGACTCTCCCTCTGACTTGGGGATCGGCAAGGGTTCGCCGGTCAGCATGCTCTCGTCCACCGCACTGGTGCCTTGTATAATTTGGCCATCCACAGGCACTTGATCGCCCGGCCTGATGATCACAACCTCACCAGATTGAACAGCTTCCACGGGCACATCCACCACATGTGGTCCCCGCTGTACGCGGGCAACAGGAACCTGCAAGCGCAGGAGTGCCTCAATTGCAGATCCCGTTTGTGCCATTACACGCGACTCGAGGAACTGACCGAGCAGCACAAGCGCCACAATGACCGCTGCTGCCTCAAAGTAAACCGCCGGAAATGAGCCAAATAATCCCGGCCAAAATGTAACTACTGTACTATATGTCCATGCTGTACCCACCCCCATTACAATGAGTGTGTACATGTTTGCTGTCCCCCGTTGAAGTGCGGCCCATGCGGTCCTGAAGAATGATCTTCCACTGTAAAACACAACGGGTGTCGCAACAGCCAAAAGTACCAGGCGAGGCGCGTTCAGCAACATTGTGAGCACCATCAACACTGCAGCCCCTAGGACCGCAACAATCAGGCGGAGATGCTTGAAGACAGATCTATTGTCCATCGTAACGGCCGCCTGTGTGTATTCCGGAAAAGCCTTCAACACAGCTTCGGCCTCAATCACACCAGGGACCCATGATAACTCAAGCACTTCGCCGGACAATTTTCCCCTGACCAGTGGACCAATCGCAGCACAACGCGTGTCAATGATTGTCTGACTCGGAGCAATGCGTCCTTTCTGGAGCTGCAACTTAACTTCGGAGCGAGCAACTCCATAGCCCGCATTTTCAATTGTTTCCACAATGACCTTAGGCGGCAACCCCCGAATATGTGCCTCATGTGTAGCAATATTGACCGCTACCTGATCAGCCTCTGGTAGCTGGCTCAGCTGACGTTCCAGGCCTGCCGCACAGGAGGCACAGTGCATCCCGGTTACGGGAATCGTCAATTGGTCTTCAGTGGCTACAGTCATAATTTTGGAGCAACCTGGCGGTGATGTTTATGTTATACGCAGGGGTGAGTATATGGTACTCACGTACTATAATTCCCTTTCATATGGATAATCCTATGCGCATTATCAATTGCGAAGAAATTTTTTCTTGCACACCTCAGACATTATTTGATGCACTTCATACACCGAGTTCAGTGCGTGCCTGGTGGCATGCAGACCGGATCATTGTGATTCCCCGCGAGGGCGGCGTGTTTACGGCTGCATGGGGCGAACACGAAGATGATCCCATGCATGTTTCTTCAGGAATTTACGAAGTCTTCGCCCCCCCGCACAAGATTGTACTCGTAGATCTCAAATACCATACTAAGGCGGGACCTACTATGCCCGACGCTCCGATATCAATTACCTATGATATTACACCACACCCCGAAGGAGCACACCTGAAACTCACGCATACTGGTTTTCCCGAAGACAGCGAAGCGGATGCGTACTTTGAAGCATGCATACAAGGATGGAAGATGAGCCTGGATAGTCTTCGATCCTACCTGACAACATCAATGTCTAGTCCATGATCGCCGGTATCCATCCTAGTTCCGGCAAGCGTGCTAAAGATGAGAGTTTTCCAGTAGAGCCTATTCTATTGCCACGACATATGCGTATGCCTGCGGTGATACTGTATCAATATGCAAGAATCACCGACGACATCGCAGACAATACCGAACTGGCTCCCGAGGAGAAGTTATCCCGATTAGATCACTTTGCCCGGGTGGTGCGCGGCAAAGCCCCAAGTTTTCCCGGTTACGAGACTGCCCATCAGCACATTTTTCGAAATCGAATAAACTCATTTTCGCGCTGAAAAGAGCCTTCTGATAGACTACATGTTGCTGAGCGCCTGGTCCAGATCCTAGCAAAGATCGTCGGGATCTTCCAGTCCTACTGATACTCTGAATACTCCATCTCCCGCCCACTCCCGATATGCAGAGAGCGCAGCCCCTTTCAATCCAAAACTTGAGCCTACAATCTCCTCTGTATCGATATAAAACAGCAAACTGCGGACATCTCCAAGTGATACCGCATAGCTGATCAGACGCATCCGCTCCTGTAATTGTTTGGCCAGCGCAGTACCTCCATTGGCCTGGAAGCTGACGATTCCAGAGAACTGACGCATTTGCCGGCACGCCAGTTCATACTGCGGATGTGATGGAAGACCGGGGTATATAACACGTTCAACGCGTGGATGCCCCTCAAGAAAATGTGCTACGGCCAAGGCATTTTCGCTGTGCGCCCGCATCCGAAGTGGCAATGTCGCAATGCCCCGCAGAATCAACCAGGCATTAAAGGGACTAAGCACACCACCCGCATGTACTCTTACCTTTGCACTCAATGCTTCTACAGCGGAAGCACTGCCAACAATCACACCACCAAGGGCGTCTCCATGCCCACCGAAATATTTTGTTAACGAGTGTATTACAAAGTTGACTCCATGCTTGAGCGGTTGGGTAATTTCAGGCGAGGCAAATGTGGAGTCCACACTCAGCAGTACATCGTGCTCATGCGCGATGCTGCTTAATGCACTGAGATCTGCAAGCCTTAGGATTGGATTGCACGGTGTTTCGATATGGATCAGGCGCGTATTGTGCTGTATCGCCCGCGCTACCGCTTCGTTATCCGATGCATCCACCGCTGTTACGGAAACTCCCAGGTGCGGGAGCAACTCACGTGTATATTCAACGGCGCCCGCATAAGCAACGTCACTCATTACAAGGTGATCACCTGCCCCGAGAACATGTGTAAATAGCGCGGTAATGGCAGCCATTCCACTGGCAAAACAAGCAGCACCTTCCGCTTCTTCAAGCGCTGCAATCCGCCGCTCCAATCGCTTAATCGTGGGATTAGACCACCGGCCGTAGATATACGGTGCATCAGCATCAAGCCCCTCTGCAGAAAAGGGCTCCCCCGCATCGACCATGTAAGAGTTAGCCATGTGCAATGGCGGTGCAATTGGTAGAATCTTACCCTCAGGCTCTTCACCTGCATGTATAGCTTGTGTTCGTGGAGAATACTTCGACATAATCAAATTGTAGAATGAACTTGTGATACAAGGTAACCCGAGTCAAACAGATGAGGCCCACTTCAGTTACAGATGTCCAAAATCGCCTGCTATGATTACCCCCGAACTGTTTGCTTTTCTTCGAGACCTCAAAGCTAATAATAACCGCGATTGGTTTAATGCGAACCGCTCCCGTTACGAGGACCACGTAAAGGAGCCGTTGATGACCTTTATTCGGGATTTTGCGATGCCGCTTCGATCGATCAGTCCTCACTTCCTGGCCCTTCCTAGGATTGGGGGATCCCTGTTTCGTATTTATCGTGATGTTCGTTTTTCGAAAGACAAGAGACCGTACAAAGAAGCGGCTGGCGTGCATTTTCGACATGAAGCAGGGAAGAACGCACATGCTCCGGGTTTCTATCTGCACCTGGAGCCTGATGGAGTTTTTGCTGCTATCGGAATTTGGGGACCTGGCAGTAAAGAGTTACGCGCTATCCGACAACACATTGTCGACGATCCTGAGTTATGGACCCAGGTTACTCAGAATCCGAGCTTTCTCAAAGTTTACTCAACAAAGTACGACCATGATAAATTAAAGCGTGCTCCTAAGGGCTTCGATCCTAATCATCCACTGATTGAGGACCTCAGATGCAAGCATTTTGTCGCTTCGTGCCCGTTGACTGAAGAACTGGCCTGCTCAGACGATTTTATTCCCACGTTGGCCGGGATTTACAGCTCCGGTGCGGGATACATGGAGTATCTGACGCGTACACTTGGCCATCCTTGGTAGAGTGCACAAAACAAACTGGCCAGTTAATTCACTCCTGTAGAATGAACCCCTTGCAAACGCACGGCGCCGTTAGCTGGCACGAATACCTTGCTTCGGATGTGCCTTCGGCGCTCAAATTCTATAGCAAGCTTCTTGGTTGGACATCCACCGATCTGCTTGTGGCTGAAAATGAGGTGTACACACTACTGTACAGCAAATCGAAACGCGTGGGAGGCTTGAGAGCCAGTCTCCCCGATATTCCGGCCTGGTGGATCTACTACGTGACCGTGCGCGGTATCCGAAAATTGCTTGAGGAAAACGAACTAAACCTGATAGTGCCTTTGGAGGAGTCCAAGGAATGGCCCTCTGCTACGGGATTCCTAGATCCAGAAGGGGCTTACTTGTCCATCATCCAATACCATGATGGAAGTGAGCAGGATAATGCGTCCACCACCGATATTCAGGATGCTTTTCTCACGCATGGTGCGTTTTCGTGGTTGGAGCTCCAGTCTGCTGATCCGAAGGCCGCGGCTGACTGGTACGGCAAGCTGTTTGGCTGGACCATTACAGAGGAGCACATGCCGACGGGAAGCTATTATGTAATTTCCGTGGGGGGAATAAAGATTGGCGGAATTATGAAGTGCGTAGATCCCAATATTCCGCCCCATTGGAACTGCTACGTCACCGTCAATGATGTGGATGCTGTACAGGCCAAAGCTGCTGAATTGGGGGCAACCATCACTGCTCCAGCCTTCGACCTCCCTGAGGTTGGACGCTTATTGCATATCTGCGATCCCGCAGGGGCATCACTTGGCTTCGCGACCTGGCTCCCGAACCATAAATAATGGCACTCCGGAAAACCATCTGTTCCTCACGTATGAAATTCCCGTTTTTTTCTATACTAGCCCGGGTTTACAACTCCGGCTGGGATACATAGAGTGTCCAACGCGTACAGTCGACCACCCTTGGTAAAGTACACCACACACTTAACTCACTTCCTCAGAATGAACCCATTTCAGACACACGGCGCCATTAGCTGGCATGAATACCTCGCTGCTGATGTACCTTCGGCACTCAAGTTCTACACCGAGCTTCTTGGCTGGGGAACCAGCGATATGCCTCTGCCCGATGACGAGATATATACATTGCTGCACAGCAAATCAAAACATGTAGGAGGCTTGATGGCCTGCCCTCCCGGTGTTCCGGCCTGCTGGACCTATTATGTGACTGTGAGTGATATCCAGAAACTGCTTGAGGAAAACGAATTAAACCTGGTAGTACCTCTGAACGATACGATGGTCGGCCCCTTCGCAGGATTCCTGGATCCAGAGGGAGCATACATATCCGTCATCCAATACCATGATGGGAACGAACAGGGTGATGAAGCGATCGCCGATACTCAGGAAGCTTTCCTCACACATGGTGCATTCTCGTGGTTTGAGCTCCAGGCCGCTGACCCGAAAGCTGCGGCCGACTGGTACAGCAAGCTGTTTGGCTGGACCATCACAGAGACGCAGATGCCGGGGGGAAGCTATTATGTGATTTCCATAGACGGGACAAAGATTGGCGGAATTATGAAGCTCGTAGATCCTAATATTCCGTCCCATTGGAACTGTTACGTTACCGTCGAGGATGTGGATGCCGTACAGGCCAAAGCTGCTGAATTGGGGGCAACCATCACTGCGCCGGCCTTCGACTTACCGGAGGTTGGCCGCTTATTGCATATCTGTGATCCCGCAGGGGCAGCACTTGCCTTTGCGACCTGGCTCCCGCAAAACGAATAGAATCCATTCAGGTAGTCGTGTCGTTCGACCTTTTCGGTTGGGCCGTTCTCGATTGCACCCTATTCTACGTCTTCCCAGAGCAAGCTTTCGCTGGGGGAATGTAGCCGTAGCCTACGGACCCGTCCCTCATGTAATCTCTGCAGATGTCCACTCAACGAGTCATGATCAACACGCATCCTTATCACTGTAAAGGAGGTGTGCTACAACCGGCAGACGATCTAGAATAACGCCTAGGACCTTTCTAGGCATCACTGCTGGAAGTCAACCCGTTGGTAGTCGAATTGAGGCTGCGAGCAAGCAGGACCCCACTGGCAGTATCCGACCACTACTACCAGTAGGTTCATCCAGTAATTAGTGCTTGCCCGAAAATACAACTCTTGGTTGGTTTAGCGTGTTTCTATAGGGGTTTTTGGTGATTTTTGGCCGTATTTCGGCCCATATGGCCTGTTTTTGGCGTCTGGGGGCCCTCTTAACCTCGGAGCTTATTCTGGCGAATGTTGCGCTGCATCTGGGTAATTCGGGGATGATTTGGGCGTAAATCCCCTGATTTGCCGTAAATTGGGG